>Ga0207416_1000509_pt1 | contig 65767 bp, 57 predicted proteins | sample PaiPotPPM11metaG_FD_184107 | JGI IMG/M metagenome (GOLD analysis project Ga0207416, IMG submission 184107) | Iron sulfur acid spring bacterial and archeal communities from Banff, Canada, to study Microbial Dark Matter (Phase II) - Paint Pots PPM... ... | reverse complement strand
AAGGGCGGCGACGTGGCCATCGGCAACACCCGCTGCAACGACGTCTGCTGCGACGAGAGGTGCGACGTATGCTTAGATCGCTACCGCCATTCCACGTGCCTGGCCAAATACCCTGTTGGTACGTGACTTTGTAATACTAGTCGCTCCAGGCGCCGAGGAGGCGCCGGATCACGAGCAGTTGCCCCAGATGATACGACGCGTGCTGCGCGGCGAGCAGCGCCATGTGCACAACGTTGACCTCCGGATCGTGCTGGAGCGGCCCGAGCACGTCGACCTCGGGATCCATCACGAGATCGCAGAACGCCTGCCGGTCGGCGCGATAGGCCTTGACGCTGCGGTCCCAGGCCGCGCGCGACGGCGGCGCGGGGTCTTTCGGCCAATAGTCGTCGGGCCACTTCAACGACGGATGTTTTGGATCGCGGGTGTAGCCGAGCATGTCCGCCTGACAGATCCGGATGTGCTCGAGCTGCTGCCAGGGTGAGTATGGCAGGCCCCGGGGCTTCCGCCCGCGGAGCGGTTCAGGGAGGCGCGCCACGGCCTTGTCGAAGGTGACGTGCGCCCTCCCCCCCTGCAGCATCACGACGATACGCCGTCTGAGATCCCGATCGTCCGTCACGGACCACCCCTCTTCCTGGACCGGTGCTGCCGGTCGGGCTACGGCGCCGGTGCCGTACGATCAACGGGCGCGGACGCCGCCGCCACAGCGGCGCTGAGGCCGCGCGCCAGCGCCCGCTCGACCGCGATCTGCGCCGCGAAATCCGGAAAGCCAGCGAGGCCGTACCCGTCCGTTCCATGCTGCCAGACGATCCGGCCCTGCCGCGCGTCGAACATCTGCATGTTCAGCGCCGCGTCCGCGTTGAACACCAGGACATCCTGCCGGAACAACGACACGCGGGTGATCCAGCCAAGCATCACGCGGTCGGCGTGGAGCGCCTGCGCGAGCGCGCCGAGCCGGCTGTAGTTGAGCGCATCCTGCGCGTGCCAGCCGAGCGATCGCTCCGCGCCGCGGACTTCGCCGCGCGGCAGCACCGTGAGCGCGCTTCCCCCGCCGCGGACGAGCAGGCCGGTCAACACATCCGCCGCGTAGGACTCGAGATCCGTCACCACGGAAATCGGCGGCGCGCCCGGCGAATAGAACTCTGCGACCGCGATGATCGGGCGGTCTGCCGGGGCGACCGTCGCAGGGGCAGAGACGGCCGGAACCGCGGGCAGCATGCCGGCGACCAGCAGCGCGGCAACGATTGCCCATGCGGGCGCCCGCCGCCGTGCATCGAGCCTTCCCGTTGGGTTCTCCACGTTGCGTCCTTTCTCTCGTCTTTCTATTATGCCAGGAGTTCGAGATCGAGGAGGACCACGTCGTGTCCAACGGCTGCGTCACCGTCTTTGGTTCCTCGAGGGTCCTGCCGGATGACCCTGTGTACCGGGAGGCGTTCCGGCTGGGACGTCTGCTGGCGGAAGCCGGCTACACGCTGTGCACCGGCGGATACTCCGGGGTGATGGAGGCGGCGAGCCGCGGCGCGGTCGAGGCCGGCGGTCACGCCATCGGTGTCACGGTGAGCTCGTGGGCGGCCCGGATCCGTCCCAACCGGTGGGTACGTGAGGAAGTCGCGACCCCGGATCTGTTCCAGCGGATCTCCCGGCTCACCGCATCGGACGCCTACGTCGCGATGCCGGGTGGCCTCGGGACGCTCGGCGAGGTGGCACTGACCTGGAACCTCTTCCAGACCGCGTCGATCCCGCGCCGTCCCCTCGTGCTCGTGGGGCGGGCGTGGCGCGACGCGCTGGAGTGTCTTCCCGTGGGTGTCAGAATCGAGCCGCGGGACCTCGATCTGGTGCGGCTCGTCGATGCCGTCGATGACGTCGTTCCGGCGATCCGGGCCGGGGCATCCGGCTTACCGGCCGCGCCATGAATCCGGCGCCCACACCGACCGCGACGCGCCGCGCGAAAAGACCGTCATCGCATCCACGAGTCCGCGCCGCAGGCCGTCATCCCGCATGTAAAATGCCACGCCCTGGTCGTCGTAGACGAAAATCGTGAACGTAATGCCGTGCAACACCCGGCCGGGCGCATACCCAAACGCGGCCTTCACGTCCGCGCGCGTGCTGGCAAAGGTGATCCGCCGGCCGCCGGCGCCGTCCACGGTGTAGGCGCCCGCGGCGCCGCACTGCTCGCCGAGATCCGCCCAGACATCGAGCGCGAGGAGGCCGCCCACCGGCGTGTAGCGCGCGCCGAGACACCGCGGCTCCCAGCGCTGGATAATCACCCGAGGATTGCTCGGGTCCTGGAACTCCCCGCTCGGGCGTCCGAGGATCGCGACCACCTTGTTCACGGTCGAATCGATCGGCACGCCGCCGGCCGCCACCCCGGGCGTCAACGCACCCTCGGCCTCGGTCCGCGGAGCCGAGGCGGCGAGCGCCAGCGCGACCAGCACGGCCGCGGTCCCGCCGGCCACGAGGCGCGGACGCGTCACCCGGGCCTGCGGCGCGTGCCGGGACGTCCCCGCGCCGGTTACACCCACCACCCGTCCCCGTGCGGGATCCGGGCCGGCCGGATCAGCACCTCCGCGGACGAAATCGGCGTCGGAAACATCTTCCACGGGTTCAACCGCCCTTCCGGATCGAGCGCATCCTTGACCCGGTGCATTGCGCCGAGGTCGTCGTCGGAGTAGATCCACGGCATGTAGTTGTTCTTCTCGAAGCCGATGCCGTGCTCGCCGGAGATCGTCCCGCCGGCGTCCACGCACAGCCGCAGCATCTCCTCGCCGGCCCGGATGACCCGCTCGGTTTCGCCGGGGACCCGCGCGTCGAAGACGATGATCGGATGGAGATTGCCGTCGCCGGCATGAAACACGTTCGCCACCGTGAGATGCTCCCGCCGGGCGATCGCCTGCACCTGGCGGAGCACCTCCGGCAGCCGGGACCGCGGCACCACCGCGTCGTGCAGGTAGTAGTTGATCGCGATCCGGCCGAACGTCCCGAAGGCGGCCTTGCGGCCAAGCCACAGCGCGTCCCGCTCCGCGTCCGACTTGGCCGCGCGCACGTCCGTCGCCCCGTGTGTCCGGCAGATCGCTTCGACGATGCCCGCGGCGCGCGCCATCACAGCGCGCAGCCCCTCGACCTCGATGAGCAGCACCGCCTCCGCGTCGAGGGGGTAGCCGGCGTGGACGAACGGCTCCACCACTTGAATGGAGTTGCGGTCCAGCATCTCAAGCGCCACCGGCCCGACGCCCCGGCCGATGATGTCCGTCACGGCCTCGCTCGCGCGATCGAGGTCCGCGAAGATCGCGAGCAGCGTGGTCACCGCTTCGCGCCGCCGGAGCAGCCGCACCCAGATGCGCGTGACGACCCCGAGCGTGCCCTCGCTGCCGACGAGGAGTCCCGTGAGGTCGAGCCCCGGCGCGTCCGGCGCGGCGCCGCCGGTGTGGACCGGCGTGCCGTCGGCGAGCACGGCGTCGAGCGCGAGGATGTGATTGGTCGTGACGCCGTAGGCGATCGTGTGCGGTCCGCCGGAGTTGTGGCCGACGTTGCCGCCGATGCTGCTCGCGTACTGGCTCGAGGGATCCGGCGCGTAGAAGTACCCCCAGCCTGCGACCGCGCGGGTGATGTCGAGGTTGACGACGCCCGGCTCGACCTCGGCCACACGGTTGTCGAGGTCGATCGCGAGAATCCGGTCGAGCCGCGTCAGCGACATGACGATCCCGCCGACGATCGGGAGCGCGCCGCCCGCGATGCCCGTCCCGGCGCCGCGCGCGATCACCGGGACGCGGTGACGCGCGGCGACACGGAGGACTCCGGCCACCTCGTCGGCGCTGCCGGGCAGCACGACGAGATCGGGCGGCGACGTCATGTTCGAGGCGTCGTACTCGTACGCCAGCACGTCCGAGGGTTTGTCGAACACATACCCGGCGCCGGCCACGTCCGCCAGCTCCGCCACGAGGGCGTCCCGGGCGCCGATCGTGACCCGTTGGGCGGCGAGCTCCTTCACAGCACCGTGAGCCGGAGCCGCGCGTCCCAGCGGTGCCGGATGCGCACCCGGACGCGGCGGCCGCGCGTCACGCGGAACGGGCGGACCCAGCGAATCAGCACGTCGCCACGGGTGCCCACCCGAGGCGACGGGTGCCCGTCCTCGACCTCCTCGTAGCTCCACATCCGCAGACTGTTGACGGAGCCGCTCGTCAGCGGCACGAGCGACACGGTGATGTCGATGGGGGGAACCGCGCGCTGAAAATCGGTCGTCGCCGCGAGCACGGGGAGCGACATCTCCTCGACCACGCCGGGGTCACCGAAGACCGCGGCGTAGGCTCCGGGCACGAAATCGAGCGCCGTCCCGGCGTGATGCTCGGCGTAGGCGAGCTGCAGCACGTGGTGCCCGCGCGCGGGGATGACCACGCAGCGGGGCGCGCGACGCCGGATCCGATTGAGGGCCTGCACCATGGGCCAGTCCGTCAGCCAGGACGACCACATCTCGCAGACGACCACGTCCGGCACGTGCTCGGGAAGTGCGCCGCGGATGATGTCGGTCCGCATCGGCACGAACTGCGGAAACCGGCGGGCGAGCCGCCGGAGATATTGGTACGCGTCGCTGTCTGTCTCGATGCCGTAGACGCGCCGCGCGCCGGCCTCCACCGCGTAGAGGGACATCGGGCCGACGCCGGCCCCGAAGTCGTAGACGATCCGCCCCGGCACGGCGCGCACGATCGCCGCGCGGTACGTCTCGTTGCGGCGGCCGTCGCTGAGCATCTCCCAATGAAAGCTCATCTCCGCGCCCATCGCCGGCTCGTCCCCCCGCGTGACCATTCCAGCGATCAGCCTACAGCGGCGGCGTGAACCGTCCGTCGATCGCGGTCCACCCGCCGTCGACGAACAGCACCGACCCCGTGATATACCGCGCCGCGTCCGTGGCCAGGAAGGCGACGGGGCCGGCGATCTCTTCGGGCGACGCCCAACGGCCGAGCGCGTTCCGATCGGCGTAGGCCCGGTACCACGCCTCGTCCTTCTTGATCTGCCGGGTGAGCGGCGTATCGACGACACCCGGGGCGACCGCGTTCACCCGCACCCCGCGCGGGCCGAGCTCCGCGGCGAGCGTGCGGCACAGCTGCACGATCCCGGCCTTGGTCGCGGAGTACACGCTCTGTCCGGGCTCCACCTGGACGGCGCGGATCGACGCGAACGCAATGATGCTGCCCCCGCCCCGCTCGGCCATGAGCCGGCCCGCCTCGCGAAGGACGAAGAACGTCCCTTTCAGGTTGACGGTGATGACGCGGTCGAGATCCTCGGCCGTGTACTTGAGGACCGGCTTGCGGACGTTGACGGCGGGCGTCACCACGCAGACGCCGAGGGCGGCGTGGCGCTCCGCCACGCCGGACACCAGCCGCACGACGTCCTGCTCCCGCGCCACGTCGGCGTGGTCCGCTTCCGCCCGGCCCCCGGCATCCGCGATCAGCCGCGCCGTGGCCTCCGCGCCGGCGCGGTCGATGTCCGCGCAGACCACGTGGGCGCCGAGCGCCGCCAGCGCCTGCGCCGACGCCTGTCCGATGCCGGACGCGGCGCCGACCACGAGCCCCACCCGCCCGTCGAGCCGGAACATCGAGGCGTAGTCCATGGCCTCCCCCTCCCTCCCCCTTGCGGGGACTAGCCGTCGGGATGCGACGGCGTCGCCGGTCACCGGACTAGGATTCCAGGGCGGCCGGGACAAATACTTCTTGAGCGCGAGGCGCCTTTACTCGACGCGTGTTGAAGGAGCGTGCGCGATGGCCGAGACGAAGGTCCTGTCGACCGATCTCACCGCGGAGTACACGGAGGCGAGGCCGCGTTCTCGCGCCCTGTTCGAGCGTGCCGGCGGGGTACTGCCCGGCGGGATCACCCACGAGTCGCGGCAGTTCACGCCGTTCCTGCCTTACATCGTGCGCGCCGAGGGCGCCCGCAAGTGGGACGTCGACGGACACGAGTACCTCGATTTCGCAATGGGCCACGGCGCGCTGATTCTGGGGCACGCGCATCCGGCGGTGGTCGAGGCGGTGCGCCGGCAGGTCGGGCTCGGCACCCACTACGGCGCCAACCACGAGGGCGAGCTCAATTGGGCCGACCGAATCACGCGGCTCGTCCCCGGGGCCGAGATGGTGCGCTTTACGAGTTCCGGCACGGAGGCGACGCTGCTCGCGCTGCGCGTGGCGCGCGCGGCGAGCGGCCGGGCGAAGCTCGTCAAGTTCCGCGGACACTTCCACGGATGGCACGACGCGGTGGCGCCCGGCCTCCAGCCGCCGTACGACGAGGTGCCGCCCGGCGTCACCCCGGCCGTGGCCAAGGATACGATCGTGCTGCCGCCCGATCTCGCGGTGGTCGATGAGACGCTGCGGCACGACCGCGACGTGGCCGCGGTGATCGTGGAGCCGAGCGGCGCATCGTTTGGCTCGGTCCCGCTGACGCTCGACTTCCTGCGGGGGCTGGACGAACTCACCGCGTCGCACGATGTCTTCCTCATTGTCGACGAAGTCATCACGGGGTTCCGCTGGTCGCCGGGCGGCGTCCAGCAGGCGGCCGGCATCAGCGGCGATCTCACCACGCTTGCGAAAATCGTCGCGGGCGGCCTCCCCGGGGGCGCGGTGGCCGGACGGCGGGACCTGCTGGAATTGATCTCGCTCGTTGGCGGCTCGCGGCGCAAGCTCCGGCATCCGGGGACCTTCAACGCGAACCCGGTCTCGGCGGCCGCGGGCGTGGCCTGCCTCGACATCGTCCGCGACCCGAGCGTCCAGGAAGGCTGCAGCCGCACGGGCAGCGCCCTGCGCCGCGAGATCAACGCGGTCTTCGCCCGACGCGGCGTCCGGGGCATCGCGTACGGCGACGTGTCGTCCTTCCACCTCGCGTTCGACGCCCGTCTTGCGCCGGGCGACCCATCTTCGATCGCCGCGTTGAGCCCCGAAGACTTGAAGGGACAGCGCGGCACGCCGGCCTACAGCGCGATCGCGCTGGCCCTGCTGATCGAGGGGATTCACATCTTCGGCAGCGGCGGCTTCCTCAGCATCGCCCACCGCGACGCGGAGGTCGGCCGGACCGTCGAGGCGCTCGACCGGGCGGTCGATCGGGTCATCGGGACGCTACCGACGGTCTGAGCTAGGAGGCTCACCCCGACGGCGACGCGCGGCGCCCCCGAGCGGGTCACGTGGAAGCAGGCCGCGGCCTTTCGGCTGTCCCGGCACCATCTCTCCAAACGGGCGCCGGCGAAGGCGCTCATCCCGGTCGTCCGAGCAATGGCCGGCGCGCAGGCGCAGGTCGTCTCGGCCGCGCAAATCTCCCTGTGGGCGAGGGTCGACGGCCTGCGGGTTGAGAACGTGCAGGCCGCCCTGCGCGACCGGGCCCTGGTCAAAGCGTGGTGCATGCGCAGAACGCTGCACTTCCTGCCGTCGCAGGACCTCGCCATCTTCATTCGCGGCTCTGCCCGGCGTGCGGAGCGAGAGATTCGGTGGGTTCGCGGTCGGGGCGTCACCGACCGCGCCATCGAGACGCTCATTAGCGCCGCGCTGGGCGCGTTGGACCGGCCGCTCACCGGCCGCGAGCTCGTCGACCGCGTGAGCCGGTCTCTCGGCGTGCCGATGCGGACCATCCGCGCAGACGGCTGGGGCAGTCGCGCAAAGGTCCCCGCCGTCGCGCTCGGGAGGCTCGCGCTCCCGGTGCGGTATCTGCTGCACCTCGTCGGCGCCCGCGGTGTCATCTGCTCGGGTCCCGGTCGAGGTAATGAGCCGACGTACGTTCGGGCCGACGCGTGGATCCCCGGCTGGCGCGATGTGTCAACGGACGAAGCGGAGCGCGCGCTGCTGCGCCGCTACCTTCAGGCGTTCGGGCCCGCGACCCCGGCAGACTTTGCAGCGTGGACCGGCATCCCCCTCTCGGATGTCCGCGAGATTTGGGCGCGCGAAGAGGCGGACATCGTTTCGGTGAGCGTCGAGGGTTGGAGCGCCGCGGTCCTTCGGGACGATCTTCGGACGCTCAAACGCGCCGAATCCACACCGCCGCCGGTTCGCCTGCTCCCATACTTCGATACGTTTATTCTCGGCCACAAGACACGGGAGCACCTCGTCGCCGCGCGGCACCACAAGCGTGTCTACCGGACGGCCGGGTGGATCGCCCCGGTCGTTCTTGTCCACGGGCGTGTCGTCGGCGTCTGGGCCCACGCGCGGGAACAGAATCGCCTCCGCGTCCGCGTGACGATGTTTGCTCCCACGTCGCGACGTGTGACGGCCGGGATACGCGAGGAAGCGGATCACCTCGGCCGGTTTCTCGCCGTTCCCACAACGGAGGTCCAGATCGCCTGAGGCGGCGCGTGGCCAAACAGCCGGACACTTGGGAGAAGGGCGACCTCTACGAGGGCTTCATGGGCCGGTGGAGCCGGCTTGTCGCCCGACAGTTCCTCGCGTGGTTGGGACAGTCACCGGCAGCGACGTGGCTGGACGTCGGGTGCGGCACGGGAGCGCTGACTGAAACGATCCTCGCCTTGTGCGGCCCTCAGGCGGTCACCGGCGTTGACCCGTCGGCCGGGTTCATCGAATTTGCGAAACGGCACATCACGGACGCCCGGGTGACGTTCGAAGTCGCCGATGCCCAAGCGCTACCCACGAGCGCGGCGTCGGTTGACGCCGTGGTGTCCGGGCTCGTATTGAACTTTGTGCCGGAGCCGAACCGGGCGGTGGCCGAGATGCGACGGGTTGCCCGATCTGGTGGAGTCGTCGCGGCGTACGTGTGGGATTACGCGGACAAGATGGAGCCTCTTCGGTACTTTTGGGATGCCACCATCGCGCTGAACGCCGGGACCGGCCGTGCCGATGAGCGCGACCGCTTCACCGTCTGCCGACCCGAGCGATTGGCGGCGCTCTTCACCGGCGCCGGGTTGCGCGAAATCGAGACGACCGCGATTGACGCACCGGCGGTGTTTCGGAACTTCGATGACTACTGGCAACCCTTCTTGGGGGGCCAGGGCCCCGCCCCCGGGTACGTAATATCGCTGAACGACGACGCGCGGACCGCGCTTCGCGAATTGCTCCGCCGCCGCCTCCCGGCCGCGGCAGACGGCTCGATTCCCTTGGTGGCGCGCGCCTGGGCCGTCCGAGGCCGGGTCTAGCCGCCGGCAGTCTACGCCGCCTTGAGGTACCGTCCGAACCAGGCCTGCAGGCGCGTCCACGCGTCCTGGGCCGCCGCCGCGTTGTAACTCGGGCTCCTGTCGTTGAAGAAGGCGTGCCCCGCGCCGGGCTCGACCACCATCTCGTAAGTGATTTTGGCCTGGTCCAGCGCGGCACGCATCGCCGGAATGCCGGCGTCGATGCGTTCGTCAAACCCGCCGTAGAACGCGAGCACCGCCGCGCGGATCTTTGGCACATCCTCGAGCGGCGGATTGCTGCCGTAGAACGGGATGGCGGCGCGAAGAGCCGGGACCTGGGTGGTAAGCCGCCATGTCACCGCGCCACCGAAGCAGAACCCCATCGCCCCGATCCGGTCCGCGCGCACGGCCGGCAGTGACGCCAGGTAGCGCACGGCGGCCGCGGGCATTGAGACCAGCTGTTCGGGCGCGCTCTGGCCGAGCAGCGTCGAGACCCGCGCGGGATCGGACACCTTGTCGGTCCCGCCGGCGCCGGACACCAGGTCCGGCGCGAGCGCGACGTAGCCGAGCTTGGCGACGCGGCGCGCGACGTCTTTGGTGTGGTCGACCAGCCCGAGATTTTCGTGGATTATGACGACGCCGGGCGCGCGCCCAGCCCCTTTCGGCTGCGCCAGATATCCGAAGACCGTCTGCGGCCCCGGCGCGGCCCCCGGAAACGAGACCATGCGCGTCTCTAGCGCCGGATCGTCGGGGGCCACCACGGGCGCCGCCGCCAGCACGGGCCGGGGCGCGGGTGAGGCCGCGGCCACCGTGACCTCGTCGGACGAGACCGCGACGCCGAGTGTCGCGAGCAGCGCGGCCCCGCGCGATGCGCCGCCGCCGAAGATCGCGACGCGCCGAAGGAACTCGCGGCGTCCCAGCCGTCCTTCGCGATACTCCTCTGTCCACTCATCAAGAATATAGCGGCCCAGATCCGTCATGACCTCGCCTCCCCTGCAGGCGCGTCTTCAGCGTGCGCCGAACGAATGCCTGACTTCATCCATCGACGCAAGACGGGAGGAATCCGTGCGCCGCTCGCGCCTTGTCGCCGCGGCGATCGCGGCCGCCCTCGGCCTGACGATCGCCGCCTCCTCGAGCCCGGCTCAAACACCCACGGCGATCCGCGTGGGCACGCTGAAGCTCGTCGGCGGCGCGCCCCTCTTTTGGGCGTCCGACCGTGGATACTTTCGACAGGAAGGCCTCCAAGTCCAGTTCGTCTACTTCGGGGCCGCGGCGCCGGTCGCCACCGCGACCGTCACGGGCGACGTGGACGTCGGGGCGACCGGCATCACCGGCACCCTGTTCAACCTGGCAGCCGGCGGCGGCAAGATCTATCTCGTCGCCGACCGGGGCCAGGAGCGTCCGGGCTATCCGCTCAACGCCGTGGTGGTGACAACGACGACGTACGCCTCCGGCGTGCGGTCGCTGCGGGACCTGCGCGGCAAGCGCATCGGGATCACGACGCTCGGCTCGACCTTCCACTATCAGATCGCCAAGCTCCTCGAGCGTGAGTCAATGACGCTCCAGGACGTGCAGCTGGTGCCGCTCCGCGAAGTCAACCTCGTCGCCGAGGCGCTGCGCACCGGGCAGATCGCCGCGGCGCTGCTCTCGCCGCCGTGGGGCGCGGCCGCGGAGCAGGACGGCTGGGGCAAGATTCTCTTCTACGCGGGCGACCGGATCGTCAATCAGGTGACGGGTGTCTTCTACGGCGCGCGGCTGCGCAGCGACCACGCGCTCGGCATCCGGTTCATGCGGGCGTACGTCCGGGCCACTCGCGACTATTTCGACGCGTGTCTGCGCCGGCCGGCCCGGGGAGCATGTGCGCCGATCGTCGCGGTCACCGCGCGGACGATCGATCAGCCGGAGGCGGCCGTCGCGAAGTCGCTGCCGTACATCGATCGGGATGCCCGCCTCTACCTGCTCGATCTCGAGCGCCAGGAAGCCTGGTATGTCCGAAACGGCATGGCGTCCCGCTACGTGCCGCTCGACCAGTTCGTCGACACGAGTTTCGTGACGGAGGCCGTCCGATCGCTCGGTCCGTAGCCGCGCAGCAATGAGGATCCGCTTCGAGGCCACCTCGAAGGAGTACGTCCGCCGGGACGGCGGCACGATCCAGGCCCTCGACGGGATCGATCTCACGGTGGCGAGCGGCGAATTTGTCGCGATCATCGGCCCGAGCGGCTGCGGGAAGTCCACCCTGCTCCTGCTCGCCGCGGGGCTGCTTCCCGCCTCGGGCGGCCGCATTGTGTTCGACGGGCAGCGCGCCGGGCGGCCGCTGACCGCCCTCGTCTTCCAGGAGTTCGCGCTGTTCGAGTGGCGCACGGTGCTGCAGAACGTGCGGTTCGGCCTGGAAGTACGGCGCGTCGCCGCGGCGGAGCGCGACCGGCTCGCGCATGAGTACGTCCGGCTCGTGGGCCTCGACGGCTTCGAGGCCCGGTATCCATCCGAATTGTCCGGCGGAATGCGGCAGCGCGTCGGGATCGCCCGCGCGCTGTGCGTCGATCCGGCCGTACTCCTGATGGACGAGCCGCTGTCGGCGCTGGACGCGCAGACCCGGCAGCTGATGCAGGACGAGATCCTCGGGATCTGGGAGCGCACCCGCAAGACCGTGCTCTACGTCACCCACAACATCCAGGAGGCCGCCTATCTCGCCGACCGGATCGCCGTGCTCTCACGGCGGCCCGGGCGGGTCCGCGCCGTGCTCCCCGTGCCGTTCGCGCGCCCCCGCCGGGAAGCGCTCTTCGCCGACGCCGGCTTCGGCCGGTTCACGCAGGACGTCTGGTCAATGATTCGCGATGAAGCACGGACAGCGATGCAGGAAGGCGCCTGACATGGCGGCATCCGGCTTTGGCGACGTCGTGGGCCGCGGGGGATCCGCGGGCGAGACGATCACGCTCGAGGCCAGGGCCGTACCGGCCCCCGGGGCCAGGCAGTACCGGGGCCTGCGGGTGGGGGGGATCGTGGCGCTGCTGGCGGTGTGGGAGGCGCTGAGCCGCAGCCACGTGGTCCCGGCGGTCTTCCTGCCGTCACCGGGCGCCGTGGCCCGGGAGCTCGCGCACCTGGCGGCGACGGGCGATCTGTGGCGCAGCGTCGGCGCCAGCCTCGGACGGATCGGCGCCGGCTTCGGCATCGGCAGCGCCGCGGGCCTGATCGTCGGGATCCTCGCGGGGATCTCGCGCCGCGCGGAGGCGGTCGCGGAGCCGCTCATTGCCGCGGTGTATCCGATTCCGAAAATCGCGCTGCTGCCGCTCCTCATCCTGTGGCTCGGCATCGGCGAGGCGCCGAAGATCGCGCTGATCGCGATCGGGGCGTTCTTTCCCGTCGCGATCGGAACGGCGACGGCGATCCGCGACGTGGACCCCCTGCTCATCCGCGCCGCCCGGAGCTTCGGGGCCGGGCGCATCCAGATCGCCACGAAGGTGCAGCTGCCGGCCTCCGTGCCGGTGGTGTTCGCGAGCCTGCGGCTGGCGGCCGGCATGTCGCTCCTGCTCGTGGTGTCCGCGGAGATGATTGCCGCGACGGCCGGGATCGGCTATCTGATTCTGTACGCCGGGGACCTCATGCAGACGTCGCGTCTTTTGGCCGGGATCGTCGTACTGTCCGTGCTCGGCCTCTTGTCCACGGCCGGTCTGGCCACCCTCGAGCGCCGGCTGTTCCGCGGTAGAGCGCGCGGTTAATCGCCTATTCGAGGACGACCGCGGAAAACCCGACGAGGCCGCCCGCGGGATCGAAGCCTTGGTCGTAGCCGAGCACGCGTCCCGTGACGGGCGCGAGCAGCCGCAGGACGGTATAGATCGCACCGAGTCCGCAGACGTGGCAGCGGTTGCCGTCCGCGGCGACGGTCCGCCACCAGCCTTCCGCGTCGCCCGCCTCGACGTGGCGAAGCGCCGCGAGATCGGCGCGGGATGCGCGCTGCGTGAGCGCCGGTCCGACAGGGTCCGCGTCGCCGAAGCGCGGACCGACGTGGCTGAGGTCCACGCCGCCGACGACGCACACCGGACGGTCCGCGGCCGCCATCGCCTCGCGCAGGGCGGCGATGAAGGCCTCGATCGCCGGCACAGCCGCGGGCGTCCCGTTCGCCGCGTGGCCGTCGAGCGGCCCGGTCAGCACCGGCAGCACCGTGAAGCGCCGCCCCCGCAGCACGTGCGCGAGCCACAGCACTTGAAATTCGACCGAGTGCTCGCCGCGGTGGACCAGCTCTTCCGCGAGCGGATCGAACGGCGCGCGCTTCGCCACGGCCTCGAGCAGCGAGCGGTCCACCTCCACGACGCCGAACGGGGTCTCATAGCCTTTTGTGGTCAGCACGTACGGCGTGGCCGCGCCGGCGTGCGCGACGCCGACGACCACTACGCAGACGCCGTCAGGCAGCCCGGCCAGCGGCGCGTAGGCACGGGCGTACATCGATCCGCCGCGCGTGAAGTCGATATGCGGGGCGAGGATGCCGCGCGGCGCCGGCGCCTGGACCAGTCCACCCTCTGCCACGGCGGCGAGATACCGATCCAAGTCGGCCGCGCACGCCGCCGGGTCCCGTGGATACGCGGTGCCGGCGTGCGCCATCGCACGGTGCGGCGCGGCTCGGTAGGCGTCGGCCACCGTGCGGCGGCGCCCCTCGAGCGCTGGGCTGTCGAGCAGGCCGTGCGCGTCGAGGTCCCGGACGATGCGGTCGAGATCCGCGGACGGAAGCGGCATACCGCCGGAGAGGCGGGCGTACTCAGCCTGCACCGCCCGGAGGTCCCGCCGGCCGTCCAGCAGCAGCGCGACCAGCATGATCGGCAGCGGCAGGATCACGGGGCCGTCGAGCAGACCTTCGTAGTCGCGCCCGCATACGACGCGCTCGCCGTTCCACTCGGCGGTCACGAAGTCGAGCGGGCGAAGCCTGGGCACCGGCGCCCCCGTCGGGCCGATCCCTCCGCGGGGGCGGCGGGCCGTCCGCCCCGTACCCGAGGGGGCCCTATCGCGAGACGCGCGGTCCCGCCCGGTCATGCGGAGGAACGGGATGCCGCCGTCCCGTATCTAGCGATGCCATGAACGGACGGCTCACCAGCAAGGTTGCGTTGGTCACGGGCGGCGGCACCGGCATCGGGCGCGCCACCGCCCTGGCGCTGGCGGCTGAGGGTGCCGCGGTCGCGGTGAACTACAGCCGGTCGCGCGGCGACGCGGAGGAAACGGCCGCCGAGATCGCCTCGCGCGGCGGCCGGGCGATCACCGTCGCCTGCGACATCTCGGACGAGCGCGGCGTGGGGGCGATGGTCGCGCGCGTCACGGGCGAACTCGGCCGGCTGGACGTCCTCGTTAACAACGCCGGTATGACCCGGTTCATCGACCACCGGGACCTCGAAGCGCTCACCGCCGAGGTCTGGGATCGGATTCTCGCCGTGAACGTCAAAGGCACGTTCTTCTGCTGCCGCGCCGCGGCGCGCGCGATGACCGACGGCGGCCGGATCATCAACATCGGCTCCGTGGCCGGGATCCGCGGCAACGGCAGCTCGATCGCCTACGCCGCCAGCAAGGCCGCGATCCATACCATGACCATGTCGCTCGCCCGGGCGCTCGCGCCGTCCATCACGGTGAACGCCATCGCACCCGGACTCATCGAAACCCGCTGGCACGCCGGCAGCGAGGCCGAGAACGCCAAGCGCGCGGCGAGGTTTCCGGCGAAGCGCATCGGCCGCCCGGAAGACATCGCACACATGGCCGTGGCCTTCGCGACCGCGGACAATTTCTTCACGGGCCAAGTCATTGCCGTCGACGGGGGCGCGCTGCTCTAGCCGGCGCGGCGCCGGCCGGCGGCGGGCAGGAACCCCACCAGGGTCGACGCGAACAAGTGTTTGCATGGCCGTGGGTTCTGTGCTATAATCCGGCCGCTCACGATCCGCATTATTCAGCATCCGAACCAAGGGAGGCAGCGCGTGGGCCGAGTCCTGACGAAACGCCAGCGCGAGATCCTCACGTACCTGCTCGACAGCATGCAGCGCAAGGGCTACCCGCCCTCGGTGCGTGAGATCGGCGCGGCGCTCGGCCTCACGAGCAGCTCGACCGTGCACAGCCACCTCGCGGCGCTCGAAAAGAAGGGCTACATCCGGCGCGATCCGAGCAAACCGCGGGCCATCGAGATCTTGAAGGACGGCGCCAGCCAGCCGCCCAAGCGCGTGATCAACGTCCCGGTCATCGGCCGGATCGCGGCGGGGGCGCCGCTGCTCGCCGAAGAGAACATCGAGGACGTCTTTCCCCTGCCCCGCGACTTCGTCCGTGAGGACGGCGCCTTCATTTTGCGCGTCCGCGGGGACAGCATGATCGAAGCGGGCATCTACGACGGCGACTTTATCGTCATCCGGCCGCAGGCGACCGCGTCGAACGGCGAGATCGTCGCGGCCCTCCTCGGCGACGAGGCGACCGTGAAGCGGTTCTACAGGGAGCGCGACCATATCCGGCTGCAGCCGGAGAACAGCACGATGTCGCCCATCATCGCGCGGGACGTCACGATCATCGGTAAGGCCGTCGCCCTGATCCGCCGGCTCACGTAGAGCCGGCCGGACGCCGGCGGGCGCGTCTTCGGGGGTCGCCTCGAGCGAGGCGACCCCCGCCGTGTTTGCGCCGCCCCGTCCCGCGCAGACGGGGGCGCCCGTCATCAGTGCGCCGTCCGCGCCGCCCGCCCGTCGACGTACGGACGGAACGGGCCGAGCGCGGCCGCCGGAATCTCCGCCTCCACGACGATGCCGGCGTCGCCGTCCTCACGCCGCACGACCCGTCCGGCCGTGTACAGCCGCGAGAGCACGCCGAGGCGGTGGTACGGGATGACGAGCCGCACCCGCTCCACCGGGCCGGGCAGCGCCGCCCCGAGCCGGCGCAGCAGGTTGGTGAGGCCGACGCCGCGGACGGCGGAGACCGGAATGCCGTCGGGCTCTTCGGCCGTCACGTCGCGCAGGTCCTCGGGTGACAGCCGATCGACTTTGTTGAGCACGGTCACCCGCGGCGTCCCGGACGCGCCCAACTCGCGCAGCACCTGCTCCACGGCCGCCCGCTGCGCGGTCCAGCGCGGATGGCTGGCGTCGATGACGTGGACCAGCAGATCGGCTTCCGTCACCTCTTCGAGGGTGGCGCGGAACGCCGCGACGAGATCGTGCGGCAGCTTCTGGATGAACCCGACCGTGTCGACGAGCAGCAGGGGGCGGTGATTCGGCAGCGTGACCCGCCGCGTCGTCGGATCGAGCGTCGCGAACAGCTTATCCGCGGTCATCACGTGCGCCCGCGTCAGCGCGTTGAGCAACGTGGATTTGCCCGCGTTCGTGTAGCCGACCAGCACCGCGACCGGCAGGGCCGCGTCCTTGCGCGACTGCCGCTCGCGCTGGCGGTGCCGCTGCAGCGCGCTGATCTCCCGCCCGAGCGCGGTGATCCGGGTCCGGATGCGCCGGCGGTCGACCTCCAGTTTCGTCTCGCCGGGGCCCCGCGTGCCGATCCCGCCGCCCAGCCGCGACAGCAGCACTCCGCGTCCGGCGAGCCGCGGCAGGAGGTAGGTCATCTGCGCCAGCTCGACCTGGAGGCGGCCCTCGCGGGTCCGGGCGCGCTGGGCGAAGATATCGAGGACGAGGGCCGTGCGGTCGAGCACCTTGGTGTCGAGCGCGCGCTCGAGATTCCGCTGCTGCGCCGGCGTCAGATCGTGATCGAAGATGACCACGTCCGCGCCCGCCGAGCGCACCCGCGAGCGAATCTCTTCGACCTTGCCGGAGCCGACCGCGGTGGCCGGGTCGGGACGCGTCCGGTGCTGCACGACGATCCCGGCGACCACCGCCCCCGCGGTGTCGGCGAGCCGGGCGAGCTCCTGCAGGGTCTCTTCGCCGCCCTCGTCCCGGGCGCCGATCATCCCGACGAGCAGCGCGCGCTCGGGGCCGCTCCGCGGCAGGCCGTCCGTGAGCGGACGGCCGTCGCCCTCGGCGGATTCACCGGAGACGAGCCCGCGGCGGAGCTTATGACCAAGCGGCGTGCCGGTGGTGCGCATCGACGCCGCTACCTCGGCGACGCAGCGCGCAGGTGGTCGCCGATGCGCCGGACGGCTTCTTCGAACCGGGCGTCGGGCGCGGTCAGGGAGACCCGCACATACCCTTCACCGTGAACGCCGTAGCCGGTCCCCGGCGTGACAATCACGCCGGTGTGCTCGAGCAGGTCCGTCGCGAACGAGACGGACGTCTGGCCCCGCGGGACCGGAATCCACAGGTAGAAGGTAGCCCGCGGCAGCGGCACGTCGAGCCCGATCTCGCGCAGCCCCCGCACCACCGTGTCGCGCCGCCGCTGCCAGATCGCCACCCGCTCGCGGATGGGCCCCTCCGGCCCGGTCAGACCGGCGACCGCGGCGTCTTGAATCGCGACCCACTGTCCGCTGTCGATGTTGGTCTTGAGGGTCGCGAGCGCCTGCACCGCGTCCTTGTTGCCGACGACGAACCCCATCCGCCAACCCGTCATGCAGAACGTCTTGCTGAGCGAATGGAACTCAATCGCGACGTCCTTGGCGCCCGGCGCCTCAAGGAAGCTCGGAGGCCGGTAGCCGTCGTAGGCGATCTCGGAGTACGTGTTGTCGTGGACGACAAGGATGTCCCAGCGTCGCGCGAAGTCCACGACCCGGCCGAAGAACGCCAGGTCGGCCGTCGCTCCGGTGGGGTTGTTCGGATAGTTCAGGAACAGCACGCGCGCGCGCCGAGCAACATCGTCGGGAATCGCGGAGAGGTCGGGCACCCACCCCTGCTCCCGGGTCATCGCCACCGGATAGACCTCGCCGTCGGCCATGAGGGTCGCGACGTTGTAGACGGGGTAGCCCGGATCGCTCACGAGGGCCACGTCGCCGGGGTTGATGAACACCCACGGCACGTGGGCAAGCCCTTCCTTGGAACCGATGAGCGCCAGCACCTCGCTCCCCGGATCGAGGGTCACGCCGAACCGCCGCGCGTACCAGCCCGCCACCGCCTCTCGGAACTCCCGGGTACCTTCGTACGGCGGATAGACGTGCGTGCGGGGATCCCGGGCGGCGCGGGTCAGCGCCTCCACGATGTGGTCGGGCGTCGGGAGATCCGGATCGCCGATGGAGATGTTGATGACATCGACGCCCCGCGCGCGCAGCGCGGCGCGCTTCTTGTCGATGTCGGCAAACAGGTACGGCGGAATCCGTTCCATCCGGCGCGCCACGCGCATTGGCCACCTCCGTTCGGTGCTCTCGTCATCATAGCATGGAACACGGCCACGTCCGCCGCGCCCCTACACCGCACTCTTGACGGGATGACGCACATCATATCCATGCGAGAGCGAGTTCTTCAGGAATCGTTCGTCAACCGTGAACAGAGGGCAGCCTTCGGTTAGCGCCACCGCTAAATATGCGGCATCGCTTGCTCGTGACACCCCAAGTTCGCGGGCGAGCGCGTAAGCACGCCGGTGAAGTTCGGGCGACATTCGAACCGTTACCCGAATACCGAGAACCGCCGACAGCGCGCCGTCCGCGACTTCGGTGTCGATCACACGATGCGCTTCGAGGTGCCGGATGGCGGTGACGGCCTCGAAGAACAGCAACGCGGGCGCGATCGCCTCAGTGACCGTTGAGACCCAGGTGCGAACCGCTTCGTGGTGGAGTTGTCCCGGAACGACGGCGCGAATGAGAACGGACGCGTCGAGGACCGCCTTCACCTATTCCCCTTCGAGGAGCGTCGTCGTCCGGTCGGCCTTCTCAAGCGCGTCAAGAATCTGATCTGTCGAAACCGATACGCGGGCAGCCCGGAAGTGACGCATCATGGGCTCAGTCGCGCGAACCCACGCGGCCGGCGGCAACGTCCCTTCCTGCCGCCCAACTTCGTCGTCGAGGAATCGGCGCAGCGCCTCCCGAACGAGGGCGCTGGACGACGGCGGAACCTTGAACATGACGCGATATTCCTCCAACGTCCGGTAAAGGTCGTCGCCGAGATAAAGTGTCATTTCCGGCCGGCGCCGCCGTGAGTTCTTCCTGGATCCCATCGTACTTCAATTATACCATGTATCCCACGTATGATGACCGCCGGTGCGCGAGGGCTAATTTCCGAGCGGTTCGACGATACGCGACGCCACGCGCTCGGCCGGCTGGTCGTCCACGTCGATCCACCGGTACCGGGGATCGGCCCGAAACCATGTCAACTGGCGCTTCGCGTAGCGGTACGTGTTGCGGCGCAACTGAAACCGGGCGGCCTCCAGCGTCGTCTCGCCGGCGAGGTGCGCGGCGATCTCCTTGTAGCCGAGCCCCTGCATGGACGGCAGTGTCCGGTGGTATCCGGCTTGAAGAAGCGTACGCACCTCTTCCACCAAGCCGGCGCGGAACTGCGCTTCGATGCGGCGGTCGATCCGCTCGTGGAGACGCTCGCGCGCCACCGTCAGGGCGACCATGCCGGCCGCGCTCGTGTCCGCATTGGTCGCCCATCGGCCGCCCCGCACCTGGGCGTGGAACACGGACATCGGAGTGCCCGTGACTTCCCACACTTCGAGCGCGCGAATGACCCGCCGCACGTTGTGGGGGTGAATCCGTTCCGCAGCCGCGGGGTCGATCTCGTGGAGCCGGCGGTGAAGCGTCCCCGGGCCGCCGGCGCGCTCGTCCACCGCCAGGCGCTCGCGAAGATCCCAATCCGGCGCCGCGGCCGGCACGGCGACGCGGTCGATCACGGCGCGGATGTAGAGCCCGGTGCCGCCGGTCAGGATCGCGGTCCGGCCGCGGTCGCGGATCCCCTCGATCGCCTCGAGGGCGAGCCGCTGGTAATCCGCCAGTGTGAACGGATCCGCCGGGTCCGCCACGTCGAGGAGGTGGTGCGGAACGGCCGCCCGATCGGGCAGCGATGGCTTGGCGGTTCCGATGTCCATGCCGCGGTAGACCGTCCGCGAGTCGGCGCAGACGATCTCCGCGTCGAGGCGCCGCGCGAGCGCGAGCGCGACCTGCGTCTTGCCGGTGGCGGTCGGGCCCGCGATGACTACAACGTCGCGGCGGGACGGCGGCGCAGCCGTGTTACGGAGCGGCACGCACCCTAGATCTTCGCCTTGCTCAGCGCGTCCCGGCCGTCGTCCACCGTGATCAGCGGGGTCGTTTTGACGGATCCAAACAGGCCGCCGCCCGACAGTTCGATCGAGACCGTAGCGGCGCTCTTGTTGTCGGGCATTTCAACGATGCAGACAGCGTCATATTCTCCGAATGAGAGCCAGGCATTGTGGAACTTCCCGCCGTGCCCTGTCACCACCGGCTCGATGGTCTTGTAACACATCGCCACCCTGGGGTCGTCGTGCATGCGCTTCCATGCACCGGGCGTGTACGAGGCCTGCACCAGGTAGAACGGCATTTTTCTTCCCCCTTTTCGCTCTCGACGCGGGTCCCGCTCGCTATTCGGTTTCGGTCAACGCGTAGGTCAAAGCCTGCTCCAGCGTCATCGTCCGGCCTACGGCCCACTCGCGGGCCAGCGCCTCCTCTCCAAGGTCGACGCGCGCGATCGCAACATACCGGTCGTAGTCCGCGACCGCGCGCTCCGAGGACGACAGCGGCGCGCCGATGGACTCGCCGATCGCTTCGGCGGCGCCGAGGAGCCGCGCGGCCTGCGCCGCGTCGCGCTCCGCGGCCCGCAGCAACCCCAGGGCCACGAGCTCGCTGACGACACCCCGCCGGTCGCCGAGTTCGCGCCGGAGCGCCAGCGTCTCTCGAATCAGCGGCGCGGCGTCCGCGTAGTTGCCGAGGCGAAGGGCCAGAATCCCGAGATTGCCGGTCGCCACCACGACCGCCCGCTTGTTGCCGAGTTCGCGGTTGACGACGAGCGATTCGTGAAGCAGCGCGGCGGCCTTCTGGTGTTCGCCGCGCGCCATCGCGAGCGTGATGAGACTGTTGAGCACCTGTCCAATGATGACGCTCACGCCAAGCTGGCCGCGGAGCGCCAGCGCTTCTTCGTAGCGGGCCGCCGCACGCTCGTAGTCGCCCTTCCGCCAGGCGACGCGTCCGATGCCGTGGAGGGCCCGAGCAACACCGGCCGTACGGCCGGTGTCGCGGTGGATCGCCAAACTCTGCTCGAAGCAGGCGAGCGCCGCCGTGTAGTCTCCCTGGTCCGCGGCGAGCGTGCCCGCGCCGTCGAGCGCCCTCGCCTTCACCGCCGGCGACACTTTCCCCGTGTGGGCCAGCGCGTCTCCGAGCCACCGGCGCCCCTCGCTGTGGTAGCCCCGAACGTACCAGAACCACCACAACGCGGCACACAGCCGCAGCATCGGCTCCGCGTCTCCGTGCCCGGCACCCCAGGCCAGGGCCGCCCGGAGGTTGTCGTGCTCGGTCTCGATGCGGTCGAGCCAGACGAGCTGTTCCGGTCCTTCGAGATGGGGTTCGGCCGCCTCGGCAAACTCGACGTAGTAGCGCTGATGCCGTTCCTGCGCGGCCGCGGCATCCGTCGACGCGTCGAGCCGCTCCTGACTGTACTGGCGGACCGTCTCCAGCATTCCGTAGCGGACTTCACGGTCGGTGCCCGCGGCGACGAGGAGCGACTTCGCGAGCAGCTGCGCCAGCAGTTCGAGCACGTCGTCGCCGGGGACCTGATCGCCCGCGCCGACTGCCTCCGCCGCTTCGAGCGTGAAGCCGCCGGCGAACACAGCCAGGCGCCGGAACAGCGCCTGCTCCTTGGACGACAGCAGGTCGTGGCTCCAGTCCATCGTCGCACGGAGCGTCTGGTGTCGCGGCAGCGCCGTTCGGGCGCCGCCCGTCAGCAGGCCAAATCGTGCGTCGAGGCGCTCCACGATCTGCGTGACCGTCAGCGTGCCCACGCGCGCGGCGGCGAGCTCGAGCGCCAGCGGGATCCCGTCCAGGCGGTAACAGGCCTGCGCGATGGCGGACGCGTTGGCCGTGTCCATGGTGAAGCCCGGTTTGCTTGACCCCGCGCGCTCAACGAAGAGCCGCACCGCTTCGTATTTCGCGAGCGCCGCGAGCGCCGGCAGCGTCGCCGGATCCGGCACCGTGAACGGCGGCACCGTGTAGACCGCTTCCCCGGGAATCGCGAGGGGCTCCCGGCTCGTGGCGAGGATTTTGAGCCCGGAACACCCTCGCAGGAGCGCCTCGGCCAGCCGGGCGCAGGCGTCGACGAGGTGCTCACAGTTGTCCAACACGATGAGGGCGCGACGCGCGCGCAGCGCGTGCACCAGTGTGCCGAGCGGCGAATCGTGCGGCGCCTCCTGCACCCCGAGCGTCATGGCCACGGTCTGCGGCACAAGCGCGGGATCGGAGAGAGAGGCGAGCTCAACGGACCACACGCCGTCGTCGAACTCGTGCAGCACCTCCGCGGCGACCTGCAGCGCCAGGCGCGTCTTGCCCACGCCGCCGGGCCCGCTCAACGTGATCAGACGCCCATTCTGGAGCGCGGCTTTCACGTCGCGCAGTTCGCGTTCGCGGCCAACGAAACTGCTGAGTTGCAGGCCCAGATTGTTGGGGTGCGCGTCCAGCGATCGCAGCGGCGGAAATGCCGGTCGCAGATCCGGGTGGAACACCTGAAACAAATGCTCCGGCCGCTGCAGGTCCTTGAGGCGGTGGAGGCCGATCGATTGCAGACGCGTCTCCGGCGGGAGGTGCGCCTCCGCCAGCGACTTCGCCGCCTCGGAAACGAGAATCTGACCGCCATGCCCGGCGGCGCAGATCCGTGCGGACCGGTGCATATCGATTCCGCCGTAGTCGCCGGAGGCCGACGTCGGTTCGCCGGCGTGGAGGCCCATGCGGACGCGCACACCGGACTCGTCGGGCCAGGGATGGCGTGCCAGCGCCTGCTGCGCGGCAATCGCCGCGCCGACCGCGTCGCTCGCCCGAGCAAAGACCGCCAAGAACGCGTCGCCCGGGGTGCTGATCTCCCGGCCGCCGAACCCGTCGCAGGCGCGGCGGAGAAGCCGCCGGTGCTCCTCAAGGACTTCCGCGTACCGGCCGTCGCCGAGCCGCTCCAGCAGACGGGTCGAGCCCTCGATATCCGTAAAGAGGATGGTGACGGTCCCGGACGGCAGCGCGGACATTGGCGCCGGCGTCAAATCGCCGTGGGCTTGCGCCGTCCGCCCCGCCGCCGGCGCCGGCGTCCCGCCGGCGGCGCGGGTTGAGCCGCCGGAGGCGTCGACTGAGCCGCGGGGGCTGGCGGCCTGACCTGCGGTACCGCCGCCCGCGGAGCCGGGGCGGCACGCACGGGAACGCGGTCGTCGAGCCACACGAACTGCCGCGGCGGCGACCGCCGGTCCAACTCGTAGAACGCGCGGTAGAGCATCGTCGCCGTGTCCACGGCCCGCTTCGCATTCTCGGCGCTCAGGAGCGCATCCACCTGCGTCTCCCTACCGGCCTGGGTGTCCTCGTACCGCCCCTTGTAGTGGGTGAGCGTGTTGCGCCACGACCGCAGCGTCGAAAGCGCGGAGAGTTCCTTGCCGTCGTCGTCGAATGTGCGGCCGGTCTTGCTCACGAGACGCGTCACCTCGAGCCACTTGCCTTCCGGCGACATGCGGTCGTAGTGGCGGAACCGGCCGCCGAGCCGGTCCTGTCCCACCATGTTGATGAACGCCTCAACGGCGAAATAGGCCATCAGCACGGCGAGCAGGCTGTGCGTCCGCTCGCCGTCCCGGTCGGGCGGGTGCGCAGCCGCGCATCGTGCCGCGGCCTCGGCGTGCTCGCGCGCGAGACGAAACATTACTTGCTCGAGGTGCGTCCGCTCCCAGGCCTTCTCTTCGGCCGCCAGGGCGGCCGCGCTGGGATCGGCCGGAGCCGGTGCGGCGGATATTCGCTGCGGGGCCGGGCCGGGGGCCCGGCGCGACGGCGAGGGTGCGGGATGGCGCGGCGCCGCAAGGGTGGCACCTTCTACTGAGCCGGTGCCGGCCGTCCGCCCCGTGCTAGACGCGGCCGGCGCCGTGGAGGTGGCCGTCCCGGGATGCGCTCGCCGGCCACGGCCTCCGCGCCGGCGCCGGGGTCGCGCGGTTGTTCCGCTTGGTTGGATGTCGTCCACAACGGCTGAGGTTCGCCGCGCGGCGGAGGCGCTCCCCTAATGCCCCGTCTGACGCAGGACCTCCGGCCGAACAGGACCTCCATCCGGTGCGACGAAGTCAGAGCCGATGACCGAACTCACGCCCATGATGCGCCAGTACCAGGCGCTCAAGGACGAGCACCCCCACGCAATCCTCCTGTTTCGATTGGGCGACTTCTTCGAGGCGTTCTTCGACGATGCGCAACTGGTGGCCCACGAGCTTTCACTCACGCTGACGAGCCGGCCGGTCGCGAAGGGCCAGCGGATTCCGATGTGCGGCATCCCGCACCACGCGCTGCCCACCTACCTGCGGCGCCTCATCGACCGGGGGCACCGGGTCGCGATCTGCGACCAGGTCGAGGATCCGCGGCAGACGCGCACGCTCGTCCGCCGTGAGGTTGTGCGCGTCGTGACACCCGGCACTGTCATCGAAGACGACCTGCTCACAGCCCGCGAAAACAACTTCGTCGCCTCCGCGGTAACCGACGGGGATGGCTGGGGCATCGCCCTCGCGGACGTCTCCACCGGCGAGTTCCTCGCCGCGTACGGCGCTGCGCCGCAGCGTCCCGACGAAGTCCTCGCGCGGTGGCGGCCGCGGGAGATTGTGGTTCCCGAGAGAGCTCACGACGGCAGTGTTGCCGCGGACGAGGGGCTCGACGGCAGCGGCGCGGTCGTGACCCCGTACGACGCCTGGCGGTTCGATCCGGGCGTAGCCGCGCGTGAGCTGCGCGCACACCTCGGCGTGGCAACGCTCGACGCGTTCGGTCTCGAGACCGCCCCGGCCCCGTCTGGGCGTTCTGGCTCTGCGCCGCAGGCCCAGGGGCGAACGGCCGCCGCGGCGGCGGCTGGGGCTCTGGTGCAGTACCTCCGCGCCACGCACCGAGGGTCCCTCACGCATCTCCGGGGTCTCCGGGTGATGTCGCCCCAGGACGGAGTGCCGGTGGACGACGCCACCCGCCGCGCGCTCGGTCTCTGGAGCTCGGCGCGTGACGAATCCCGCGGCCGGACGCTCCTCGACGTCCTCGACCTGACCGAAACGGCGATGGGCGCGCGCCTGCTCCGGCGGTGGCTGGCGCAGCCGCTCGACACCGTCGAGGCGATCGAAGCCCGCCAGGACGCCGTCCAGGCGCTGGTCGAGGCCGGTGCTGCGCGTGAGCGCCTGCGCGCGTCGCTGCACGAACTCGGCGACCTGGAACGGCTGCTCGGCCGGCTGAGCCACGATGCGGGCGGACCGCGCGACCTCGCCGGGCTGCGCGACACGCTGGACGCGATCCCGTCGATCGCGCCGGCCGCCGCGTCGCTCCCCGCGGCCGCGCTGCGGGGGCTCGTGCCCCTGCTCACGCCGCCGCCGGACCTAGCCGACCGTCTGCGCCGCGCGCTCGCGGATACGCTGCCGCTCTCACCCCGTGAAGGCGGTGTCATCCGGCCCGGGTTCGACCCCGACGTCGATGCACTGCGGGGCGGGGCGGCGCACGCGAAGGACTGGATGGCCGGGCGCGAAGCCGCGGAGCGGCAGCGTACCGGGATTCGCGGCCTCAAGGTCGGCTACAACCAGGTCGTGGGCTATTACATCGAGGTCGGCAAGTCGCAGGCCCACCTCGTGCCCGCGGACTACGTGCGGAAGGGCACCCTCGCCGGGGCCGAGCGCTACATCACCGCGGAGATGAAAGAGCATGAAGCGCTCATTCTGAGCGCTCAAGACCGGATCAACGCGCGCGAGTACGAGGTGTTCTGCGGGCTTCGCACCGAGGTCCGCGCGGAAACCGAACGGCTCCAGACGTGCGCGCGGGCCCTCGCCGAGTTGGATGCCTACGCGGCGCTGGCCGAGGTTGCCGTCCGCAACGCGTACGTCCGGCCGCGGGTCACCGCCGGCCGGGAGATCCGCATCGCGGCGGGCCGCCACCCCGTCGTCGAAGAGGCCCTCGGGCGGGAGCGCTTCGTCGCCAACGAGGTCGCGCTCGGCACGGCCGGCCGCGACGTGCTCATCGTCACCGGGCCGAATTTCGGCGGCAAGAGCACGTACATCCGGCAGACCGCGCTGCTCGTCGTGCTCGCGCAGCTCGGCAGCTTTGTGCCGGCCCGTGAGGCCGAGATCGGCCTCGTCGACCGCATCTTCACCCGGGTCGGCGCCACGGACGACCTCGCCGCGGGCCGCAGCACCTTCCTGTCCGAGATGATCGAAGTGGCCCGCGTGCTCACGCAGGCCACCGCGCGCAGCCTGGTGATCCTCGACGAGGTCGGCCGCGGAACCAGCACCTACGACGGGATGAGCCTCGCGTGGGCGGTCGTGGAAGACCTCCACGACCGCGTGGGCGCCCGCACGCTCTTCGCGACGCACTATCACGAACTGACCGAACTTGCCGCGCAGCTCGACCGCGTCGCCAACCTCCAGGTCCTGGTCCGCGAGGAGGGCCACAACGTCGTCTTCCTACATCAAGTCGCGGACGGGGCCGCGGCGTCCTCGTACGGCATTCACGTCGCGCGGCTCGCCGGGGTGCCGGACGCGGTGATCCGCCGGGCGCGCGAAGTGCTCGGCGGGCTCGAACGCGCCGCGCAGGCGCCACGCGGTCGCCGGCCTCGGCGCGGGCCGTCGCGCGGCCAGCAGCTCGCGCTGCCGCTGCCCCGCGCTCAGGAGGCGCATCTTCGGCCCGCGCCGCAGGCCCAGAAGGCGGCCGGAAGTCCTGCGAAGACAGGGCGCCGGTGACCCGTCCCCGCATCCAGGTCCTGCCGCCGGCCGCCGCCGAGCGCATCGCCGCGGGCGAAGTCGTCGAGCGCGCCGCCTCCGCGGTCAAGGAACTGATCGAAAACAGTCTGGACGCCGGCGCACGGCGCATCACAATCGAGATCGACGGCGCGGGCTCCCGCCTCATCCGCGTGAGCGACGACGGCGCCGGGATCCCGGCCGAGCAACTTGAGGTGGCGTTCGAACGGTTCGCGACGAGCAAGATCCGATCTGCGGACGATCTCCGCCACATCGGGACTTACGGCTTCCGCGGCGAGGCGCTGCCGAGCATCGCCGCGGTCGCCCGGGTGACGATTGTGAGCCGGCCGGCCGGGGCGGACGCTGCGGCAACCCTGACGGTAACCGGAGGCGAACGACAGGCCGCCGCGGCGACGAGCGCCGCCGAAGGCACGACCGTCACGGTCGAGGACCTATTCTACAACACTCCCGCAAGGCGGCGGTTCCTAAAGTCCCCGGCGCGCGAGGCCGCGGTGATCGCCGAGACGGTGCAGGCGCTGGCGCTCGCGGCGCCGGCGGTGGCCTTTCGCCTCCTCGACGGCGGACGCGAAGTCCTGTGGATGCCGCCGGAGCCGTTCGAAGACCGCGCCCGCCGCGTGCTCGGCCCCGCGCTTGCGGACCGTACCCTTGCGATCGAGGCCCGCGGACCCACCGCGATCGCGGGGGTCCTGGGAACGCCCCAGGCCGCGCAGGCGCGCCGGAGCCACCAGTGGTTTCTCGTGAACGGCCGGCCGGTGCGCAGCCCCCTCCTCGCCCGCGCGCTCGACCAAGCCTATCACACGCTCATCCCGGACGGCCGTGTGCCCGCGGCGGTCCTGCACGTCCGGGTGGCGCAGGACGCGCTCGACGTCAACATCCATCCTCGGAAGACCGAAGTCCGGTTCGCGGAAGATCGGATCGTCTTTAGCGATGTCGTCCGAGAGATACGGCGGGTCCTCCACGGCGCGGTGCTGGTGCACACGGTGCCGGGGGGACCGGCCACCGCGGGCGGCGCGTACGACAGCGGGACGACGGGCGGCATCGCGGAACCCCTCGCCGCCTACGGACTGCCAATCGGGGTCGGCCTCGAGAGCACGACCGCGACGCTGTGGGCTCCCGAGCCCGCGATCTCCACGTGGCCGTCCATCCGCGTGCTCGGCCAGCTCGCCTTGACCTATATCGTGGGGGACGCCGGCGGGGACCTCGTGCTCATCGACCAGCACGCCGCGTACGAGCGCGTCCTGTATGAACGCCTGCTCGCCCGGCGCCGCGCCGGCGGCGTGCAGGCGCAGGGGCTGGTCACGCCGGCCGCCGTCGAGCTGTCCCCGGCCGAAGAAGCGCTCGTCTCACACCTCCGCCCCGCGCTTGCCGCCCTCGGCTTTGAGCTGGAGCCGTTCGGACGCGCGACCGTTCGCCTGCTCGCGGTGCCCGCGATCGCCGCGGACCGCGACGCGGTCACGCTGTTCCGGTTATGCCTCGCCGATCTCGGGGACGAACGCGGGGAGCACGCCGGCCGCGATCTCGAGGAGCGGCTCGCCATCGCGACGGCCTGCCATACCGCCGTTCGTGCCGGCGACAGGCTCGATCACACGAAGATGGCGGCGCTGCTCGAGGACCTCGCGCGCGCCGAAGATCCTTACTCGTGCTTCCATGGACGGCCGACGATGGTGCGGCTGCGCGAACGCGACCTGGAACGCTGGTTTTACCGAAGAACCTGAGCCGCGAGCGCGCGGCCGCGGAGCACCCACGAGCCCGCGTCGACGATTTCGACCGGCACCGTTCGACCGATAAGCTCCGCCGCGCCGTCAAACGTGACGATCTTGTTGGTGCGCGTCCGTCCGAGCATCCCGCCCTTGCGTCCCGGTTCCTCGACGAGCACGTCCTGCGTGGATCCGATGAGCGAGGCGTTGATCTCCGCGGCGATGCGCTCCTGCATGCGGTTGAGGGCCTGCAACCGCCGTCGCTTGTCGTCATCGGCGACCTGATCGGTGTACGCGGCGGCCGGGGTTCCGTCACGCGGCGAGTACATCGCCGTATTGACCGCGTCGAACCGCACGTCCTCGACGAACCGCAGCGTCCGCTCGAACGCTTCCTCGGTCTCGCCGGGGAAGCCTACGATGATATCCGTCGTGAGACTGGCCTCCGGCATCTCGGCACGGACGGCATCCGCGGTCTCGCGATACTGCGCCGCCGTGTACGCGCGATGCATCCGCCGGAGGATCTCGTCGTCGCCCGCCTGCACCGGCAGGTGGATGTGCTCGCAGACCTTCGGCAAACGCGCCACCGTCTCGATGAGGCGGCGCGTCATGTCGCGCGGATGGCTGGTCGTAAAGCGGATGCGCTCGATGCCCTCCACCTCGTGGACGAGCTCCAGGAGGCCGGCGAGGTCCCGGCGCGGACTCAGGTCGTGGCCGTAACTATCGACGTTCTGCCCGAGGAGCGTCACCTCGCGGACGCCCTGCGCGGCGAGGCTGCGGACTTCCGCTACGACGTCCTCCGGAGCCACACTGCGCTCGCGGCCGCGGACGTATGGGACGATGCAGAAGGTGCAGAACTTGTTGCACCCGTGGATGATGTTCACGAACCCCCGCACGCCCCCGGCCGGCCCGCCCGCCGCGTTCGGGGCGGTCCGGTAGGCCGGCAGCACCGGCAGCGGACGGTCGCGGTCTGAGCGGTCCCAGACCTCGTAGATCGGCATGCAGCCGTCGCGCGCCGCGCGCAGCAGCTCCGGCAGCCGGTGGATGTTGTGCACGCCGAAGACGAGATCAAGCCACGGGACGCGCTCGAGCACACGCTCGCGCTCCTGCTGGACGAGGCAGCCGGCGACGCCGAGCAGGAGGCCGGGCCGCCGCCGTTTGAGCGCGCGCAGTTCGCCGAGGCGGCCGTAGGCGCGGTCCTCCGCCCCTTCGCGCACCGTACAGGTGTTCAGAATGATGACGTCCGCATCGGCGGGGTCGTCCGTCGCGCCATAGCCCATCTGCGCCAGCAGCCCGGCCATGGCCTCCGAGTCGCGGACGTTCATCTGGCAGCCCTGCGTGATGATGTGAAACCGCTCAGTCACACCGGTCACCCACCGCAGAGGGTATCATACCTTTGACGGGCCCGCACCGGCAGGCGGCGTATCTTTGGCCCGCGCCGCAGGCCCAGAAGCGGCCGGAGGTCCCGCGGAAGACGGGGCAGGAGGCCGCGAAGCGGCCGGAGGTCCTGCGATAGACAGGGGGCCGCCTCGACTGTCGCGGCGCCCGACGCCCCCGGTTGGTCAAGGGAGTTGGGAGGCCCGCCCCGAACACGGCCCCCACGACGCGCGCGGGCCTACGGCGTGAGCCACGACGTCCCGGGAGGGACCAGCGATGGCTATCCACTTCGCGATCTGCTCGAGCCCCGAGTGCACCAGCTCCACGGCCGCCCCGCGATCCGACGCCCTGCCCGTGATCTGCATTGTCTGCGGCGCGTCGATGGTTACGGCCTGCTGGAAATGCGGCATCGCGATCGGCGCGGAGGAAGCGCAGTACTGCGCCCACTGCGGCGTGCCCCTCAAGCGGGTATTGCCTCGGCGCGACGCCACACCACTCGTGCTGGTCTGCGGGAACCCAGAGTGCGACTGGGGCATCACCGGAGTCTCCGCCGCCGCGAGGGAGACGCGGTGTCCCCGGTGCGGGACCGAGGTCACGGCCGAATGCTGGAAGTGCGCGGCCCGCATCAACGATCCAGACCAGCACTACTGCGCAGCGTGCGGCGTGCCGCTCAAGCGCGGCCGGCGGCCGGCCGCGAGCGGACTCCCCCGGACCTGACGGCCGTCTCCTACAACTGAAAGTCGACGAGCGCCGTCACCCCGACGCCGTAGATGCGGTGGAGTTTGCCGGCGAGCGGGTTCAGGCTGTCCACCGGCACGAGACCCCGCAAACGGATCGCGCTCAAAAACGACCCCTCGATTTGGGCGACCGCCTGCACCTGGTCGAGGGCCGCCTTGGGGCCCTGCACCTGGACCGCGCCGATGTAGGCGCCGCCGGTCGTCCCGAGCCCGACGCCGACGCTGATGATCGGCACGACCTTGGTGAGCTCTTTGTTCTCGGCCGCGTTGTTGAGCATGATCGTGTTGATCGCTGAGTTGATCTGCGGCCCGTACTGCGTCACCACGTAGCCGATCCCGAACAACTTGATCAGCGACCCGATCGACACCTGGGCGACCGCCGTCCCGGCCGCGCCGGCCATGATCCCCACGATCAGCCCGACGGCAAACGTCCTGCGCCACACGATTCGTATCCCCCTCATCAGATCACCTCGGCACGGAACGCCGCGGTCTCCTCGAGCCCGCGCCCCGCGGTTTCTTCGCCGAACACGAGCACGATACCCACCGCGAACACGAGCGCGGCCGCGACGATGATCAGGGCCTGGAACCGTCCGCTGGCCCACGTGCGCATCAACGCGGCCAACAGCAGCGGTGTCACGATCCCCCCGCCGCGTCCGGCCGCCGACGCCCATCCGGTTGCGGTGGCGCGGATCCGCGTCGGGTGCAACTCGGCGGAGTAGGCGAGGATCACCGGCCACGACGCCATCACGCCGCCGGCCAGCGCCCCGGCGCCGATCACGAACGCCGCCTCCGTGCGCGCAACCGCGGCCACGATAGAGCCGAGCGCCGCAAATCCGAGCGCCGCGGCGAGGACGGGTTTGCGTCCGAACCGGTCGAGCGTGAGCGTCACGGCCAGGGTCGTCGGCAGCATCATCAGGGCGACCAAAACCGACGCGACACCAGGATGCCGCGCACCGGCTCCTTCCAGCATGGCCGGGATCCAGATGATCGGTCCCTGAAAAGCGCCGATCATCGTGAACCACACGGTCCATAACAGGAACGTCCGGCGCCGGAACCTGGGACCCCAGAGTTCGCGCAGGTGCGCGATCATGGACGCCGGCGAGGCCTGTTCCTGATCCGGCAGCTCGAGGGTGACGCCGTAGCGTTGTCCGAGCGCAGCGACAAGCGCTTCCGCCTCGCGCCGCCGGCCGTGGGCCAGCAAGAACCGCGGGGACTCGGGAATCAACCGCGGGCCGATCAGCGCGAGCGCCACCGGCACCGCGCCGATCGCGAGCGTACCGCGCCAGCCGAGGTTGCCAGCCAGCAGGAGGCCTCCCACCCCGGCGACGAGCCAGCCGGTGGCCCACAACACCTGCGTCCACCCGAGCAGCGCGCCCCGGCGGTCGGCCGGCGCGAACTCGCTGATCAAGCTCGTCGCGACCGGGGTCAGAGCGCCGAAGCCGATGCCGAGCAGCAGCATCGCGGCCACCAACCAGCCGAGCGACGGAGCGGCGGCGGCCGCCGCTGCGCCGAGACAGTTGGTTCCGACCGTGAGACCGAACGCCGCCCGCCGGCCGATACCGTCGGCGATGTATCCGCCGGTGATTCCCCCGAGCAACTGGCCGGCGCCGACCGACGCCGTAACCATGCTGGCCTGCACAGGGGTCAGGCCCCAATCGGCCCGCAGGCCGAGCAGCGCGAAACTAACAACTCCGAGCGTCATGCCGTTCGAACCGTAGCCCAATCCCGCCACGAGGGTGACGCGTTGGGACAGCGTCACGACCGAATCGCGCCTGTGAATCTCGCCGGCGAGAGGAACTCGATGTGATGCGACGTCCGCCCGTCGACGGCCAGATCCGCCAGAATCTCGCCGATCACGGACGCAAATTTGAACCCGTGGCCGCTGAATCCCGTCGCGTAGACGAGCGCGCGCTGCGCGGCCGGCCGGTCGATCACGAAGTGCCAATCGGGCGACATCGTGTACAGGCACGTTTCCGCTTCGATGAGCTGGCCCGCCGCGGCGGGCAGGACCTTGCGCAGCACCTCGGTCAGCTGCGCGACCTCGTCTTCCCCGACTTCCCGGCGGCAGGTCTCCGGCGTACAGGCGGGCCCGTGCTCGTGAATGGCGGCCTTCAGGCCGTGCCCGTCCCCAATGTCGGGGACGCCGTAGATGTTGGTACCGTCCACGTCGCAGATCCAGACCGGACACACTTCCGCCTGAAGCAGCGGCGCCTGCTCGGCCGAGGCCGGCGCGAACCAGGCGACGATTCGGCGCGTGGCCTCGATCGGGAGGGACAGCGCCTGCAGCAGCGCCGGCGCCCAGGGCCCGGCCGTCACGACGACCACGCCGGCCTCGTGCCGCCCAGCCGGTGTTTCGACGGTCGCGTGATCGCCGCCGGCCTCCCAGCGAAGCACCGGCTGGTCGTATCGCAGGTACGCGCCGGCCCGCGCGGCGCCGCTCAGGTGCGCGAGAATGCACGGGTCCGGAAACAGCACCCCGGCGTCGGGCTCGAACAGCGCCACCATATCGTCGCGCGGCGCAAACACCGGGAACCGCCGCCGGACGTCGGCGGGGCTCAGCAGCTCGTAGGCGATGTTGTGCGTGCGGGCGCTCGCGAGCGCGCCGTCCACGACGGCGGCCGACTTCGACCCGAGCCACAGACCGCCGGTCCGCTGGTACAGCGGCTCGACAGATTCCCGCGACAGTTCGTCCCACAACTCATACGCGCGCTGGAGCAGCGGGACGTAGGCGGGGTTCTCGAAGTAGGCCTTCCGGATGATGCGAGTATATCCGTGCGACGAGCCGAGCCGGTGCCCCGGCGGCAGTCCATCGAGTCCGAGCACCCGGCGGCCGCGGCGCGCCAGATGGTAGGCCGCGGCGCTCCCCATCGCGCCGAGGCCGACAACGATGGCGTCGTAGGTCAACGACGAGCCTGGGTGGCCTGCGGCCGCGGCGTCCCGTCTGGCGCAGGACCTCCGGCCGCTCCGCCTCCTCCTGTGGGTGCGCCGAACGCGTCGAACCCGGTGATGTCGCGCCCCAAGATGAGCGTGTGGACGTCGTACGTGCCCTCGTAGGTGTCCACCGTCTCGAGGTTCGCGGCGTGGCGCATCGCGTGATACTCGAGCGTGATGCCGTACGCGCCGAGGATGCCGCGGGCCGCGCGCGCGATGTTGAGCGCCGCCCGGACGTTGTTACGCTTCGCGAGACTGACCTGCGTATACTCGAGCGTGCCGGCGTCCTTGCGCCGGCCCATATGGTAGGCCAGCAGCTGCGCCTTGGTGATCTCCGTGAGCATATCGACGAGCCGCTCCTGCATCAGCTGCGTCGCGGCGATCGGCCGTCCGAACGCGACGCGCTCCTTCGCATACCCCAGCGCTTCCTCGTAACACGCCACCGCCGCGCCCACGGCGCCCCACGCGATGCCGTAGCGCGCCTGGGTGAGACACCGCAGCGCCGCACCGAGTCCCTTCGCGCGGGGCAGCGCGTCCGCTTCCGGCACGAAGACGTCCTCGAGCACGAGCTCGCTCGTCACCGACGCCCGCATCGAGGCCTTCGTGTGGATGTCGTGCACGCTGAACCCCTTCGCGTGCGGATCGGCGAGGAATCCGCGAATCACGCCCTCCTCGTCCTTGGCCCAAATCAGCGCCACGTCGGCCAACGAGCCGTTCGTGATCCACATCTTGGTGCCGGTGAGCGTCCATCCGTCCTTGCGGCGCCGCGCCCGTGTCTGCATCGCCGCGGGGTCGCTGCCGGCGGTCGGTTCGGTCAATCCGAAGCAGCCCAGCTTCTCGCCGGCGGCCATCGCCGGGAGCCACCGTCGGCGCTGCTCCTCGCTGCCGAATTCGTAGATCGGGTACATGACAAGCGCGCCCTGGACCGAGGCGAACGACCGCACGCCGCTGTCGCCCCGCTCGAGCTCCTGCATCATGAGCCCGTAGGCGACGTTGCTCACGCCCGCGCAGCCGTATTCCTGGGGCAGATTCGCCCCGTACACCCGCAGCGCGCCGAGCGAGGCGATCAGGTCGCGCGGAAACTCACCGGCGAGCCACGCGCGGCCGATCCGCGGGATCACTTCTTTGTCCACCAGACGGCCGATCGTATCGCGGGTGAGCCGCTCGTCTTCCGTCAGCAGCTCTTCAATCCCGTAATAATCGACCCGGCGCCCTGGCTGTGACATCACGGCACTCCTTCGCAGATGCTACGCGGACGATCGTGATCTACTTCCGTCCTCAGAGACCTGTATCCTGTCCGGCGACGCCGTCGCATCCCGACGGCTAGTCCCGCGTCAGCGGGACCGCGCACGCTCCGGCTCGGGGATCCGGCGGGACACCGCGTATCCCACCGCGAGGAACACGGCGAGCGAGATCCACGCGGCCGCGTACGACGTGCGTTCGACCATCCACCCGAAGGCCGGCGGCGTGATGAACGTCACGGCGTAGAGCATCGTCATGCTGACCCCCATCGCGGCGCCGGCGTCGCGCGCGCCGGCCTCTTCCATAATGAGGGTGCTGTAGAGGCCGTTCCATCCGAGCAGCAGCACGCCGCCCGCGCAGGCGACGACGGCCGCCGTGGCAACGGGGACCGGCCGTGGCAGCGCGATCAGCGCGAGCGGAAAGAACGCGCACAGGGCGGCACACCACGCGAGCGCGGGCGTCCGCCGGCCGCCGAGGAAACGATCGGACAGCACCCCCCACCCCAGCCGGCCGGCAACGCCGCCCCCGTGCACCGCGAGCAGCAGCGCCGCGGCGAGGTGCTTGCTCCAACCGAACCGGTCCACCATGTACAGCGCGAGATACCCCTGATAGCAGAACTGCCCGATGACGAGCAGCATGGCAACGATCGTCGTCCGGCGGATGCCGGCGTCCGCGAGGATCCCGCGCAGGCGCGCGCCGAGCGGCCGCGGGTCCGTCCGCCGGCCGGGTCCGGCGTCGGCGTCCTCCGCCGTGTCTCCGACGTCGCGCAGGCCGACAAAGCAGAGCAGGCCCATGAGCGCACACACCCCGGCCGCGCCGAGGATCCCGGCGCGCCAGCCGTAGGCGCCGGCCAGCGCCGGCACCAGGACGGCCGCGATCATCCCGCCGAGGGGTAGGCCGGACTGGCGGATGCCCATGGCGATCCCGCGCCCGCGCGGTCCAAACGCCGCGGCGACGGCCTTCGTCCCCGCCGTCTGGCCGCTGCCGTACCCAAGTCCGGCCAGCGCGAGCAGGAGGGCGAGTGTCCCGAATCCGTGCGCGGTTGCGACCACGGCGGCCATCGCGGCGGTGAACAGCGCGCCCACGGTGAGCACCGCCGGCTCGCCCCACCGGTCCGCGAGGAGGCCGAGGGGCAGAAAGAGCAGTAGCGCGCCGAAGTCGAACGCCCCGAGAAGGACGCCCACCTGCACGAGCGAGATGCCGAGGGCGTCGCGCCAGAACGGCGCCAGCACCGGCAGGCCGAACCGGATCGTGGTCAGCCCCGCCTGCTGGAGCGTCGCAAGGGTGAGCACGCGAAGCCCCGCGGAGGCCCGCGGCGGCGAGGCAGACGTCACCGCGGCGTCAATGCGTCCCGGCCGCCAATTGCCAGAGGCTCAGCAGCGCCAGCGAAAGGGTCAGGAGTGTTGTCCCCCACCCGACAACGAGCGAGGCGGTCCGGTTGACATGGCTGCGGCACACACGGCGATCGCTCGACAGCAGCAGTAGGACGATGAACAGCGGGACGAGCAGCCAGCCGTTCAACACCTGCGACCAGAACATGAGGGCCACCGGCGGGATCCGCAGCAGCGCGATCGCCGCGCCCACCGCGAGAGCCCCGCCGAGCACCACGTAAAATCCCCGGGCCTGCCACACCTTCTTGTCGAGGCCCTCGACCCAGCCGAACGCCTCGGCCAGCGCGTACGCCGAGCACGCCGCCATGACCGGGATCGACATGATGCCGCTCACCACGATCGCCACGGCGAAGATCGTGCCGGCGGCGGGACCGGCGATGGGCCGCAGCGAAGCGGCGGCCTCGGCCGCCGTCCTGATACCGGCCTGGTGACCGAACAACACCACGCCCGCCACCAGAATGATGAAGTAGCAGATCAGATTGGAAAAGGTCATTCCGATCGCGACGTCGGTCGCCTCCGCGGCCAGGTCGCTGACTGTGCCGCGACCCTCCACTTCTTGTGTGGTCTGCCAGAAGAAGATGTACGGGGTCAGGGTCGCGCCGAGCAGCCCAAGCGCCGCCGCAAAGTACCCCGGGATGAAGCGGATCGACGGCAGCAGTGTGGCCCGCACGACGGCAGCCCAGTTGGGATGCACGATGAATCCCTCGATGACATAGAGGAAGAAGAGCGGCGTGACCAGCAGCAGAAACCGGCTGACGACCCGGTAGCTGGCGTAGGTGAGCATCACACCGAACGCGAGGCCGAGCGGAAGGATCCACCAGTCCCAATGGATACCGGTCACGAGCTCGAGCGCGGCGCCCGTGCCGGCCAGATCGGCGCCGATCGAGATGATGTTCGAGACCAGCAGCGGCACAACGACGATCAACGACACACCGGGTCCGTAGTGGGTGCGGACAATGTGCGCGATGCCCTTCTTGGCGACAACGCCGAGGCGGCTGGATATCTCCTCGAGGTAATACATCATGACCGTAGAGAGGGCCATCAGCCAGAGCAGGCCGAACCCCGTCGTGGCGCCGATCTGGATGTAGGTGACGATGCCGGCGGGATCGTTGTCGGACGCCCCGGAGACGATCCCGGGACCCATGACGCGGAAAAACTGCCGCCACGTCCGGCGATGGTGCACGGGCCGGCCGTGGGCTCTTCGGGCGACGGCACACACAGCGGAATCGGTTCAGTTCGAAGGGACGCGGTCCCTCCTACGACCCTTCGAACGCATCGAGGCCGGTGGCGCGCGCCACCGGCCTCGGCTGTTGAATTGTCTCTACCCTCGTTCCCGCCTTCGCGACATCAGGTCGCCTGCGTGGGGACTCGTCCCCGTTTCTGAAGGGTACGAGGGGTTTGCTGGGAGCGCCGGGAAGAGTCGCCTCTCCGCCGCTCCGTTACTGCTTCGGTGGCCGCTCCCGGGCCGTAGCCGTGTTCCGACGTGATCGACGCGTTCTTGCTCGCATCGTCCCGCCTCCTTCCCCGGGTACTGCCGGTGGCCTTAGCCATTGGCCGTGAGTACCGGCAGTGCTCTTCACAAAATATTTTCCGCCCGCGCGCCCAGGATGTCAACCCCGGAGGCGCCACATTCCGGGCGATTGTGCGCGGTTTATCGGCGGTGATACGCTGAGGACCATGAAGACGGCGTCCGGCGTCCGATCCGAGGGCCGTTCGCCCCGCGCCAGACGGGGCCGCTCGACGATCTTGCTCGCCGTTGCGCTGCTCGTGGCCCTTCACGTGATCTGGCAGGCATGGCTCGTGGCGTCGGCGCCGTACCCCGCGCAGTACGACTACGACGAAGGCGTGTACGCGGAAACGGCGGCCGCGGCCGCGGCCGGGGACCGGCTCTACACGACGGTGTTCCTCAGCCAGCCGCCGCTGCTCATCGGCGTTCTCGCCCACGCGTTCGGGACCTTCGGCCGGTCGCTCGCCGCGGCACGCGGCATCGTTGTGGGCTTCTCGGTGCTCTGGCTGGTGTGTCTTTCGGTGATCGCGGCGCGTGGGAGCCGGCCGCGGGCGGCGTTCTGGGCCGTCGCGATCGCCGGGTCGGCGCCCGCGTTCGTGACGGCGTCGCACACGATTCAGATGGAAGGTCCGTCCGAAGCGCTCGCGGCACTGGCGGTGGCGCTCGGCCTCGCCGCGGACGACGGTCCCCCCGTGCGGGGGCAGGCCGACCGGACCGGCAGATGGGGTCTGGGAAACTGGGAGCGGTGGGGCGCTGCCGGGCTGGCCGCGGGGCTGGCCCTCATGACGAAGTTCACCGCGGTGACGTGCCTCGCGCCGCTGGCGGTGGCCGTGCTAGCCGCGGACCGCGTGATCTCGCCGAAGCGGCTGGCCGCGCGAACCGCGGGGCTGGCAGCGGGCGTCCTCCTCGGGGCCGCCGCCGCGGTCACCTGGACCGGCAGTCCGCCCGCGGCAATGTGGCAGCAGGCTGTGGCGTTCCACGGCGCGGTCGCACGTGCGGTCGGGGCCGACCCCGGCCGGACTGCCTCCCTCCTGCTCGACTTCGCCGTGGCCAATTGGTTTCTCGTCGCCCTTGGGCTGGCGGGCCTCGCCGGCGCAGCCAGAGGACGGCGTGGCGCGGTCGCGGCGTGGCTGGCGGCGGACCTCGCGGTGGTCTTTCTATGGAGACCTGTGTGGGCGCACCATCTCGTCATCTTCGTGACGCCCCTGGCTGTTCTCGGGGCCGCCGCGGTTGAAACCATCTGGCGCGGCACGGAACGCGCCGGCGACGCGCCCCCGCGTCCTGTGCCCAAGGCGGCGCCGCGGCTCGCGGCCGGCACACTCGCGGTGTGCTGGCTCGCCGCCTTGGCGGGGACCGTCGCGGCCGTGATGCCCGAGCGCTCTGGATCCCTTCAGGCCGCGGCGTCGCGGACCGCACAGACCGTGCCGGCCGGCAGCTGGATCGTGGCGGACGATCCGATGGTCGCGTTTCTCGCCGGACGCGACGTGCCGCCGGCGCTGTGCGATACGTCCGAAATGCGGATGCGCGCCGGGTGGCTGACCGCGGGCACGCTCACCGCGGCCCTCGCCGACCCCCGCGTGCGCGGCGTCGTGCTCTGGCGCGGCACGTTCCGCCATTTCTTTCCGGAGTTCCCCGCCGAAGCCTCAAAGAACTTCCCGCATCGGTGGACCGCCGGGAACGGCCGGGAAATCCTCACGCGCTGAGCCGGCCACGCGCCGCATCCCGCCGGCACGGTCCGCCGCGGGCGTGCTAGTGCACCATAGCCGAAGTCCGTTGACAGTACCACTGATGCATCGCATGCCGGGTGAAAGACCACGTGAACGGATGCGCGTAGAACCGATTGTACTCCTTGAGGGCGGACTCGATGTGCGCGATGAGCTCGGCGCGACTTGCGCTGACGCGCTCCCGCAAGTACCGTCGGCTGAAGGCACTCAACGCCAGTTCGGCTTGGTTCACCCAGGATGCATGCGCGGGTGTGAAGTGAAACACGACGCGGCCCCCCTGCGCGGCTACCCACGCCTGTGTGTCCTTCGCGATGTGCGAGGAGCCGTTATCCAGGATGCAATGAATGCGCCGGATGGTCTGGGGCACCTCAAACAAAAAGGCCTCAAGGCTTTCGATGAAGTGGCCATGGTCGTTCTTGGGCAATACCCGGCCCCACAGCCGCCCAGTCATCAGCGTGTAGGTCACCAGCAGATTCACCGTGCCGTCCCGCTGGTATTCCCACTCCCGTCGGCGATCGTGCCCCGAGAGCATCCCCAGGTCGGGGCCGGGGCGTCGCAGCGCCTGGATCTGCGTCTTCTCATCCACACAGACCACCAGTTCGTCCCGTTCCGCGAGCCACGCGACCCGCTCGTAATACCAGAGCACCGAGGCCGCCTTTTCCTCAAAGTCCGGGACGATGGTCTGCCGCCAGTACCGGAGATGATGCGGGTGGAGATCGGCGGCGTCCAGGATGCGGTGCACCGTGGACGGGTGCAGGGTGGCGATCTGGCGTCGCTCGATCTCGTCATGCAACGCCTGGACCGACCAGCGCACCCACGCCCGGCCGGCCTCCTCCGGTGGCGTGCAGGCCAAGGCGACGATCTCAACCCGTTGCAGGGGGGGAAAGCCGCCGCGGGCGGCCGCTGCGAGGGCGATCGGCGAGACCGGCCAACCGTTCTCGGTCGAAGCGACGGCGCCAGCGCTGCACCCAGTAGCGGGTCCGATGGAGGTAGGCGGCGATGGCCAGATTGCTCCACCCCACCACGGCCAGGAGCACCACCTGGGCGCGGTCAGCCAGCCGGCGCTCGGTCGTGCCGGCGCGACAGAGCCGTTCAAGGGCGGCGCGCTCCTCGGGGGACAGCGTGACGGTGACGGCAGGTGGAGGGCCGTGTCGACGAGCACAGACAGCTGCTTCCATGAAAGGTGCGACCTCTGCTGCGACGTGTGCTGCGGTGAATTTGGAGCCCAGAATACGTGCCCACGGGCGGAACTCCTGTTTCTGCCTCAGAACTTGGGCTATGGTGCACTAGTGTCGAAGCAGCGCTTCTGCCAGCAAGACGAGAACTGCAGTGCCGAGCGCGACCAGCCCGAGGATCACAAAGGGGTGCCGCATGAGCCCCTCGCGCAGGGGCGACCCGAGCGGCGGGTCGGGGCGTTCGAGCACGCTGGTATCGACCCGCTCGGGCGCGCGCAGAGCCTCGAGCAGCGCGGCGCCGTCCGGGAACCGCTCCTCGGGCCGGCGGCGCAGGGCGCGCGCGACGATCGCCAGGACGCCGGGCGGCACGTCGCGCCGGAGCCGGTCGAGCGGCTCCGGACGGAGGTTCAGATGCTGGTACATCGTCGCCAGCGGGTTCTCGCTTCGAAACGGCGGACGGCCCGCGAGCATCTCGTAGAGGATCACCCCGGCGGCGTACACGTCGGTCTCCGGGCCGCCCCGTTCCCCCCGGATTTGCTCGGGCGCCATGTACTCGGGCGTGCCGATGAGCCCCGAAAATCCGCGCCACGTGACGCGGGGCGCGCCGTCGAGCAGCGCGATCCCAAAGTCGATGATCGTGACCCGCGCGTCGTCGCCGACAACGATGTTTTCGGGCTTGAGATCCCGATGGTACACGTGGTTGGCGTGACAGTACGCGATGACGTCCGCCAGGCTCGTCGCAATCTCGAGCGCGCGCGGCACGGGCAGCGGCCCGTCGCGCTGGAGAATCTCCCGCAGCGACCGCCCCGGCGCGTAGGCGAGGACGAGATACGGCGGGCGGCCGTCCTCGTGCGCCTCGAGCAGACGTGGAACGCCGTGATGGTCGAGGCGGCGGCCGATCTCCACCTCGCGCCGCATCCGCTCGAAGGCGGCGACGTCGCCGAGCTGCGCGGGGTCCAGAAACTTGAGCACCACGCGGCGGCCGTCGGCCGCGTCACGGCCCTCGAAGACGGCGCCCTCCCCGCCCCGTCCCAGCGGCGTTTCGATGACATAATGGCCGACCTGCTCACCGGGAACCGGCATCGCCTCACCCCGACGCGGCGTTACGCGCCGACGCGCACGCCGAGGACGGTCAGGTTGTCGTACCCGCCGCGCCGGTTCGCATCCGCGATGCATGCCGCCGCCGCCGCGGGCGGAGCCAGGTTCGTGAACGCGTCGCGCACGTCCTCCGGCGACAGGTGCTCGTACACGCCGTCGGTCGTGAGGACGAAGCAGTCCCCGGCCTCGACCGGACCGCTCGACACGTCGATGCGGACCATCGCGTCGCCCCCGATCGTCCGCGTCAACAAATGCCGGTGACTGTGCCGGTCGGCGCGCGCCTGATCGACGAGCCCGATGCGCCGCATTTCCTCGACGATGGTGTGGTCGCGGGTGAGCCGGCGCAGCGTGCCGCCCCTCAGCAGCCAGGCCTTCGAGTCACCGACGTGGGCGACCCAGTACCGTCCACCGGTGATGGCCACCGCCGTGAGCGTGGTCTGCATACCCGCCAGGCCGGGATGGCCGAGCCGCGTCGTGTAGACATGAAGGTTGGCGCGCTCGAGCGCGCGCCGGAGCGCGCGGCCGGGCTCGCCGCGGCGCTGCAGGTAGTACTCTTGAACGACGGTGTGCGCGGCTTCGGCGCTCGCCACTGCCCCGCCGCCGTGCCCCCCCACGCCGTCGGCCACGAGCACGAGCACGCCGCGGCCGGTCCGCAGGTCGGGGTCCTCCGGAAGCTCCCACAGCACATAGTCCTCGTTCTTCGGACGGACCCGTCCGGCGTCGGTCGCGGCGCCGACCTCGAAGCCTTCCAGAGCGACGCTACGACTCGTCGAGGTCCACGATTGCATCGGCCACCTCGGCCACCGTTCTGCCGGAGGTCTTGGCGAGCTGTCGCAGGCGGGCCGCCGCTTCGTCCTCGGACAGGCGGTACCGCTCGGAGAGGCGGCGGGTCGCATCGGCGATGCGCGGCGCGCCGGCCGCGGGATCTTGGGATGGCCGGCGCCTCAGCCACGCCAGGTCCGCGAACCGGGCGCGGGCCACCTCGATCGCCGGTCCGATATCGGCCTCGCGTACCGGCTTCATAAGGTAGGCGAGAACGCCCGCGTCGGCGGCCTCCGCCACCAGGCTCTCCTGGTTGTACGCGGTGAGGACGATGATAGGCACGGGCTGCGCGGCCATAATCCGGCGGGTCGCTTCGAGGCCGTCCATCCCGGGCATCTTGATGTCCATGATGACGACGTCCGGCGCGAGGGCCGCGGCTTTGGTCACCGCCTCGTGGCCGTCGGCGGCCTCGCCAGCGATCTCGTAGCCGAGATCCTCCAGCATCACCCGCAGCCCCATGCGGATGAGCGCCTCGTCGTCGACGAGCAGGATCCGTCCGCGCGGCCGCTTCTCCACGGTCGACCTCCCGAAAAACACGACGACGCCCCCGCCCGTACGGGCGGGGGCGTCGTGGCCCGGGACCTATCGTACCACGGCCCCTAGCCGCTCCGCAATGCCGACCGACGCAGCGGCCGGCCACCATGTAATTGAAGCGATCTCTACCCTCTACCCGCCCTGCACCGCGCGGTTGGCGGCGGCGAAGCCGATCTTGCTGTGCGTGCCATCGCAGAAGGGCTTGGTCGTCGACCCACCGCACCGGCAGAGCGCGACCGTCTCCTTCTTGACCTCGAAGACCTCGCCCTTCGCATCGATGATCTTCACCGGCCCTCTGACGAGATACGGCCCGTTGTCGATCGGCGTGATCGTCACCTCGGCCATCGAGCAGTTCCCCCTTTCGGTGGAGAAGCTGGGTCCACGTCCCGCGACGCCGCGGGACCGGCCCGCTGCTTTAGTCGAACGAGACCGGCGGGAGCCCCATTCCGCGATCGGCGCCGAGCCCCTTGACAGCCGGGGCCCACCGCCCTGATAATGTCCCCAAGTTCCGCACCAGGACGTGCACCGTGAGGCCTCGACGCCGAGCCGACCATGGCTCGGCGTCGTGTGTTTCCAAAGGGCTCCGACGCCTCCCTGCTGCTCCGCCGCAGCGCTGTGGTCACACCATGCCGCGCGCTCGACTTGCCACGGCGCGCCCGAGGAGGCGAATATGTCGTCGGAGACCGGGTTCAAAAAAAGTCTGACGCTCACCGGCGTAACGGTCAACGCGATGGCGCTCATCGCGCCGGGAGCGTTTCTCTGGATCACCTACCAGGTGCAGGCAAGCCAAGTCGACGCGGCGGGCGCCTCGACGGCCATGGACATCTGGCCGGGCTTGGCGCTTGCGCTCGTCCTGGCGTTCCTCACGGCCATCTCGTATTCGATGCTTGCCGAATTGTACCCGAACGCCGGGACGGGGTCGTCCTACTACTTCGCTGAAAAGGCGTTCCTCGACAAGGAAGAGTCCGCGCTCCACCGGTGGGCGCGGCTCGCCAAGTACATCACCGGCTGGATCTCGCATCTGTACTACTGGGTGTACCCGGGCGTGATGGTCGCGATGATGGCGACGATGATCGTCTACGTCCTCGGTCTCTTCAATATCGCGCTGCCGGCCCTCGCCCAGGTCGCCGTCGCGGTCGTTTTCTCGTTCCTCACGGCGTACGTGGCCTACCGCGGCATCTCCGGCTCGACCTTTGCGAGCCTCATGATCAACGTCATCCAGATCGCCGCCCTCGTCCTCATCTCCGTGCTCGCGCTGAGCTACCGGTTCGGCGGCCCTCACGTCACGTTCGTTCACCCGAACCTGGCCAACGTGGTGCTGCCGCACAACCTCAGCCATGTGCTGTTCCAGTCGACGATCGCGATCCTGCTCCTCGTGGGGTTCGAGTCGGCGACCGCGCTCACGGCCGAGGCTCTGCACCCGAGCTTCGTCAGCCGCGGCGTCATCCTGTCGCTGATCATCCAGGGCCTGATCGCCTACCTCTTCGAGTACGTCGCCACCGGCGCATGGATGAACACCGCCTACGTGCTCAAAGACGCGAAGGGCAAGCTCCTGAGCGGCTACGACGCGGCCGGGCTCTCGCAGGCGCCGATCGGCGATATGGTGCGGATCCTGGGCGACACGATGCTCGGCGGCATCGGGTTCGTCCTGCTGCTCGTGGTCGCGCTGACGGTCGCGATCGCCGTCTTCGGCACGACGCTCGCCTGCATGAACACCGGCGTGCGGCTCACGTACGCGATGGGCCGCGACGAAGAAGTGCCGGCGATTCTCGGCCTGCTCCACGGCAAATACGCGACGCCGCACTTCGGCGTGTGGCTGATGGCGATCGTCTCGGCCGTGATCGGCGGATTCGGCGTGCTGTCGGTGGTGAACCTGACCGCGGTGACGCTGCTGTCGAACATCGGAACGTTCCTGCTGTATGGCCTGACCAACCTCGTCGCATTCGTCGCATTCCGCCGCGCCCCGAAGGCGCACACGGTCAAGCACGTCCTGGTGCCGGTCCTCGGCGTGATCGCGAACATCGGGATGCTGCTCGCCGTCATCTACCTCGGCATCCTCGGCGGGGGCGATACCCGCACGGCGGCGTTGATCTCGATCATCGCGGCGGCCGCCTGGCTCGTCGCCGGCGGGCTCTTCTTCGCCACCAACACACGCGCCAGGAGCCGGGACGTCTGGAGCGTCCGCTCGACAGAGACGGCCTGATCCCCGCTTCGCGGGGCCGGGCACGTTCTTGAGACGCAGGAGTAGCGGCCGGGGCCGCGCCGCCGAGACCCGGCGGCGCGGCCCCTCGCGGTGTGCCGCGCGCAATGCGGCACGCCTCCCGACCTGCGCCGCGTCATGGCACGGGAGGAGTTGCCGCGCGGGGACGGGAACCCCCGCACGCAATGCTGCACGTCGCGACCGGCGCCCCGGACCTCCGCGCCACCGCACCGTCTCACGGACACGGCCGCAGCCTCGAAGGGCGCCGGCGCCGTGACATCTGGCTGGCGTACCTGCTGCTCGCGCCCGCCTTCCTGCTCGTCTTCGGCGTCATGGCGTACCCGCTCGGGTGGCAAATCTGGACCAGCCTGACCGACTGGGCGCCCTCCCAGCCGTTCGCCCACTTCGTCGGACTGGCCAACTACATGGCGCTCGCGCGCGACGCCGACTTCTGGCGGGCAGCGGTTGTCACCCTGGCCTACGTCGTGATCACCACCGTCATGAAGCTCGTCGTCGGGGTGGCGATGGGCATGGGGCTTGCCCGGCCGTTTCCCGGCCGCACGCTCGCGTTCATCGCGGCGTTCCTGCCGTGGGCCTATCCCGCCGGCCCGGCGGAGGTCGGCTGGTTCTGGTTCCTGACTCCGCCGATCCCGGCCTCCTACGCCAACTTCATGGCGCACTGGCGCATCGTGTTCGACAACGCGCTCGGCTTCGGGACGTGGGGCTTCCTCAGCGTGATCCTGTTGAACATCTGGCGGGGCGGCTCGTTCGTCGGCATCTTTTTGCTGGCGGCCCGCAACGGGATTCCGGACCAGCTGTTCGAGTACGCGTCGCTCGAAGCCCGCAGCGCCTGGCAGATGTTTTGGAAGGTCACCGTGCCGGTGCTGCGGCCGTTCCTGGCGCTCGCGGCGTTTCTGACGCTGACCGGCGCCGTCGGCGATCTCGGCAACCTGTGGATGCAGTCGGGCCAGCGCGACGTCTACCCGATGGTGTGGACACAGGCCATTCATCTGGCGCTCAACGGCGGCCTCTTCGGCATGGCGTCGGCCGAGACGCTCGCGCTGCTGCCGGCGCTGCTCGCGATCCTGCTGCTGTGTTTTCGCCTGTTCGAACCGCTCGAGGAGGACCCGCTGTGACGGCGCGCCGCGCGCTCAACCGGTCGCTCCACGGCGTGCTGCTCGTCCTGCTCGCGGCGTACAGCATCTTTCCGATCTACATGATCACGGTGGAGTCGCTCAAAACCGTGCAGGAGGACGAGTTCGGGAACCCGCTCTACGTGCGGGACCTGAATCTCGAGTGGTACGACGGCCTGTTCGACGAGGAGCAGTGGTTCGTGGGCGGCGGCCAGACGCGCCCGACCGTCCCCTACCTCATCTGGGCGGGCAACACCGCGCTCGTGTTCGGCGCCGGACTGGTCATCGTGATCGGCACCAGCCTCGCCGCGGCCTACGCGCTGGCCCGCCTGCGGCCGCCCGGCTGGCGGTGGTGGCGCCGCGCGCTGCTCGCGACCTTCCTCGTGCCGCAGACGCTGCTCTTCCTGCCGCTCTTCCAGGCGGTCTTCCGTCTCCACCTCGACGACAGCCTCTGGTCGCTCATTCTGACCTACCCGATGCTCGCGATCCCGTTCTGCGTCTGGCTGCTCTCGGCGTATTTCCAGAAACTCGCCCCTGAGATCGAGGAGTCGGCCTACATCGAGGGCGCGGGCCGGTGGACGGCATTCATGCGGATCGTCCTCCCGATGACGTCGCCCGTGCTGGTGGCCGTCGGGCTGTTTGCCCTCGGCGTCATGGCCAGCGACTTCATGCTGGCCGGCGTGTTCCTGCCGAACCAATGGCATCAGACGATCGCCGCGGGGCTGTCCACGATGGACGTGAGCATGGAGGATCTCAGCGTCGTCGCGGGCGTCAACGCCGCCAGCCTGCCGCTGCTCCTGATCGCGGCGCTGCTCGCCCGGACCTACACCCGGGGCCTGACGGCTGCGATGCTCGAAGGCGCCTGAGCGGCGGCGGACGGCCGTGGGACTCCGCGCGCGGCGAATCGGCATGATCACCCCCTCGTCGAACACCGTGGTCGAACCGCTCACCGTCCGCATCTTCGCGCCGCTCGGCGACGCGGTCACGGCGCACTTCACGCGCATCCGGGTCACGCGGATCGCGCTCGACGACGACTCGCTGGACCAGTTCGACGATGCGCGGATGGTTGAGGCGGCGCGCCTGCTGGCCGACGCCGGGATGGACGTCATCGCCTGGAACGGCACATCCGGATCGTGGAAGGGGCTCGCCGCGGACCGCGCCCTGGTCGCCCGGCTTCAGGCCGAGACCGGCGTGCCCGTGACGACCTCAACCCTCGATGTGCTGGAAGCCTGCCGGGCGCTCGGCGTCACGAGATGCGGTCTCGCGACGCCGTATCTCGCGGAGATTCATGAGGCGATAGCCCGCACCTACGGCGGCGCCGGCCTGCGGATCGTGGCGTCCGCGCACCTCGGGATCACCGTCAACCGCGAATTCGCCGATGTGACGCCGGCGCGGATCACCGCGCTGCTGCGCGGCGTCGCCGCCCCGGAGGCCGACGCGATCGTGACGGTGTGCACGAATCTCGCCTCGGCGGCGGTCATCGACGACGTCGAACGTGACACCGGCCGGCCGGTGGTCGATTCGCTCGCGGCGACGGCGTGGCGCACGCTGCGGCTTGCCGGCATCCCGACGCCGGTACCTGGGTTCGGTCGTCTACTGGCCGGCGACTACTAGACAGGCACCGGGCCGTGGCCCGGCGTGCTCAGCGGCCGATCTCGCGGATGGCCTGCCCGACGAGCTGGTGGCCCTGAGCGATGAGCGCCGAGACCTCTGAAACCGGCGCGCCCGCCTCTACTTTCTCGGTCAGTTGTTTTTCGAGGATCGGTTCCAGTTTTCGATGGAGCGGCCGGTCCATCTGCGTGACCACGGTTTCCGCGATCGAGTTATCGAAAGAGAAGAGAATCTTCGTCGCGAGCTGCTTGGCTTCGGTCTGTTTCCCTGTGCTGTAGGCTCGATCGAGGTCGGTCAGCATGCCGTCGATCTCGCGGAGGCGCTGCACCGCCTTCGCGCGATCGACGGACCGGAACCGGGCGCACCCCGTCGTCCCAAGCACCACGGCAAGCGTGACGGCAACCATTGCAAAGGCGCGACGCGACCCCCAGATCATCAGTGTCCCCTGAACCTCCGGCCCTACTTGCGGCGGCCCGGCGTCGCGGTCAACTCGCGCGTGAGTCCCACGATGAGCTGCGAAGCCAGCCCCAGCATCGGCGCGGGCACGCCCGCCTCGCGCGCGGTCTCGAGCGCCAGGCCGGTGTCCTTGACTAAGATGTCGAGCGAAGTCCCGGGACGGTAGCCCTCGACCCACTCCCGCGCCACCGGCCAGTGCTCGACGACCCACGTGGTGCCCGTACAGGTCCGGAGCACGTCCCAGACCTTGTCGGTGGCCAGCCCGGCGGCCCCGGTCAGCGCCGCCATTTCTCGGGCCGCGAGCAGACTCACGGTCAGGATCACCTGGTTGGCCATCTTCACGGTCGTCCCGGCGCCGGCGTCGCCGACGTGCTCGATCTGCGTGCCCATCGTGGCCAGCACCGGACGGGCCGCCGCCACGTCCGCGGCGGTCCCGCCGACGATGATCGTGAGCGTCCCGTCTTCCGCCCTGGCCCGGCCGCCGCTCACCGGCGCGTCGAGAAAGCGCAGACCGGCGCGCCGCGCGGCCTCCGCGAGCCGCCGCATGCACGGGACCCCCACGGTACTCATCACAATCAAGACGGTGCCGCGCCGGGCCAGCTCGAGTACCCCGCCCGCGCCGAGCACCACCGCCTCGGCTTGCGCGGGAGTGCGCACCATGACGATCGTGACGTCCGACCGGGCGGCGACGTCTCCCGGCGACGCGGCGACCTCGCCCCCGCCCGCCACGAGGCCGCGCCCGGCCTCATCACGCACGTCATAGCCGAGCACGCGATGCCCCGCGCCGCGGACGCGGAGCGCCATCGGAAGCCCCATCTCGCCGAGACCGATCACGCCGACCGTCAGACCCGCCGCCGTCACGCGCCGTCACTCCTCTCCCCGAATCCCGCGTGGTACACGATGCGTCCGCCCTTGACCACGAGGCGCACCCGCCGCAGCGCCGAGATGTCGGCCAGCGGATCTCCCTCGACCGCCACCACGTCGGCGAGCCGGCCCGCCTCGAGCGTGCCGAGCCGGTCCGCCATCCCGAGCTCCGCCGCCGGCCGCGCCGTGGCGGCCTGAATGGCCCGCATCGGCGCTTCGCCAAGCACCACCAGCCACGCGACCTCGTCGGTCAGATGGCCATGCACCGCGTCGGTGCCGACGACGTACCGGAGTCCCCGGGCGATCACTTTGCGCGCCGTCTCCTGCGCCGCCGCGCCGAGCCGGGCAAGACGCTCGGACTCGGCCGGCGTATCGCCGAAGGCGTGGCCGTACGGGCCGCACAGCACGCCGAGCGTCAGGGTGATGAGCGTCTCGTGGCGCGCCACCAAGTCAAGGTCGGCGTCCGTGAAAAACCAGCCGTGCTCGATCACGTCGAGGCCGCCGCCGATCGCGTCGGCCACGCCGGAGCCGCCGAGAAGGTGCGCGGCCACCCGGCGCCCCGCGGCCCGTGCGGGACGCACCGCGGCCGCCACCTGCGCCTCGCCGTAATAGCAGGCCGTCGGTTCGCGCGCCGGGTCGCCGACGCCGTCGGAGACGAACAACTTGATGAAGTCGGCGCCGTCGGCAAGATTCGCCTCGACGGTGCGGCCGATCTCCCGAGCGTCGTCCGTCGTGACCGAGACGATCGCGCCCCCGCCCCCGCGCGGCGATTTGATCGCCCGGCCCGCGACGACGAGGCGCGGCCCCACGATCCGTCCGGCGTCGATCTCCGCACGAAGCCGCAGATCGAGACCGCCGAGGTCGCCGCAGAGCCGCGCGGTGGTCACGCCGCCCCGCAGATCGTCCTGCAGCCGGCCGAGCGCGTTGCCCGCCGAGACCGCCGGCGGCTCGTGCGCCTGCGCGGACAACGCGCCGCGGCGGGTGTCGATGCCGGCGTGGGTGTGGAAATCGGTGAACCCGGGGAGCAGCGTGCAGCCGGGAAGCGCGATGTGCAGGATCCCGGGCGCGTCCGTCCCCGGCCCGCCCGCCGGCCGTCCCGCGGCCGCGATGCGATCGCCGTCGATCAAGAGGCTGCCGGGCGCCGAGGCGCGGTCGGCGACCCCGTCGATCAGCCGGTCCGCGTCGAGCCGGAGCATCGCCCTACTTGACGGCCGCGCTGGTGATCCCCGAGATGAATTGGTCGAGGAAGAAGACGTAGAGAATGGCGACCGGGATGCCGACGAGCAGCGCCCCGGCCATCAACGAACCCCAGTAGTACACGTCGCCGCGGATCAGGTCGGTCGCCACGCCGAGCGGCACCGGCTTCTGGTCGGAGACCGAGACGAACACGAGCGAGTACAGAAAGTCCTGCATTGTGAGCGTGAACGCGAAGATCACCGCGGTGAGAATTCCGGCGAGGCTCACCGGCAGCACCGTCCGGATCAAGGCGCCGAGCCGTCCGCACCCGTCCACCTGGGCCGCCTCTTCGATCTCCGGCGGCACGGTCTTGAAGAACCCGCTGAGCAGCCACGTACAGTACGGGATGGTGAACGTCGGGTAGATGAGCACGAGCGCCCACTTCGTGTCGATGAGGTGCGTCAGGCCCACGACGCGGGACAGCGGGATGAACAGCAGAATCGGCGGGATCAGGTATCCCAGGAAGATGCCGATGCCCATGTTCTCGGAGCCCGGCAGGCCGACCCGCGCCAGCGCATAGCCCGCCGGCACGCCGACCAAGAGCGTGATCAGCGACACGCACGCGGCGATCAGCATCGTGTTGGCGATCCAGTCCCGGTAGTACGTGTGCTGAAACAGATAGGTGAAGTGCTCCCACGTCGGGTGCTGATGGAACCAGAAGGGAAAGACGGTCGGGTTCACGAGATCGGCGTCCGTCTTGAACGCGGTGATCCCCATCCACACCACCGGGAAGACCGTGATCAGGATGAACGGTACGAGGCCGAGGTACACCAGCAGGTGCCGCCTGAGCGACCGCGCCTTCGCGCGGCGGACGCCGACCTCGACCGACCCGACCCGGTCGAACGGAAGGGCATGCCCCTGGACCGCGGTCACAGCGTCTCGCGCCTCCGGAGGTTTCGCAGCAGCAGGTAGACGACCGGCAGCAGGATCGGGAACAGCATGAGCGAGATCGCGGCGCCGCGGCCGAGCGCTCCGGCCTGGATGCCGACCTCAAGGGCCTTCGTCGGAAGGATCTCGGTCGCACCCATCGGACCGCCGAGGGTGAGCAGGTACACGATGCTGATATCGGACAGCGTAAACACCGTATCGAAGAGCAGTCCCACCAAGAGGATCGGCGCGATCACCGGGATGACGATGTACCGGTACCGGAGGAAGAAGTTGGCACCGTCGACCTTGCCGGCGTCGAGCAGCTCGAGCGGCACCGCCGACATCCCGGCCATCAGCACGATCGCGGCGAACGGAAATCCGCGCCACACGTTCACCGAGATGACGGCGACCGCGGCGAGGGTGGTATCGCCGAGCCAGTTCGGCCACCCCTGGAGCAGGTGGAGGCGCGTGCCGACGTAGTTGATCGCGCTGAACTGCGGATCGTACATCCACTTCCAGGCGAGCGCGCTGATCGCCACCGGCAGCGTCCACGGGATGACGACGAGGGACCGGATGAGCTTCTTGCCGCGCACCTCCTGCACGAGCAGAAAGGCGAGCAGCGTTCCAAGAATGCCCTTGCAGATCCCGGCGACGACGGTGAAGACGATCGTGTTTCGCAGCGCCTGGCGGATCGTCTCGTCCTGCAGCACCGCGGCAAAGTTCGCGAGCCCGACGTAGCTCGCAGACGTGCCGCCTACGGAGGCGTCGCTGAGGGCGAGGTACAGCGAGAAGAAGAACGGGACGCCGACGAGCACCGTCATGTACACGACGGCCGGCGCCAGCAGCGAATACCCGAACCGCAGGCGCTCCGCCGTGAAGGCGCGGTGGCGCACCGCGACCGGGCGGGTGATGATCGCTTCGGCGTCCGGCATCGTCTCTGCCTATCCCGGCGGCGGGCCCTACGGGAGGGCGGGCGTCGCGCCCGCCCTCCCGGCCATCGTCGGTGCGAGGCTACTTATACTTCGCGTAGACGCTCTTAATCTGACCCATGCCCCACTTGATCGAGCCTTCGAGGTCATTGCTCTGGACGTACCGCGTCATCATGTCGGGCACCACGAACGTCGAGAGCACCTCGGCCGCGGCCGCGGTGAACGGCCCCGGGTATCCGTTGATGAGCGCGTACTTGCCGAGGTCCTGCAAGTAGCCCACCGTCGGATCGGACCCGAGCACCACCATCGGCTTCGTGTACCACTTCTGGAGCATCGGCATGTTGTAGCCTTTGCTCTCGGTCAGACTGAACTTGACGTCGCCGCAGTACTTCTCGATGAAAGCCTTGGCCGCCGCCTGGTTCTTCGAGAACTTCCACACCCCGAGCGCGGTCGGATCGACGACCGGCGTCGGCCGCGAGACGGTGCCTTTCGGTTCAATCCATGGCCCCGCGACCTGGATCTTCTTGTAGAGGTCCGGGTTGACGTTTTGGATCGACCGGAACGCCGAGATCGCGTCGTGGATCCAGATCGCGACGCCTGACCCAAGGTAGCGGTTGTCGGACACGTTGTCCCAGGAGAGGACCTGCGGGGTCATGCACTCGTCGTACAGGGCCTTGCCGAACCGCATCGCCTCGCGAAGCTCCTTGGAGTCCCACTGAAGCTCTTTGCCCGAGGGATCGGTCTCTTTGACGCCAAACGCGTAGAAAATCGCGCGCCAGTCGTGGTTGGAGTCGTTGCAGTGCGAGATCTGGATGCCGGTGTCGTGCTTCGGGCTCTTGCTCTTGCCGACGCGCCCCGCCACCCGGGCCGCGTCCCACGTGCTCGGTTCCTTGAGATTGTACTCCTGGAACAGGTCGGTCCGCCACAGCATCGGCTGCGCGATGTAGAACTCCGGAACAAGGTACCACGTCCCGTTGACCTGGGCGACCTGCTTTGCCATCGGGATGAAGCCACCGCCCGCCTTGCCGAGTCGATCGACGATGTCGCTCATGTCCACCAGTTGCCTGTAGTATTGGTGGACCAGGATCTGCGTGTGGTGCTGGACAACATCGTGCCCCGCCCCCGCCGCCAGTTCGGAGGCGATTCGCGCGGGCAGTTGGTCGATCGGAATGTGGTCGACGCGGACGGTGACGGCGTTTTCGACGCCCCAGTCGTTGGCGTACTTGTCGAACGCGGTGTCGTACGCCGGAATGAAGTGGCTCCATACGAGAATGCGGAGGGACGACCCGCGGATCTGGGCCGGCGCCGCACCCGCCTGCCACGGCGCCACGAGACGCGATGCCGCCGCCCCGGCAATGCCGGCGCCGGCCGCCGTCAGGAGCCCACGGCGGGTCAGTGTCCGAGCGGATTGCTTCACTATCCGTTTCGCCATTCCCACACCCCCTGTGCGCACTTTTACCACCGGTCGATCGCGTGCGGAAGCCCCGATAAATCCACCCGGCACGCCATCTGCAACGCCTTACGACGGCGCGCGGGGTTGGGTTCTCTGTACTGAACCTGCGTGGTGGGCCGGGGTTCGCCCCGGCCTGGGGGGACTCCTCCTGCGACGCCGACGCATCCCGCCGGCTAGTCCCGCGCCAGCGGGGGGGGGTGCGTCACTCCGCCCAGCGGCCGAGGCGGCGGGCCTGCGCCACGATCGCCTGGGTGTACGGGTGCTGGGGGGAGGCAAACAGCGCGTGCGTCTCCGCGGTTTCGACGATGCGACCGCCGCGCATGACATGGACCAGGTCGGCCGTCTGCGCCACGACGCCGAGGTCGTGGGTGATCAGCAGCAGCGCCATCCCGAGATCCCGCTGCAGGCGCGCGAGCAGATCCAGGATCTGGGCCTGCACCGTCACGTCCAGCGCCGCGGTCGGCTCGTCGGCGATCAACAGATCCGGCCCGGGCGCGATCGCGCCCGCGATGAGCACCCGCTGGCGCTGTCCGCCCGACAGTTCATGCGGATAACGCCGGAAGAACGTGCCATCCAACCCGACCCGAGTGAGCGCGTCGACGGCCCGCTCGCGCGCACCGCGCTTGCCCAGGTGCGCGACGATGCCCTCCATCACCTGGTCGCCGGCCGTCATCAGCGGGTCGAGCGCGGCGCCCGGCTCTTGAAAGATCATGGCGGCACGGCGGCCGCGCACCGCGGTCAACTCACGTTCGGACATCGCCGTGAGATCGGTGCCGTCAAGCAGAATGCGCCCGGCCGTAATGCGCGCCGGCGCCGGAAACAATCGCAGGACGGCGTAGGCGGTCATCGACTTCCCCGCGCCGGACGCCCCGACGAGCGCCGCGGTGCGTCCCGCCGGCACCAGGAGCGAGACGTCCTCCAGCACCGGCAGCAGCGCGGTGCTCCGTCCCTGGGCCCGCGACAGGGGCCGCGGCTGCCCGGACGGGGCCGGGCGTTCGAGACCGACGCTCAGCCCCTCGATGCGTAGTTCACCGCGCGCGGCCGAAGACCGTTCGGGTCCCGCGCCGGGCACGGCAGGAGTTCCTGCGCCAGACAGGGCCGCGCCGCCGCTAGGCTTCGCTGCGCCGGCGCCGCGGAAGCAGCCGCTCGAAGAACACGTACAGGACCGGAATGAGCAGCAGCGTGAGCCCCGTACTCACCGTCAGACCGCCGATGACCGCGCGGGCGAGCGGCATGTTGGTCTCGCTGCCCTCGCCGAGGCCGGTGGCCATCGGGATCATGCCGAGGATCGTCGCGATCGCCGTCATGAGGATCGGCCGCAGCCGGATCCGGCCCGCTTGTAAGATCGCCTCGTACGCCGACATCCCCTTCTCCTGCATCTTGTTGGCGTAGTCCACGAGCAGAATCCCGTTGCTCACCACGACGCCGATCATTGTGATGACGCCCATAAACGAGATGATCGAGAGCGTCGTGTGCGTGAGCAGCAGCATCCAGATTACGCCGATGAACCCGAGCGGCACCGCGAACATGATGATGAAGGGGTCGACCAGCGACATGAACTGGCTCGCCATGATCATGTACACGAGCATCAGCGCCAGCAGCAGCGCGAACCCGAGGCTCGAAAACGCGCCCTGCTGCTGCTCGGTCTGCCCGGCCAGGTGATAGGTGAAGCCTTCGGGGAACGCGGTCCGGTCCAGGGCCTTCGTGATGTCCTGCGACACCGCGCCCAGCGGACGGTTGATCACGTTTGCCGTCACGTCGATCACGCGCTGCTCGTTCTTCCGGCTGACCTGCAGGGGCTGGCTGCCGAGCGATATCCGCGCGACGTCGCGCAGAAGGATCGGCACGATGGGCGCCGTCGTCCCCGCGGGCGCGGAAACCCCGGCGGGCGGGTCAGCCAACACGTTGAGCGGGACGTTGCCGAGATCCTCCGGATGCGTGCGGTACGCGTCCTGCAGCCTCACGACGATGTTGTACTCGTTGCCCGTGATCGGGTCGATGAACTGGCTCGCCGTCGCCACGTTGCCGGCCATCGCGGTATTCACCGCGTTTGCGACGTCGGTCGACGACACCCCGAGCTGCGCCGCCTTCTCCTGGTCCACGTTCACGTTGAAGTTCGGGTATTGCCCGCGCGGGGTGATCTGGACGTCGGCCGTGCCTTCGATGCCGGCGACCACCGCGGCCACCTGCTGCGCGAACTGCGCGCCGACCTGCTGGTCGTAGCCGATCAGCTGGATGTCGATCGGGGCTCTGGACCCCACGTTCACGATGCGGTGCTCGAGACCGCCGACGTCGAGGAACATCAACACACCCGGAAACTTGCCGTTGAGCGCGGCGCGCACCGCGTTCGCCGAATCCGTCGACGAGCGGTGCCGCATCGTCGGCGGCACGAGCCGGACCTCGACGCTCCCGTAGTTCGGGCCGGCGTTCGACCCGAAGCCGCCGCTGTTGGCGCCGGTGTTCGTGTACAGCGCGCGGATGTCTTGGGCCGGGATCACCCGGCGGACGACGGCGGCGATCTGCTCGATGGTATCGGCCGCCTGCTGCACCGCGGTCCCCTGCGGCACCTGGATGTCCACGGAGAACTGACTCTCGTCCGTGTCGGGGAAGAACTCGGTGCCGATCCCGCGGGCGGCGACGACCGAGATCACGAAGACCAGCGCGATCGCGGCCACGACCGGGGAGGCGTGCCGGAGCGTCCATCCGAGCGCCCGCTGGTAGCGCTCGTCCAGACTCTCCATGAGCCCCTCGCTCCACCGGACGAACCGCGCGACCGCTCCCTGCCCCTGGGCCGCCGGGCCCGAGCCCGAACGGAGGAGTTTGATGCTCAGGATCGGGTCCATCGTCATGGACACCACGTAGGACGCCGAGAGCGCGAACACGATCGTCAGCGCCATCGGCACAAACAGGCGCTGCGAGATGCCGCTCAGGAACACGATCGGGAAGAACACCGCGATCGTCGTCGCGGTCGACGCCAGGACGGGCAGGCCGACCTCCTGGGTCGCCTCCAGCACGGCCTGCAGCACCGGGGTGCCCGGCACGGAGAGATGCCGAGTGATGTTTTCTCGGACGACGATGGCGTCGTCCACCAATCGGCCCATGGCCAGCGTCAAGCCGCCGAGCGTGAAGATGTTGAGGCCCTGGCCGGTAAAGTACAGCAGCAGCAGCGAACTGGCGACCGACAGCGGGATGCCGACGCCGATGATGACGAGACTCCACAGGCTTCGCAGAAAGACCAGCACGACCAGGAAGGTGAGGATGGCGCCGATGAGGGCCTCGCGTTCGAGCGTCGTGATCGCCGCGCGGATGTACTGTGACTGGTCGAAGCCGACCGACAGTGTGGCCCCTTTCGGAATGCCGGACAGGCGCGGGAGCGCCTGCCGCAGGGCGTCGACGACCTGGATCGTGTTGGCGTCCGGCTCGCGCGCCACGAACATGATCACGCCCGGCTTGCCGTTGATTCGCACGATCTGCGTCTGGTCGGCCGCCGCGTCTTGCACCTGCGCCACGTCCGCGACGTGGATCGGGATCCCGTTGCGGGTGGTCAGGACGACGTTTTGGATCGCGGGCACGCTCTGCAGCAGGCTCGGGACGTCGAGCTGGTAGTCGATCCGGGTGTTCTTGAGGTCGCCCGACGGGATCAGCGCGTTGTACTTGGTGATCCCGCTGATCACGTTTTGCAGCGTCAGCCCCGTCGCGGTCAGGCGGTTGGGATCCACGTTCACGTTGAACTGACGGACCAGGCCGCCGTTCACGAACGCCGACGACACGCCGGGGATGCGTTCGAGCTGCGGTTCAATCGTATTGTAGGCGAGGTCGTACAGCTGCCGGGCGTCGAGACCGCCGCCGCCCACGACGACCTGGGCCACCGGGATGTTCGAGATGTCGAACTTGAGCACGAAGGGCTGGGTCACGCCCGTCGGCAGGCTCCGCATCACCCGCTGCACGTTCTGGATGACTTCAACCTCGGCGTTGTTGAGGTCGGTGCCCCAGTTGAACCAGACCTGGATGTTGGTGGTGCCGGTCCGCGTCGTCGACAGGATCTGCTGGACCCCCGCGACGCGCGTGACGGCCTGCTCCAGCGGGTACGTAACCGTCCGCTCCATCGTCTCCGGGCTCGCCCCGCTGTACTGGGCCGACACCGAAATGACCGGCACCGTGATCTTGGGGAACAGGTCGCGCGGCAGGCGCTGGAGGGCAATCACGCTCAACACCACGACCCCGATGCAGGCCATGAAGACCGCGATGGGGTTCTTTGTGGCGGCGCGGGTCAGAAACATCGCGCTTCTCCGATCTCCCGAGGCGGCCTCAGGGCGTCCCCGGCGATGTGGCCGGGGCGGTGCGGACCTGCTGTCCCTGCCGGACGAGGTCGGCGCCGCGGACGATGATAGTATCCGTGGGCTGCAGCCCCCCGGTGATCTCGACGCTCTCGCCGGTGGCCTGTCCGACGTCGACGTACTGCTGGCTGACCTTGCCGTCCCCGACGACCCAGACGTAGTGCTGCGTGCCGAGCGTCTGCACCGCGGACAGCGGCACCACGAGCGCCTGCCGCACGCCGGCCGAGAGCCGGGTGGTCGCGTACATCCCAGGCCGCAGAAGACGCTGGGGGTTGGCGATGTCGACCTCCACCTGCACCGTGCGGGTCGTCGGATCAACACCGCCCGCGATCCGATTGACCACGCCCGTGAAGACGCGACCGGGATAAGCGTCGATGAGGATCTGTACGGGATCCCCCGGGTGAATCATCGGCAGGTCGGGTGATCCGACGTTCAGGACCACGTCGAGGTGGTCCAGGTCGGCAATGGTCATGATCGAGGTCGACGTCCCCGGCGCGACGTAGGCGCCGGGGTCGAGCTGCCGGCTGACCACCACGCCGCTGAACGGCGCGGTGATCGTGGCGTACTGCAGCTGGACGCGCGCGCTCTCGAGGACAGCCGCGGCGTTCCCCGCCAGGGCCTGCTGCGTTCTCACCTGCGAAGCCGCCGCGGCCTCTTGTTCCCGGGCCGCATCGACCTGGGCCACCGCCTGCCCGACCTGCGCGCGCGAGGCGTCGAGGGTGGCCTGGGCGGAGACGACCTGCGCCCTCGCATCGTCGAGGTTCTGCTGCGCGATCGCCCCCTGCTTGGCCAGCTCGGCCGTCCGATTGTAGGTGGACTGCATGTCGGCCAGCTGCGCCTGCGCCTTGACCACCGTGGCGCGTGCGCTTGCCACTCCCGCCTCCGCGTTCACCCGCTGCGCGCGCGCCGCGGCGACTTGCGCCTGTGCCGTCAGCACGGCGCTTTCCGCGGCGGTCAGACTCGCCTGCTGCTGAGCGACCTGCGCATCGAGTTGCGCGTGGTCGATCAGCGCCAGCACCTGACCCTGCCGGACGGGGTCTCCCGGCCGCACCGTGACGGCCAGCAGGTATCCGGACGCCTTCGGAAAGATCACCGACTGTGCGAGGGACGAAATGCTGGCCGTCAACTGCAGCGTCCGCGCCAACGGCACCCGCTGCGCGTGACCAACCACCACAACCGGCACGGGGCGCCGGCTCGCGGGCTGGGACGCCGGCGCGCTCGATTTGGGCGTCGCGCCGCGGCTGACTACGAAGCCGGCCGCCAGCACAATGCCCGCGACAATCACCCACACCCAGACCGTTCGTTTCACCGCTCGCCCCCCACCGCGTGCGTGGACGCCGCGCGGGACGGCCTGCCTGTCCCGCGCGGAGCGGCGTCCCCGTTCACCGCCCCGCCCCGCCCCGACCGGAGGAAGCGCCGCAGATCACGGACGTGCCGTTCCAGTTTACGCCCGAACTCCCCAAGCTGGTTGATCTTCTCTTGCACGGACCGCCATTGGGCTTCCGTCACGCCGAGCGCCTGCTCGAGCGCGGCGCGGCGCGCCGGCTCATCGGGCGCTTCCTCCGCCGCGGCGAGGTGCCTGGTGCGGGCATCCTCAGCGTCGAGCAGCCGCTTGATCTCACTGAGCGACAGACCGAGCAGCCGCTTGAGCTTCTTGATCTCTTCGATGCGTTCGAGGTCCGCCGCCGTGTAGAGACGCTGCCCGCCCGTCAGCCGTTCGCTGGGGACGAGGAGGCGGATCTCGTCATAATAATGAAGCGTGCGTGGCGTCAGGCCGGTGACGTGACAGATTTCGCCGATTTGGTAGAAGTTTCCCATGTCGCGCCATTGTAGAAGGGTCCTGACGTTCATGTCAATCCCCTTCCGTATACGTCAGGTCCCTCCCCGCTCCGTCCCGATGCCCCCAACCGTAGCGCCCCCCGGTCACGAACTCATGAACGGCCGAGCGGACCGGAAACAAGGCGCACGCGCCCGTGTTGGACAACATAGAAGCGAGTATCCCGCGGAGGTGATGCAGGTGGCGACCCAGATCCCCGACCCGGTTCGCAAGTTTCTCGAGAAGCCCAATTTCGCGGTGCTGGCGACCCGCACGAATGGCGAGCTTCAAGCCACCCCGATGTGGTACGTCTACGAGGACGGACAGATCATCCTCAACTCGTCCAAAGGCCGCGCGAAGCTGCGCAACATGCACAAGCATCCGGAAGTCGCGCTGGCCATCGTGGACCGGGAGAATCCCTATCAGTACGTGCAGGTCCGCGGCAAGGTCACGGCCTTCGACGAGAAAAGCGGGGCCCGCGACATCGACCGTCTCTCGCACCGGTACAACGGCAGACCCTACCCCTATCCTGGCGGCGACTCGCCGGACAAGCGCGTCACGATCCGCATCACGCCCACGAAGATCACGACGCAGGGATTCTAGACAGGAGGCGCATCTTTGGCCCGCGCCGCAGGCCCAGAAGCGGCCGGAGGTCCTGCGCTAGACGGGGCTACACTGCGCCCGCGGCGCGCAGGCGCCCGATCTCCGCGTCGTCGTAGCCGATCTCCGCCAGCACCTCGTCGCTGTGCTGGCCGACGAGCGGCGGCGCGAGGCGCAGCGAGGCCGGTGTTTCCGAAAACCGGAACGCGGTGCCGACGGTGCGGAGCGGTCCGTACGCGGGATGCGGCAGCATCGCATCGAGGCCGAGCGCGGCTACTTGGGCATCCGAGAAGACCTCGCCTAAATCGCGCACCGGGCCGGCGGGGACGCCGGCCGGCTCGAGACGCTCGATCCAGACCGCGGCGGGCGCCTCGGCGAACCGGCGGGTGAGGTCGGCGACCAACTCCTGCCGGTGCTCCACCCGGCCGGCGTTGGTCGCGAACCGCGCATCCGCCGCGTGCGGCAGGTCGAGCGCCCGGCAGATTCGCCTCCACTGTTCGTCGGTCCCGACCGCGACGAGAAACCACCGCCCGTCGGATCCCCGAAACGCCTGGTACGGCACGAGGTTGGGATGTCCGGAGCCCGAGGGCCGCGGTTGACAACCCGTGGCGAAGTAGCTCTGCGCCGCGTAGGTCATCCACGCCACGCCGGTGCCGAGGAGCGAGGCATCGATCCGCTGTCCGCGCCCCGTGCGCTCTCGCGCGTACAGCGCCGCGAGCACGGCGCCCGCCGCGGTCGATCCGGTGGCCAGGTCGACAACGGCAACGCCGACGCGCACCGGTTCCCCGCCGGGCTCGCCGGTCGTGGACATGAGTCCGGTGGCCCCCTGCATCAGCAGGTCGTAGCCGAGTTTCTTCGCGTCCGGCCCCACGGGACCGAAGCCCGAGATCGAGCAGTAGATGAGCCGCGGGTTGAGCCGTGACAGCGTGTCCCAATCGGCGCCGAGCGCGGCCTGGCTGCCCGGCCGGAAGTTCTCGACGAAGACGTCGGCACTCCGCACGAGCCGGGCGAGCACCGCGCGCCCGGCCTCGACGCCGAGATTCAACGTGAGGCTCCGCTTGTTGCGGTTGACGGACAGGTAGTACGTCGCATCGCGCGCCGCTCCGCTACCGGCCACCATGAAATCAGAGCCGGGCTGCTCCACAAACGGCGGCCCCCACGCGCGTGTCTCGTCCCCCGTCCCCGGACGTTCGACCTTGATCACGTCCGCCCCGAGGTCGCCGAGGAGCATCCCGCAAAACGGACCGGCGAGAATGCGCGACGCGTCGATGACGCGCACTCCGGCGAGCGGCCCCGCAGTGCCGGGTATGCGGTCGGTCATGGGGCGCTCCTTTCCCGGAGGCGCGCGACTCTCACGGCGTCAGAGATCAGACGGTGGCGGAGGGGTGTGGGAATCGAACCCACCGCGAACCTTTCGGTCCGCCAACGATTTTGAAGACCGGGGAGAGCACCAGCCCCCATACCCCTCCAGAGCGCGTAAGTTTCGGTCCCGCCTTGAATGACCCTCTCCTCCATGCTATGCTCGGGCGGCGGCGTGCAACCCGCGCAGTGTCAATTCCACGAAACGCGAAAGTCGCAGCGAACAAGTTTGCCATGAACGAACGGTTTCGACCCGTGCCGATCGCCGCGGAGCTGGCTCTGGTCGCCGCTCTGGCCCTCACCGGCTGCGCCCCGCGCACATCGTCCGTGGCGCCTCCCGCGTACACCACCGTCTCGTCCGCGACCGTCGAGAGTCCGCTTGACGGGCGGCCGGTCCCGCGCGCGGCCGCAACGCAGCGACCCATCGCGGTGATCATCGAGAACCATCCGGAAGCCCGGCCGCAGTGGGGCCTCTCCCGCGCCTCCCGCGTGTACGAGTCGCTGACCGAGGGGCCGATCACACGGTACCTCGCCATGTTCGGCCCACAGGACGTCGAGCGGCTGGGGCCGGTCCGGTCGATCCGCACACAGTTCCTCAATTACGTCCTGGAAACCGGCGCGGCCCTGGCCCACGTCGGCGGCAACGAAGACGCGCTCGACCTGATTCCGGCGCTGCGGGTGACCAACCTCGACGAGTTCGCCTTTCCGCGGGCGTACCGAAGAATCCCCCGCCCGGGCATCGCCTTCGAGCACACGATGTTTACCTCCACCGCGGCCCTCCGCGACGTCACGGACGAGCACGGGTGGGGCGAATGGACGGCCGTGACGCATCCGACCTGGAAGGACGACGCGCCCCTCTCCCAACGGCCGGCTTCGCAGATTGTGACGATCAACTTCTCGGACCCGCGGTTCCTGGTCCGGTGGCTCTACCGCCGGGACACCAACGATTACGCCCGAGAACTCGCCGGCGGGCCCGACGTCGACGCCGGCTCCGGGACCGCGCTCCGCGCATCGACGATTGCGATCATGGTCGTTCCGCGCGTCGAGGGACGGACCCACATCCACGAAGACACGTGGACCTATGACGACGTGGGCTCCGGCCCCGCCTGGGTCGTCGAAGACGGCGTAGTGGTTTCGGCGACGTGGCACAAGGACTCCCGGTCGGCACGGCTGGTCTTTACAGATCAGACCGGCGCCGAGATCGCGATGGACCGCGGCCCCCAGTGGGTCGAGATCGTTCCCCCGACGGTGACCCCGACGTTCGAGTAGCCCCGGTTACGGTACGGCTCTCCTGAGGAAAAAACTTAGTGACCGGTTTTGGGCGGAGCAGGTACCTAAAGGAGGCTACGTATTATGGTGCATGGGATCTTTGCGTCTCCGCGTTCGGCGGGCCGGGTGCTGCTGATGGCGATCGTGCTTTTGACGCTGGCGAGCACCGCGGCACTGGCGCAGACAGCGCCGCCGCCGACGCCACCGTCCTACCCGTCGCAGCCGTCTCAGCCCTCACAGCCGTCCCAACCGTCGCAGCCGTCCCAGCCTTCGCAGCCGTCTCAGCCCTCGCAGCCGTCTCAGCCCTCACAGCCGTCGCAACCCTCGCAGCCGTCGGCCCCGGGCGGGTCGATCCTCGGCATGGGCACGACGACCGCAGTCATCGTCGGCCTGATCATCGTGCTGATCATCATCGTCGCGATCGTGGCGATTTCACGCGGCAGCGCAAGCAGCAGCACAACGATTACGCGGGATCGGTTGTAGTCGCACCACGGCCGCGCGGCGCCGTCTGACGGGTCGCGCGATCAGAGCACGGCGAGACGCCGGGCGGGATCACCGCCCGGCGTCTCGCATGATCCCCTACCCTGGACTGACCCGCACCAGCACCCGCTTGTCCCCGACGCGCCGCGTCACGTGGCGCGCGTCGAAGTACTCGAGCAGCACGAGCGTAAACTTCCGGCTGCTGCCGAGCAGATCGCGCAGCGACGCGACGGTGATCTCGCCGTGGCGCTCGAGATGCGCGCGCACGCGCGCTTCGACGTCGGCCACCACGTCGCGATGGAACACCACACCGGCGCCGGCGTCGACCAGGACGCCCTCGTCGAGCAGCGCCAGGAACATGCGCTCCGCCGCGGCGCGGTCCCCCGCCCGGCCCAGCACGTCGGCCCGATCCGGGGGCGCGTACCGTCCCTCGCGGTAGGCCGCGTCGAGCGCACGCGCGGCCGACTCGTCCGCGGCGCCGCGCAGCGGAACGAAGCCGCGCGCGCGGACATAACCGCCCGCGACCTCCACGTCGCCTGTCTCGACCAGGGCGTCGAAGACGTGCCCGTACAGGCGGTCGTCACCCCCCGCGAAGGCCCGCGCCTTCAGGTCGTCCCGCGGCATCCCGCTCCGCCACGGCACCTCCGCGTGGGAGGCGGCCAGCGTTCGGAGGATCGCCTCCCGCACGTCGGCTGCGACGGCGGCCGCGAACAGCCGACCGCGAACGACAAGCACCCGTCCGCCGGCGCTGAGCGCCTCCGTCTCGGCCGCCACGCGGTCCCGGCTTTCGCCGAGCAGCGGCGCGATCGCGTCGAGGGACGTGCCGGCGGCGGCGGCGGCGCGAATGGCGCCGAGCACGCGCACGTCGAGCCCGGACGTCTCGAGGGCGGCGACCTCCGCCGCCGCCGCGGCTCCCCGGCGGCGCAGCGGCGCCGGCGCGGTGATCACCTCGCCCCCGCCGATGGTCGTCATCGGCGAGTATCGCCGCAGCACAAACGGATCGCCGCGGACGGCGACCGCCGGCCGCTCCAGCAGCAGCTGCACGACCGTGGAGTCTCCCGGCTCCAGCCGGGTCCGATCGAGCAGCCGCACGCGGCCGATCACTTCGTCGGCCGCGATGTACAGCCGCACCCGGGCGCGGTCCGGCAGCGCCGGCGCGTGCCGGAGCAGCCGGATGCGCGCGTCAAGCGACCGCGACGGTTCGATCGTGCCCGGCGAGACGAGCACGTCGCCCCGCGTCACCTCATCCTTGCCGACGCCGGCGAGATTGAGCGCCACCCGCTGCCCCGCCGCGGCGTCGGCCACCGCGACGCCGTGGCTCTGCAGCTGCCGGACCCGCACCTCGCGCCGGGCGGGCAGCAGTTCCAGCACGTCGCCCGCCCGGACGCGCCCGCTCCACAGTGTCCCGGTGACGACGGTACCAAACCCCTCCATGGTAAAGCTGCGGTCCACCGGCAGGCGCGCCGGCGCCGCGACGTCGCGCGCCGGCGCCTCCTCGAGCGCACGGCCGATCGCGGCGACGAGATCCGGCAGGCCGGCCCCCGTTCGCGTCGACACCCGCAGCACCGGCGCGCCCTCGAGAAACGTCCCGGCGCACAAGGTGCGGACGTCGTCCTCCACGAGCGCGAGCCAGTCCGGATCCGCCACGAGATCCATCTTGTTGAGGACGATGAGGCCGCGGCGGACGTGCAAGAATCGCAGAATGTCGAGGTGCTCGCGGGTCTGCGGCATCACGCCCTCGTCCGCCGCGATCACGAGCAGCACGAGATCGAGGCCGGCCGCGCCGGCAAGCATATTCTTGACGAGGCGTTCGTGGCCCGGCACGTCCACGACGCCGACGCGGCGGCCGCCCGGCAGGTCCAGATGGGCGAAGCCGAGGTCGATCGTCATGCCGCGGCGCTTCTCTTCTTCGAGCCGGTCGGGATCGATGCCGGTAAGCGCCATGACGAGCGCGCTCTTCCCGTGGTCGATGTGCCCCGCCGTGCCGATGACGCCCCCGCCGTCAGGAGTGTGCCGGGCCGGAGCGCCTTGCGCAGACAGGGTCGCTTGTCCGCGCGCGGACAAGCGACCCTGTCTGCGC
>Ga0207416_1000508_pt1 | contig 65826 bp, 64 predicted proteins | sample PaiPotPPM11metaG_FD_184107 | JGI IMG/M metagenome (GOLD analysis project Ga0207416, IMG submission 184107) | Iron sulfur acid spring bacterial and archeal communities from Banff, Canada, to study Microbial Dark Matter (Phase II) - Paint Pots PPM... ... | reverse complement strand
ATGCTTGAAGCGGCCTCGCCGACTTCGTCACACCATCATTGTGAGGGACGACCACCTTCCCGCCAACGCCCCCGCAAGCCCCAAGCCAGCTTGCTACTCTGGCGCCGGCCCGTTACCCCATCTACGCGTGCTCAACTTCGCCCGAACAGCTCGTTGAACGTCTTCTGCCATTTTCTCTCGTCGTTGCCGTTGAACACGATCGGCACGATCTTCATCGGCTTGAGCAATTCGCCAGCGTCGGGCGGGTTGGTCGGCACTCCCGGCCGGGTCGGAAAGCGTCCCTTGCGCGTGATGAAGGTTTGCGCCTGCCGGCTCAGCACGAAATTCTCGGCGAGTTTGGCCGCATTGGGGTGCGGCGCCAGCGTATTGACGCCGACAGTCCCGAAGATCAACGCGACCGGATTGAGCAGCCAAAAATCTGTCGGTGCCCCCGACATTTTCACGTTGAGCGTGAGGTTGACGAAGTTGTTGAGTGCGAGCCAATATTCCCCGGAGCCGACCGAACGCGCAAGGGCGAGATGACCGTTGGTCAGGACTGGATTAAGCGCAGCAACCAGGCTCTTGACCAGCGCACGCGCGCGGTCCTCGCCGTAATAGGAAAACAGCGCAGCGAGCCATTCGTTATCGGTGCCGTCGATCGCGATCTTACCGTTCCACTCTTTGTGAGCGGGAAAATCGTCGTAGCTCTTCGGCAAGTCGGCTTTCTTGACGAATTTCGTGTTGTAGGCGGGCGCGTTGTAATTGGCGTAGACGCCGTACCAGCGATGGTCGGGGTCGCGCGCTTCGGCCATCAGGCCGCTGGCTTCAGGCGGGTCGTATTGCGCGAGATAGGCGTGCGGAAATGCGGTAACGGTGGTGGTGAGTGCGATGTCCCAGGAGCGCTGGCGCACGCGATTTTCGATCGCCACGCGCGCCATGATCTGGGTATCCGAGGAGCGCACGTAGCTCACGTTCACGCCGGTTGCATCCTCGAATTGCTTCCACAGCGGCAGCGCCTCCCGCTCGTTCATCGAGCCGTAGACGGTCAACGCGCCCTCGGCCTTGGCCGCGCGCAACAGTTCGGGAACGATCCAGGAATGCTGCGGCGCCTGCGCCGCAGCCGGAAAGCTGGCGCGCGCCAATGCAACCAACACTGCGGCGCCCAGACTCGCCAAGACCGAAACACGCCACATCTCGCGCCTCCCTCCGGGTTTTTTTGGCCGCAGCCTGATGATTTGCCGATTTGCGCGCCACGCGGCACGCTCTGTCAAGGAGAAATGTAGCTTACCGCCGCTGCAGGCTTATCGGCCGCAGTACTGCCGTGGTCCAGAGAATGGCTGATAGGTGCAATCGGAAGCGCGGAACGAGCGGTAGAATTGTTCGCAGGCGGGGATGTCGCATTGCGTGCCCGCCAGCCCTTGAGCCGGAGGAACGGCGCCTTGATCGAATAATTCGCCCGGCGCTTGCGGCTCCGCCGCGGCTGTGGTCGCGGGTGGGCCGGCCTGCTCCATGAACTGCTTCCAAATCCTGGCCGGGATTGAGCCGCCGACAACGCCCCGCATCGGACTGTGGTCGTCGTTGCCGACCCAAACCCCAACAACGAGCGAATCGTCGAATCCGACAAACCAGGCATCGCGATAATTCTGGCTGGTCCCGGTTTTACCGGCGGCAAAACCGGGCAGGGCCGCTGCACGCCCGGTGCCGTGCTCCACCACGCCTTGCAGCAAATCGATCAGTGCGTCCTGATACTGGCCTAAACTGTGCTGCGGCTCGTCTGGGCGGCCGACCGGCACAATGTGCCGGTCGTTCGGCATGCGCACGCCGGTAATTCCCCAGGGCTCGACCGGCGTCACGCCGGCGCGAACCGCGGCGTAAGCCGATGTGAGATCGAGCAAGCTTACTTCTGAGGTGCCGAGAGCCAAGCTCGGGTCGTTATTGAGCCGCGCGCGCAGGCCGAGGTCACGCGCGGCGGCGATCACCTGGCCGATGCCGACCTGCTGCGACAGCCGAACGGTAGCGGCGTTGAGCGAATGGGCAAATGCGTCCGCTAGCGTGACCCGCCCATGATAACGCCGCCCGTAATTGTCGGGCTCCCAACCGTTGATGTCGACCGGCTCGTCGAGGATTTCGTCGTCGGGTGAAAAGCCATGGCGTAGCGCCGCATAATAGTCGAACAGCTTGAATGCCGAGCCGGGCTGGCGCTTGGCCTGTACCGCTCGATTGAATTGGCTCTCGCTGTAGCTTCGACCGCCGACCATGGCGACCACGGCGCCGTCGGGCCGCATCGCGACGAGCGCGGCTTGCATCGCGTGTTTCTGGCGTCCGTATGTGGCCAGCGTCGATTTTATGATGTTTGCCGCCTGCTGTTGCAGACGCATATCGAGTGTGGTGCGGACCTCAATGGTGCCGCCAGAGTCGGGGGCGGCTTTGGCGGCTTTGTGGTAAGCCCAATCCGCGAACCATCCAGCCGACCGCGGGAAAATTTTGGCGGGCTCGGGCGTCGCCGGATGTAGCTTGGCCGCGAGCGCGTCCTCCTGGCTCAGCTTTCCATTGGCGAGCATGGCATCGAGAACCGTCGCCGCGCGATTGCGCGCCGCATCGAGATCGAGAAGCGGATCGTCCTGCGTGGGCGCGTTGATCATTCCCGCGAGCATGGCCTCTTCCGGCAGAGTTAAATCGGCGACCTTTTTGCCGAAATAGAGTTTTGCCGCAGCCGGAAAGCCGGTCGCTCCGGAACCTAAATAGACATTGTTCAGGTAACTGGTCAGAATTTCGTTCTTAGTCAGATGCAGCTCGAGCCAGATCGCGATAACGGCCTCATCGATCTTGCGCCTGTAGGTCCGCTGCGGACCGAGAACAAGAATCTTGACGAGCTGCTGGGTGATCGTGCTGCCGCCGGCGACGATCCGTCCGGCCGCAAGGTTCTGTATGAATGCACGGATAATCGAAGTCGCATCGATGCCGCCATGCTGGTAGAAACGACGATCCTCGATGCTGATGACGGCGTTGACCAGGTTTTGCGGCATGTCCTTGACCGCAACGGGCGCTAGCCGAAACTTACCGTTGCTGAAAATGTCCTGTCCGTCCGCTGCTTCCAGCACGATGCCGCGCTGCGTGGCCACGGCCTCGGGAGAGGGCAGGTGGATGTCGTGCAGAGCCCAGACCAGCGCCGTTATGGGAACGAGGCAAAAAACCAGCACCACGAGTTCGATCGCCTGGCGAAGCACTCGCCGCGTGAAGGTGCGACCTGCGCGGTTGGAAGGGTGGGTGGCACGGTGCCGTGCAGCTCCGTTCCTTATCGCGGCAGCTGCGCGCACCATGACGGCCTGTTTCAGACCGACATAAAAGCGGCGGATGATGTCGGTGGCGGCCGCCGCCCGGCAATATCTTGTAAGCGCGGTCGCATCCGCCGCGATGGCGTGCAAAAGGTCGCGCAGCGCAGCTGCCGTGCTGAGTTGCGACTCGGGCCTTGCGCTCCGAACTTCCTCGCCCGACGGTGGATTATTCGAATCATTCGGCATGAGTCGTCCGCGCTGGATTGTCGCAAAAGGAACTCTTGCCGTGATAAATCGGCAACCATTCGGTTGTTCCAGACGAACAGCCGCAGCCCGGACGGAACTGCCAGATTCGCGGGCGATCTCAAAGATTTGAGCGGCGCCGGGCGGCTGCGCGCCGCTCAGACAGTCTTGCGCTTCGAAAACCCGAACGTCACGGTCGAAACGCAGACGATGCTCACCACGGCCGACAGCAGGAAAACAGCGCGCGGCAGGCCGTTGTCCATCAATGCGCCGTACGCGATGGGCGCGATGCTGGCGCCGATATTAAACCCGACGCTCACAAAGCCGAACACGAGACCGTAAGCGCCGGCCGGCGTCACCGCACGTACCAGCATATCGCGCGACGGATAAGTTGCGCCGACGCAGAAGCCGCTGAAGCCCATCAGCAGGATCAGCCCGACGGGGTGAAAATCGAACAGGCCGACAAGCGCGGTTACAACGCCTCCGACAGCGAGCCCCGACGCCGCGACCAGGGCATGATGCGTGGTGCGCCCGGCGAGCACCCCGCCGGCGAGTACGCCGACGGCATTCATGGCGAGCAGGCTGGTCAGCGCCATGTTGGCGATGTCGACCGGCGTCGAATGCAGCGCGCCGAGCGCCACCACCAGATAGGTGTTGAGCCCGCCGCCCATGATCGAAGTCAGAATAAAATAGGCAAGATTAAGCAAGATAGGCGGCGTCATGAGGACGCGCCAGGCTTCGCCTGTATCGCTGCGCGCCTTGGCGGGCGCTTTGGCGGCGTCTGAGAACTCAGCCTTCGGTTCGGGTTGGGTGATCAATACCAAGAGAACGATAAAGCCAAGGACAGCCGCCCCGACATAGGCGCCCCGCCAGCCGAAGAAGCTCTGCATGTAGAGCAACGTTGCCGGCGCAATGGCCGAGCCGAGGATGCCGGCAAACGAATGGAATGCGAAGACCTGGCCGAGGCGTTCCTTCGGGGAGTGATGCGACAAGAGCGAATAGTCGGAAGGATGAAAAGCGGTATTGCCGAGACCACCGAGACCATACATCGCGATAAAGACCCAGTACGAGTCCACGATGCCGGCAATTGCATAGGCGATGCTGCTGACGGCCAAGCCAACGATCAGCACGACGCGCGCACCGATGCGATCGACCAAAAATCCGATCGGCGTCTGTACGAGCCCGGAGACGACGTTGAAGACGGTCAACGCCAGCGCCAGCTCGGTATAGCTGACGTTGAAGTCGGCGCGCACGAAGGCGAACAGCGGCGCCAGCAGCAGCATATAATAATGACTCATCATATGCGCGGCGCAGACGGCGGCGATCAGCCGCGATTCGGCAGGGCGAATCGTGCGGACGGAAACGGCTTGCGTCATTGCGGGCGGGCGGCCGCGGCGGATTGCAGCGCCTGCCAGATGCGGAACGGCGTCAGCGGCATGTCGAGATGGCGGATGCCGCGCTCGGCGAGGGCGTCGATCGCCGCATTCATCACCGAGGTCAGCGCGCCGGCACAGCCGGCTTCGCCACAGCCCTTGACGCCGAGCGGGTTGGTCGTCGCCGGCGCCGGATGGTCGGCAAGCGAGAACGGCGGCACGTCGGCGGCCCGCGGCATCGCGTAGTCCATATAAGAGCCGGTAAGCAGCTGTCCGTCGCTGTCGTAGACCGCGATCTCCATGAGCGCCTGGCCGATGCCCTGCACCACGCCGCCATGGAGCTGGCCGGCGACGATCATCGGATTGATTACCGTGCCGAAATCGTTGACGCAGACATAATTGACTACTTCGGCGATGCCGGTCTCGGGATCGACTTCGACTTCGCAGATGTGGCAGCCATTGGGATAGGTCGATGCGCCCGGTCCATCGCTGACATGCGCAATATCGAGCGACTGCGGAGCGTCCGCCGGCGGCTTGAAGCCGTTGTGAAGTTTCTGCGCCAAATCGACGATCGAGATCGCACGGTCCGTTCCGACGATGACGAACTTGCCGCGCTCGAAGGCAATGTCGGACGGCGAGGCTTCGAGCACGTGGGCGGCCAATTCCTTGCCCGTTTCGATGATTTTCGCCGCCGCCTCGACGATCGCGGTTCCGCTGTGCATGATCGATTTCGAACCGCCCGAGCCGCCGCCGGCAACGAGTTGATCGCTGTCGCCCTGCACGAGCGAGATTTTCTCGAACGGAATGCCGAGCTTCTCGCTCAGCACTTGCGCAAACGGCGTGGCGTGGCCCATGCCGAAATCGAGCGTGCCGGTGGTCAGCGTTACTGTGCCGTCTGGATTAAACTTGATGTCGGCCAGCTCCTTCGACGGCGGCGCGGTGACTTCGAGAAAGTTGCCGATACCCAGTCCGCGCAGCTTGCCGCGTTTGCGGCTCTCGCGCTTGCGCCGCGCAAAACCCTTGCCGTCGGCGAGTTCGAACGCCTGCTTGGTCAGCGCCGCGAAGTCGCCGCTGTCGTAGGTTCCGCCCGATGCCGTCTTGTATGGCAAGTCGCGCGGGCTGATCTGATTACGCTTGCGCAGCGCCAGCCGATCGATACCCATCTCGGCCGCGGCCGCATCGATCAGCCGTTCCATGTAGTAATTGCCTTCCGGCCGGCCGGCGCCGCGGTAGGCGGAGACGTGCGAAGTATTGGTGAACACGCACTTGGTCGAGACTTCGATCAGCGGCGTGCGATACATGCCCTGCACGTTTTTCACGGCGTTGATGGTGCCCGGCATCGGCGCGACGGGCGACAGGAACGCGCCCATATTGGCGAAGCTCGTCAAGCGCACGGCGAGGAAATTGCCGTCGGCGTCGAGCGCGAGTTCGCCGCCGACGTCATGGTTGCGGCCATGGCTGTCGGACACAAAGCTGCCCGAGCGCTCGTCGGTCCACTTCACCGGCCGCCCGAGCGCGCGCGCGGCATGCAGCACGCAAATATACTCGGGAAATACCGCGGCCTTCATGCCGAACGAGCCGCCCACCTGGCCGGTAACCACGTGCACGTCCTTGGTGGCGACGCCGAGCGCCTCGGCGATGTTGGCGCGCATGCCGAAGACGCCCTGCGAGCCGACGTAAAGAGTGTATCGATTGCCGTCGTAAGCGGCGAGCGCCGCGCGCGGCTCCATCGCGTTGACGACGACGCGGCTGTTCACGAGCTTCAATCGGGTGACGTGCGCCGCCTTGGCGAATGCGGCTTTTACGGCTTCGGCGTCGCCGTAGTGATAGTCCAGCGAAATGTTGCCCGGCGCGTCGTCGTAAAGAAGGGGCGCGTTGGCGCGCGCCGCGTCCTCGGCCGCCGTTACCGCGGCAAGCGGCTCGATCTCGACGCTGACTGCTTCGGCCGCATCCTTCGCCGCCAGCACCGTCTCGGCGACGACGAAGGCGATCGGGTCGCCGACATAGCGCACCTTGTCGGTCGTAAGCGCCGCGCGCAACGGCTTCTTCATCGGGGAGCCGTCGCGATTGTTGAACGGCACGTTGCACTTAAGCGGGCCGTAGCCTTTGAGATCGGCGCCGGTATAGACGCCAAGCACGCCCGGCATTTTGCGTGCGGCTTCCACATCGATCGCGCGGAGGATGCCGTGGGCAATTTGGCTGCGCACGATCACCGCGCAGGCTTGGCCGGGAAGACTGAAATCGTCCGTATAATGGCCCTTGCCGCGCAGCAGCATCGGGTCTTCCTTGCGCGGCACCGACTGTCCGACGGCAAATTTTTCCACCGCCATGCGGTCCGCCGTTAATTGGTCACTGCGGTCGTTGGCCGAAGACTGCAAATTCATGGGCGTTCAATCCGGTAATGCTTTGATGCGGTGACATAATGGAGTTGACAGGAGCCTACAAGTCATGCCGGGGGCATGGCTCGTAGGCGAGGAAAGCAGAAGCTTTGCCCGGCCGGGGAGTGCTGGTACATTTTCGCCCGATTTGGGCTTGAACATGGCCCGCGCCGTCGAGCTTTGCACTCCGGCGCGGGAGGAAGGTTTTGCATGGACGACGAGGGCTCGCCGCAAGGCGGCCGCGACGGCAATGGGGGCCCGCGTCGGCGGCCCCGCTGGGCTCGTCGGACGCCGTACGGCATGCGGCGTGACGGTCCGAATCGCGACAACGACCAGGTCCGCTACTCCGAGCGTCCACAGGCGACCTATGCGGCGCTCGATCTCGGCACCAACAATTGCCGGCTCCTGATTGCGCGACCGACAGCCGACGGTTTCCGTGTCGTCGACGCATTCTCCCGCATCATTCGCCTCGGCGAGGGCCTCGCCGCTCATCGCCGCATCAGCGAAGCGGCGATCGCGCGTGCCGTCGACGCGCTTTTGGTCTGTCGCGATAAAATGCGCGCGCGCCAAGTGGCACGCGCGCGGCTGATTGCGACGGAGGTCTGCCGCGCCGCCGAGAACGCGGAAGCTTTTTGCGCCCGCGTTGCCAAGGAAGCGGGCCTCGAACTGGAGATCGTGGATTCCGCGACCGAGGCGCGGCTGGCGGCAACCGGATGCACCGAGCTGTTCGATCCCGCGGCGTCGGGCGTCATTCTATTCGATATCGGCGGCGGCTCGTCGGAACTGGTGCGGCTCGGCCGGCCCGGCATCGGCCGGCGTGGGCCGCCCGCGCCGGACATCGTCGGATGGGCGTCGCTGCCGGTTGGCGTCGTCACGTTGGCCGAGCGCTACGGCGGCACCGCTGTGTCGCGCGAGGTCTATGACGCCATGATCGAAGAGGTCGCAAGCTTCGTCGAAAAGTTTGCCGACGCGCACGCTAGCGACCTCGACGGCTTTCACATGCTCGGCACTTCCGGCACGGTGACCACCATCGCCGGCGTCTATCTGAAGCTCAAACGTTACGACCGCCGGCGCGTCGACGGCTGCTGGCTCTCAGACCAGCAGATTTCCGGTGTGGTCGCCGAACTGATGGCGATGAGTTTCGACGATCGCGCGGCGAACCCCTGCATCGGCGCCGAGCGTGCCGACCTCGTGCTCGCCGGCTGCGCCATTCTCGATGCCATCCGCCGTGCCTTTCCCTGCCCGCGGCTGCGCGTCGCCGATCGCGGCCTGCGCGAGGGCATGTTGGTCGAGATGATGCGCGAGGACGGCGTGTGGGGAGAAGCCTGAGCGGTCATGGAAAGGCTCAAGCCCGACAAACGCCGCACGCTGTCATCGCGGACCTGGCTCGAACGCCAGATCAACGATCCCTACGTTGCGCGCGCCAAGCGCGAGGGGTTTCGCTCCCGCGCGGCGTACAAGCTCGCCGAGATCGACGACAAGTATCGCTTGCTCAAGCCGGGAGCGCGGGTCATCGATCTCGGCGCCGCGCCGGGCGGCTGGAGCGAGATCGCCGCGCGGCGCGTCGGCGCGAGCGGCCGCGTGATCGCGCTCGACATTCTCGAGATGAAGCCTATCGCCGGCGTCGAGTTTCTAAAACTCGATTTTCTCGATGAGGCCGCGCCGGAGCGGCTCAGGGCGATGCTCGGCGGCAGGGCAGATGTCGTGCTCTCCGACATGGCCGCCAATGCCACCGGCCATCGGCAGACCGACCACCTGCGCATCGTGGCGCTCGCCGAAGCCGCGGCGCATTTCGCTCGCGAAGCGCTCGCCCCGGGCGGCAGCTTCCTCTGCAAGGTGCTGCAAGGTGGCACCGAAGGGGCGCTCCTTGCCGCGCTCAAGCGCGATTTCGCCAACGTCAAGCATGTCAAGCCGCCGGCGAGCCGCAGCGATTCGGCGGAGCTTTATCTCCTGGCCCGCGGATTTCGCGGGCAGTAAAGCCGTGCCAGACGATAGAAAGCTCGTTAGGAGCGCCTATCCGCCGCCGCCGCGGAGCGCGCCACCCTTCGTCCGGAAAGCTCGGCGCCCGCGTCGGGCGGAAGGCGCATAAAGATCAGCGCGGCTGCGGCCGAGAGTACGCTGATGGCAAGAAACGCCGGCGGAAAGTCGGTGACGCCCATTGCCGTGGCATGCTTGAGCCGCAGCGTGACTTCGACGACGAGCGCGCCGATGGCCACCCCGGTCGACAATGACAATTGCTGAAAGGCGGCGACCATCGACGTCGCCCGGCTCATGACCGGCGCCTCGATTTCCGCATAGACGATCGTGTTGACGCTGGTGAATTGCAGCGAACGAAAAAAGCCGCCGACCAGCAGGATGGCGATCATCGCCTCGAACGGCATGCCGTGGACGAAGCTCGCACAGGCGGCGATAAAAAGAGCGCTGACGATGCTGTTATAAAGGAGCACGTTGCGATAGCCGAAGTGCTTGAGCACGGTGGTGGCCGCGGCCTTCATGAACATCGAGCCGAGCGCGCTGGTAAAGGTGATGAGTCCGGATTGGAACGGCGTCAGACCGAAGCCGATCTGCAGCAACAGCGGCAGCAAAAACGGAATTGCGCCGACTCCGAGCCGGAACATGAAGCCGCCGAAGATGCTGGCGCGGAACGTCGGCAGCTTGAGCAGTCTAAGGTCGAGGATCGGCGCCGCCGTACGCCGCGCATAAATCACGTAGGCCACGCCCGACACGGCGCCGACGCCGAGCAGCGCGGCGACGATGCTGACCGGCAAAAAGTCGAGCCCCATGACCGAAAGGCCGAAGGCCAATCCCCCGATCGCCAAGCCGGAAAGGATGAAGCCAGCGAGGTCAAATGGGTACGGATATTCGGCACGAACGTCCGGGATATAGCGCGTTGCCAGCGCGATGCCGATAAGCCCGATCGGCACATTGATGATGAAGATCCAATGCCACGACGCATAGGTGGTGATGAAGCCGCCGAGCGGCGGCCCGCAGATCGGCCCGATCAGCGCCGGAATGGTCAGCAGCGACATGGCGTTGAGCAGAAGGGTCTTGTCGGTTGAGCGCACCACGATCAGGCGGCCGACCGGAGTCATCATCGCTCCGCCAATGCCCTGGAAGATGCGCGCCGCTACAAAATCTTCGAGCGAGTGCGAGAGCGCGCAGCCGATCGAGCCGAGCACGAACACGCCGATGGCGAGGCGAAAGACGTTGCGCGCGCCGAAACGGTCGGCGGTCCAGCCGCTCGCCGGGATGAAGATGGCGAGCGAGAGCAGGTAGGAGGTGACCGCGAGCTTCAGCGCCAGCGGGTTGGTGCCGATATCGCGCGCGATGGCTGGCAGCGAGGTCGCAATGACCGTTGAGTCCATGTTTTCCATGAACAGCGAGACAGCGACGATGAGCGGTGCGGCGCGGCCGTTCGGGTTTGAGGGCATTTGCGGCGATCTATCGGCTTCTTATTGGCTGTTTAATCGCTCTTGGCAGGGCTGGCGTGAAGCCGCTGCAGACCCTCGGCCGGCTGTTGTAACGCGGGATCGAGCTTGAGCGCCTGGCGGAAGTCGGCGATTGCGCCGGCCGTATCGCCGAGATGCTCACGCAGGAGCCCGCGCGTGGAAAAGGCGCTTGCCGAATCGGCGTCAAGCGCGATGGCGCGATCGATGTCGGCGAGCGCGTCGGAATTGTCGCCGCCAAGATAATGCGCCCAGGCGCGGTTGTAATGGGCAAGCGCTGAATTCGGCGAAAGCGCAATGGCCTGCGTATAGTCGGCGATGGCGCCGGCAAGGTCGAACTGCTCGCGTTTGGCATTGCCGCGGTTGATGTAGGGATCGGGCGCGTGCGGATCGAGCGCAATGGCTCGATCCAAGTCGGCAATCGCCTGCGCGTATTCGCCCTTGGCTTCCAAGGCGCTGCCGCGATTGTTGTAGGCTGCGGCCGTGGGCTTCAGTCTTATCGCCCGGTCGTAATCGGCGATGGCGCGGTCGAGATTGCCCTCGCGGCGCCAGGCGAGGCCGCGATTGTAATAGGCCGCCGCATAGTTTGCGTCGATGCTCAGCGCCCGATCGTAGTCGGCGATCGCCCGGTCGGCTTCGCCTTTGTCATCGAAGGCATTGCCGCGATTGTCATAAGCAATCGCAAATCCGGGATCCAGCTTGATCGCCGCATCGTAGTCGGCAATGGCGCGATCGAGCTGGTGCTGCTGGTAGAAAGCGTAGCCGCGCTCGTTGTAAGCGCCGGCGAGCTGCGGATCGAGCCGGATGGCTGCGCTCAGGTCGGCGATGGCGTGATCGAGACTGCCGCTGCGGCGGAACGCGATGCCGCGATCGTAATAGATGCCGGCGTTCTGGGGGTCGAGGCGTGCCGCCGTATTGTAATCCGCAATCGCGGCGTTGCGGTCGCCGCTGTCGTCATAGGCATTGGCGCGGTTGTGGTAGGCTTGCGCATTCTTTGGATCGAGCCGGATAGCACTGGTGAAATCGGCAATGGCGTGTTGGTAATCCTGCCTTTGGTACGAGACGAGGCCGCGATTGTCGTAGGCGAGCGCAAATTGCGGTGAAAGCTTAATGGCGCGATCGAAATCGGCCGTAGCGCGAACAAGGTCGCCTTTGCTGCGCCAAGCGTCGCCGCGATTGTTGTAGGCCGCCGCCAGATTGGGGTCGAGGCGGATCGCCTGATTGTAGTCGGCAATGGCGCGGTCGAACTCGCTCTTTTCATACCAGGCGATGCCGCGATTGTTGTAGGCTGGGGCGCTTTTCGCATCGATCCTGATCGCCCGATCGTAATCGGCGATCGCAAGATCAAGCTCACCCTTGCGGCGGAAGGCGAGACCGCGGTTGAAGAAGGCGGCGGCATAATTCGGCGCAAGCCGGATCGCCTCGCTGTAGCTTTCGATGGCGCGGTCGGAATCGCCCTTCTCGTCATAGACATTCCCGCGGGTCATATAAGCGTTCGCGTCGGTCGGATCGAGCTTGATCGCCCGGTCGAAATCGCCGATGGCACCGTCGAAATCGTGCTCGGCGAAAAGCACGCTTCCGCGATGGGCGAACGCGCGCGCGGAGTTTGGATCGAGACCGATGGCCTGCGTAAAATCCGTCAGCGCTCCGGTGAGGTCGCCTTGCGCGCGCAGCGCCATGCCGCGATTGTCGTGCAGAATGGCGAGATTGACCGCCTGATAGCGGCCGGAACCGATCAGCCTGGTGCAGGATGCGACTCGCTCCTCAATCGTGGCGCGCCATTCTCCAGTGCAGCGTCGCTGGTCGATTGCATCCTGCGCGTACGCGGTGCGCGCGGCAAGGAGCGCGATGGCGGCAATCGGCGGCCATCGCGTGGGTCGGCGGCGCAGCGACAGTGAGTCTCGCATAGATGGAATCTACTCTACGCCGCGGATGTGGAGAACTCGATCTCGCTCGCTACACTCGCGCCGGTAGGGAAATCCGGCGCTACGCCTGTTTCGTCTTATGCCAGACGTTTTGCCGCTTCCTCGACTAGGCTTAGATCAGAATACTTCTGCGCGTCGATATCCTCATTGAGCAGGCCGACCTGCTTCTGGAGCTGAAGGTTACTCTGCAGTGCCTTGAGATTGGGCATGCCGTCCGGATCGCGATATTGATCGCGGCTGGTGAAGGCCCATTCCATGCGCGCAGGCGGCGCTTTGTTGAGCCGCGCAACGATGGCGACGGCTTCCTCGTGGTTCTTCGGATCGGCGTACCAGCGAATCGCCCGCACCACGTCCTCCAGGAAGTCGACGAGCGCGGCGCGGTTACTCTGGATAAAGCCGGTGCGCGCCGTCCACATCGTCAGCTGCGTGATTCCGAACGCGTCCTTCTGCGTGAACAACGTGTTCGCAATCGCCGTCAGGTTCGGATCGAGCGAGAACGGCGGCACGGCGCTGATCAGGTCGGCTTTCTTCTCGGCCAGCATCGCGCGCATGGCCGGGAACGGCGCCTCGATAATGGTGTAATCCCTGTTGGCTTCGAGGCCGCTCCTTCGCAGCATGGCGCGCATGGCGATGTCGACGGCGCTGCCCACCACGTTGGTGGCGAGCACTTTGCCCTTGAGGTCGGCGACGGTTTTGATTGGGCCACCCTTGCGCACCATGAATTGGTTGGTCCCGTGACCCGGCACGCCGTCCTGGATTTCGTCACAGATCACGCGCAAGTCGTCCATGCGCGCGTTCTGGATGGCGAGCGCGAAGGAGGAAAATGCCAGCGGCCCGATCTCGAGCTCGCCGGCCGCGAGCGCGGTGATTACTGGCGGAGTACCTTCGAAATGGATCGCCTCGGCGACATAGGACTTGCCGAAATTCGTCAGGATATCCTTTTTCTGCAGGACGAGCGGCGCGGAGGAGGCTGGAACTACCACCCAGCCGACGCGGATTCTCACAGGAGCGGCCTGTGCTTGGCGGGGGCGGCCGGCGGTTGCCAGCGCTGTGCTCGCGGCCAGGGCGCCGAGGCCAAATTGACGACGATCCATACCCGTTTTCACGATGATTCCTCCACTTTCCGCCCTTTGGGCCTATTCATTGCGGCGAAGGCGTGCTATCGACCGCCGCCAACCCAAAAGCGGGCCACCGAATCGACGAGGGACATCGGCGTCCGCTCGCTCGCGGGGCGTCACCCGATGCGCCGGCCCGGTCTAAGGGCCATGCGGAGTTGGCAATGGCAGTGACTTCAAGAGAACTACCCCCCGAAGCATACACCTTCGACGACGTGCTGTTGAAGCCCGGCCTTTCGGACGTCCTGCCGTCCGACGTCGACATCCGCTCGCGCATCACCCGCAACGTTACTCTCAATATTCCCATCGTCGCCTCGGCCATGGACACGGTGACCGAGGCGCAGATGGCCATCGCCATGGCGCAAGCGGGCGGCATCGGGGTCATTCACCGCAATCTGGAACCCGCCCTACAGGCGGCGCAGGTGCGGCAAGTGAAAAAGTTCGAATCCGGCATGGTGGTGAACCCCGTGACCATCCAGCCCGATGCGACGCTCGCCGATGCGCGGGCGCTGATGCAAGAGCACCACATTTCCGGCATTCCCGTGGTCGAGGGCGGCGGCGGCGGCCGTGCCGGCAAGCTTGTCGGCATCCTCACCAACCGCGACGTGCGCTTCGCCACCGACAAGCGGCAAAAAGTCTCAGACCTGATGACCAGGGAGCGGCTGGTCACCGTGCGCGAGACCGTCGGCCAGGACGAGGCCAAGCGCCTCCTCCACCAGCATCGCATCGAGAAGCTTCTGGTGGTCGATGCCGATTATCGCTGTGTCGGCCTCATCACCGTCAAAGACATCGAGAAGGCGGTAGCGCATCCCAGCGCCTGCAAGGACGAGCAGGGCCGGCTACGGGTCGCCGGCGCCACCAGCGTCGGAGAAGCCGGCTTTGCACGCAGCGAAGCCTTGATCGAGGCCGGCGCCGACCTTGTCGTCGTCGACACCGCACACGGCCATTCCAGGCGGGTGCTCGAAGCCGTGACCCGCATCAAGCGGCAATCGAATGCCGTGCAGGTGGTCGCCGGCAACGTCGCCACCGCCGAAGGCGCCAAAGCGCTGATCGATGCCGGGGCCGATGCCATCAAGGTCGGCATCGGGCCGGGCTCTATCTGCACCACACGTATCGTCGCCGGCGTCGGCGTGCCGCAGCTTACGGCGATCATAGATACGGTCGAGGCGGCGAAAAAGACCAGCACGCCGGTGATCGCCGACGGCGGCGTAAAATATTCCGGCGATCTCGCCAAGGCGATTGCCGCCGGCGCTGACTGCGTCATGATCGGCTCGCTGCTTGCCGGCACCGACGAGACGCCGGGCGACGCGTTTCTCTATCAGGGCCGTTCCTACAAGAGCTATCGCGGCATGGGCTCGGTCGGCGCCATGGCGCGCGGCTCGGCCGACCGCTACTTCCAGCAGGAGATCAATGATACGCTCAAGCTCGTGCCCGAAGGCATCGAAGGCCAGGTGCCCTACAAGGGGCCGGTCGCCAACGTGCTGCACCAACTGACAGGCGGATTGCGCGCTGCCATGGGCTATGTCGGCGGAAAAGATATTGCCGAGTTTCACGCCAAGGCCGAGTTCGTGCGCATCTCCGGCGCCGGATTGCGCGAGAGCCACGTGCACGACGTGACCATCACGCGTGAGAGCCCGAATTATCCGGGCCGGACGTAGGTCTCCTATGACTGCCGCGGCAACCGACCCGTTCGCAAGAATTCGCGCCGCAACCAATGCCCACCGCGCCCAGCATCGCTGCGGCGCCTATCCTTACGACAACGGTCCGTTGCTCGCGGCGTTGGCGGCGGCGGCCGACGCGCGCCGCATTTTGGAATTGGGCACGGCGCTCGGCTACACGGCGCTGTCGTGTGCTTCAGGCGTGCCCGACGCAACGGTCGATACGATCGAGCGCGATCCCGAGCATGTGCGGCTGGCGCGAGAAAACATCGCCGCCGCTGCCATGGACCATCGCATCACGGTGCACGAGGGCGATTTCGCTACGATCTTGCCGACGCTCGATCCCGGTTACGATGTCGCCTTCTATGACGGCCAAGCGCCGTCCCCGGAGTTGCATAAGACGCTGCGCGGGATGCTGCGCACCGGCGGCACGCTCATTACCGCAAACCTGAACCATCGCAGCACGCCAGAGGCCGTGCGCAAGGCGCTGTTCGACGGCAAATCCTGGCGCAGTGCGTTGGTCGACAAGGACGGCGAGACGGCGATCAGCGTCAAGCTGTGATGCGCCGGCATTGGCCGCCATCCGCGGCCGTGATAAGAGCGGTTTTCGCAACGGGGGCTATGCCGATGTCTCTCCCAGCCGTCCTGCTTCCTCTGTTCGTCGAGGTGATCCTCACCCTCGCTCTCCTATTCTGGCTGGCCCCCTTGCGCGGCCGCGATTTCAGATCGGGTTCTGTCAGGGCCGAGGACATCGCGTTGCGTGAGCCGAACTGGCCAAAACGCACGATGCAAGTCGCGAACTCATTCTCCAACCAATTCGAGCTGCCCGTCCTGTTCTATGTCCTCACCATCCTCGAATGGGTTACGCGCCACGCCGGCATTGTCTTTGTTGTGCTGGCTTGGCTGTTCGTGATGTTCCGTGTGTTGCATGCCTACGTGCACGTGACGAGCAACGTCGTCACCGTGCGCGGACCGCTGTTCGGAGGCTCTGCCTTTGTACTCGCGATCATGTGGCTCATCTATATTGCCGAAGTGCTTACCGGCACCTAAAGGATCGACGCCATGCCGCTCGAATTTTGTCACCCGACCGCGCCCCACGAGAAGCTCAGGCTGCCGGAGTGGTACGTTTCCAGTCTCATGATGGAGCGTGCGCTCGATGCAGTGGTACGGCGCGTCAAAAAGTTGGATCGCAAGCACGACATCCCGTATCTCGCGGGCTATAGCCTCGACGGCAAGATAATTTACATCGACCGGCATATGCCGAAATCGTTCAAATTCCGCGGCCGGACCGTCGACACCGATCGCTTTCTCATCCTCCATGAAGAGGTCGAGAAGACGCTGATCGATCAACTCGGTCTGCACTATCTGCACGCGCATCAGATCGCGACCCGCGCGGAGGAGGCCGCAGTGCGGGCCGCGGGCATCGAGTGGCACGCCTACGATCGATTCATGCAGAAATACGTCAAACGCATCGGCGATGAGCGCCTCACGAAGGTGCCGAAGGATCTCGATCTCAAGCCCTATCGCGACGAACACGACTACGATCTGCTGCGGCGCATGTTGAAGAGCGTGCGCGCCGGGAAGGCTCCGAAAGGCGTTCAGGTCCGCGATCTCGAAGAGGCGATCCTGGAACTGCGCAAACATGTGCGGCGTCATGCTACGCCGGGAGCCGAACGTGCCGTTGCCATCAAGCGCGCGGCGAAATAGCCGCACGACCTTCCGCGTCGTCTAATCCTTTGTCATGACTCCTGCCGCTCGACTCACGGCCGCCATTGAAGTTTTTGCCGAGATCGACGCGCGGCGGCGGCCGGCGGCGGACGCGCTCAAGGATTGGGGTCTTTCCCATCGCTTCGCCGGCTCATCCGACCGCGCCGGCATCGCCGGCCTCGTCTACGACGCGCTGCGCCGGAAAGCGTCTTCCGCTTGGCTCCTGGGCGAGGCGAGCCCGCGCGCGGCGCTTATCGGTATGCTGCACCGCGAGCGCGGACTTGATGTCGCGGCCATCGAGGCGTTGTGCGGCGATGCGCGCTTTGCGCCTGCGCCGTTGAGCGAAGCGGAGAGGTCGGCGCTTGCGTCGAATGCGCTTGCCGGCGCGCCGGCCTACGTCACGGGCGACTACCCCGACTGGCTCGATCCGCATTTCACCCGGGTATTCGGCGAAGACCGCGCCGCGGAAGGTGCCGCTCTCGCCACGCGCGCGCCGCTCGATCTGCGCGTCAACACGCTCAAGGCCGAGCGCGAAGAACTTCTGCCGAAGCTTGCGCATCTTCACGCCGAACCGACGCGCTGGTCGCCGATCGGGCTGCGCGTTCGGCTATCGGCCGATGCCAAAAGTCCGGCGCTTCACGCCGAGCCACTCTTTCGCAAGGGCGCGATTGAAATCCAGGACGAGGGTTCGCAGCTCGCCGCGCTTTTGGCCGGGGCCAGGCCCGGCGATCAGGTCGTCGATCTGGCGGCGGGAGCCGGCGGCAAGACGCTGGCGCTGTCCGCCGCAATGGAGAACCACGGGCAGATTTACGCGACCGATATCGACAAGCGCCGGTTGGTGCCGATTCATGAGCGCATCGCGCGAGCCGGCGCGCGCAATATCCAGGTGCGTACTCCGCGCGGGCCCGCCCTCGTTCCCTCCCCCGCTTGCGGGGGAGGGTCAGGGTGGGGGCTCGCCGACCTCGCGGGCCGCGCCGATCTCGTCGTCATCGACGCTCCCTGCACCGGCACCGGCAATTGGCGGCGCAATCCCGACGCCAAATGGCGCGTCCGTCCGGGCGCGCTTGCCGAAAGAGTGAAGCAGCAGGCGGCCCTGTTCGATCGCGCCGCCACGCTGACGAAAGCCGGCGGCCGCATAGCCTACATGACCTGCTCTGTGCTCGAAGAGGAAAACGGCGATCAGGTGAAGGCCTTTATCGGTCGATGTCCGGGATTTTCGGTGGAAAAGCCCACCGATGTGGCCCAAGCACTCGGCGAGCGCGCCTATCTATTCACGCGCGCCGCGCTTATCTCCGGCGAAGGCTTGCTGATGACGCCGCGCCGGACCGATACCGACGGGTTTTTCGTCAGCCTGCTGCGGCGTTCGGCATGACTTCCGCTGCGATAACTCGACGGCCCGCAAGCCTACCCTCCCCCGCTGGCGGGGGAGGGTAGGCTGGCGGTAAAACCCTCCATGGCGACTCACGACAAAATTCTCATCGTCGATTTCGGCTCGCAGGTGACCCAGCTGATCGCGCGGCGGGTGCGCGAGGAGCGAGTTTTTTGCGAGATCGTGCCGTTCCAGAAGGCGGAAGCGGCGCTGCGGGAAATGAGGCCGAAGGGCGTCATTCTCTCCGGCGGTCCGGCCTCGGTGCACGAGAAGGATGCCCCGCTCGCGCCGCAGTCGATCTATCAGGCCGGCGTGCCGGTACTCGGTATCTGCTACGGCGAGCAGGTCATGGCGCAGCAGCTTGGCGGCCAGGTCGAAGGCGGCCATCATCGCGAATTCGGCCGCGCCGAGGTCGAGGTGACCAAACCCTCTGCGCTCACCGAAGGCGTGTGGGAGGTCGGCCAGCGTTATCCGGTGTGGATGAGCCACGGCGACCGCGTCACCAAGCTGCCCGAAGGATTCGCGGCGACCGGTACCTCGGCCAACGCACCGGCCGCCATGATCGCCGACGACAAGCGCAAGTTCTACGCCACGCAATTCCATCTCGAAGTGGTGCATACCCCGCATGGCGCGGCGCTCCTTCGCAATTTCGTGCGCAAGATCGCCGGCTGCGCCGGCGACTGGACCATGCGCGCGTTCAAGGACGAGGCGATCGAGAAAATCCGCCGCCAGGTCGGCAAGGGCAAGGTGATCTGTGGACTATCCGGCGGTGTCGATTCCGCCGTCGCCGCGGTTCTGATCCACGAAGCGGTCGGCGGTCAGCTCACCTGCGTGTTCGTCGACCACGGGCTGCTTCGGCTCGGTGAAGGCGAACGCGTGGTCGCTTTGTTTCGCGGCCATTATAACATCCCGCTTATGCATGTTGCGGCCGAAGATCTTTTCTTGAAAGCGCTCGCCGGCGTCGATGACCCGGAGCAAAAGCGCAAGATCATCGGCAAGTTGTTCATCGATGTATTCGAAGCAGAGGCCAAAAAAGTCGGCGGCGCGCAATTTCTGGCGCAAGGCACGCTCTATCCCGACGTGATCGAGAGTGTGTCGTTCACCGGCGGTCCGTCGGTGACGATCAAGTCGCACCACAATGTCGGCGGCCTGCCCGAGCGCATGAATATGCAGCTCGTCGAGCCGTTGCGCGAATTGTTCAAGGACGAGGTGCGCGCGCTCGGCCGCGAACTTGAACTGCCCGATGCGTTCGTCGGCCGCCATCCGTTTCCCGGCCCGGGCCTTGCCATCCGCTGCCCCGGCGAGATCACCCGCGAAAAGCTCGACATCCTGCGGCTCGCCGACGACATCTTCATCGAGGAAATCCGCCGCGTCGGGCTTTACGACGACATCTGGCAGGCTTTCGCCGTCCTCTTGCCGGTGCGCACCGTCGGCGTAATGGGCGATTACCGCACCTACGATTATGTCGTGGCGCTGCGCGCGGTCACCTCGACCGACGGCATGACGGCGGATTTTTATCCGTTCGACTCGACGTTTCTCGGCACGGCGGCGACGCGGATCATCAATGAGGTCAAGGGCGTCAACCGCGTGGTCTATGACGTGACGAGCAAGCCGCCGGGGACGATCGAGTGGGAGTGACGGGGAGGACTGTGGAGTAGCTTGGGATAGAGCAGCGTACTGGTTGCGATGTTGTCCCAGCAATAGAAGTCGATGGTCATCGAATGGCACCGTCAGCCGCAATTCGCTCGATCCCGCGCTTGCGCTTGGTCTGCCGCTCGACGAGAGCGAGTCCCGATCTGGATGCCCGGACTTGGTTCGACGCTCAGCAGCATCGCGGTGATGGCGTTATGCAACGTTCCTTGCCTCGTCAGAGACCCGCTGGATTACGGGCCAATGTATCGACGTGATTGCGGGGACTCTCATCAACTGAAACAGTCGCGGGAGATGAGATATCCTGCTGGCGGTCGCGCTGATGTCGGACAGCGATTCAAAGACTTCAAGTCTTCTTGCGCCTCGCTCGTTGAGCACATAGGGCGTCGTAGGCGGCCTGGAGCTTCTGTGCGACCGACGGGCCTTTCTGCCGATTCGGACGTCCCAGGTGCGCGTGTGCGAGTTCGGACACGAACTGGTCCCACATGGCCGGGCCGCCTTCCTCCAGGAGCTGCGCCCTGATGCTCAGTTCCTCTGTCGCGCGGGTATATCGCCGTCCCCACGCGCCGAGCTGCGCGAAGACAGGCACCAGTGCGATCGCCTTCTCAGTCAAGCTGTAGATGGCCTTCTGCTTATGGGTCGGGTCATCGGTCTTTGTGATCATTCCCTGGTCCAGCAACATTTTCAGCCGGTCTGACAGGATGTTGGACGAGATGCCTTCTTCGGACTGCGTCAGCAGCTCACGGAAGTGCCTCCGTCCACCGAACATCATGTCTCGTAGGATGATAAGGCTCCATCGATCTCCAAAAACTTCCAGCGAGAGGTTGATCGGGCAACCCGACCGGTGACTGCCGTCCATTCGCATCTCCAGAAAACCGCTTGTATTATTGCACCAGTTTGACTACTTTGCAACTGGTTGCATATTGCAATCATAAGAGGGCTGATACGGAAGGGAGTGTCTTATGACGAAAGTGCGTGTTGCAGGCTTTTCGATCTCGCTCGACGGTTTCGGAGCGGGACCTGAGCAGAGTCTTGAAAATCCGCTCGGCAGGCGTGGGCTGGAGCTGCACCAGTGGTTCTTCGGCACGCGCACCTTCCGGGCAATGACCGGTGAGGGCGGCGGCTCGGACGGCGTCGATGAGGCCTACGCACATCGTTCGATGGACGGCTTCGGCGCCTTCATCCTCGGCCGCAATATGTTCGGGCCGATCCGCGGCCCCTGGCCGGACCAGAGCTGGAAGGGTTGGTGGGGCGTCAATCCGCCCTATCACGCGCCGACCTTCGTGCTGACCCATCATCCGCGCGATCCGATCGAGATGGAAGGCGGCACCACCTTCATCTTTGTGACCAAGGGTATCGAGGCGGCGCTGGATCAGGCGAAGCAAGCCGCCAATGGTCGCGACGTGAAGATCGGCGGCGGCGTCGAGACGGCGCGTCAATATCTTCGCGCGGGATTGATCGACGAGCTGCATTTGGCCTTGTCCCCCGTCGTGCTCGGGCAAGGCGAAGCAATGTTCGCCGGGATTGACCTGCCGGCGCTCGGCTTCCGCGTCACCGAACACCAGGCGACCGCACACGCCACCCACATCGTTCTCAGCCAATAGGAGCCCACCATGACCATTGCGTTCTACGAGCACCCGTTCTCCTCCTATGTGCAGAAGGCGAAGACGGCTCTCTACGAAAAGGGCATTCCGTTCGAGTCGAAGATGATCGATGGCTCCGAGCCGGTCGCCAGCGAGTTCGCCGCGCTCTGGCCGATCCAGCGCTTCCCGGTGATTGTCGACGACGGCCAGTTCGTGTTCGAGGCAACGGGCATCATCGAATATCTCGAAGCGCGCTTTCCTGAGACAGCGCGGTTGATCCCGTCGGACCTGCCGCTCGCCGCCGAGGTGCGGATGTGGGACCGCTTCTTCGACAATTATGTCAGCTATCCGCAGGGGCGGCTGGTGTTCATGGCGATCGGACGCGAGCCTGACGACGGGAAGGGCGGTGCGGCTTGGAAATCAATGCTCGATACCTCCTACGCACTTCTCGACCGCCGCATGGCCGGTCGGACCTGGGCGGTCGGGGAGAACTTCAGCCTCGCCGACTGCGCGGCGGCGCCGGCGCTGCTCTATGCTGACTGGACTCACCGGATCCCCGAGCGCTTTGCTGCCGTCCAAGCCTATCGCCGGAGGCTCCTCGCTCGCCCGAGCTACGCCCGCGCGTTGGACGATGCGCCTCCCTACCGGAAGCTTTTTCCGCTCGGCGCACCCGTCGATCGGGACTGAAAGGAACGCGAGGACGCCCCTGCTATGAAGGATGACGGTCTTTTTTCGATGAAGCCGACATGATCATTTTCGCGCGCATCCCGAAAAAATCGACCGATCGATGCCGATAATCTCTGAAACCGAGCAAATCGCAGATCTTCGAAATTCCTATTTGGAATCAAGAGGGCAAATTTCTGACGGATTGCGGAGACGGTTCTTCACCGTGCGCGGAGAACATTGCGCCCGGAATTCAATGCGTTACGTTCGCTCAAAACAATCGAGTGGGAGCAAGCACCTTGCCCATCACCATCTACGGCATCAAAAACTGCGAGACGATGAAGAAGGCGCGCGCCTGGCTCGACAAGCATGGCGTTGAGTATGCTTTCCACGACTACAAGACCGCCGGCGTCGAGCGCGAGCGGCTGGATCGCTGGTGCAATAAGGTCGGATGGGAGACGTTGCTTAACCGCGCCGGCACGACCTTCCGCAAGCTGCCGGACAAGGACAAGAACGGGCTCGACGCGAAAAGGGCGGTAGCGCTGATGCTGGCGCAGCCATCGATGATTAAGCGGCCGGTTCTCGATCTCGGCGGCGGCAAGTTGCTGATCGGGTTCAAGCCAGAGGTTTATGGCGAGGCCGTCCCGGTCCTCCGGTAAGCGCCTCGAGCGCGCGCGCTATGATAGTTAGGCTGCGATCACTGAAATGCGACCGGCCGCTCACGACCGCGGCTTGTGCCTGATCGCGATCTCGATTGGGGTGGTCGCGCGCCGTCGCCTGACCCAGGCCGCGGCAGCCGAGAAACTCCGGATCAGCTAGCCGAAGCTGTCGGCGCTCGCCAATTACAAACTCGACGTCTTCTCGGTCGAGCGGCTGATGACTTTTCTCACCGCGCTTGACCAAGACAGCGGCGCAGTTACCGGTCGTGCGCGTTTACTCTTCGCACTATGAATTCATCGCCCGAGCGGAAAGACGGCCGCATCAATGAGTGCGGCGAAACTTCGGCATTGCAGATTTGCTTACAACGATTCCGCGGCCTTTTTCCCGCCATCGCACCACCATGCTTTTTCCGAAGACATGCGGCTCTTTGCGCCCGCAGCCGAGGCGCAGCGGTCTTGGCGATTCGGGGATTGCTTTCGGGGCGAGCAGGTTCGGGGCGCGCTTGGAGAGTGACATGACATCGCACGTGTTCTTTGGCGGCCTTGCGCTTGCCGCGGGCACCATCGTTTCGGTTTGTTGCGCGCAGGCGGCCGATCTGCCGCCCGCGCCGCCGCCTCTCGCGCCGGCGGCGCCGGTGGTCTATGCGCCGCAAATCTACAACTGGAGCGGAATTTACGTCGGCGGCCATATCGGCGGCGGTTATTCTGCCACCTCCTGGAGCGATCCGATAACGGGCACGGGCAACGACGATTTTAGCAGCTGGGGCTTCCTCGGCGGCGCCCAGGTCGGCGCCAATGCGCAGTTCAACCGGCTTGTGCTCGGGCTTGAGGGCGACTTCAGCTGGACCAACATGAAGAACAGCGGCACCGATTCGATCGGTGAGGCGCTCAACACCAATGTGCAATGGACGTCGACGGTCACCGGCCGCATCGGTGCGGCGTTCAACCGTCTGCTCGTGTACGGCAAGGGCGGCCTGGCGCTTGCCGAGGACCGGAGCAGCCTGACCGATCTTGCCGGCAACACGGCGACCGATAGCCTCCTGCGGACCGGCTGGACCGTCGGTGCCGGCCTCGAATATGCGCTCGACGAAAATTGGTCGGCAAAGATCGAATACGACTATCTGGGCTTCGGACCGCAATCGATGAACTTCACGACTCCGACCGAATCCGTCAACTCCAGCGCCAGTCTCAACGTCCAGGAGGTCAAGGCTGGGCTGAACTTCCGTTTCGGGGGCGGACAGTGACGCCAGGATGTTTGGCGCGCCGCCGGCCGACGCGCGAGTGGCGAATGGGGAAGTCAGCGGCGCAGCCCCAATCCCCATTCGCCGTATGCCATTCGCTCTATTCGATCCTGATCTTTGCCGCTTCGATCACCGGCTTCCAGCGAGCGATATCGGCATTGATGCGGGCGCGGAACTCGCTCGGCGTATCGGGAATCGGCTCCATCAATTGCGCGGAAAGCTTTTCGCGGATCGCGGGCGAGCTGAGGGCTTCCCCGACCAAGTGGTTGATGCGCTCGACCGTGGCCCCGGAAATCCCGGCCGGTGCGATCAGTCCCATCCACGCGTCGGCTTGCACGTCGATGCCGGATTCCTTCAGCGTCGGGACGCCCGGCAGCAGCGCCGATCGCTTCGCCGTGGTGATCGCCAGCAGCTTGATTTTTCCGCTGCCAAGCTGGGGCGTGATCGAAATTGCCGGCAGACAGACCATCTGCACATCGTTGCGCATCAGCGCCGTCACCGCTTGTGGCGACGACGCATAGGGGACGTGGACCAGCTTCGTCCCGCTCTTGAGCGCGATCGCCTCCATCGCAAGCTGCGACAGCGATCCGGTGCCGATCGAGCCGTAATTGTATTTGCCGGGATTGCGCCGGATCAGGTCGATCAGCTGCGGCACGCTGTTCACTCCCAGGCTTGCATTGACTGCGAGTGCGCTCGGCTGGGTGACCAGCATCGTGATCAGGGCCAGGTCTTTGGCCGGATCGTAGGGCAGATGAGCGAACAACAGCGTGTTGATGGCCAGCGGGCCGCCGATGCTCACCCCGATGGTCGTGCCGTCGGGCGCGGCCTTGGCCACCGCATCGGTACCGGTGTTGCCGCTCGCCCCCGGCTTGTTTTCGACAATGAACGTTTGCCCGGTCCGTTGCTGCAGGCGGTCGGCGATCAGTCGCGCCACGACATCGGGCGTCGCGCCCGCGCCGAACGGCACGATGATGCGGACGGTTTTCGTCGGCCAATCTTGCGCAAACGCGCAGAGCGTCCCCAAGAGGATTGCGAGTGCCGTCGCGACGCATCGTTTCATTGCCGCCTCCTGTGCTTCCCCCAATGCCGGCGTCGGACGTATCATGGCAGTAACGAATGCAGAAGTGGAGACGCAAAGGTGCGCGCCACGACCAAATTGAGGACCCTTTTCGCTTCCGGACGCATCGCGGTGGCGCCGGGGGCCTATGACGGCCTGTCGGCGCGGCTGGTTGCGCAGGCGGGCTTCCCCGCGGTTTATGCGAGCGGCGGCGCCATGGCCCGCTCCGCCGGCGTTCCGGACCTCGGCCTGATCCCGATGAGCGCGATCGTCGATCGGCTGGCTTCGATCGCGGATGTCGTGGAGGTGCCGGTCATCGCCGATGCCGACACCGGCTACGGCAACGCGCTCAATGCGCAAGCGGCGGCGCGTGCGTTCGAGCGCTCGGGCGTCGCCGCATTCCATCTCGAAGACCAGACGTTTCCGAAAAAATGCGGGCATTACGACGACAAGAGCGTCGTGCCCACGGGCGAGATGGTGCAAAAACTCAAAGCCGTGCGCGATGCCTTGCACGACCCGGACTTTATCGTCATCGCGCGTACCGACGCGCTCGCGGTCGAAGGCTTTAACGCCGCGATCGACCGCGCGTCCGCCTATCTCGACGCCGGCGCCGACATGATCTTCGTCGAGGCGCCGACGTCGGAATTAGAGATCGCCGAAATCGCCAAGCGGCTGCCGGGCCTGAAACTGATCAACATGTTTGCCGGCGGCAAAACCCCGCTTATTCCGGTACGACGGCTCGAAGCGCTCGGCTACCACCTCGTGATCATCCCGAGCGACACCCAACGCGCCGCGATCAAGGCCATGCAGCGCGTGCTCGCCGCCATCGCCCTTGACGGCAGCGCTGCGTCGATGGCCGCCGATATGGTTTCGTTCAAGGAGCGCGAGGCGCTCGTCGACACCGCCGCATACCTCGATCGCGGCCGGCTTTACGCCCCCTGATGACGCTATCATTGACAAGGCAGGCCTGCTCGTCATGATCGCAGCCACGGCGTGAAGGGCGAACCGCAGCGCCGTCGGATCATCTGAAAACCGCACTCCAGACACGAATGCATGACCATGGGCCTTGCCGTCGAAATCCTCGGACTTGTGATTTTCCTCGGCGCGCATGTATTCGTGACCCTGCGTGGGCAACGCGCCGCGCTCGTTAAGAAAATCGGCGAGTGGCCGTACCGCGGCCTGTTCTCGCTCGTCTCGGTCGTAGGCGTCGTGCTGGTCGGCTACGGGTTTGCTTCGTACCGCGCTGCCGGTCCGCTCGCGGTCTGGTATCCGCCCGGATGGACGCGCCAGATCGTGGTGGTGCTGATGTGGCCGGCGAGCATCATGGTGGCCGCCGCCTATATTCCCGGCAATATCAAGCGCACGCTCAAACACCCGATGCTGGTCGGCGTCAAAACCTGGGCCGTGGCGCATCTTTGCGCCAACGGCGATCTCGGCGGCATCGTCCTGTTCGGCGCGGTTCTGCTCTGGGCGGGGTATGACCGCATCACGCTCAAATACCGCAGCGATTCCGGCGCGCCGCCGATTCCAATGGGCGGCATGAACAACGACGTCATCGCCATCGTCGTCGGCACGGTTCTCTATCTTGCGCTCGGCTTCGTGTTCCACCCGATCGTCATCGGCCTGCCGGCCTTCGGGACGCCGGCACTCGGTCATTAAGCGATGTCGGTGCAGAACGATATCCGGCGGCTGACAGCGCCCGACATCCGCGCCCGCAAAGGCGGCGATCCGATCGTATGCCTGACTTCGTATCACGCGCACACTGCGCGCATCGTGGATGTGTATTGCGACGTCATCCTGGTCGGCGATTCGCTGGGCATGGTGATGCACGGGCTCGAGACCACCGTTCCGGTCACTCTCGATATGATGATCCTGCAGGCTCTCGCGGTCATGCGCGGCTCCAAGCGTGCGTTGGTGGTGGTCGACATGCCGTTCGGGTCTTACGAGGGATCGAAGGAGCAGGCGTTCGCTTCCGCCGCGCGGGTGATGAAGGAAACCGGCTGCGGCGCTATCAAGGTCGAAGGCGGCCGGCGCATGGCCGAGACGATTGCGTTTTTGGTCGAACGCGGCGTGCCGGTGATGGGGCATGTCGGGCTGACGCCGCAGGCGATCAACACGATCGGATCGTTCCGCGCGCAGGGGCGCGACGAGGTCGACTGGGCGCCGATCGAGGCCGACGCCAACGCGGTGGCCGATGCCGGCGCCTTTGCGGTCGTGCTCGAAGCGATCGCCGAGCCGCTCGGCCGCCGCATTACCGGCCAGATCGCGATCCCCACGATCGGCATCGGCGCCAGTGTCGCTTGCGACGGCCAGATCCTCGTTCTTGAGGATATGCTCGGCCTTTCGCCGCGGGTGCCGAAATTCGTCAAACGCTTTGGCGAACTCGGCCCCTTGATCGAGCGCGCGGTTAAAAGTTATGCGGAGGAGGTGCGGGCGCGCCGTTTCCCGGGGCCCGAACAGGTTTACCCCATGCGCAAGACGAAGGCGTAAGATTAGGGATAATCGGCGCCGCGTATCGGAGGACTTGCGCAATCGTCGCAGGCGCAGCTTGCCCCTTTGCCTTGCTCGCGCCACATCGTTAATCTAATCGACACCGGATTAATCTAATCAATACAGGGGCTTCCAGGCGTAACTGCAAGGATTCCCTTGATTTTGTCCGTCCTTGACCGATCGAGCCGGCGGGGCGGAGAGGCGTCAGGGGACAACGTTTCGGTGCCTTTGGTAGTGCTGGGGTCGGGTTTCGTGGCCGATATCTTTCAGGAAGTCGACGAGGAAGTCCGGCGCGAACAGCTCAAAAAGCTGTGGCAGCGCTACGGCAATCTCTTCATTGCGGCCTGCTTTCTCGTGGTCGCCGGCATCGGCGGCTGGCGCGGCTACGAATATTGGCAGGCCAAGAAGGCGGGCAAAACCGGCACGGCGTACGAGCAAGCGGTAACTCTCGCCGAGGCGGGCAAGCACCGGGAGGCCGACGCGGCCTTTGCCAAGATCGCCGCCGACGGCACGGCCGGTTATCGCGTGCTCGCGCGCCTGAGCGATGCCGCCGAGTTGACGCAGACCGACCGAAAAGCCGCGGTCAACGCCTATGATTCGCTCGCCGCCGACAAGAACGCCGGACAGGTTATTGAGGATTTGGCCGCTGTGCGCGCCGGCTTGCTCCTCGTCGATACCGCTTCTTATTCCGAGATGCGTCAGCGGCTTGAGCCGTTGACGGCGCCCGACCGCACCTTCCGCCACACCGCCCGCGAGTTGTTGGCGCTTTCCGCCTGGAAATCCGGCGATGTGAACGCGGCACGGAAATGGACGGACATGATCATTACCGATCCGCAAACGCCGGCGGGGACGCGCAGCCGCGCCGAGATTTTGAGCGAACTCATCGCTGCAAACGGCAAGGGCTGAGCGGAATGCGGACGCGCTGCACTCTCCCGCTGTTTCGGCTCGGTACAATGCTCGCGCTTGTTTCGGCGCTTGCGGCATGCACCAAAGGCGGCCAGTTCGATCCGACGACGCTGCTCGACAACGATATGTTCGACAATAAAAAAACGCTCCAAGGCCAACGCGAGCCGGTCTTCCCCACCGGCGTACCCGGCGCCACAACGGGCATACCGGCGGATCTGTACAAAGGCTACCAGCCGCCGCCCGAGCAGGCTGCGGACAATGGCGGCGCCGCCACTCCCATCGTGCCGCCGGTAGCGCAAGCGGCAAAACCCAAACCGAAATTAAAGCCCAAACCCAAGCCGAAGCTTGCCCGCGCGCCGGCGTCGCGGCCGCGAACCGAGATCAGTGTTGGCCTTGTCAAGCGGCGCAAGCCGGCCAAGCAAAAGCAGGCGCAGCCTTCGCAAACGGTTTGGCCTGCGCCGCCGCCGACTGCTCAGGCACGTCCTGCGCAATCGATCTGGCCCGCACCGCCGTCAACGGGTCAAGCACAGCCGTCACAATCGGTCTGGCCCGCGCCGCCACCGAGCGGTGGAGCCCAACAAGCTGCCCCGCCGTCGCAGACGATCTGGCCGAATCCGCCGGCGCCAGGCGGCACTTCGCAATGATTGTCTGACGGTGACGGTGCGGTTTACGGAATTTTTCAGTCCCGTCATCGCATTCGATTCTCGCGGGGCGGCTGACCAAGGCCGGCTCTTGGCGGTCTGAGAGCGACAGAACTTGTAGATAAGAGTCGAAGCTCCCGGCGGCGGGACTTAATTTCTCGTCCATTTCTTGTTCATCGCTCGGTGCTGCCGGATTGCATCATGTCCTTTACCGTCGCCATTGTCGGTCGTCCCAATGTCGGCAAGTCGACCCTATTCAATCGCCTCGTCGGTCGCCGTCTCGCGCTTGTCGACAACGAGCCGGGTGTGACCCGCGATCGGCGTGAAGGCGAAGGCAAGCTTGGCGATCTTTCCTTCAAAGTGATCGATACCGCCGGGCTCGAACATGCCGAGGACGAGAGCCTCTCCGCAAGGATGCAGGCGCAGACTGCGGCGGCGATAGCGCAGGCGGATGCGGTGCTTTTTCTCGTCGATGCGCGCGCCGGCGCGATGGCGGCCGATCGAACTTTCGCCGATCTCGTGCGCAAGTCGGGCAAACCCGCGATCCTTGTCGCCAACAAAAGCGAAGGCCGCGCCGGCCAAGCCGGTGCGCTGGAGGCGTATGCGCTTGGGCTCGGCGAGCCGATCGCGATTAGCGCCGAGCATGACGAGGGCCTCGCCGGACTTTATGATGCGTTACGCGCGGCGCTGCCGGAGGCGACTGCAGGTCCTGAGCCCGCAGAGACTCGCGCTGACGCGGCAGACGATAAGCCGATCCATATCGCGGTTGTCGGCCGGCCCAATACCGGCAAATCGACGCTGATCAACCGTTTGCTCGGCGACGAACGGCTATTGACCGGACCGGAGCCGGGCATCACGCGCGATGCCATTGCGGTCGATCTGCAATGGCGCGGGCGGCGCTTACGCATCCACGACACGGCCGGTCTGCGCCGCCGTGCGCGGATCACGGAAAAACTTGAAAAGCTCTCCGTGGCCGATACGCTCGGCGCCATTCGCTTCGCCGAGGTGGCGATCGTGCTTGTCGATGCGCAGGCGCCGTTCGAAGAGCAGGACACGCGCATCGTCGACTTGGTCGAGCGGGAAGGGCGTGCCGTTGTCGTCGGCATCAACAAATGGGATTTGATCAAACCGCCGCCGGGCGCGCTGTCGCGGCTGCGCGAAGAGACCGATCGCCTGCTGCCGCAGGTCAGGGGCGTTCCGGTGGTCGTTTTTTCGGCGCGAAGCGGAGCGGGTCTCGATCGGCTGATGGCCGCCGTGCTGGAGGCCTATGCGGTTTGGAACCGCCGCGTGACCACTGCGGCGCTCAACCGCTTTCTGGCGCAGGCGGTCGCCGCGAACCCGCCGCCGGCCGTGCACGGCCGCCGTCCGAGCCTCGATTACATCACCCAGCCAAAGGCGCGGCCGCCGACTTTCGTACTTTTTTCTTCGCGCGCGGCCGCGCTGTCGGAGACCTATCGCCGCTATCTGGTGAACGGGTTGCGGGAGAATTTTGCGTTGCCGGGAACGCCGATCAGGCTGACGCTGCGCTCCAAGCCTAATCCCTATGCCAATCGCAAAAAACGCCGATGAACCGTTCTCGCATTAAGCAGGTTGCGTGAATTCCAGAAGCCTGCCGGCGGGGTAGTCGTAGAGCTTTCCAGTCTCCGAAAAAGTCGGCAGGCACAGCGGAACGATTTTCTCCGCCACCTCTTCCGGTGTCGGCAACGTCATCGGATCCTCGCCCGGCATGACCTGCGCGCGCATGCGCGTCCGCGTCGGGCCCGGGTTGAACAGGTTGACTCGCACTCGCACTGACGTCGAATCCGTTTCCGCCGCATAGGTTCGCGCCAGCACGTTGAGGGCGGCCTTCGACACCGAATAGGGGCCGCTATAGGCGCGGGCGTGGGTGGCGGCGCCCGAAGTCATGAATACCGCGCGGCCGGCGGCGGCGCGGCGCAGCAGCGGGTCCATGGCGCGGATGAGGTGCCAATTGGCGGTGACGTTGACCGCCATCACTTCGTCCCAGGCGTTGGGGTCGACATGGCCGAGCGGCGAGCGCTGACCGGCGATTGCGGCATTGCCGACGAGTACGTCGAGCCGCTGATGACGCTCGTTGAGCGCGGTGGCGAGCCGATAGAGGCCGGCGTAATCGCGCATATCGAGCGGCACCAGCGTCGCCGTCGAGCCGGCGGCGCGCACTGCGTCGTCGAGTTCCTCCAGCGCGCCCTGCGTGCGCCCCGTCGCGACGACATGGGCGCCGGCGCGCGCCAGCGCCACCGCCAGCGCGCGGCCGATGCCGCGCGTGGCGCCGGTGACGAGGGCGACGCGGCCGCTCAATGGTGCTGCGGTGTCAGCCATGGCGGAATGGTTGCCTGTGATCAGCTACGGGCCCGCGCTCAAAGCGCGGCAATGCTCAGCTCGCTTCGGCGAGCAGCGAGAGCTGGCGCGGCGGGGCTTCCTGCGCCATCCGGTCGGTGAGCGGGGTGGGATATTCGCCGGTAAAACAATGGTCGGTGAATTGCGGGCGCGCCGGATTGCGCCCTGTCTCGCCCATGGCGCGGTAGATGCCGTCGACCGAGAGGAAGCTGAGCGAATCCGCGCCGATGAATTGCCGCATCCCTTCGAGATCGTGGGTCGCCGCGAGCAGCTTGTCCTTCTCGGGCGTGTCGATGCCGTAATAATCCGGGTGCGTGATCGGCGGCGATGCGATGCGGAAATGCACTTCGCGGGCGCCGGCCTCGCGCATCATCTGCACGATCTTCACCGAAGTCGTGCCGCGTACGATCGAATCGTCGATCAGCACGATGCGCTTGCCGCTCACCACGGCGCGGTTGGCGCTGTGCTTGAGCCGCACCCCGAGCTGGCGGATGTGCTGGGCCGGCTCGATGAAGGTGCGCCCGACATAGTGGTTGCGGATGATGCCGAGCTCGTAGGGGATGCCGGATTCCTGCGCATAGCCGATCGCCGCGGGCACGCCGGAATCGGGAACCGGCACCACCACGTCGGCGGCGGCGGGCGCTTCGCGGGCGAGTTCGATCCCGCAGGTCTTACGCACGTCGTAGACGCTGCGCCCGCCGATGATGGAATCGGGGCGGGAAAAGTAGATGTATTCGAAAATGCAGGGTCGCGGCGGTAGCTGTCCAAACGGCTTTTCCGAATGGGCGCCGTCCTCGTCGAAAATGAGAACCTCGCCGTTCTCCACGTCGCGCACGTATTGGGAGCCGATGATGTCGAGCGCGCAGGTCTCGGAGGCAAGAATCGGGCAGCCGTCGAGTTTGCCGAGCACCAACGGCCGGATACCGAGCGGGTCGCGCGCGCCGACCAGCTTCTTATTGGTGAGCCCGACGAAGGCATAAGAGCCTTCGAGCATCTGCAAGCCTTCGATGAAACGGTTGACGAAGCGGTTGCGATGCGAGCGCGCCACGAGATGCAGGATCACCTCGGTATCCGTTGTCGATTGCATCATGGCGCCTTCGCGCACGAGTTGGCGGCGCAGCGTCAGGCCGTTGGTGAGATTGCCGTTATGGCCGATGGCAAAACCGCCGGCATTGAGCTCGGCGAACAGCGGCTGCACGTTGCGCAGAATGGTCCCGCCGGTGGTCGAATAGCGCACGTGGCCGATGGCGGCATTGCCGGGCAGCCGATCGATCACCTCGCGGCGCGAAAAGGCATCGCCAACGAGGCCTAAGCGGCGCTCGGAATGAAAACGCGAGCCGTCGAACGAAACGATGCCGGCGGCTTCCTGGCCGCGGTGCTGCAGCGCGTGCAGGCCGAGCGCAGTAATGGCCGCCGCGTCGGGATGGCCGAAAATACCGAATACGCCGCATTCTTCGCGCAGCCGGTCGGCGTCAAGATCGAGGAGGGCGGTCTCTGTCATGGTCATCAGCCCTCCGGCATCTCATGCACCGGCCGGGTCGGCAGGCGCGTCAAGTGCACCATGCTGGTTCGGCGCCGCGTCCGGCTCGCGATCGTCGCCCTTATTGCCCTTGTACTTCTGATATAGGGCTTCAAGGTCGGGCGACATAGACCTCAGCCAGTCGGCGGTGTTGGCGAGGAAAACCTTCGATTTCGCATCGGTGACCCAAGTGGGCTGCGCCTTTGCGGGCACCAGCCAATCGAAGAAGCCGAACGCTACCACCACGATGATCAGCCCGCGCCCGAGCCCGAACAGGAAGCCTAGGGTGCGATCGAGGGCGCCGACACGGCTGTCGAGCACCATGTCGGAAATTCTGACGGTGACGACGGACACTACGAGCAGGGTGATTAGGAATACACCGCCGATGACAGCTCCTTTAGCGATCAGGTCGCTGTTGAAGTAAGCCGTGGCCGCCGGCAGAAGCTTGCCGTACGCGTAGAGCGTCGCCCCAGCCGCCAGAACCCATGCGGTGATCGACAACACCTCGCGCATGAAGCCGCGAATCATGGCCAGCAGCCCGGAAACCAGCATCACGGCGATGAGCCCGATGTCGAGCAGCGTAATCGGCATGGTCTATTGGTCCGCTCGCTTGATTCGCCTCGTTTAGCGGCGCACGCCCGCCTCGGTCCGAGGCGTGTATAGCCCGGACCGGGTGGCGCCGTCACCCGCTCTTGTCGCCCACTCACAGGTCTATCACGGCAAGGGTTACGAAGCTTGCCGGTCTTATCGCGTAAAAGGACTGCTAACCCCCCAGCCGGCATCGCGGATCGGCGTCGAGTCTCCCGATGGCCGAGTGGCCGCAGCGGCGGCCTAACCAGCTGCCGCCGATTCGCGCACGGCCTTGTCTGGCCCGGTCCCGCGGTTCACGATGCCGGCCGATGCGGTCACAACCGCGCAGTCCGGGAGGGGGCGATCATGGCGGCAAAGAAACCGCCTATCGTCGGCACGGCGGTGGCGGCTTGGAGCGATGCCTTCAATGTGATCGGGGCCATGCCGCTTGTGGTCGGCATCGCACTCACGATCACGATCGTGATTTCGCTCGTGAGCTTTGCGATCCTGCCCAATGCATATGCGCTCGCCGCGAACCCTTGGATGCCTGTTTTCACCATCGTTTTCAGCATTGTGCAGGCCCTGCTGCTCGCCCCGCTGGCGATCGTCGTGCACCGATACGTGCTGCTGGGCGAACTAACGGACCGCTACCCGCTCGACCCGTCGAGCACACGCTACATGCGGTTCGTCGGGTTCGCCATCCTGGTCAAAATTCTAGGCGTGATCCCCGGCACCATCGAGAGCTTCACACCGAACCCACATGAGAATCCTGGCATGGCGATCGCGCTTGGGCTCGCGATGCTGGTGCTCTTCGTCATCGTTACCGTCGTGGTGGTGCGGCGGGCCATTCTGTTTCCCGCCATTGCGATCGACGCGCCGGGGGCGAACTGGAGCAATGCTCGGCATGACACCAAGGGAAGCTCCTGGCGCGTCGCCTTCATCTTCGTCTGCGCGGCCTTGCCGGCTGTCATCATCTCCATCCCGCTTTGGTATTTCACGCTGAGGACCGGGTTTGGTTCCGGCAGCCGGCTGATGTTCGCGATCATCGGCGCAGTCGTCGACATTCCGACATTGTGCGCCTTTGCAGCGGCGGCGTCGCACATTTACCGGGCGCGGGCCGACAGCTTGGCACGGGCCGCGAGCTAAAGGGTTATGGCCCGCGCCACTATTCGGCAGCGACCCCGCGGTCGCGCTCGACGCGGCGCGACTTATCACCGCGCGCCGCGATCTCGGAGACAAGATTGACCAGCATTGCAACGGTGCTGAGCGAAAGCCCGGGCTCGGATGCTTCGCTGCGTGCCGCTTCCGGGACGATCGCTCGCGTAAAGCCGAGTTTCTGCGCTTCCTTCAGGCGCGCAGCCGTCTGCGTTACCGGCCGCACGGCCCCCGAGAGCGAAACTTCGCCGAAATAAACGGCATCAGGCGGTAGCGGCGCGCGGGCGAGCGACGACACTAAGGCCGCAGCAGCGGCGACATCCGCCGCCGGTTCCTGGATGCGCAAGCCCCCGGCGACGTTGAGGTAGACGTCGTGGCCCGAAAGGCGAACGCCGCAATGCGCCTCGAGCACGGCCAGAACCATGGAGAGCCGGTTCGGGTCCCAGCCGACGACGGCGCGGCGCGGCGTGCCAAGCGTGGTCGGCGCGACCAGCGCCTGTATCTCCACGAGCAGCGGCCGCGTTCCCTCGATCCCGGCGAAGACGGCAGTGCCGGGACTGCCGAGAGCGCGCTCGGAAAGGAACAGTTCGGAAGGGTTTGCGACTTCGCGCAAGCCGGTCCCGGTCATCTCGAACACGCCGATTTCGTCGGTCGGCCCGAAGCGGTTCTTGATCGCGCGCAAAATGCGGAATTGATGCGATCCTTCGCCTTCGAAGGACAGCACCGCGTCGACCATGTGTTCCACGACGCGCGGGCCGGCGATTTGGCCATCCTTGGTGACGTGGCCGACGAGGATTACGGCCGCACCGGTGCGCTTGGCGAAGCGAATAAGCTCGCCGGCGGATCCGCGCACCTGGGTGACCGTACCGGGCGCCGCCTCGACTGTCCGCGTCCACATGGTCTGGATCGAATCGATGACGAGGAGGCGAGGAATCGAGCTTTGCGAGAGCGTCGTCACGATATCCTCGACCGAGGTTTCCGCGGCGACCTCCACGGCGGCATTGGCGAGCCCCAGCCGCTCGGCGCGCAAGCGCACCTGGGCCACGGCTTCCTCGCCGGAAATGTAGACGGCGCGGTGATGGTCGCGGGCGAATGCGGCCGCAACTTCGATCAGCAGCGTCGATTTGCCGATTCCGGGGTCGCCGCCGAGGAGCAGCACCGAGCCGCGCACCAGGCCGCCGCCGGTCACGCGGTCGAATTCGGCGATGCCGGAGGCGGCGCGCGGCGCCTCGTGCGCCTCGCCTTTGAGCGGCTCGACAGCGAACAGCCGGCCCTTGCGTACAGACCGCGCGCTCGCAGCAGCGCCTTCCTCGACCAGCGTGTTCCAGGCGCCACAGGCCTCGCAGCGGCCGGCCCAGCGCGCAGACGCCGCTCCGCAGCTTTGGCAGACGAAATTTTGTGCGCGCGCGGCCATTTCAAAAATCTCTATCCGGCGTCCGGTTCAAGCACCTCGATACACGAGATGGCACCGCGCGCCGAGATGGGTGAGGATTTCGTAGGCGATGGTTCCGGCGGATGCGGCTACGTCGTCGATCGAGATGCCGTTGCCGATGAATGTCGCTTCGTCGCCGCGGTGGGCCACGCCATCAGACAGATCGGTGATGTCGACACAGATCAAATCCATCGAGACGCGGCCGACGAACGGGCATAGTTTGCCGGCAATGCTGGCCATGCTGGCCGGCCCGCGGTCGATACCGCTTGCGGCGCGCGGCAGCCCGTCCGCATAGCCAACCGCAGCGACGGCGAGACGCGAGGGGCGTTTGGCCGTCCAGGCTGCGCCGTAGCCGACGCTTTCGCCGCGATCGACCTTGCGTATTTGCAGGATGCGTCCGCTCAGCTCGACAACGCTCTGCATTGGGTTTGGGCGTCCCGGGGTGGGATTGATGCCGTAGAGGGCGGCGCCCGGCCTTGCCAGATCGCAGTGCGCCGCGTCGCCGAGAAAAATTGCGGAGGAGTTGGCGAGCGAGGCGGGAACGCCGCGGAACAACAATCGAATGTCGTTAAACAGTCGGATTTGCGATGCGTTCAGCGGGTGGTTGGCGATTTCGGCGCAGGCAAGATGGCTCATCAACAGCGCGATGCCGTGATTGTCGGTTTGCACGCGGGGGGCGAGCGCGGCGGCTTCATCGATTGGAATGCCAAGTCTGTTCATGCCGGTGTCGACGTGAAGCGCCGCACCGCCGTGCCAGTTGTGCTCGGCGACGAAGGCATCCCATTCCGCAAGTTCGGTCGTGCCGTTGATGACCGGCCGCGCTCCGATCTCGATGAAGGCTTGACCCGATTCGGGCGAAAAGCCATTGAGCACGTAGATCGCCGCCTCGCGCGCACGTGAGCGCAGGCGCCGCGCTTCGGCGAGATCAGCCACGAAGAAAGTCTTGCACCCGGCCTGGGCGAGCTTGGCGGCGACAGGTTCGAGGCCCAGCCCATACGCATTGGCCTTGACCACGGCCGCGCACTCGGCGGTGCGGACCTGGCGTGACAGCGTGCGCCAATTCGCCTCGATGGCGGCAAGATCGATTTTCAGCGTGCCGCCGGTCTCGGGGACCAAGGGCGGGTTGATCGGTTCTGGCAATGTTTCCGCGAGCGCCATGGTGGGGGTTATGACCGGCGTGGAGGCGGTGGTAAAGCGGGGGCGGCTTTGCACCGAACCTCGGTGGAACGCGCGTGCTGCAATGGTCCGCGTAATACGCTTGACGTAGAATTCAGCGCGGCGTATTTCCATGATTTGTGATCCGCTCGTTTCGCGATCGCGCCACAGAATCGCTATGGATGGGCGAATTCGTAAAGCGGTTTAGCGGCATTGAAAAACAAGCCCTGCGCAAGCTCGATATGCTGCATCATGCGCGCGATTTGAATGATTTGCGGACGCCTCCGGCAAACCGGCTGGAAGCCCTTGCCGGAGATCGGAAAGGACAGCATTCGATACGCGTTAGCGACCAGTGGCGCATCTGTTTCACATGGGCCAAGGAGGGTCCAGCCAATGTCGAAATTGTCGACTACCACTAAGAGCGTGGGGACTCCCAATCGCGTGACCACCCATCCGGGCGAGGTGTTGAGCGAGGAATTCCTCAAGCCGCTCGGCATGTCGGTCAACGCGCTGGCGCTCGCGTTACGCGTGCCCGCGACGCGCATCGGCGCCGTCGTGAAGGGCGAGCGATCGGTAACGGCGGACACCGCGTTGCGGCTCGCGCGCTTCTTCGGCACAAGCGCGGAGTTCTGGATCAATCTCCAGGCGATGCACGATCTGACCAAGGCGCGGATGCAGAGCGGTGTGGCAATCGAGCGTGACGTGCGGCCGCGGGCGGCCTAAAAATCTGGCTGATGTCTTGTCTCTAGATCGGCGAAGCGGGTTACTTCAGAATCAAACTGCAGATTGACCGTTCCGGTAGGTCCGTGCCGCTGCTTGCCAATAATAACCTCAGCCTTTCCGTCCACTTTGTCCATCTCAGTGCGCCATTTCTCGTGCTCGGCGGTCCCGGGACGTGGCTCCTGGTTCATCAAATAGTATTCCTCGCGGTAGACGAATAGCACGACGTCTGCGTCCTGCTCGATCGAGCCCGACTCGCGCAGATCGGACAATTGCGGATGTTTATCTTCCCGATTCTCGACCTGACGAGACAATTGTGACAAAGCCAAGATCGGAACGTTAAGCTCTTTTGCGAGCGCTTTTAAGCTGGTGGTAATCTCAGTGACTTCGTGAACCCGACCTTCCATCGCCCGGCGGCTCGATCCCTGCATTAGCTGAATGTAGTCAATAACAACGAGGTCGAGACCACGCTGCCGCTTGAGGCGCCGCGCTCGGGCTGCGAGTTGCGCAACCGAAACGCCGCCCGTTTCATCAATAAAGAGCGGTAAGTGTTGGATTTCAATGACCTTGTCCTTGATTTTTTCAAAGTTGGAATCGTCGATATCGCCGCGCCGCATCCTGCTGGACGATATACCGGTCTGCTCTGCGATGATTCGGGTTGCTAGTTGCTCCGCCGACATTTCAAGCGAGAAAAAGCCGACGACACCGCCGTTGACGGTCTTCATGTGCCCGTCTGCGCGCCGTTCGCCTTGCCATGCCTTTGCGACGTTGTAGGCAATGTTGGTCGCGAGCGCCGTCTTGCCCATGCCGGGCCGTCCAGCCAAGACTATGAGATCGGAAGGTTGTAAACCTCCCATCTTCGAATCCAGATCCTTAAGTCCTGTTGCAAGGCCAGAAAGCTTGCCGTCGCGTTGGTACGCGGCCGCCGTCATGTCTACGGCCCTGGTCAACGCCTTTTCGAAGTTATAGAAGCCGCTATCGTAACGTCCTGTCTCGGCGACCTCGTAAAGCTTGCGCTCCGCGTCCTCGATATGGCTCGCCGGTGTTGCCTCGACGGGCGCGTCGTAGGCGAGGTTGACTATGTCCCCACCGATAGTGATCAGGGCACGGCGAACTGACAGATAGTATACGATACGCCCGTAGTCCTCGGCGTTGATGATGGTCGTCGCTTCCGCGGCGAGCCGCGCCAGATATTGGTTGACCGACAAACCTTCGATGTTGAGGTCGCCTGACAGGAAGGTCTTCAGCGAAACCGTATCCGCTCGCTTGTTGAGGTGAATGAGGCGGCCGGCAAGCTCGAAAATTTGCCCATTAATCGGCTCGAAGAAATGCTTCGGCTCAAGGAAGTCGGAGACGCGGTAAAACGCCTCGTTATTGATGAGAATTGCGCCGAGCAGCGCCTGCTCGGCCTCGATATTGTGTGGCAGCGAACGGATTGGAAGTTCCGCCGGAGGCTGCTTGCGTGCAATCGAATCGATTTGTGCCATAAGCCCGATCAAGAGATTCGCGTGTGGCCGATTTGCGGTCGGCCAATGTTGGTTCGGCTATTTTGCAGTCACTCAACATCGCGGATCACTCAACGATGCGACACTCCCAGCCCTACTCCCTTATCCGTCACCTGCGATCGGGAAGCGAAGGAGGGGGGCAGCCACGCACGCGCTGTCGATAATCCAGCGGCGCGGCGATGGGAAATCTTCATTGCGACTTTCCCCGATAACCACCGCGACCGCCCAGGGATCCTCTTGGCTCGCCATTTTCACTTGACGAGCGGCTTTTCGGCAATCCGGCACCTCTGGACTACTCGCCGGCGAGACGCAATGGCGGCGGGTGGCCGGCTTCGAGCCCGCGCAACCGGGTTTCCTCGCGCGCCAAGTAATCGCGGGTTGCCGGCGTCACGCCTTTGCGTTTGGTCATCTGAATCTGAAACACCACCATGTCGCCGTCGCGAAACGCCATCTCGGACGAAGCCAGGTAGAATTCCCACATCCGCACAAAGCGCTGATCGTAGAGGCGGACGACTTCTTCGCGATGGGCGAGAAAACGCTCGCGCCAGGCTTTGAGTGTCTCCGCATAGTGCAGTTGCAGCACTTCAATGTCGGTGACGATCAGCCGCGCGCGCTCGATTGCGGGCAGCACTTCCGAGAGCGCCGGGATGTACCCGCCGGGAAAAATATATTTGGCGAGCCACGGATTGGTGATCCCCGGGCAGCTCTTGCGGCCGATGAAATGCAAGAGCGCGACGCCATCCTCTTTGAGAAGATGCGCACACTTGTCGAAGAAGGCGTTGTAAAAGCCCACGCCGACGTGCTCGAACATGCCAACCGACACGATGCGGTCGAAGTTCCCGTCGACATCGCGATAATCGATCAACCGGAATGTGGCGTCGCGCGTGCGGCCGCGCTCAGCCGCTCGATTTTGCGCGCACCGGTATTGTTCTTCAGACAGCGTGATGCCGGTGACGCGGGCGCGGCAAATCTCGGCGAGGTAGAGCGCTAGCCCGCCCCAGCCGCAGCCGATGTCGAGCACGGTTGCACCGGACTCGAGCATGAGCTTGGCCGCCAAGTGGCGTTTTTTGGCGAGTTGAGCATCGTCGAGCGACGCCTCCGCAGACTCGAAATAGGCGCAGCTATATTGGCGGTCGCCGTCGAGGAAGAGCGAATAGAGTCTGCCGTCGAGGTCGTAGTGGTGCGCCACATTGCGGCGCGCGCGAAAGCGCAGATTGAACTGCTGCAGCCGGCGGAGCAGGTAGCGCGCGACCCCCGGCGGCCGGGCCCAACGCGGCGCCGGGTTCCATTCTTGACGGAAGAGAATTGCCAGCACCTCCGCAATCGAGCCGCGCTCGACGACGAAAGTGCCGTCCATATAGGCTTCGCCCAGTTTGAGCTCGGGATCGAGCAAAACTGCGCGCTGAGCGCTTGCGGTGGTGAAGCGTACCGCCAGCGGCGGGCCGCTGCCGTCGCCGAAAGTGTAGGCGTTGCCCGCCGCCGTCGTGACCTTAAAGGATCCCAGGCGGATATACCGACGTAAGAATGCCACGAATGCCCGTTCCACCGTCGCCTCCACGCACGACTCAAGCCCCTCGGGCACGGTCCGGCAATCCGCGCCTCATTGCGCTTTGCGGCCGCTCCGGGCCGCCCCAATCGAGCCATTGCGCCGGCAGGGTCTTGCTGCTGCCGTTATTAAAACAAAATCGTCCTTGACGAGCAAGACAACTATGCCGTCTCTCCCGGACCTCCGTGCCGGCTCGCATTCGGCCGGTTTTGGCGTAAGGATGTCCGGCCGCTAGAGAAGATTTGAGGAGGCCAGGGTGTTCCGGCGTTTCGCGCCCACAATAGTCTTACTGGCGGCATTGGCTCCGCCGATGGTGCATGCGCAGGTAGATATCGATCAGGACAAGACGCCGGCGCATATTTACGCGAGCGATTGCGCGGTCTGCCACAAGTCCATGCGAGGATTGGCGAACGGCCGGGGCAGTTCCGCCCTGACCAGTTTTCTGGCCGAGCATTACACGTCGAGCGGGCAGGAGGCGGCGGCGCTCGCCGCCTACGTGCTCGCAGGCGGGGGCGGGGTCGGGACTGCGGCGCCAGCGCGCGAGGAAGCACCGCGGCCGGAGCACGCTCGGGCCCCGGCCGAGGAACCCAAGACCCGCGAGGCACGACGGCCGGCAAAACCGGCGGAACAGCCGGCGGCAAACGCCAAGCCGCAGCGGCCTTGGCGCGAGGGGAGCAAACCTGAAAGGCAGGAGCGGAGCGCCACTGCGGAGCCTGACCGCTGGGGCCGGGAACGAAAGCCGCCGGCAGAGCGGCACGAGCCAAACCCGGCTGTACGAACGCACGGCCGGACGAAACCCGCCCGGGCTGCACCGACTAAGCCTCAGCCTGCAACGGTTGCGGCTGCGCCAAAACCTGCCGCGTCAACAAATCCGGACGCCGGCCACGCAGCATCCGGTCCAAGTGCCGCTGCGCCGCAGCAGGCGCAGCCGGCCGAGGCTTCGCCAGCGCCGACCGACAACATTCCCGACTGATTAGCGGTCGGTCGCGGCCGGACTTGGGGATGCTTCCTCGCCTTCGCGCGCGCGCCGTGACTCCGCGGCTTCGGGCTCGAAGAACGCCTCCGCCGCCAACTCCGCCGCTTCCGCTTCGCTCGGCTCCTCGCGTAATTGCGTCGCGTCGTCGCCGCGCGCAATGCGGGCCGCCTCATCGCTGTTACGGGCGACGACGATGGTAATCGACGTTTCGATTTCCGGATGTAACGCAATCGGAACGCTGTGCTGGCCGATCGTCTTGATCGGCGTATTGAGCGCGATCTGATTGCGATTGACGGCAAAGCCCGCCTCCGTAATCAGGCGCACGAGATCGCGTGGCGAAACCGAGCCGAAGAGTTGACCCGCCTCGGAGGCTTGGCGCAGCACCGTGAAGCTTTTTCCGTTCAGTTTCTCGGCGACGCCGGCGGCGTCGGTCTTTAGCGTCAGCGACCGCGCTTCCAGTTCGCTCCTCATTGTTTCAAAGCGCGTACGATTTTCCGCCGTGGCGCGCAAAGCTCTGCCACGCGGCAAGAGGAAATTGCGCGCAAAGCCATCCTTGACGCGCACCACGTCGCCCATCTGGCCCAATCGGGCGACGCGTTCGAGCAGGATCACTTCCATCTCGGCTTCTCCTCGGCGGATCAGCGGATCACATAGGGCAACAGCCCAAGAAAGCGCGCGCGCTTGATTGCTTGGGCGAGCTCGCGCTGCTTCTTCGCCGATACCGCCGTGATTCGGCTGGGAACGATTTTTCCCCGTTCCGACACGAACCGTTGCAGCAGCTTGACGTCCTTATAATCGATCTTCGGCGCGTTGGTGCCGGAGAACGGGCAGCTCTTGCGGCGCCGGAAGAACGGCCGGCGACCGCCGGCGGCTTGTGGGGATATGGCCATGATCATTCCTCCGCCGCTGTATTGGCTTCGGCAGGCTCGTCGCGCGGACGCCGGTCCCGATCGCGCGGACGATCGCCCCGGTCCCCTCTGTCGCCGCGATCAAACCTGTCGCCACGATCACCCCTGTCGCCGCGCCGGTCGTCACGGTCGCGATCGCGCTCGGCCCTGCGCATCATGGCGGAGGGGCCCGCCTCGTGTTCCTCGACCCGGATCGTCAGATAGCGCAGGACCTCCTCATTGAGCCGTTCCAGCCGCTCGATCTCGTTGATCGCCGGCGGCGGCGCATCGATATTCATCAGAGTGAAATGCGCCTTGCGGTTCTTGCGCAACCGGTAGGAGAGCGATTTCACGCCCCAATATTCGGTCTTGGCGATGGATCCGCCGAGCCCTTCGACGACGCCTTTCAACTGCGTCGTCAATTCCTCGACCTGCTGCACGCTCGCGTCCTGGCGCGCAAGATAGACGTGTTCGTAGAGCGGCATGGCTGCCCTTTCCTCAAATGCCTCGCTCAAAACCGGCGCCAAGCCCCTCGAGCCCTTCGGGAAAGGCTCGAATGCTCTGAAGGCGGGAACACCGGACGCCGGACCTCGAAGGCCCTACCGCGCCGTCTCGTGGCGCATGTTCCTCATCGGAAAACCGGTAACCATTTTCCGGAACATGCGCTGGCGCGGCCGTCCGTTCAGCCCCCGGCCGGGGTCGAGCGGAAGCCGGACATATACGCAGCTGGCGCGGAAAGGCAAGCGGATCAGGAGCTGCCGATCAGGAACGCATGCGCGATCGCTCTGCAGCCCCTGGATCAGTTCGGCGAGCCGCACCGGGATCTGGACCGCCTCGCGCATCGGCTTGGCGCTCGCGCTACCCTGAGACGGGGCGGCGCGTAACTTTTGCAATCCGGCGAGCAGGACTTCGAGGCTTTGCTCCAGAAGCCGCTGCCGGAACGCAGGATCGCTGCGCGCCTGCGCAAGCTGGGCCTCGGTCACCGGCGCAAATGCGGACACGCAGTAAACCTCATGGGCAATATGGTTGACGGCCGCCAGCCGTTAGCTTTGAGATTAGCAATCCCCAGTTGTCGCTTTCTTACCCGACCCGCCTTGAAGCGGCCGGCCCCGAGCCCGGCTTGACAGCGCCGACATCGCGGTATCTTTCGCCGCTTTCAGGGGAGGCCTATGGCGGTTGCGTTGGTTTTTCCCGGCCAAGGGAGTCAGACCGTCGGCATGGGCAAGCCGTTGGCCGAGGCCTTTGCGGCGGCACGCCGGGTGTTTGAAGAAGTCGACACGGCGCTGGGGCAGCGGCTGAGCGAGACGATCTGGAACGGCCCGGCAGACACTCTCATCCTCACCGAGAACGCCCAGCCCGCCCTTATGGCAGTCTCGCTCGCGGTGATGCGGGTGCTCGAAGCCGAGGCCGGCGTCGATCTCGGGCGCGATGTGGCCTTCGTCGCCGGCCACTCGCTCGGCGAATATTCGGCGCTCGCCGCTGCTGGCGCGCTGTCGATTGCGGACGCGGCGCGGCTCTTGCGCGTGCGCGGCCGCGCCATGCAGAAGGCGGTGGCGGCCGGCGTTGGCGCCATGGCGGCTTTGGTAGGAGTTGAATTCTCCGACGCCAAGGCGATCGCGGCCGAGGCGGCAAGCGCGGGTGTGTGCGCAGCCGCGAACGATAATGGCGGCGGGCAGGTCGTTCTGTCGGGTGAGAAGAAGGCAGTCGAGCGCGCCATCGAGATCGCCAAGGCGCGGGGAGTGAAACGGGCGATGATGCTGCCGGTATCCGCTCCCTTTCATTGCTCGCTCATGCGTCCGGCCGCGGACGCGATGGCCGAGGCGCTGGCGAAGCTCGACGTCAAATCGCCCCGGGTCCCGTTGGTCGCCAACGTGCTGGCGCGGCCTATCGGGAATCCCGGCGAGATCGTGCGCAGCCTCATCGAGCAAGTGACCGGCACGGTGCGCTGGCGCGAATCGGTCCTTTGCATGGCGCAAAGCGGCGTAAAAACCTTTTACGAGATCGGCGCCGGCCGAGTGCTTACGGGCTTGATCAAGCGCATCGCGGAAGACGCCGATGCGTCTTCGATCGGCACGCCCGACGAAGTTTCCCGATTCAAGGCGGGACGCGGCTGACTTTTTGTTCCGTGCGCGAGGACGGCTGAGAGGACCAAATGTTCGAACTCACCGGAAAGACGGCGCTGATCACCGGAGCGACCGGCCCTATCGGCGGCAGCATCGCGCGGACCCTTCACGCGCAGGGCGCCGCCGTCGCCGTCTCCGGCACACGGCGCGAAATCCTCGATCGGCTCGCCGCCGACCTTGGCGAACGCGTCCACGTCCTGCCGTGCAATCTTGCCGACGCCGCGGAGGCGGACAATTTAGTGCCGCGCGCCGAGGAAGCGATGGGGCAGCTCGACGTGCTGATCGCCAATGCCGGCGTCGCGCGCGACAATCTGCTGGTGCAATTGCGCGACGAGGACTGGGAGCAGGTGATCACGATCAATCTCTCGGCGACGTTCCGGCTCGCGCGCGCCGCCGTGCGCGGCATGATGCGCCGGCGCTTCGGCCGTATCGTCGCCATCACCTCGGTGGTGGGTACGACCGGCAATCCCGGCCAGGCCAATTACGTCGCCGCCAAAGCCGGCATCGCCGGAATGATCAAGGCGGTCGCACAGGAATATGCCAAGCGCGGCGTCACCGCCAATTGCGTGGCGCCCGGATTCGTCGTCACGCCGATGACCGAAAAACTCAACGACAGGCAGCGCGAAGTCATTTTGGCGAAAATTCCGGCCAACCGCGCCGGCACGCCCGAAGAAGTCGCCGCCGCCGTCGTCTTCCTCGCCTCCAACGAGGCCGCCTACGTGACCGGGCAGACGCTGCACGTCAACGGCGGCATGGCGATGATCTGAGTCGATAGGATAGACAAGGCCGGTTTGCGGCCGCGCTGGCCAACGCGGGGGAAGTGTGGTAACCGAACCGCAATCGGGCTGGGGGAACCTGGAGAGCCGGAGCGCGGGGCAACAAATATCCGCCTCTGATCGGTGTCGACCCGCGGCCGTCGCCGACGACGAGACCATGACTCATTGAATTGGGTCGCGTTGAAAGATGAGGTTGGAACGATGAGTGACATTGGCGAGCGGGTGAAAAAGATCGTGGTCGACAATCTTGGTGTCGACCCCGACAAGGTGACGGAAAACGCCAGCTTCATCGAAGATCTCGGCGCCGACAGCCTCGACACCGTCGAGCTCGTCATGGCGTTTGAGGAAGAATTCAATTGCGAGATTCCCGACGACACGGCGGAAACTATTTTGACCGTCGGCGACGCCATAAAGTTCCTTGAAAAAAACGCCAAAAGCTGATCGACCGCGACCGCCTGCCCGTCATTGCATGGATTACGCCCGCGCGCGTGACATCCGCACAATTCGATGTGCGGGTGGATCGTGTGCATGCCGATGCTGTGCGGGCGAGGCCCGGAGCGATAGGATTGCGCTCGGTTTGGCCCACACCGCCCGCCGGGAGTGCGCATCATGAGACGCGTCGTCGCCACCGGGCTTGGCATGGTGACCCCGCTCGGCTGCGGCGTCGAGGTGACGTGGCAGCGCTTGCTCGCCTCCCGGAGCGGGGTCAAGCGCATCGAGAAATTTGAGGTCTCCGATATCGCGAGTCAGATCGCCGGCCAGATTCCCCGCGGTGACGGCTCCAATGGCACTTTTAATCCCGATCAATGGATGGAGCCAAAGGAGCAGCGCAAGGTCGACGATTTTATCCTCTATGCCATGTGCGCGGCGAAGCTGGCGCTCGACGATGCCGACTGGCATCCGCGCCAATACGACGATCAAATTGCGAGCGGGGTCCTGATCGGCTCTGGCATCGGCGGGGTTGAGGGGATCGCCGAAACCGCGATCGTGCTGCGCGACCGCGGCCCGCGCCGGGTGTCGCCGTTCTTCATTCCCGGCAGGATCATCAATCTCGCCTCCGGCTACGTGTCGATCGCGCATTCGTTGAAGGGCCCCAACCAAGCTGTGGTCACGGCGTGCTCGACCGGGGCTCACGCCATCGGCGACGCGGGGAGGCTCATCGCATTGGGCGATGCCGACGTGATGGTGGCGGGCGGCACGGAATCGCCGGTCAACCGCATCTCGCTCGCCGGCTTTGCCGCCTGCCGGGCCCTCTCAACCGGATTCAACGAGATGCCCGAGCGCGCGTCGCGGCCCTATGATCGCGATCGGGACGGCTTCGTGCTTAGTGAAGGCTCAGGCGCGGTGGTCCTCGAAGAGTACGAGCATGCGAAGCGGCGCGGCGCCCGCATCTACGCCGAACTCACCGGCTACGGCCTCTCCGGCGACGCCTTCCACATCACCGCGCCTGCGGAAGACGGCGATGGCGCGCTGCGCTGCATGAAGGCGGCGATCCGCCGCGCCGGAATTTCGGCCGAGGAGATCGACTATATCAACGCTCACGGGACCTCGACGCCGCTCGGCGACGAAATCGAACTCAAGGCGGTCGAGCGCCTCGCCGGCAATGCCGCAGGCCGCATTGCAATGTCGTCGACCAAATCCTCGATCGGGCATCTCCTTGGTGCGGCTGGCGCGGTCGAGGCGATCTTCTGCCTGCTTGCGATTCGCGATCAGGTGGTGCCGCCGACGATCAATCTCGACAATCCTTCGGTCGCGACCGCGATCGATCTCGTGCCGCATCAGGCTCGCAAGCGGCCGGTCGACGTTGTACTGTCGAATTCCTTCGGATTCGGCGGCACCAACGCCAGCCTGGTGTTCCGCCGCGTGGCGGAATAACACCGATCACCCTTTCGCCATATTCGCTCCGCACTCGCCTGCAATCCACAAAGACGAAGGCCCGTGATCGTTTCGCTGGGCAGGGGCGTGAGAATATGCGAGCATTCGTTTGCGCGGCACGGGGCTCAACGACATTGGCGATCATGCATGGTAGCAAAGAGGATAAACGGCGGTGACGGATTCTAGTACGCCGCCCGCCGGAAGCGGGCGAGCAGCGCCGCGGTTGCGTGCGGCGCCGACACGCGCCGCCGATCAGCCTGAGCCGAAGTCTCGTGGGAGCGCCGAGGCGAGTACCGTAGATCCCGAGCGGCTGGTGAATGGAGCAAGCGGAGCCTCCCCTGCCGCGTCGGCGCCGCGGCAGCGGCCGCCGAACGCTCAGCCCACGACGCGCACGGTTGCGGCGGTGCAATCCTCGCCGGCGCGTGCAACGGTGTCGCAGTCGAAAGCGCTGCCGGGAGCCGGCGAGCCGTATCCGCCGTTGTCGGAGCGGGTCGTCAATAGAATTGGCACCGCGGCCAGGGCCGCGAAACGCCCCGAGCCCAAACGCATCACCCCACGAAGTCCTCGAGAGGCACTCGAACCCGACATGGTCGCGATGCCGACGCGCCGCTCGATGCGTGCGCGGCATCCTCTCGTCATCGCCGGCAACGCGGTGATCAGCCTCTTCCTGATATTGGCGGTCGCCGCCGGCTACGTGCTTTATGTCGGCAAGCAGCGCTTCGAGGCGCCCGGACCGTTACAGCAAGACAGCGTCGTCAATATCCCGCGCGGCTCCGGCATACGCGACATCAGCGACTTGCTCACGCGAGACGCCGTCATCGACCAGCCCTGGGTTTTTATCGGCGGCGTGCTCCTGCTCAAGGCGCACGAAGGGCTCAAGGCGGGCGAGTATCAGTTCAGGGCGCACGCGAGCCTAAGCGACGTGGTCACCACCATCAGCGAGGGCAAGGTGGTGATCCATCAGATCAGCATCCCGGAGGGCCTGACTTCGGAGCAGATCGTCGCGCGATTGATGGATGACGACGTGCTGACCGGAAACATCAACGAAATTCCGGCCGAAGGAAGCATGCTGCCGGACACCTACAACTTCACGCGCGGCATGACGCGCGCACAGTTGATCCAGCACATGCAGCATGCGCAGCAACGTCTGGTCAAGGAGATCTGGGACCGGCGGGCGCCCGATCTGCCGCTCAAGACGCCGGAACAGCTGGTCATTCTCGCCTCCTTGATCGAGAAGGAGACCGCCAAACCGGAAGAGCGCACGCGCATCGCCGCCGTGTTCGTGAACCGGCTCAAACAAAAGATGCGGCTGCAGTCCGATCCGACCATCATCTATGGGCTGGTCGGCGGCAAAGGCACGCTCGGCCGACCGATCATGAAAAGCGAGATCGATCAGCAGACCCCGTACAACACCTATCAGATCGGCGGACTGCCGCCGGGGCCGATCACAAATCCGGGCCGCGCATCGCTGGAAGCAGCGGCAAATCCGGCGCGCACGCGCGACCTCTATTTCGTCGCCGATGGCGCCGGCGGCCATGTGTTTGCCGAAACTTACGAGCAGCACGAGAAAAACGTTTTGCGGCTGCGGCAGCTGGAGGCCGCACAGAAGGATCAAAATCCCGCCATTGCGGAGCCGGCGGCCCCGGCGCAAGCCGCGGCCACGCCGCCGGCCAGGAAACCTTCGCTGCGCCGCAAACGCAATCGCCGGATTAAGACCACTCAGTGATCGCCCTTGTGACGGTAACCCGCCGTCGCTAAGTTCGGCGTGAATTTTTGCTCCGCCGGAGACCGCATATCATGGCGCTGTCGAGCATGACGGGATTTGCTCGCGGCCATGGCGTCTGCGGCTCCTACGCCTGGGTCTGGGAAATCAAATCGGTCAACGGTAAGGGCCTGGATTTGCGGCTGCGCCTGCCGCCCGGCTGGGACGCGATCGAGCCCGTGGTGCGCTCTCGCGCCGCCGAGACTCTTTCGCGGGGTTCGATCCAAGCAAGCCTGACCGTCGAGCGCAGCGGCGCGGCGCCCGCGGTGCGCATCAACACGGCAGTGCTCGAAGCGATATTGGCGGCGGCGCGCCAATTGGCGCGGCGCATCGAAGCTTCGCCGCCGACGCTCGATGGGTTGCTCGGCCTCAAAGGCGTGCTCGAGATCAGCGACGCCGCGGAGAGCGAGGAGGAGCGGCGGGGAGCAGAAGTTGCGGCGGCCGCCGGTTTCGCCGAGGCGGTCGCAGCGCTCGGCGAGATGCGCCGCCACGAAGGCGCAGCCCTTGCCCGCGTGCTGGCGGCTCGGCTCGGCGAGATCGCGGCACTGACCGAGCGCGCCGAACTTAGTCCGGGCCGGCGGCCCGAGGCGATCCGCGCCCGGCTGGCCGAACAAGTCGCCGCGCTCTTGGCGCAGTCCGATCGCTTCGATCCCGACCGGCTGCATCAGGAGGCGATCCTGATCGCAACCAAGGCGGACGTGCGCGAGGAGCTCGATCGGCTCGCCGCGCATGTCGCGCAGGCGCAGCTTTTGATCGAGCAGGGCGGTCCGATCGGCCGCCGGCTCGATTTTCTCGCCCAAGAACTCAACCGCGAAGCCAACACGCTGTGCGCCAAGGCGAACGATGTCGAGCTCACCAATATCGGGCTGGAGCTCAAGGCCGCGGTCGAGCAATTCCGCGAGCAGGTGCAGAACGTGGAATGAGGCCATGGCACCCACGACGCAAAATCGAAACAGGCCAAAAAATCGGAAAAAAATCGCGCGCCGCGGCCTGATGTTCGTGCTGTCCTCGCCTTCCGGTGCCGGGAAGACCACGCTCTCCCGCCTGCTGCTCAAGGCGGACCGCAACGTCGAACTTTCGGTGTCGGTCACTACGCGTCCCAAGCGGCGCGGTGAAATCGATGGACGCGATTATCATTTCATCGATCTTGGTCGCTTCACCGCAATGGTGAAGGCGGGCGAACTTTTGGAATGGGCCGAGGTCTTCGGTCACCGCTACGGCACGCCGCGGCGGCCGGTGGAGAAGGCGTTGCAGGCTGGCCGCGACGTGTTGTTCGACATCGATTGGCAGGGCACGCAACAACTGCGCGAAAGGGCGCGCGACGATCTCGTCAGCGTGTTCATACTTCCGCCGAGCGTGCCGGAGCTGGAGCGGCGGCTGGAACGCCGGGCACAGGACAGCCGCGACATCATCGGCGCGCGCATGGCCAAGGCCGCAGGCGAAATGAGCCATTGGCCGGAATACGACTACGTCATCGTCAATAGCGACAAAGACCTGGCGTTTGCCGAAGTGCGCGCGATCCTGGCGGCGGAGCGGCTCAAACGCGAGCGGCAGATCGGGTTGTCGGACTTCGTACGGGCGCTGCAGGCGAAGTTGTAGGTCCGGGACGGTGGAAAACAAAGAAGGGATTCGATCCGTCGGTCATCTGTTGTCTGTTGTCAGAACGCCGACAGCACGGTGCGGCCGACGACCCGGCCGGCGCGCAGATCGTCGAGCGCGGCCTGCGCTTCTTTGAGCGGACGGTCGCGCGTCGGGATTGGCGTGATTTTTCCCGCGCGCGCAAGGTCGAGAAGCTCGCACGCCTCGGCGAGCGTACCGGTGAGCGTGCCCTCGATCGTCATTGCCTTGATCGCGAACATCGCGGCGGCCATCGAGAACGTGCCGCCGAGGAGCCCGGTTACGACCGCCTTGCCGCCGCGCGCCAGCACTCCGGTGGAGAATTGCAGCGATTTGTCGGAGCCGACGAAATCGCAAACTCCGAGCACGCCGCCGGTCGCCACCGTCACCGCCCGGCGCGCTTGCGGGTCGGACGGGTCGTAGGCCGCCGCCGCGCCGGCACTGAGCGCCGCCTTGCGCTTCTCCGCATCGATATCGGCGACGATCGGCGGTTCGCGAAATAATGTGCGGGCAATCGAAAGTCCCATCATGCCCACGCCGCCGAGGCCGACGAGGAGCACCGGACCGCGCTCGGCACGGCCGGCAAGCCGTTTGAGCGCCGCATAGGCGGTGAGCCCGGAGCACATCAACGGTCCGGCGATTGCCGGCGGCAGCGGCGCGTAGTCGAGCAGATAACGCGGATGGGGGACGAGAACGTGCGTGGCGAAGCCGCCATCGACACTAATGCCCAGGTGGCGGTGGGCGGAGCACAAATTCTCCTCGCCGGCCCGGCACGCAGCGCAGGCGCCGCAGCCGATCCAGGGATAGACCGCGACGCGGCCGCCAACGGTCGCGCTCTCGGCCGCTTCGCCCGCGGCCACGATCACCCCGGCAATCTCGTGCCCGAGCGTGAACGGCAGCGCGCGGTCCTTGGTGATGTCGAGACGCCGCTCACCGCCGAGTTCGAAATAGCCGTCTTGCAAATGCAGGTCGGAATGGCACACGCCGCAACGCTCGACGCGCACCAGCACTTCGCTGCCGCGCGGTGTCGGACAATCAACGACGGTTTCGCAGAGCGGCTGCCCGTAAGCGACCAGCGATTGACGGTGCATTTTGGTCATTGCGGTGCGGCCTAGCCATTCGCGTCGTGCGGCGCATCATGCCCCAAGCCGCGGCTTGCGGCGAGGGCACGCGCCAGCGCGACAAAGTCCGCGATCGAGAGTTCCTCGGCGCGCGCCGTGGCATCGAGGCCGGCCACAGCGAGCAAGGCCGCAACGTCGACGTCGAGCGATCGCAAGCTTTGCCGCAGCATTTTGCGCCGCTGGCCGAAAGCCGCCTTGGTGACGCCCTCAAGAAGCTGGCGCTCGCACGGCATCGGCGCCGGGCGCGGGACGAGGCGAACGAGCGAGGATTTGACGTTTGGCGGCGGTACGAAGGCCGAGGCGCTTACGTCGAACAGGATACGCGTCTCGCAACGCCACTGCGCCAGCACCGACAATCGTCCGTAACTTTTCGAGTGAGGCTCGGCTACGATGCGTTCGGCGACCTCGCGCTGAAACATGAGGATCGCGCAATCGTACCAGGGCGGCCAGGGCTCGATGACGAGCCAGGAGACAAGGAGCGCGGTGGCGATATTGTAAGGCAGGTTGGCGACGATGCGCACCGGACCGCGCGGCAGTTGGGGTCGCGGATCGAACGTCAGCGCATCCGCCGCCACGACATCGAGACGGCCGGGATAATGCGCTGCGATCTCGTGCAGCGCCGCAATCGCGCGCTGGTCGCGCTCGACCGCAATGACGCGGCCGGCGCCGAGCGCCAGCAGCGCGCGGGTGAGTCCGCCCGGCCCGGGGCCGACCTCGAACACAGTGACGCCGGCGAGCGGCCCGCCAGCGCGCGCAATGCGGGCGGCGAGATTGAGGTCGAGCAAGAAATTCTGTCCGAGGGATTTTTTGGCGGCAAGACCGTGGCGGCGAATGACCTCGCGCAATGGCGGCAGGCCGTCCAGCGCGGCAGGCGCGGCGGTCGCTTCGGTCACGACGCGGTCGTGAGCGCCGGACTTTCCGCCGTCGCCAGCCTTGCCGCCAGCCGCAGCGCGGCGACGAGGCTCGTGGCGTCGGCGGCACCGGTTCCGGCGATATCGAAGGCGGTGCCGTGGTCGGGCGAGGTGCGCACGAACGGCAGGCCGAGCGTGACATTGACGGCGTGATCGAAGGCCAGCGTCTTGATCGGGATCAGGGCCTGGTCGTGATACATGCACAAAGCCGCGTCGTAGGTCGCGCGCGCGCGTTCGTGGAACAGCGAATCCGCCGGGAGCGGACCGCGCACGGCAATGCCGTCGGCGGCAAGCTGCGCCACGGCCGGCGCAACGATAGAGCGGTCCTCGTCGCCGAGCGTGCCCTCTTCGCCGGCGTGCGGGTTGAGTCCCGCGATCGCAAGCCGCGGCCGCGCAATGCGAAATCGGGTGCGAAGATCGCGCGCCACGATGCGTCCGGTCTCGACGATGAGTGCGGTGGAAAGCTGTTTGAATATCCGCTTCAGCGGCAAGTGGATGGTCACTGGCACGACCGCAAGTTCCGGCGACCACAACAGCATGACCGGGCGCAGCGGCTTGCCGGTCGCTTCCTGCACTAGCTTGGCCAAAAACTCGGTGTGGCCGGGCTCGGCGAACCCCGATTTGTAGAGCACGTTCTTTGCGACCGGATTGGTAACGACGGCCGCGGCCGCACCGGCCAGCACGTCGGCGACGGCGCGACGGATCGATGCGATGGCAGCCGGCGCGCTCGATCGATCCGGCCGGCCCGGCTCGGCGCTCGCTCGGACGTCGATGGCGACCACCGGCAGCGCCGCGTGAAACGCCGCCACCGCCGTCTCCGGCGTTGCCGATGAGATCGGCACGTCGAGGCCGAGCCGATCGGCGCGCCGGGCGAGAAAATCGGCGTCGGCGACAACATAGAATGGCGGAATCTCGAGCGCGGCGCGCCGATGCCAGACCGCTAGCGCGAGATCGGGGCCGATCCCGGCCGGCTCGCCGAGCGTCAATGCCAAGGGCTGCACGATTTTGCTTATATCCGCTTAACGTTTCCGCTTATTTGTATTCGATCATTGCCTCGCGCCGCAACTTTTGCAGATAGATGGCGGCTTTGGCGCCGAATTTTTTCTCAAAGATTTCGTCGCGGACTTTCTTTTCTTCCGGCGTGTCGCTTTTGGTTTGCCTCTTAGCGCAGACGGCGAACATCTGCAGCCCTTCGGATGTCCGCTCCGGCGGCGTCAGATGGCCGACCTCAGTGCTGTCGAGAATGTCGCGCGACTGCTGCGGCAGGTCGGCTGAGAATTTGATGACCTGGTCGCGCACCGCGACTTCGCTGAGCGCGCGAGCAAACGGAAGCCCGTCGGCGCAGTTAGCAAAACGCAGCCGCAAGGCCTCGGCCTCGCGCTTGCGGGCCTCATAGGCGGAATCGGGGGCGCCCTCCGGGACGACGAAAACGATGGGGCGCATCGTGTATTCGTAGCCGACGTCGTTTTTTTGGTCGGGCTGATGCAAGTGCAGCTCGGCTTCGACATCCCTATCGGCGATTTCCAGGCTCGCCTTGAAACGCCCGCGGACCAGAGCGTTCCAAGCCAGTTGGGCCCGCAGCCGATTTTTGAGCGTTTGTGCGCTCGCACCGGCATGAGCAAGTATTTCGGTCAGTTTCCGTGTATCGACGCCCATGCGTTTGGCGACAGTGGCATACGAACTCTCTACTTCCGTATCGGGAACGTCGATGCTGAATTGCTTAGCCTCGCGTACTTCCAGGATCTCGTCGATGAGGCCGTTGAGGACGTCTTGGCGCGCCGGCGTTTTCTGTGTGCTCAGTTGCTCAAGTTTGGCACGCTGCGCGATGTCAAGTTCTGTGATCGGCACGCCGTCGACCAGCGCGACAACCTGCTGCGAGCGGGCGATCGAAGCGCCGACGAGAATGATCGCCGCAGCGAGCACCGCCCTCCTCAAGCTCGCCCAAGGCTTGGGTATGCTAGTTTGCCACATCGCTCCTTGCACTCCTCGGCGCTCGGTTCGCTGCCGGTCGCCGCTCCCGGCCCGGCCCGGCCCAGCCCAGCCCAGCGCAGCGCAGCGCAGCGCAGCGCAGCGCAGCGCAGCCCAGCCCAGCCCAGCCCAGCCCAGATGAATGCCATGTCCTCGCGGCAAAATTTAGGACACGGCACCGGCCGGGGTAGTCGAGACGTGTCGCCCGGCCTCAGCCGGCTTCCCGCCGCAGGCGCCTGCTAGTCGCCTACCGGCGCGCCTGCAACCGGCGCCGCTGCCCGCGTCGCCGCTATCCGTCCTCCTGATACAACAGCGCAACGAAACCGGTGAGACCGCCAACCAGGACCGGAATCCAGGCCGCGGCCATCGGCGACATTAGCTCCGATTTGCTCATGTCCTCGGTGATCTTCTGCAGGACAAATAGCATGAATCCGGCGGAGATCCCGCTTAGGATCATTTTCTGCACGCCGCCAAAGCGAAAGAAGCGCAGGCTTACGGCGGCGGCGAGCAAAACCATGGCACAGAGCAGAAACGGACGCGCGATCAGCTCATTGAATTGTAGCCGATAGCCGGCGGCGGCGAGCCCCGCTTTATCCGCCATCTCGATATAGCTGGGAAGTTGCCAGAACGGCACGGTTTCCGGCGTGGCAAAGCTTTCCCGCACCTGCGCGAGCGTCAGATTGGTGCCGAGCCGATAGGTATCCTCAATTTGCGGCGGACTTGCGGTCGAGTAGATGCGCGCGTCGTCAAGCTGCCAGTAGCCTTGCTCGAGCTCGGCGGATCGGGCCTGGATCCGCTGCCGGAAATGGCCGGCTTTGTCGAACGTGTACACGGTGACGCCACCGAGGCTGGAGCCCTGCTCGCGGCTCGTCTGGGCATTGATGATAACCGCTCCATCGGCGCTCTTTTGGCGCACCCAGAAGCCGCTCGTGCTCGCCTGCAGCGCCGAAGGCGTTTCGTCCAACATTTCCATCTCGAGGCGCTTTGAGCGCTCGTGCAACATTGCGGCGATCGGATTGTAGGCCGTGGTAGCGATCGTTCCGAACAGGAATGCCACGACGATTGCCGGCGCCACGAACTGCCAGGCGGAGATGCCGGCCGAGCGCGCAATGACCAGTTCGAGGCGGCGTGACAACGCCAAATAACACGACATCGCGCCCACCAACACTGCAAAGGGCATGATGTGTTCGGTGAGCTGTGGAATCCGGAATATGGAGATCTTGGCCAGTATCCAAGCCGTTGCCTTCGGCCAGTCGGCGCCGCGGCGCATCAATTCGAAATAATCGATCATCCCGGCGAGCACGACCACGCCGACGAACGTGCCGAGCACCGAGCTGAGAAAGCGCATCCCGAAATAGCGTGACAGCGTGCCGGTTATCATTCGGGCCGTTACCTCAATGCGCCGTCGCCTGCGCAATGCGTTCGCTGATTGTGGTTATGAATCTCGTCACCGCCGCGCCATGTTCTACGGTTTTGCCGCGCGAAATCTGCACCAATCCGCCGGCTATCGTGCCGATGAGCGCGATAAATTGCGCGGCCAGAACGCCGGGCTCGCGTACACCGACGATGACGCTGGCAAAGCCGATCGAGCGCAGCACGGTGGCCGAGATGATCAAGCCCAGCAGCGCCAGCGTGCGGCTCTGCCTCGTGGTCTGCGGCGGCCCAAGAAACATGTAGGCCAAGATCGCGAATGCCAGTGGATAGAGCGGAGATGCCAAACGATCATATAGTTCCGAGCGGTACTGATCCGGCTGAGCGACATAGAGAGCGTCGTCCGGCCGCGGCCACATGAGTTCCCAGATGTACTTCTCGCGCACGGTATAGTTTACGTTCAGCGGTCCGCTGGTGAATTTTGACAAATCGAAAGCATAACGGTCGAAAGTCACAATGCGCGGATCGGGGTGGCCGGCTTCGAGGCGCTGGATGCTGCCATGCTCGAGCACGAGGAACGAGCCATGGTCGTTCTTTACGATCTCGCCTCGCTCGGCGAGATAGGTGGCTTGTTCATTGGGGTCGCGGCGGTCGTCGACGAATATGCCGATGAGCAGCCCGTTCGGGCGCCGGTCTGCGATGTGGAAGGTGAGATTGCCGCTGACGCTGGTGAAGCGGCCGGGTTGCACGATGTTGGTGAGAATGTCGGCGCGCACCTGCTCCGACCAATCGCGCAATTCGCGTAGCGCGCGGGGCGAGACATAGGCCGCAATAACGGCGACCAGCAGCGACACCAGGATAGCCGCGGCAAGGAACGGCCACAATAACCGCCACGGCGAGACGCCGGCCGCGTTCATGACAATGATCTCGGAATCGGAACCGAGCCGGCTGAGAACGTGCCCTGCGGATATCATCAGCGCGATCGGCGCAATGATCATGATCAAGAGCGGCACGATCATTCCGGTAATGCCGATGAAGACGAAAAGCGTCTGCCGCTCGCTCGTGATCAGGTCGAAATCCCGCATCGCCTGCGTGAACCAGATCACCACGGTCAAGGTGACCAGTGTAATCAGGAATGCAACCATCGTGGTGCGGAATATGTATCGGCTGATCGACCCCACCGGACTCGTTCTCCCCGCCGACGGCCCATCGCGACGGCCGGAGCGGCCGTCGCCGCCGCATCGCGCGCAAGCCCCGTCTCACCAATGCGAGCGGGGTGATGCTTTCACAAAATGGCCCCGCCAAGGCAATCCCATTGCTGCAAATCGTAAAGGACTAGGCCGGCGGTCGCGCGAGCCCCGGACAGGAGAACCGCTCGCTCCCGATGAACGCACTTTGCACGTTCGAGGAGTGCGGTTCATAACTTGGCTGGTAAACCGCTATGAATCGGCCGGGAAGGCCTGAATAGGACCGAAAAAATGCCCGTACTCCTGAAGCTCGGCTTCACTTCCTTCACTCGCACTCGCCTGCGTGGAGTTCTTGTTATGTTCTGTGGGGAGAATTTGAAATTCGGCACCGCGACCAAAAAGGCGCTTTCGAGCGCCGAAGACCTGGTGCGGCGAGCGGCGGCGGCGGATCGCTTTACCGGCAAGAATGGCTCGGCGCTCGATATCGTTGCGCCGCAAGGTCTCGATGTGCCGCGGCTGGTCGTGGTCGGGACCGGCAAGGAGCGCACGCTTGAGCCGCGGGAAATCGTCAAGCTGGGCGGCATCGCCATGGGAAAGGTACCGGCGGCCGCAGCGGAGGCAACGGTATTTGCCGAATTCTGCCCGGGCGGGCTCAAACCCGATCGGGTCGCCGATTTGGCGCTCGGTATAAGGCTGCGTGCCTACGCGTTTGACCGCTATAAGACCAAACGCAAAGAGGGGGAGGAGCGAGCCGACAAGGTGGACGTCAGCGTGGCGTGTGCCAATCCCGGAGCCGCCGAAAAGGCCTGGGGACGAAGCGCGGGTATCGCCGATGGCGTCGTGCTCGCGCGCGATCTCATCAACGAGCCTGCCAACGTGCTCTATCCGGGCGAATTCGCCCGCCGGGCTTCGGTCCTGGCAAAGCTCGGTGTGAGCGTTGAGGTGCTCGATGGTGCGGCAATGCGCAAGCTTGGGATGGGTGCGCTGCTCGGCGTCGGACAAGGCTCGACGCACGATTCCCGTCTCGTCGTCATGCGCTGGAACGGCGGCAAGCGCGGGGTCGATCCGATCGCTTTCATCGGCAAGGGAGTGTGCTTCGACACCGGCGGGATCTCGATCAAGCCGGCGCAGGGCATGGAGGACATGAAGGGCGACATGGCCGGCGCCGCCTGCGTCGTGGGACTGATGCATGCGCTCGCCGCGCGCAAAGCCAAGGTCAATGCGCTCGGCGCCATTGGGCTCGTGGAAAACATGCCCGACGGCAAGGCGCAGCGGCCCGGCGATATCGTCAAGACGATGTCTGGACAGACGATTGAAATCATCAACACCGACGCCGAAGGCCGCCTCGTGCTCGCCGACGTGCTGCATTACGTCAACAAGCGCTTCAAGCCGAAATTCATGATCAACTTGGCAACTCTGACAGGCGCCATCATTGTCGCGCTCGGACAGGAATATGCCGGCCTGTTTTCCAACAACGATAAGTTGGTCGAGCGGCTGACCGAGGCGGGCGAGGCGACGGGGGAGCGGGTTTGGCGCATGCCGCTTGGGCCTGAATACGACAAGATGATCGATTCGAAGTTCGCCGACATGAAGAATACCGGCGGGCGCTGGGCCGGCTCGATCACGGCGGCGCAATTGTTGCAGCGCTTCGTCGACAAGACGCCGTGGGCGCATCTCGATATTGCAGGTACCGCGCTGGGCTCGCCGCAAACCGACATCAACAAGAGTTGGAGTTCCGGTTGGGGCGTGCGGCTGCTCGACCGCCTGGTTGAAGATTATTACGAACGGTGAACGGCGCCGGATGACCGAAATCCTCTTCTACCACCTCAAAGGACACACGCTCGAGCAGGTGCTGCCGCCGCTCATTGCGCGGTCGCTTGAGCGCGGCTGGCGGGTCGTGGTGCAGGCCTCCTCGGACGAGCGCATAGAGACGCTCGACGCGCATCTATGGACTTGGCGGGACGACGCCTTCCTGCCGCACGGAACCTGGCGCGACGCCGAGGCTGCCAAGCACCCGGTTCTGCTGACCGTCAACGAGGAAAATCCCAACGGCGCCGCCATCCGTTTTCTGGTCGAGGGGGCGGGGATGCCGGCCGATGCCTCGGCGTATCAGCGCCTTGTTCTTGTCTTCGACGGGGACGACCCTGACGCGGTTGAGACGGCGCGGGCCCGTTGGACTAAGGCAAAAACTGAGGGCTTTGAGGTGACCTATTGGCGCACCGACGAAAATGGCCGCTGGCAGCGGCAAGCATAACAGCTCGGCGTTTCAGTTCTGCCACAAGATTTTTAATTAACATACTGATTTAAAATATAAATTTTATTCTTAAAGGCCGGCGTTAAGGGCGCATCGCAAGGGCCTTTCCGCCGCACTATATTTTTTGCTCGGCTATCAGATTGAGTGCTATAGTTTCGTTATGAACAAACATTCGGCGGCAAAAGGGCGGACGGCCAAGCCGAGCCGCAGCACAGGGACGCGCAAGGCTTCGCCGCAGAAGGCTTCGCCGCAGAAGGCTTCGCCGCGGAAGCCTTCGCCGCGCAAGGCGAGCGCGCGACCAGCGGCAAGAAAACCCGAACCGAGCAACGGCCGGAAGATCGCCGGAATCAGCATCACTCAAATGAGCATCAGCCAAATGAGCATCAGCCAAGTGAGCGCCAGCCACCTGAACGTCGGGAAGGTAAACGTCAGTGCTGTGGCGTCGATTGGTTTGGCTTTGCGGGCGCACAAGTTCCGCGTCGGTCAAACGGTGTTCTATACGTCGAGCCCGATCAGCCGGCCGGGAGCCAGCGGAAGCTACAAGGTCGTTCGGTTGCTGCCGTCCGACGGCGACGACTATCAGTATCGGATCAAGCACGCTGGCGAGGCGTTCGAGCGGGTGGCCAAGGAAAGCCAGCTCGAACTCGAAAGCTGATCGCCGGCGTCGAAGCCGAAATCCTTCTTCGCGCCAATTTGCCGTCAGCTTTGCCGGCAAGCCACCCGACGGCTTTGGCATGCGCTGATGCACTGGCGTCCGCGCCGGCGCTGAGCCATACTCGCGTTTCCTGTGACGTGGCGTCGCGTTTGTCGGTAGGGTGCGTTGATGCTCCGCATCGATCCGCAAATCTTGGCTTGGGCGCCCCGAGTGTGGATCGCGGCGGGCTCGGCGGTGTTGCTCGCCCTTATTGTTTGCGCGCTGGCGCTCCCTCGCTCCCGAAAGGGTTTCGTCGCCGCGGCCGCGCGCTTTACCCTTATCATGCTCGGTGCGGCGCTCAGCGGATCCTTGACATGGGCGTTTTTCGACGGCGCGGCGGTACGCGACCGGACCGCCGAACGTAGCGCGCTGGAGATCCGCGCTGGGCAATTGGCCGCGCGATCGCTCGCGCCGGGTTCGCCGCTCGCCTGCCTCGATGCATTGGCGGGCGATACCATCCAGGCGGCGTGTGAGCGGGCCGTGTTTGCCTCCCCGGCAAATGTGGCGACCGCAATTTCCTATGTGGCGGCACAGTTTGCCCTACTTGCCGACATGACCGACTATAGCAGCCGCGGCGGTACCGACATCGGCGCCGCGTTGCTGCCGTTGCGGCGTGCGCTCGAAGCCGATCCCTTCGGCTTTCTCGCCCATGTGCTGGTCCGCGATGGCTGCACCAGCGAGAATTGTCCGGCACTCGCCTTGTTGCACAACCCGAGCCACGTGCGCACGAATATCATCGCACAACCGCTCAGCCATTATCTCGATTATTATCGCGAAGTGTGGGCCAAGTCGCCCGACGTGCCGGTTGCGGATATGGCCGATACACAGCCGACCGCCATGGCCGCGGCGAATGCGCCGGGTAAGCACAAAGGCCTGGCCAACATCGATTTCCCTTCGGCAGCATCGATCCCGCCGATCAGCATCATGAATCCCGAGCCCAAAGCACCGGCAAGTGCTGAAACCGCTCGCCAACGCGCAGCCAAACCGTCAGCGCATGACGGGGTCGATCCGGTCTGGACGCCGGCCCCGGCGCCGGCCGCGAAATGAACTGAGCGTGCGGCCCGCGCCGCGCTTTTCGCCCAACCCGTTGCGCGAGAGGCAGGGCCGGGTTCTGATTGGAATCATGTTCGGCTCCGTCCTCATCGCCAATCGCGGCGAAATCGCCTGTCGCGTCGCGCGCACGGCCAAACGGCTCGGAATGCGCACGGTCGCGGTCTATTCGACGGCCGACGCGCATGCGCTGCACGTGCGATCGTGCGACGAGGCCTATTTGCTCGGGCCGGCGGACCCGCGCGAGAGCTACCTTTCGATCGGCCGCCTGATCGAGATCGCAAAGCAGGCCGGCGCCGAATGCATCCACCCGGGCTATGGATTTCTGTCGGAGAACGCGGATTTTGCCGCCGCGTGCGCGCTAGCCGGCCTGGTCTTTGTCGGGCCGCCGGCGGCGGCGATGCGTGCCATGGGGCTCAAGGACCGCGCCAAGGCGCTGATGGAGAAGGCGGGCGTGCCGGTCGTGCCCGGGTATCACGGCGAACGGCAGGATCGAAAATTCCTCAAGGAGAAGGCTTATGAGATCGGCTACCCGGTGCTGATCAAGCCGGCTGCCGGCGGCGGCGGCCGTGGACTGCGCCGCGTCGACCGCCACGCCGAATTCGACACGGCGCTCGAATCGGCGATCCGCGAGTGTGCGGCGGCCTTTGGCTCCAGCCGCGTGTTGATCGAAAAATGCATCGCTTCGCCGCGCCATGTCGAAATTCAGGTGTTTGCCGACAAGCATGGCAAGGCAATCCATCTCGGCGAGCGCGATTGCTCGCTGCAGCGCCGGCACCAGAAGGTGATCGAGGAAGCGCCGGCGCCGGGAATGACGCCGGAGCTGCGTGCGCGGATGGGCGCCGTCGCGGTGGAGGCGGTCAAGGCCGTCGGCTATGCCGGCGCCGGCACCGTCGAGTTCATTGCCGACGGCACGCAAGGTCTGCGTTCCGACGCGTTTTGGTTCATCGAGATGAATACGCGCCTGCAAGTCGAGCATCCGGTGACCGAGGCGGTCACCGGGCTCGACTTGGTCGAGTGGCAATTTCGCGTTGCCGCCGGCGAAAGTCTGCCGCTCACGCAGGCGCAAGTCCCGCTCGAAGGTCACGCGGTCGAGGCGCGCATCTATGCCGAGGACCCGGCGAACGATTTCTTGCCCTCGACCGGCACGATCGTGGCGTTGCAATGGCCTGGCGACGTTCGCGTGGAGAGCGGCGTCGAGGCGGGCGGCGAAGTGACGCCGTACTACGATGCGATGATCGCCAAGCTGATCGCGCAGGCGGCTACGCGCGAGGCCGCTCTCGATCGGCTTACGGCCGCGCTCGAGCGCACGCTGATCGTCGGTCCGCGCAATAATGTGGCGCTGCTCGCCGCGCTTTGCCGAACCCGCGAGTTCCGGCAGGGACGGATCGACACGGAATTCATCGATCGTTCTCTCGCCGTGCTCGGCGCGGTCGCCCAGCGACCCGACCATGCCGCTGCGGCGTTCGGGGTGGCGCGCTTGCTCGCCGGGCCGTCCCCGGACGAGGCCGGGCGCTCGGATGAAGATAATTTCGAGGCCAACTCGCCGTGGGCCGCGCGCGACGGCTTTCAACTCGGCGGCACGCGCACGCTTGCCATCCCGATCTTCATCGACGGCGAGAGCGCCAATGCGACCGTGACCTACGGCAAGGACGGCGCGCGCGTTGCCATCGACGGCACGCCGCCGGCGACGGATGCCCGGGCATTCGCGGCGGCGGACGAGGTCTTCGTTTTGCGCCATGGCAGGCAGACGCGGGTGCGGATTAGGGATTTCTCCGCCGCGGCGACGGCCGCTTATGGCGGCGACGGCATCGTCAAGGCGCCGATGCACGGCAGGGTGCTGGAGATGTTCGTCGGTCCGGGCGATCGCGTGGCCGCCGGCCAACGGCTTGCCGTAATCGAGGCGATGAAGATGGAGCATACGCTCAATGCCCCATTCGCCGGCGTCGTGTTGCGGATTGCGGCAGCGCCGGGCGCCCAAGTTGTGGAAGGCGCGCAGATCGTGGTGATCGAGCCGGCGGCAAAGCGATAATGTGAGTTCATGGCTCTTCATCTCGTCAAGCTGTGCGTCGGCTGCGATTCGGTCCGCGACCTCGAGGACTGGATCAAGCAAAAGCTCAAGGACAAGCGCAACCGCGGCGAAAAGCCCGAGCACATCCATCGCACCCGCATGGTGCCCAAGCGCGCGGCTGAGCTGACCGACGGCGGCTCGCTCTATTGGGTCATCCGCGGCGAAGTCATGTGCCGCCAGCGCATCCGCGCGGTGCGGCCGTTCCGCGACAAGGACGGCGTCGGGCGTTGCGGTCTCGTGCTCGATCCCAAAGTGGTGCTGGTCGCGCCGCGGCCGTATCGGGCGTTCCAGGGCTGGCGGTACCTGGCGGAAGCGGACGCCCCGCGCGACCTCGACAAGGCGGCGCCAGGCGCGGCTGCCATGCCCGAAAAGCTGCGGCGGGAGCTGCGCGAACTCGGCCTGATGTGATACCAGTCTTCCGGTTACCTCCTTTCAAGGGAAGTTACGGCTTGGCCCACGCGTTGCGGAGGAAGTGCATGATCATCGAGCACGAGAACGACGTCACCAGGGCGGTGTTGAGCGAAATCGCGCGCGCGCCCAATGCGCGCTTTCGCGAGGTCATGTCGGCCTTCGTGCGCCACCTGCACGATCTCGCCCGCGAGGTGAAGCTGACCGAGGAGGAATTCCAGGCCGCCATCGGCTTCATCGTCGCGCTCGGCAAGCACACCACCGCGACCCACAACGAGGCCGTGCTGATGTCGGGGTCGCTCGGCTTCTCGACGCTGATTTGCCTGCTCAACAACGGCAATCGCGGACAGACCGAAACGGACGCCAACCTGCTCGGCCCGTTCTGGCGCATGGATTCGCCGGCGACGCCGAACGGCGGCTCGATCGTGCGCTCGCCGACGCCGGGACCGGCGCTGTTCGTCGACGCCACGTTCCGCGATGCCGACGGCAAACCGATCGCGGGCGCCGAAGTCGATATCTGGCAATCCTCGCCCGAGGGCTTTTACGAGAACCAGGACCCGATCCAGGCCGACATGAATTTACGCGGGAAGTTCACCACCGACGCCGGCGGCCGCATCGGCTTCCGCAGCGTCAAGCCGGCCGGCTATCCGATCCCGATCGACGGCCCGGTGGGCGAGCTGTTGCGCGCGCAGGGCCGGCACAATATGCGCCCGGCGCATTTGCATTTCCTGGCCTACAAGCCCGGCTTCAAGACGCTGATCTCGCAGCTCTACGATCCCGACGACAAGCACATCGATACCGACGTGCAGTTCGGCGTCACCCGCCACCTGATCGGCAATTACGTGCGCCACGACGGCACCGACCGCGCCCCGGCGCCCGACGTCGGCGCGCCGTGGTACTCGCTCGCACACACCTTCGTCATGGCGCGCGGCACGGCGCGCCTGCCGCAGCCGCCGATCACCGGCAAGGCGGCCGGCGAGCGCCCGCAGATTCCGCATCTCGAGCCGGCGTGAGGTTTGTCCTCCCCGCGGAGCGGGGGAGGGACCGCGCCAACTAGTCCGGCGCGAAGCGCCGCCCGATGACAGGCTCATCGCGGCGGAGGGGCGCCGCCGGTCCGCAGGGGCAAATTCCCTGCCAGCAGGGAATTCTGCAGGGAATTTTGCAGAATCCGGCCGTTTTTCGTGTTTTCCGGCCAAAATTCGCCAACGATTCCAGCTGCTTGCAGCAAAATTCCCTACGCAACGGAGCAGGGAATTTTTGCCTGCCTAGCAGGGAATTTTTCGCGGCAGCAGGGAATTGCAGGGAATTTCACGGAATGGCCGAAATTCGCCAAGTAGATGGGGTAACGGGCCGGCGCCAGAGTAGCAAGCTGGCTTGGGGCTTGCGGGGGCGTTGGCGGGAAGGTGGTCGTCCCTCACAATGATGGTGTGACGAAGTCGGCGAGGCCGCTTCAAGCATCG
>Ga0207416_1000507_pt1 | contig 65936 bp, 71 predicted proteins | sample PaiPotPPM11metaG_FD_184107 | JGI IMG/M metagenome (GOLD analysis project Ga0207416, IMG submission 184107) | Iron sulfur acid spring bacterial and archeal communities from Banff, Canada, to study Microbial Dark Matter (Phase II) - Paint Pots PPM... ... | reverse complement strand
AGTCCGTAGACATGGGTGACGTTGAAGCCTGCCGCCTTCATCGCCGCCGGAATCCGTGCTGGCGGCGATGAAGGCGGCAGGCTTCAACGTCACCCATGTCTACGGACTGACCGAAACCTATGGACCGGCGAGCGTCAACGATTGGCATCGCGAGTGGGATGCGCTGGAAGCGTCCGAGCAGGCGGCGAAGAAGGCGCGCCAGGGCGTGCGCTATCCGGTGCTCGTAGCCCTCGATGTCCTCGACCCCGCGACCATGCAGCAGGTCGCCCGCGACGGCGAGACGCTGGGCGAAGTCATGTTCCGCGGCAACGTGGTGATGAAGGGCTATCTGAAGAACAAGACGGCGACCGAGAAGGAATTCGCCGGCGGCTGGTTTCATTCCGGCGATCTCGGCGTCATCCACCCGGACGGCTATATCCAGCTCAAGGACCGTTCCAAGGACATCATCATTTCCGGCGGCGAGAACATTTCCTCGATCGAAGTCGAGGACGCGCTGTACAAGCACCCGGCCGTGCAAGTCGTCGCCGTGGTCGCCAAGCCCGACGATAAATGGGGCGAGACGCCCTGCGCCTTCGTCGAGCTAAAGCCCGGCGTGGCGGCCACCGCCGACGAGCTGATCGCCTGGTGCCGCGACCACCTCGCCGCCTACAAGTGCCCGCGCCACATCGTGTTCGCCGAGATTCCGAAGACCTCGACGGGGAAATTGCAGAAGTTCAAGCTGCGGGATGTGGTGAAAGAGATGTAAAATGAGCCGCCGCTCAATCCCGCGAAAGCAGGATTCAAGTTCGGCGTGCCAAAACAGAAATAAAAGACCATCCGGTCCCCGCTGGCGCAGGGACGAGCGGCATAGTGTTCCGAACTTTATGGACTAATGAACGAACGTGTCGTGCCTAATGCGCTCGATTTCGTCCTTGACGTGCAATTTTTTTCGCTTGAGTTCCGCAATTTGAAGATCGTCTGCGGAGGGGTGGGTGAGCGCTTCGTTGAGCTCTTGCTCGAGCGCCTGGTGCCGTTTTTCGAGTTCCGCAAGATGCGATTCAATCGCCATGTGGCATGCCTCCTTGCGTGAGATTGCTGCCTGATCGGATCATCCTACACCCTAACAACCGAAAGCAAGAATACTCCGTTTCAGCCCTTACGAAAATCCCCCAAAAATGACATGACTGTCGACCTTGTGCACAATTGCAAGGCATGCCGCACGGACTTGTCGGGGATTAACCAAAACGCGATAATCCATAGCGTCTTACCTGGCATATGATCTGGCGGCCACGCGGCCGGAGCGCAGGGCCGACTCAGGCTTCGACCAAGGCGGCGATGACGAAAGAGGAAGAACGCGAGCTTCGGGCGCAATTGGCGCGCCTGCAGCAGGAGCATCGCGACCTCGACGCCGCGATCGCGGCGTTGCAGGAATCGCTGGGGTCCGACCTCATCCAGGTGCAGCGCTTGAAGAAGCGCAAGTTGCAGTTGCGCGACCGGATCACCTTCATCGAGGACCAGCTCACGCCGGATATTATCGCTTAGAGCATGTCCCGCAAAAGTGGAACCCGGTTTTGCGACAAGGGACATGCTCCAACAAGCAGCTAGAGCGGGATGACGATTCGAAGAAAAGTCATCTCGCTCTAGACGTTTCGGCGGAGCATGATCTTGTCCGACCTTCCTTCGCCCGCCGAAGCGGGCTTCGCGAAGGCGGAAAACCGGTACCCATTTTCGGGATCATGCTTTAGGGTGCCGCTCCTTCCGTTCGCCCTTGCGCGCGTACATCGCCGCATCGGCGCGTGCCAGCACCGCTGCGGGACTATCGAGGCGACCTAACAGCGCCACGCCGGCGGAGGCGCCGACGACGAAAGTCGAGGCGCCCCAGCAGACCTGAGTGGAATAAACCGCCGCTTCGAGCGCGGCCGCCTTCACGGCCGCGGCGGCGCCGCCGACGTTCCACAACAGCACGGCGAATTCGTCGCCGCCGACGCGCGCCACCACGTCGGATGCGCGCACATTGCGCATCAGCACTGCGGCGATCGTCTTGAGCACGGCGTCGCCGGCGGCATGGCCGTGGCGGTCGTTCACCGGCTTGAAGCCGTCGAGATCGACATAGAGCAGCGCCGCACTGGTGCCGTAGCGTTTGACGTAAGCGAGCGAACGCTTGAGTTCGCGCTCAAAACCGCGACGGTTGAGGACATCGGTCAACGGATCGATATCGACCCGCGCCTCAAGGTCGGCGATACGCTCGCGCGAGGTTTTGAGCTGCGCCGCGAGCGCGTCGACCTCGGCAGCAAGCCGCATGAAGCTTGAGCGCGACGGCGCTCGCTGCGATTTCGGCTCGCCGGAATCCTCCGTCTCCGCGCGGCGCGATTGCGGTCGCGGCCGCGGCCGCGGCGATGCGGTCGGTTTGCGGCCCGGTTTCACCGCCCGGATTTTCATTGCAAGAAGCCCCGCCGCGCGAATCGCACTGACAGCATAGCTGTCGCCGCGTCGATCTGCGCCGTCTGTGAAATTGAAAGAAGCCGGCTGGATTACCAAGATTTAATTCGGAGCCGATGGGTCGCTGCCGATGAGGGTCGGTCGTGTCGTTGCGTGATTTGCCATTGGCAGGCGACAGCGCCCGGCCTTATTCAGCCCCGTCGAATGTGCGATTTGTGCAGTGCGCCATCGATATCGCCCACGGCATAAGCCAGTCCCATGAACTCGTCTTCGCGCTCGGCCTTCTAATAAAGGCAGGATTCAGGCATAATTGTTCAGTCTGCGTTCAGCCGTAAATGGGAACTTAGGGCAACACGGGGCGGTTGGGGTGCGGGAAAACTCCATTGTCGAGGTGATGTCATGAGAAAGTTTCTGGTTGCTCTTGTTGCCGCGGCGACGCTTGCCGGGGCGGCCGTGGCAACGTCAGGCCCTGCATTGGCATGGCATGGCGGCGGCTGGCATGGCGGCGGCTGGCACGGTGGCGGCTGGCGTGGCGGTGGCTGGGGTTGGGGAGCGGGCGGTTTCGTCGCCGGCGCCCTGGTCGGCAGCGCACTCGCCGCGCCATACGGCTACGGCTACTATCCGTACGGATATTATCCCCCTCCCTATTACGGGCGTCCGTGCATATGGCGGCGCTGGTGGAATGGCTATGCCTGGGTGCGCGCCTGCGTTTAAGCGCTAGAGTGCGAACTGCTTTGCCAGGTTTCGCCGGAAGGGTCGGCGGCGTCCGCTATGGGATGCCTAGGGTGCCTTTGGGATGCCTCCGGGATGCCTTTCCGGCGGGGATAGCGGACGAAAATGCGCTATCGGCACCAAACTTCCGCCAAATAGTCGAACTTCAATGAGCATGGCTTTGACATAAAATAAATTCGGGGGTTTCCGGGGCTTCCCGCTCGTCCACATTCAGATCCGGCACCCGGCCGGTTCAGAAGAGGAAGACACATGCGCAAATCGCTGATCGGCCTAGCGGCGGCCACCGCCGTCGGCCTTGCAACGCTAGCAGGTCCGAGCGCCGCCAATGCCGGCTGTTATGGCTGCGCCGTGGGTGCGGGCATTCTCGGCGGCGTGGCGGCCGGCGCCATTATCGGCAGCGCCATCGCCAACAACCCGCCGCCGCCCGGCTATTATCCGCCGCCGCCGGGCTATTATCCGCCGCCGCCCGGCTATTATCCGCCGCCGCCGCCGCCGGCGTATGGGCCCGGCTATGCGGAGCTCGCGCCCGGCTGCTATTGGGGCAAGCGTAAAGTTTGGATCGAAGGCATTGGCTATCGCTGGCGGACCGTGCAGATCTGCCCGTAACCCGGCGGCGCTTCGCGGCCTGCCTGTGATCGCGCGAGCGCGCGTTGAATTCGACCGGCCGGCTTCATGAGCCGGCCGCTTTCTTTTATGCTTAGCCGGTGTTTGTTCCTGCGTGCGAAATTCCAACAACTTCGTCAGTCCGCCTCTGCCATGCGACGATGCCGATAGAGACGACCACAGAGGTGGCGCACCCGCTTCCGGCGGTGCGCGAGGCTCTCGGCGATGCCAATGAACCTATCGGCAAGGCCCAGCCTCCCATCGAGAAGGCCAGGCGTCGTAGCGGACAGACGCTCGCCGTTGCGGCGGGGCTGCTGTCGCGAGCGTGGAGCAAAAAGCGGCGCTCGCGGTCGCTTTCGCGCACCATGACCGTGCTCGGCTGGATCGCCGTCATCGCGGTTTGTTGCTATGTCGGCATGGCGGCGATGGTCTATCTCGCGCAGCGCTCGCTGATGTATTTCCCGGACCGCACGCACGCGACGCCGGCTGCGGCCGGCCTGCCCGAAGCCACCGAAGTGCCGCTAACGGCGTCCGACGGCGTACAAATTCGGGTCTGGCACGTAGCACCGCAGGCCGGCAAACCGGTCATTCTTTATTTCCACGGCAATGGCGGTGCCCTGCGCTATCGCGTCGAGCGTTTTCACCGGCTCATCACCGCCGGCATCGGGCTCGTCGCGCTCGAATATCGCGGCTATGGCGGTTTGGCCGGCTCGCCGAGCGAGCAAGGCCTGATCCGCGATGCCGAAGCGGCCTACGCCTACGCCGCGGCGCATTACCCGGTGCAGCAGATCGTGGTGTGGGGCGAGTCGCTCGGCTCCGCAGTCGCGGTTGCGCTCGCGGCGGAGAAACCGGTCGACCGCGTCATCCTGGAAGCGCCATTCACATCGGCGCTCGCGATCGCCGAACGCCGGTATTGGTATCTGCCGGTGCGGCTTCTGATGAAAGATCAATTCCGCTCCGACGAGCGCATCGACGAGGTCACGGCGCCGCTCCTAATCCTGCACGGCGTACACGATCGGGTCGTTCCCTACGCGATGGGCGAGCGTCTGTTTGAACTGGCCAACAAGCCGAAGCACATCGTGCGTTTCCTCGACGGCGGCCACGAAGACCTCGACAACAACGGCGCGCTTGACGCCGTCGCCCGCTTCCTCGGCGGCGATTTAGATTGAATGTGCGGCCGCTCGTCTGCGCTAAAGCGGGGACCCAGCGCTATTGGCAAAAACCATCTGTCCTGACTGGATTGCCGCTTGCGCGGCAATGAGCGGTCGCGGACGCTGCATTAAAACGTCGGATAGGACTGGCCGACTTTGCCGCCGACGCGGGCGAAGCCGGCCTTCGCCGGCGCGTATTTGTCGCTGATATTGAGCGCTTTCGCATAGGAGCCGGCGGCCTTGTCATTGTGCCCCAGGCGCTCGTAGGCGAGGCCTCGGCTGGTCCAGGCCCGCGCGTTTTGCGGATCGAGCTGCACCGCCTGATCGAGATCGCTCGCGGCCGACTTATTATCGCCGATGGCGAGATAGCTGAGCGCGCGCGCGATCCAAGGCTCGGCATTATCGTTTTGCAGACCGATCGCGGTCGAGAAGTCGTCGATGGCGAATTGGTGCTGCTGCCGGCTCTGATAGAGCAGGCCGCGATTGTAATAGGCGTCGCCATTGTCGGGCTTTAGCGCGATCGCCTTGTCGAAATCGTTGAGCGCCTCGGTCGGGTGTCCTTGCTCGCGATAGACGATGCCGCGGCCGACATAAGCGGGCGCATAATCGGCATCGATCGTCAGCGCCTTATCGTCGTCGGCGAGCGCCAGGTCGATCTTGTTGTTTTTGCGATAGATCAGCGCGCGATTGGCGTAGGCCTGGGCGTAATTGGGATCGAGGCTGATCGCCTTGTTGAAATCGGCGAGCGCCTGATCGTTGTGGCCGGCTTGGCCATAGACCGAACCGCGCATGTTGTAGGCTTGCGGGTCGTCGGGATGCTTGGCAATGACCTCGCCGAGCGACGTCAGGTTCGATTGCGAGGTCGCAAGCAGCGCGTCGTTGGTTCCGGCGTCGGAAGCCGGCGGATTGCCGAGCGTCGCGCAACCGGCCAGCGCCGAGAGAGCCAAGAGGGCTAGGAGCGCCAAGCTGCCTCGGACTTGGGGCGCAATGCGCGTGATCTTGAGCGTGACGAATGCGGACCGGGTCATTGGCAGGAAGATAACATCCCGGCGCGCCAAAAAAACGGCGCAGGCAAAATCCTTGCGCCATCACAAAAATGCGCTAAATGTCTCAGCCGAACCGGGGCGCCCGCGGCGGACCGGACCGGCCGGCGCCAGGTCCGGCGCCAGGTCCGGCGCCAGGTCCGGTGGTCGGCTTCGGCTTCATCGGCAAGAGCCCCTCGCGCTGCAAACGCTTGCGCGCAAGCTTGCGGGCGCGGCGGATCGCCTCCGCCTTCTCCCTTGCCTTTCTTTCGGATGGTTTTTCGTAATGGCCGCGAAGCTTCATCTCGCGGAAAATACCCTCACGCTGCATCTTCTTCTTCAGCGCCTTGAGAGCCTGGTCGACATTGTTGTCACGGACGAGAACCTGCACGCGTGCTCCTTTCGCAGTCGGGTTCATGGGATTGCATGGCGGCTAGGCGCAACGCCTGGGCCGCCTTGGCGCGGGCCTGTAGCAGAAGTGCGCCGGAAAGTCCACCTGCACAGAATGAACTAGTCGACAAACACCCGCGTGACATGACCCATCTTGCGGCCGGGGCGCACCGCGGCTTTACCGTAAAGGTGCAGCGCGGCACCGGGCAACACCAGCCAACGCCAGTAATCTTCGACCTCTTGGCCGATGAGGTTCGTCATCTCCGCACGGCCGTAACGGACGGGCTTTGCCAGCGGCCAACCCGCGACGGCCCTGATGTGCTGCTCGAATTGCGACACCGAAGCGCCGTCGATCGTCCAATGGCCGGAATTATGCACCCGCGGCGCGATCTCGTTGACGACAAGCACGCCGTCGCCGCGCACGAACATCTCAACCGCGAGCACCCCGACATACGCGAACTTCTGCGCGATGATCTCGGCGATGCGGCGCGCCTGTGCCGCGGCCTGCTCGTCCAATGCCGCCGGGACCCGCGAAAACTTCAGGATATGATCGCGATGCTCGTTCTCGGTTACGTCGAAACAGGCGATGGCGCCGTCGTTGGCGCGCGCGGCAATGACCGAAACTTCGCGCACGAACGGCACGAAGGCTTCGAGAATGCAGGGCTGGCCGCCGACCTCGCGCCAGGCGGCCGCGGGGTCGCTGCCGTCCTTGATCGTCGCCTGCCCCTTGCCGTCGTAGCCGAAGCGGCGCGTCTTCAAGACGGCCGGCCGGCCGATCCGCTCGATCGCCGCTGCAAGCTCGGCGGCCGAACCGACAGCGGCGAACGGCGCAGTAGGGATGCCGAGCGCCGTGACAAAATTTTTCTCCGCGAGACGATCCTGCGTGGTTGCCAAAATTGCCGGGTCGGGCAGGACCGGCACGCGGCTGCCGAGAAATGCCGCCGTCTCCGCCGGTACGTTTTCGAACTCGTAGGTGACGACGTCGACATCCGCGGCGAAGCGGTCGAGCGCCTCGGTGTCGGTGTAATCGGCGCGGGTGACGCGACGCACGACATCGAAGGCCGGCGAATCGGGATTGGGCGAGTAGATATGACACTTGAAGCCGAGGCGGGCCGCCGCCAGCGCGAGCATGCGGCCGAGCTGGCCGCCGCCAAGGATGCCGATCGTCGCCTCCGGTTCGAGCGCGGGCGAAGCAGGTTGCGAAGTTTGGCTCACGCACCATCCTTCGGTGCTTCGGCGACGGCGGCGGTCTGGCGTGCCCGCCACGCTTCCAGCCGCGCGCTCAAAGCGGCATCGCTTAGCGCCAAAATGCTCGCGGCAAGCAATGCGGCATTGATCGCGCCGGCTTGACCGATGGCGAGCGTGCCAACCGGCACGCCCGGTGGCATTTGCACGATGGAATAAAGCGAATCCTGGCCCGACAAGGCCTTGGACTCGACCGGCACGCCGAGCACCGGAAGGCTGGTCAGCGCGGCGGTCATTCCCGGCAGATGCGCCGCGCCGCCCGCCCCGGCGATGATGACCTTAAAGCCCGCAGCCCTAGCCCCCTTGGCGAAGGCATAAAGCCGCTCCGGCGTGCGGTGGGCCGAGACGATGCGCATGTCGTAGGCCACGTCGAGCGCATCGAGCGTCTCGGCGGCATGCTTCATGGTTTGCCAGTCCGACTGGCTGCCCATGATAATGGCGACTAATTTCGCTCCCGGCGGCGCCACAGCAAAAATCCCTGCGCGAAGGAAGCGGCGTATTATAGGGCCGCGCGTTGCAGTAGCAAGGCGGCCATGCTGAGGTGGCCGGCAAAATGGTTAAGCACGCCGAGCAGTGCCGATGCAGATGAGCCAATACCATTATTTACCGCTGGCCCCCGGCTTCTTCGCTATCCTGGTAGGAATCTTCGTCCTCGTTCTGATCCTGCAGACGGTACGCTTCGCCTATACCAGCCTCGGCATCGGCTCCGGCACGGCGCTCTTTTTGCTGTTCGCTTCGCTCATTGGCAGCATTTTCAACATCCCGGTCGCGCAATTGCCGCCAGAGCAGGTGATGTCCGACCAGGTCGTCGATTTCTTCGGCATGCGCTATGAGGTGCCGGTCGTCACGCATTGGCAAGGTACCGTCATCGCGGTCAATGTCGGCGGCGCCGTCATCCCGGCGCTGTTGTCGCTCTATCTCCTCTACAAGCGCGATTTGTGGGTCAAGCGAGCCATCGCAACGGCGATCGTCGCATTGGTGCTGCATTGGCTTGCCAATCCGGTGCCCGGTCTCGGCATCGCGGTGCCGGTCTTCATGCCGGTCGTCGTCACTGCGGTGGTTGCGCTGCTCCTGTCGCGCCAGGACGCCGCGCCGCTGGCCTACATCGCCGGCAGTCTCGGGACCCTGATCGGCGCCGACTTGACCAATCTCGACAAAGTGCGCGGGCTGGGCGCGCCGGTCGCCTCGATCGGCGGCGCCGGCACCTTCGATGGAATATTTCTCACCGGCATTCTGGCGGTGCTGATCGCGAATCTCTATGCGGGGCCCCGACAGGTCCAGTATGGATAGCATAGAGCCAATGACCTGAGACGGCCGTCCGAAAGGCCCGCCGGCAGCTATTGCGAGTTTATTTGTGCGGGCAGCGAAGGCGGGATGGCCAGCGGTTCCGGAAACGATCATGCTCATATAGAATGAGCATCCCGCCACGCCCGAGCCGATCCATGGATCCAAGCGCGATCAAGGATTATCACGCACACATCTATTACGATCCGGCGCAAAGCCGCGACCGCGCCGAGCGCCTGCGCGAGCGCGTGGCGAAGCGATTTCCGCAAGCCAAGCTCGGACGCTGGCACGACGAACTGGTCGGGCCGCATCCGCAGTCGATGTATCAGATCGCGTTTCCGACCGACATGCTGGCCGACTTCGTGCCGTGGCTAATGCTCAACCGCGACGGCCTGACGATTCTGCTGCATCCCGAAACCGGCGACGATCTGACCGACCATACCGCGCACGCAGCCTGGTTCGGCGCGGTGCTGCCGCTGCGCGTCGAAGTATTCAAGAAGGACAAATAACGGGCCTAAATGCCGCGCTCGCGCTTGAGCCGGTCGATGTAATCGACGACGTCGGGAGGCAGAGATTCCAGCCCTTTCTGCCCGGCGGCCGAAAAATACGGCCGCAATTTCGAGCCGGCGAGAAACGGCGGATCGTGATCGGCGGGAATGATGCGGTCGAACACGGCCACGACCAGCACGGCGACGAGAAAAATGCGAACCGCGCCGAGCGCGGCGCCGGCGGCGCGGTCGAACAGGCCAATTTCGTCATCAACGAGTTCGTTCAATACGTTACGAAACAGCACGCCGAAAGCGACGCCAAACGCAACAAATAGCGCGACGACCGGCAGCCATGACTCGTCCGGCGGCAGGGTGCCGCCGCCAAGGACGAACGGAGCGATACGGGGTGCGACCGCGACGGCTAATGGTGCGGCGAGGAGATAGCCGAGGATGGTCGCAACGCTGCGCAGCAGGCCAGAGGTAAAGCCCATCACGATGGCGAGGAGCGCGGCAGCCGTGACGAAGGCGTCGAAAAGATTCATGTATCAGCGCGGCTGCCCGTCGTTAAACTCGCGCTCGAAAATCTCGCCGAGCGTGGCATAGAAAAAGCCGTTGAGCCGCCCGACCGGATCGAGCTTCTTCATGTCGATATAGCCGTTAGTCATGCAGGCCGGGTCGACGTGCATATAGACCACCTCGCCGATGACCAGCGGATGCCGGTGGGGCCCGAGCTCGATCACCTGGTGCAGCTTGCACTCGAAATGGATCGGCACCTCTTTGACGCGTGGCGCCGCGACTTTGACGCTCGGGATCGGGGTGAGCCCGGTCGCGGCGAATTCACTGTCGTCGGCGGGAAACGCGTTGGCCGAATCGACCATCTGCTTCCACACCGGCTGCGTCACCACGTTGAAGCAGAACTCGCCGGTCTCGCGCACGTTCTTCAGCGTATGCTTCTCGCTGCCGTCGGGATGGCGCGCAATGGTCAGCGAGATCATCGGCGGGACGATGCAGACCACGGTGAAGAAAGAAAACGGCGCGAGATTAGCCACGCCGTCCTTGCTCACGGTCGAAGCCCAGCCGATCGGCCGCGGCACCACGGCACCGGTGAGCAGGCGATAGACCTGACGCCTATCGGCAACGGCAGGATCGAATTCGAGATGGTCGGTCATGGATTGAAGTCTCGGTGCGAGCCGATCGAACCTAGCCCGGATTGAGCGGGAAACGAAATCCTGGAAAACCCGATTGGCTCAAACGCCAAACGCGGGGGTTCGCTTCCGCCCACGCGCTCCGGCGGCTCAAACCCGCCGGAGCACGCACCGCGAGCGCAGGCGGCGGAGCCAACCCGGGCCACATCTAATGCACCCGCACCGGAATGATCTCGACCGAGAGCAGCACTTCATCGCCGAGGCCGTAATAGTAATAGGCCGGTTGCGAAAACAGCCGTAACAACATGAACAGCCGCAAGCGCAGTCGCTTGAAAAGGCCCATCCGCCGCACCGGCACCAGGTTTTCGTGCGATGCGTGCACGACCCAGTGATGGCGGTCGGTCGGCAGCTCGATCTCGCGGTGCCGCGCCATGTCCTCCAACACGTGCTCGACGTTCGGCTCTTCCATGAAGCCGAAGCTCAGCTCGACGGCGATGATGCTGCCGCGATTGTGGTCGCGATAGAACACCGTGACGCGGCAGCGATTGTCGCGGATATAGGGCACCTTGCGATGCCGGACTTCGACCAGGATCAGATTGCGCGGCAGGATGCCGTGCCGTTCCCAGAGCATTTGGATAAGCGCCGGGGCCTGGTCGCTCGGCAGGCTGAGCGGTTTCGGCGACATCACCAGCGCATTGCGTTCCATGAACACTTTGCAGTCGCGATGAAGCGCGACCAGCTCCGCCATCGTCATGGCCGGTTTCGCGGCATAGGCGGCAAAGGTCGCCTTGCGTCCCCATCGCCAAGTCGTCATCACCACAAAGACGGCGGCGCCGACCGAGAGCGGCACATAGCCGCCTTCGATGAATTTCAGCGAGCTCGCAAACAGGAACGACGCATTGACCGCCGTGAGCAGCCCCCAAACCAGACTTGTCGTGAGCTTTCCCCATTTCCAGACACGCCGCGCGACCGGAAACATCGCGAGCGAAGTGATGAGCATCACGCCGGAGACGGCTAATCCATAAGCGGCCGCCAGCGCGGAGGCCGAGCGGAACGTCAGAACCAGAAGCACGCAGCCGACAAACAGCGCCCAGTTTACGAAGGGCACATAGACCTGGCCGGCATGTTTCTCGTGCGTGTGAAAAAGCTCAAGCCGCGGAAATAGACCGAGCCGGATCGCCTGCGCGACCAGCGAAAACGCTCCGGAAATCAGCGCCTGCGAGGCGACGACCGTCGCCGCGGTGGCGAGCAGCACCATCGGATAAAGCAGGGGCCCCGGCACCATGCTGTAAAACAGCTTGCCGGCTTCGACCGGCGCGCCGCCCAGCACATACGCGCCTTGGCCGAGATAATTGAGCAGGAGCGCAGGATAGACGACGGCGAACCAGCCGATGCGGATCGGTCGTGCGCCGAAATGCCCGACGTCGGCATACATCGCCTCGCCGCCGGTGACGACCAACATCAGGGCGCTGAGAATGAGGAGCGTATCGAACAAGCCGGCGCGATGCAGATAGGTCAGACCGTAAACCGGATTGAACGCGGCGAGGATGTCCGGATGGCCTTCGATCTGCGCTACACCGAGCGCCGCGATCGCCGCGAACCAGACGATGAGGAGCGGACCGAAGACGACGCCGATTCCGGACGTGCCCTTGAACTGGACGGCGAACAGCCCGGTCAAAAGGCCGATGGTGATGGGAATGACGGCGTCTCCCAAAGCCGGCGTCGCGACATGCAGACCTTCCACGGCCGACAGCACGCTGATCGACGGCGTAATGATCCCGTCGCCGAACAGCAATCCTGCGCCCAGCATCAGCGCCCACAACAACGGCGCGGTGCCGCGGCGGGGCTGTTGGTGCAACAGACCGTAAAGCGCGAAGACGCCGCCCTCGCCGTCGTTCTGCGCGCGCAGCACCAAGATGGCATATTTGATCGCGACGATGACGGTGATCGTCCAAATCACCAGCGATACGCCGCCGAGCACATCGGCCGGCGTTTGCGCAGCGCCGGCCCGGCCGAAGAACAGCAGGTCCATGGCATAGAGCGGCGACGTGCCGATATCGCCATAAACGACGCCGAGGGCGCCGATGGTCAGCCCGGCAAAGCTGCCGCGCGGCGCGTGGGACGACGGCGGGCCCGGCTTCGCGTCGGCGGCGCGCCATTTGCGAAAGCGCGTTAAAGCATTCATCAACCCAAACCGGCGGCTACGGCAGACGGCCATCGTTCAATAGCAAGATTGGAACCGGACCTATTGATACACGTCAAAACGCGTTCCACCGGCTGCCTTGGCCAAATGCCTTGGAACCCGCAGCGTCGAACCGGTAGCTGGAACCGCACGATGTTCCGGTAAAAATACCTATGAACAAAAACCGCTCGCGATCGTTTTCGAAGAGCGACAAAAACGGAGAGTAAATCGCATGAAAAAGCTTGTTCTCGCCGCTGGGTTGGTGCTGGCCGCACCGTCGGCATCCATGGCGCAAGGCTATGTTTACGGCTCGCCATACGGCTCCGGTTCCTATGATTACAGTCCGGGCTATGGTCCGTACGATTACGCGCCCGGTTACGGCGCATATCAATTCGCGCCGGGCTTTGGCGGCCCCAGCTATGGCGGCGATTGGTACGACTACGACCGTTCCGATGCTCCGGGCCGTGGCAACAGCGCGGAGTCGCAACGATGACGTTGAGAAAAATCATTTTGGCTTTAGCGCTTCTGACAAGCGTAACAACGGTCGCCATTGTCAGCGCAGCAGCGCCCAGCTCGGCGCAAAGCCAGCCTAATTACGGACCCTCCCGCAACGGCGGTGGCGACACTTACGGCGAGCCATATAGCGGCTCGGCTGGCGCCCGGGCGCGATCGGGCGGCTGGTAGCTACAAGCCTATTTGACTTTCCTCCGATCTCCTCGACCATGGCGCCATGAATGGCGCCAGCAACGGCAACATGCCGGAAAAACAGCGTTTGACCGTGGCCGTGGTCGGACTCGGCAGTATCGGCGGCGTGGTAGCGGGTTGCCTGGCCGCGGCCGGCAGCCACGACATCGTCGCCTGCATGCGCCGGCCGATCGAGCGGCTCACGCTGGAGCAGCCGGGCGGCACGGTCGAGGTTAAGCTCCGCGCGTTGACCGATCCGGCGCAGGCCAAGCCCGCCGACTGGGTGCTGCTTTGCATCAAGACGCACCAGACCGAATCGGCGGCGCCGTGGCTGGCACGACTGTGCACGCCGTCGACGCGCGTCGCCGTTCTGCAAAACGGCATTGGCCATGTTGCTCGCGTCGCGCCGCTCGCCGACGGCGCAACGGTGCTGCCGGTGATCGTCTATTACAACGGCGAACGGCTTAAACCCGATCGCGTGCGGCTGCGGCAAGGCTCCGACCAAGATCTTGCGGTGGCGGACGACGCGGCCGGACGCGCCTTCGCGCAGCTGCTGGACGGCACGCGGCTTCGCGTCCTGCTCAGCGCCGACTTCGCCACGCTCATTTGGCGCAAGCTTTTGATCAACGCCGTCGCCAATCCGATCACCACGCTGACGCTGCAACGGCAGGCGGTGTTGCGGCGGCCGGATGTGCAGGAGCTCTGCCACGCCATTCTTACGGAAGCCGTAGCGGTGGCGCGCGCCGAAGGCGCGACCCTCGCCGACGACGAGCCGGCGCGAGCGATGGCGACGCTGTTTATGTTTTCCGGCGAACTCGGCACCTCGATGTATTTCGACCGGCTGGCGGGCCGCCGCCTCGAAGTCGAGGCCTTGACCGGGGCCATTGTCACGGCCGGCGCGCGTCACGGCATCGCCACGCCGTTCAATACGGCGCTGCTGACGCTGTTGCGCGCCATCGACGACGCGGCCGAGAAATAGCTCTACGAGGCCATCGTCTCGCGGTGTGATCGCGCCAATCGCCGGATATAATCCGATGCTCGCGCAAACGAAGTTCACAGGGAGCTGCCATGACCCGACGCATACCAGATGTCCGCACCGCGGCCGAGAAAGCGTTTAAGGCGGCGACCACGAAGCCGGTCGAAGCAGCAGCGCCGAAGGCGGCGCCGGCGCTGCCCGGCGTGAAGGAAATGGTGTCGCTACGCATCGACCGCGACGTGCTCGACTTTTTTCAGGAAGACGGCTCGGGTTGGCAGGAGCGCATCAACGCCGCATTGCGCAAGGCCGCGGGGAAGTAGCCAAATCCTGGCAAAGCGCCGAGTCTTGACTCTTCCGTTCGGATATGTTCCTGTTTTGTTCGGTCACAAAACTTGCTGCCGCAGAAATAATCAGGGGGACAGAAAGATGAAAACGCTCGTTCTGGCTCTTGGTTCAGCTCTTGGTCCAGCCCTTGGTCCAGCCCTTGGTCCAGCCCTCGGTGCAGCCCTTGGTTTTGCCGTGCTCGCCGCGCCGGCGCTGGCGCAAACGCCGATCACGCCGGCCGACGCCAAGGGGCATGTCGGTCAGACGGTGACGATCGAAGGCCCGGTCGGCAATGTCTACACCGCCCGCTCCGGCATGACCTTCATCGACATCGGCGGCCGCTACCCCGACAATGCCTTCGCCGCCGTGATCTTCGCCGACGACACCGGCAAATTCCCCAACATCAAGGCGCTCGACGGCAAGACCGTGGACGTGACCGGACCGGTTTCGCTCTACCGGGGCAAGCCCGAGATTATCCTGAAATCCGCCGACCAGGTGAAAGCGAAGTAGCGCGAATTCTCCCCCGCGCGCCTTGGTCCCTATCCCCAATCTAACCTTGCGTTTCGACTTCGGCGCGGACGCTGGATGTCCGATGAAAATGCCATTCCATAAAATGCCCTCGGCCTCCTTCACGCTTTATTGAAGCCGCCACCGCGAGGATGACACAGAGGACCGCTAACAAGGTTCCACGCAAGCACGGAGGGATTCGCCATGACGCTCCAAGTAGGTGGCAAAGTCGCGGTGCCGATGCGTTTTTTCCACGAACGCTATTTTGGGCGGCCGTCCTGCCCCAAATGTGGCGAATTGCTGATGGCGGCGGAAAACCCGGAATTCACCCAGTGCCGCAGCGGCGATGAGATCCGGAATTTTTGGCGCTGCGAGAGCTGCGACCATCGCTTCGACACGATGGTGAAGTTTAAGCCGCTTGCCGCGTGACGCGCAGCACAATCGCCTGGGGTCATTGCCGGCCGACGCCGACCACAGCCAGATTGACCGGCGCGAGGCCGGAAAACCCGAGCTGCCGTGCCGCGGCCGGCGTCACGTCGATGAGCTGGTTTTTGCCGAAGGGTCCGCGGTCGTTGATCCGTACCACGACGGTTCGGCCGTTACGCAGATTGGTCACGCGCACCATCGTGCCGAAAGGAAAGGTGCGGTGTGCGGCGGTGAGCTTTAAGGGCGAGTAGGCTTCGCCGCTCGCGGTCATGCCGCCTTTCTGCGTGCAGATCGCGGCCAAGGGCTTGGCGGCGGCGCCCGGCACGCTCATCGCCAACACCAGAGCGAAACACAAGGCCGTCTCAATCAGGCGCGCAAATGTCATGTGAACTGAATATCGAATTTGCAACACTCGTAACAGTGCCCGCGGCACGTCGCGTTCCGGGAAGAGGAAATACCGCGATTCTCTCAAATCGTGCGGTAGCCCCCGTCGGCCATGACGATCGCGCCGGTGACATAGGCCGACAGATCGGAGGCGAGAAAGATCGCCGGGCCGACGATATCCTCCGGCTTTCCGGTGCGGCCGAGCGGTGTGTGGTCGAGAAAGATCTTCACGAGTTCCGGATTATTGGTGCGCACCTGTTCGTTCAGCGGCGTCTCGATCAGGCCGGGGCCGATGGCGTTGACACGCACGCCGTCCTTGCCGAGCTCGGCGGCGAGCGCTCGGGTAAAGCCGAGCACGCCGTGCTTTGAGGTGGTGTAGGCGGGCGAGTTCGGCGTGCGCACATGCACGAAGGATTGGATCGAGGCGATATTGACGACGCGCCCCTTGGCCGCGCGCAACGCCCCGAGGAACGCATGCGTCACGTTGAACAGGCCGTTGAGATTCACCGCCATGACGTCCTGCCAATCCTTGATCACGGCGTCGGCGTCGCCGGCAAAACCGTTACGCCGGTTGATGCCGGCATTGTTGACCAGGATCGAGACCGGACCGACCTCGCTTGCGACCTTGGCCGCGATGTCGCGGCAAGCCATCCGATCGGTGACGTCGAGCTTGAAGTCTTGCGCCGCGCCGCCGGCGTCACGGATAGCCGCCGCCGTCTTGGCCGCGGTCTCGCCATTGATATCGAGCACGGCGATTGTGGCGCCCTCCCGCGCAAAGCCCAGCGCGATGGCGCGGCCGATGCCGGAGCCTGCGCCGGTGACGACTGCGATGTGGTTTTGCAGGAGTGCGGGCATGAACGCTATCCCTCTTCGATCTCGCCGCGGCGAGCATAGCAATGTTTTGTGGCCATGGCCGCGCTTGCGAACGCGATCGCGCCGGGGCAGGGTCGGTGCGAATAGCCGGTGATGCCCCGCGGGCCGGCGCAGGAGAACCCGACATGGCGACAAATGACCGGCCGGTGATCACCAGGAAAGGCGACGAACACGGCAACACCGCGCAATCGGGCGGCCTGGCGCTGATGACGGGAGTGGGAGCGCAGCATACGCCGGCGACCCGGCTGTGGTTCGGCAAGGCAAAAAATGCGCCCGGCTTCCGCTCGCTGCCGCACCACCATGGCGAGGCCGAAACCGGCGCCTATGTGCTGTCCGGCCGCGCCCGCATCTATTTCGGCAGGGATTTTGCGGACTACGTCGACATGGCGGCCGGCGATTTCATGTTCGTGCCGCCGTTTTTGCCGCATCTCGAAGCCAATATGAGCACCACGGAAGAGCTGTGGTGGCTCGCCTGCCGCACGCCGGAGAACATCGTGGTCAACCTCCCCGATGTCGCCGACGTTTCGCTCGCGGGTTATCGCCGGGTGTGAAGTCAGCAAGTAGCTCGCCGCGTCATTCGCTGGATTCGCGCGCGTCGGACAGCGCCTGCCACAGCGCAATCCCATAGTCCACGATGTGCTCGTCCTGGCAGCGATCGCAGCGATAGGTTCGCATGTCGCGGCCCGACATCGTGCTCTTATCCACCATATGCATTTCGGCGCCGCATTTGGGGCATTGCGTCAGCGATGGCGCCGCCGCCGGCTTGCGGCGGTTTATCAGCGTAAAACTGAAGGGCCACTTCATCGGAGGATTCGCTGCCTACCACCACAACGCCGCCTGCCCAAACCGCCGCCGCGCCAGAGCCGGACCGCGAGCAGGAGCGAGACGGCGCCGATGGTGGCGTTGATGATCGCGCAGACCATTCTGGCACCTCCAAAGCTAATCTGCACGACCGGTGTGACGGACCGGGTGGTTAACGCTACAGAGCTTGCGCAGCCCCCGATAGTTCCCCCGGAGCGTCGGGCGACGCGTGCCGCCGCCACTGCGGCCGCCTCAGTTTCGGTGTCACTGCGCTTTATCCGAAATACGCCTCGTAACGCGGCCTGCGACCTGTTACGCCATCGAGCGGTTAGCGACGGGGCGCGGCCCAGGCAATCGGAAAGGATGTTGCGGCGATGGAGAAATCCAATAAGTACGAGGCGGGCGCGCAGTTCGCAAAGGCGCAGCGCGCCACCGACGCCAAAAAGGCGATGTCCGATTACGAAACCGCGGCCAAAGCGCTGCGCGCGAAGACCGAGCGGCTCAAGGCGCTGCGCCTGGCAAGAGATGCCGCGGCGCCGCAACAGCCGGCCGCGCCGAAGCGAAAAGGCAAAAAAAGCGGCAAGTCCGGCACTTTGTCGGATTGGCTGGACGGTCAGGCCAAGGAAGGCCGCGACAGTTGAGCGGGATGTTGCTTCGGTGAGGATGTAGCCGACATTGCGGCGGCGCGCATGCCACAGCGCTACGCTCACGGATTATCGCCCGGCGTGACGGTGCGCATCGCTGGCGCGTTGCGGCTTGGTTTTATCAAGCCCGGATGCGGATTGGTTGCCCCAGCCACGGTGCTTGTCGGGGGCAGGGAGGCCGGGGCGTCCACTTCGGGACGGTCACGCAACAGAACGCAACACAACGCTCACGCCACAGACCGTCCCGATCAGGATGTGATTTCGCTACAAATTACGCCGCAGCGGCAAACTGGATCCGGGGCGAGCCCACGACGCCGCTCTTCTCCATCACCGTCTTCATTTCGCTTGAGCCCAACCAGGTGCGAGCCTTCGAAACGTCGGCGGCGTCGGCAAGAATCACGACGTCATTTTGGTCGTCGGCACTGCGGAACACCTTGGTGTTGGTGATGCCGGCAGACGTGCGCTCCTTCTCGTGTCCATTGTAGCTCGTACGCCATGCATTGAAGTCTTTGACCTTGAGGTGGAGAGTCAGGTTTTCGTTAGCCATCGGTATTCTCCTGTGTGAAAATGCTGTGTGAAAATGTCTTGCTTACGCACGCCACCAAAGTCGCGCGCGCGATCGGCCTTGCCGGTGCAGAACGCACCCGCAATGCGAATCAAGATCGATTTTTAGCTTAGAACAGTGCCAGCCGATGGCACCGACGCTGCCGGTGGTTGTTGAACGGAGACTTCGGCAGGTCGCCGTTTTTTGGGCAGCTCTCGGGCAAGCCGTTGCCTGCCACTATCTTTATATCTGTGCTTCCGAGAGAAAAGCACAAGGGGGCGATAAGCTTAATTCGCGGAACTCGCTGCTGTCGGTGCGCTTGCTACCACCACCGCCGCCTGCCCCAACCGCCGCCAAAGCCGCCGCCGCCGCGAACCAGCCGAACCACGAGCAGAAGCAGGACGGCGCCAATGGTGGCGTTGATGATGGCAGAGACAATTCCCACCCCAAGGTGGATGCCGAGTTGCGGCAGCAGCCAGTCGCCGATGAACGCGCCGATGACGCCAATGATGAGATCGCCGATCAGCCCGAATCCGGCCCCGCGCACGATGTGGCCGGCCAAATAGCCGGCAACGAGGCCGACCAGCAAAATGACCACAAGACTTTCATTTGAGAGATACATGGCTGCGGCTCCAAAACCTATAATCGATGCAATCACGGTAACCCGTCGCGGAACTTATTAGTTCCATGAACCACGCCCCGCGGGGCGAACTATTTGGCGCTGTATTTGGCGGTCTATTTATTTTGATTATTCGCCATTGTGGTCAATTTGGATCAGTCCAGGCCGCGGCCGCGTGGGAGCGTTATCGGCGCAATCGCTATTTCTGCCGGTAATAGCTACTCTGCCCTCGCCCGCGCCGCGGGCGAGGCTGTCATTGCCGCGTAAAGCCGGGCATGATCGCGCAAAACCGATCAGGCTCTCGGCTCGAGGAGCAAGGTGCCGCGCGAAGGAGACCGCATGTCGAACATTATGATAAAGCAGCGGGCTGACGCTCAATTTCGAAAGCCGCCCAGGATCGAGGACGGCAACGACGCCCAGTCGGACTACGAAGCCGCCGCCGACGCCCTCGCAGCCAAGATCGCGCGCCTGAAGGAGTTACGCCTGGCGCGAGACGCCGCCGCGCGCGCGGCGCCGCCGCCCGCCCCGGCAAAGAAGCTCCGCGCCAAGAAAAAACAGAAAAAGCAGAAAAAGCGCCCCGCCGTATCCCTGTTGGAGTGGTTGAAGAGCCGCTAGATCGGGCCGGCTCGCAGCCTGCATGAGCCAACGGCTCCGGCTCGAAGCGCCGACCGCAAGGGGCCGGCCGATGACCAGCTCCGCGCCATGCGTGGTTGACGGCCGAGGCAGCAATCCCCGACTATCGTTACGCGCATCCGCGCTACGCTTGCCGCCTGATTTGGGCTATAATGACAATAGCCTGACAATGCGGGCCTAACACGGCGGCGACCCTAAACTCGCGCCAGCATGGAGTATCGGCAATGCCGCTGCAGCGGGGCGAGGTGCAAGGCTACGACTTCAATCGGATGGTCGTTGATTTCACCATGCTCGATCAGGACAAAATCATTTCTTGCGCGATCAGTACCGCAGCAATGGACAATCTTGAGGACGGCCGCGCCCTGAAGCCGGAACAGCGTGTCGACCAGTTTCTGCGCTTGCGCGACGTCATCGAAGAGCGGGCCTCGGTCAAGTTTTTCCAGGAGCAGGCCCGGCTCGACCGGCCCGTGGTGCTGCGCTCCAACGATTTCGGGAAATAGCCGATTCGAACCTGCCCCGCGACAGCGGGTGCGGATGATTTTCCGCGTTGCACGGCCCGGCGGCGCAAGCGGTGTTGCCGGGTGCTTGATTATTCGCGAGGCTGGCGAGATGCGTCTTCTTTGTTGCGCCATGGCGGTGCTGGCGGCGCTCACCACGCAATCCTGGGCGGCCAGCCGCGCCTATGTGATGAACGGCCTCTTTGTCGGTCGCGGGCTGGCGACGATCGCCGCGCGGCTGCGCGAGCGCGGTTATATCGTCGCCTATGGCAGCTTCAGCCAGGACCGCGCCTTTGCCGCGGATGCCTGCGCGCATCCTGACGACCGCATCGTCGTCATCGGCCATTCGTTCGGCGCCGAGGCGGCGGCGCGGGTCGCCACCCAAGCCGCCGCCTGCGGCGCCCGCGACGTGACCATGATCGGCGTCGATCCGGCGGGCCCCGCCGAAGTGCGGGGCGTGGCGCATGCGGTGAATTTCGTCGGCGAATATCGCGGCACGATCGCCGGCGCGCAAAATATCCCGGTCCCCGGCTTTAGCCACATGGGCATCATGGACAGTCCCGACGTGCAGGCGCGCATTTTGTCGGAGGCGGAGTGAACTTATCCTCCCCCGCTATCGCGGTGGCGGATGCGGGATTACGCTTCGCGCGCCATAAGCCGAAGCAAAGGACACCGCCTCATGCGCGAAGAAAAATTCACGCCGCCGGCCGGCGCCTTTACCCGCAGCGTGCCGATCCGCTTTTCCCATTGCGACGCCGCCGGCATCGTCTACTTCCCGCATTATTTCGACATGTTCAACGGCGTCATCGAGGACTGGTACAAGGACGAGCTCAAGCACGATTACGCCGAGCTGATCATGGCCGGCCGCTACGGCTTTCCCTTCGTGCGCATCGAATGCGATTTCAAGATCCCGAGCCTGATGGGCGAGGACATCGAGCTGACGCTGTTGGTCGAGCGCATCGGCCGCTCCTCGCTGTCGATCGTCATCGTCTGCCACCGCGACGGGCTCCTTCGCCTGCGTGCCCGCATGGTCACCGCCATGATGTCGCTCGAAACGCGCAAGTCCGTGCCGATGCCGCCGGACTTGCGCGAGGCGATCGAGGCGTATCGGAGAAAGACGGCGGGCGCGTAGGACGGGCGCAGTCAACGGGTGTGGGCGCGAAGCGCCGCCTCAGCCTACGGAATTCCAGCGCCCCCGCGGCGCTCAGCCGAAGAACCACGACTCCGGATCGCCGATCGCTTCGCCGGCGTTCAGCGCCAACAGGCCCTTGACGCAGCGGATCAGGGTCCAGATCACCCACCACAGCAGGATCAAGCCGCCGATGGCGACATGCAGCGCGACGACGCCGACGACGACGTAGAGGAGCCCGATCCAGAAGGTTCTGATCTGAAACCGGAAATGGCTGCGGCTGACCGGATCGGCGCGGTCGACCTGCGTCGAGGCGACGATGAGGCCGATCACCGCGGTGAGGCCGGTGAAAAAGCCGACCAGATATAAAATATAGACGCAGAGCGCCAAACCGTAATCCGACAGCATCGGCGGTCTCGGCGTGACGGCCTTATCGTCCACAGCGGCCTTTACAGCCACCTTTGCAGCGGCCTTGGCAGCGGCCTTTGCAGCGGCCTTGGCCATTCGCCCCTCCCCGTTGACGCCGGGAAAGCTTGCCGCCGCGCGTTCGCACGCGGCAGCCGCCGGCGCCGGCATGAGTTTGCCATGGCCGGCGGCCCCGTCACAACCCGGAATGCTGCAAGCGTAGCCTGGATGGAGCGGAGCGTAATCCGGGAGTGTGCCGCAAGGCTTACCCCGGATTTCGTGGAATTTACACGCGGGCGCGCATTGCGCGACCCGAGTGCCCAATGCGGGCTACGCATGTGGCGAACGAGGGCATTCCGCGCATCATGGTGTCGGTCATGGTGTCGGTCATGGTGTCGGTCATGGTGTCGGTCATGGCGTCCGTCATCGCGCCGAGCTACAATGTCAAATCGTCCGTGCGCTGCGGCGCTTTTGATTTCAGGGAGAACTTGACCATGAAACTCTTGTCGGGAATGCGAGCCGGCCTCGTCGCGCTGGCGGCGCTGGTCGGCGCGGTGTCGGTGGCGCACGCCGAAAGCGGCACCATCAGCATCCGCATCTTCAAGGCCGGATTCGTCATCGGCGGCTCGGCCGGCGAAGGCGTGCTGAACTTCGAGGGCCGCAGCTATCCGCTGTCGATCGGGGGGCTGAGCTACGGCTTCACCTTCGGCGCCTCGGAGACGCGCTTCCACGGCACCGTCAGCAATATCCACCGCCCGTCCGACGTCAACGGCGTCTACGGCCAGGGCGGCGCCGGCGCAGCCGTCATCAAGGGTGCGCAGGGCATCGTACTGGCCAACCAGAACGGCGCCGTGCTGACGCTCGCCGGCGAGCAGACTGGTCTGATCGTCAGCGCGGATCTGAGCGGACTGGTGTTGACGCTGAAGTAAGCCGGCGCAGCGTCTTAAGTGTTCGAGCGGCGGCGATGGCCGGGGTTCGCCCCGGCCATTCTGTTTGGTGCGCCTGTGTAGGATGGGTGGAGCGACTTGTCCGCCGAAGCGCGAAGGCGGAAGCGATACCCATCATGGGCAGCGAGGTTAAGCGATGGGTTTCGCAAGAGCTCAACCCATCCTACCCCGTGGTGCCGATCCACAATGTCAAACAGCGACGCGCTCTGTTTCCCTCTCGCACAGGGCGATGATGCACCTGTTGGCGCGAGAGACATGCGATTTCGTTCTCGCGATGCGGCTATCGCATCCGAGGTTTGCTTCACGCTTCAAGAAAGCCCGTCCAAAACGCCCCCAATAAATGAAGGGGGCGGAGCGCCGCAAGGCGCGTATTCAAAGGCCGCATCGACGGATGCGGCGCGCGCCACGCAGGCGAATGTTGCCACTCGTCCGCGCTTCGGGCGCGCTCGCCTTTCGGCGCTCCACCGCGGTTCTCGCCAGTCGGCTCGCGCCGACTGACTCAGCTCCAGGCCATGCTTCCTGGGACGCGGGTCGGGCGGGCGTTACCCACCCTCGCCTATCCCAGTCCAGGGACTGCACCTCCCGCACCGGCCGTAGTACCGGCGTGAATGATGCCCGAAGCCGCCCGGGCGCGGTTTGCGAGACCGCCCGCGGGAACCGCACTTGCTCCACCTTCTAGGTCGCACCCGGAACGTGCCCTTCGATGAGCAAGCTTCGACGCATGCTATGTATCTATATCGGGGACCATTGTCACATCACGTCTCCGTGATTGGGACGGGGCCCAATACCCGTTTTCCGGGGGCGGCGCGGCACGATGAGCAAGTAGGGCGGATTAGCGAAGCGTAATCCGCCGTCTTGTTGTAAACTCATGTCATGCCGAATTATCGCCGCGCCTTCGTCCCCGGTGGGCGTTGGTTCTATACCGTCAATCTTCTCGAACGGAACCGAAAGCTGCTCGTCGAGCATGCCGATGCTTTGCGGGACGCATTTGAGCAGACACGGAAGACGCATCCCTTCGAGATCGCGGCAATCGTCGTGCTTCCCGACCATCTCCATGCAATTTGGCGTTTGCCGCCGGACGACGCGGATTTTTCCACGTGTTGGCGGCTGATCAAGGCGCGCTTCGCCAAATCCTTGCCGAAGCACGAGCGGCGCTCGGCCGTCCGCAAAGCGCGCAATGAACGCGGCATCTGGCAGCGGCGTTTCTGGGAACATTTGATTCGTGACGACGCCGATTACGCGCGGCATGTCGAATACTGCTACTTCAACCCGGTCAAGCATGGCCTGGTTCGGCGCGTGCAGGATTGGCCGCATTCCTCCTTCCACCGCGACGTCCGGCTTGGCCTATTTCCACTCGATTGGGCGGGGGATATGGATAGAGTCGGTGAATTCGGCGAGCGGGAATGAACAACGTAGGGCGGGTTAGGCGAAGCCGTAACCCGCCATTTTCCGCGCCACGAGCCAAACCGAAACCGAAATGGCGGATTACGCTTCGCTAATCCGCCCTACGGGCTACGGGCTACGGGCTGGATTGGTGGCCGCTCGCTGCGGCGCGGAACATGCCAACGGGGATGTAGTCCGCCTTTTAGGAAGGAAACGTCCTGACCGTTCCTCGCGTGTGCCGTGGACGGCCTTGTAAGCAGCGCGCTTGAGCGCAGCTTCCATCTCCTCAAAATCGATTCCTCGTGGCTTGCCATCTCGCTTCGTCATGGCGCATCTCTGCATGGATGCCCGGGTCAAGCCCGGGCATGACGCGGATACTGACGTGTCCCGGGCGCAGCGCAGCGTGAGCGTAGCGAACGGTGCGCTGCAGAACCGGGACCGCCGCAAACTCGGAGCGTGGAACGGTCCCGGATCAGCGGTGCACCGCTTCGCGCTGCACCGCGTCCGGGACACGTGTCCTTACAACGCCTTATTCGCTTCCTTCGCCGCCTCAGCCTTATCGACATAAACCTGCGCGCCCATGTCGAGAAACTTCTTCGACATCTGGTCCATGCCGGCCTGTGCCGAGTCCGGATAAAGCGCGGCTTTCTCGTTGTCGGTGAGCCCCGAAGCATACTCCCGCACGTCGGCCGTGATCTTCATCGAGCAGAACTTCGGCCCGCACATCGAGCAGAAATGCGCCACTTTATGCGCTTCCTTGGGCAGCGTCTCGTCGTGGTATTTGAGCGCGGTGTCGGGGTCGAGGCTCAGGTTGAACTGGTCCTTCCAGCGGAAATCGAAGCGCGCCCGCGACAAGGCGTCGTCGCGCAATTGCGCCGCCGGATGCCCCTTGGCGAGGTCGGCGGCATGCGCCGCGATCTTGTAAGCGATGACGCCGTCCTTGACGTCGTTCCGATCCGGTAGGCCGAGATGCTCCTTCGGCGTGACGTAACAGAGCATGGCGGTGCCGAACCAGCCGATCATGGCGGCGCCGATCGCCGAGGTGATGTGGTCGTAGGCCGGCGCGATGTCGGTGACCAGCGGGCCCAAAGTGTAGAACGGCGCCTCGCCGCATTCCTTGAGCTGCTTGTCGACATTGATCTTGATCTTGTGCAGCGGCACGTGGCCGGGGCCTTCGATCATCACCTGGCAGCCTTCCTTCCAGGCCACCTTGGTGAGCTCGCCTAAGGTTTCCAGCTCGGCGAATTGCGCGCGGTCGTTGGCGTCGCGGATCGAGCCGGGGCGCAGACCGTCGCCCAAGGAAAACGACACGTCGTATTTGCGCATCAAGTCGCAAATCTCGTCGAAGCGCTCGTAGAGGAAGCTTTCCTTGTGATGCGCCAGGCACCACTTGGCCATGATCGAGCCGCCGCGCGAGACGATGCCGGTGACGCGGTTGGCGGTGAGGTGGATGTAGGCAAGCCGCACGCCGGCATGGATGGTGAAATAATCGACGCCCTGCTCGCATTGCTCGATCAGGGTGTCCTTGTAGCATTCCCAGTCGAGCTTGACGGGGTCGCCGTCGACCTTCTCCAGCGCCTGATAGATCGGCACGGTGCCGATCGGCACCGGCGAATTGCGCAAAATCCATTCGCGGGTGTTGTGGATGTTGCGCCCGGTGGAGAGGTCCATCACGGTGTCGGCGCCCCAGCGGATCGCCCACACCATCTTCTCCACTTCCTCTTCTACGGATGACGTGACCGCGGAGTTGCCGATATTGGCGTTGATCTTGGTGAGGAAGTTGCGCCCGATGATCATCGGCTCCAATTCGCCGTGATTGATGTTGGACGGGATGATGGCGCGGCCGCGGGCGACCTCAGAGCGCACGAATTCCGGGGTGACGAACAGCGGCACCGCGGCGCCGAAGCTCTCGCCGTCGTCGTGGCGTTCTTGCGCGACGTCGAGCATTTTTTTGCGGCCGAGATTTTCGCGCTCGGCGATGTAGATCATTTCCTTGGTGATGACGCCGGCACGGGCCCATTCGAGCTGGGTGATGGGGTGGTGGGTTGTTGCACCTCCCCCTGCAGGGGGGAGGTCGGCCGGCGCAGCCGGCCGGGTGGGGGCCTTCCGCGATTCAGCAGCACCCCACCCCGGCGCTTCGCGCCGACCCTCCCCCTCCAGGGGAGGGTGCACAGCGGAGACCGCCCGCATCGGCTTCGGCGTATTCGGGAAATTCCGCGCCAGATGCTTGCCGCTGACGTTGCCGTTGTCGACCGGCTTGATCGGGCGGCCGTCATAGTCCTCGACGCCGCCGCGCTCGCGCACCCAGGCGACGCGCGCGCGCGTTAAACCCTTTTCGACGTCGATCGCCGCGTCGGCCTCGGTATAAACGCCGGAGGGGTCATAGACCCGCACCGGCTCCTCGCCGGAACCCTCCGCGAGCGGGATCTCGCGCAATGGCACGCGCAGCTCGGGCGCCGCGTCGGGCGCCGCGTAAATTTTGCGCGAGCCGGCAATCGGGCCGGTGGTCACCGTCGGCGTGGCGAGCTCGGCTTCGGAGAGGGGCTTGTTCATGGATCGCTCCTTGGGCGGACGTTCAAGGCGTCGCGCCGGTTCGGCGATCCGGGCTCGGCATTGGGGCGGTTTTCGCGAGAAGTTTCCGTCCCTTCGCCGGCATGACCCGGATCAGGTTCAAAGGGTTTTTCTCAGCCCGCTTTCGGGCACCCCTCGGAACCCCTGTAATTTAGGCCGTTAGGAGGGCGTGTCAACGCGGGGGAGATACCAGCGGCGCACTCCTTCTCCCCGCGCGCGGGGAGAAGGTCGGGATGAGGGGGCTTTGCAGCGATTCTGAGCGCCTGCATTCCGCGCCCAGCGGTGAGGCCCCCTCACCCCAACCCTCTCCCCGTAAACGGGGAGAGGGAGCTAATAATTCTTCAACAGCCTTTGCAGGTAATCGAGCTCTTCCTGCGGCCGGGTGAATTCGCCGAAGCGCTTGCGCAATTCCTCGAGGATGCGGCGCGCGCGCTGCACGTCGATGTCGCCGGGGATCTTGACCGTGGCGTCGTCGCCGTAGTCGCGCCCGCGCAACGGACGGCCGAGCGGATCGGTGTCGTTGTCGCCGCGCGCCTCGCCGAGCCGGCTGCCGCGGCCGCGGCCTGAGCCCTGGCCCATCTGCTGCTGCAACGCTTGCGCCAGCGACTGCGCGCCCTTGCGCAAGGCATCGAGCGCGCGGCCTTGGGAGTCCACCGCGCCCTCGGTATTGCCTTGGCCGAGATCGCCCTCGGCTTCGCCCATCGCATCGCCGGCGCGGCCGAACTCGTTCAACTGGTCCTGACCTTGACCTTGGCCTGGCGCTTGCTGGCCCTGCTGGCCGTCCTGGTTTTGGCCGAGACCGCGGTTCTTTAAGTCTTCGAGCAATTGGTTGAGCCGGTCGCGCAAGGCTTGCTGACCGTGCTGCAGCTCGCCGAGGGAATCGCCGGGACGCTGCGTGTGCCCGGGCCGGCCCTGCTGGCCGCGTTGCGCGCCCTGCTGATCCTGATTCCGGTTTTGGCCCTGCTTGAAGGTGCGGTCGCGCAAATCCTGCTGCTGGCGGATCATATCGCCAAGCTCGTCGAGCTCCGACATTTCGTCGTCGCCGCCGTTGCCGTCCGGCGACGCCATCTGCATGTTTTCCATCATCTGCTCGAGCTGCTGCAAGAGCGCTTGGGCGGCGTCCCTGGCGCCGCTCTTGGCCAGGTTTTCCAGCCGATTGAGCATGTTTTGCAGGTCGCGTTGCGTCATCACCCGCGCATTGGGATCGAGCGGGCGCGCCAGCTGCTGATTGTTGCGCAGCTGCTGCGCCATTGCCTGCAAGTAGCGCTCCATCGCCGCGCGCAGCTTGTCCATCAACTGCTTGATCTCGTCGTCGCTGGCGCCGCGATCGAGCGCCTGCTGCAGCGCCTTCTCGGCGTTGCGCAACGCCTCCTGCGCGTCGGCAACATCGCCGTCCTCGATATCGACCGCCATCTGCCACAGCCGCGTCACCACGTTGCGCAGATCGTCGTCGGACTTGGCGCGCACCAGCGACCAGAACACCGAGCGCAGCCCGAGATAGACGCCGGCCTCCGGGGTGAATTTGTCCGGCGCGATGGCGAGCGCATCGAGCGCGGTGATGACTTGCGGGCGCGCATTGGCGTCCATCGCCAGATCGCGCCGCTGTTCGATCAGCGCCCGCGCCAACGGTTTGATGAAGACGTGCTGCGGCAGGCGGAACGTCAGCGGGTCGCTCTTGCCGACATTGCCGCCCTCGTCGTGCGCGACCAGCGTCATCGTCACTTCGGCGCCGGCCCAGGGGTGGTCGGTCAAGTCCTTGATGGTCTGGCCGACGCCGTTCTTGGTGCGCGCTTGCGGCAGGACCAGCGGGAAATCGGGCGGCCCGTAGAGCGGACGCGGCGCCGGCTGCGCTTTGTCGCCAGATGCCGCCGGATCGTCGTCCTTGCGCGCGAACGTCGCCGCCGCTTGCGTCACGCCGTAATCGTCTTGCAGCCGGTAGGACAACAGCAGCGAGCCGCGATTCTGCGCTTGCGGGTCTTTGGTGAGTTCGATGGTCGGCGGATTGTCGGGAATGGCGTTAAACGGCCAGACCAGATCGCCGCCGGCGCCGCGCAGCGTCGCCGTGCCGGTTGCCGTAACGGTAAAGCGACGTTCCTCGGTGCCGGCCGGAGCCTGCGCCGCCTCCTTCGCCGGCGTGACGCCGCCGCTGCCGGAAATATCGAGGTTGACGCTGCCGGTCGAGCGCACGATCAGCGTCGAGTTGACCGGCACGGCGAACGGGCCGTCGGCCGCGCCCGGTGCCTGCGCCGCAGCCGTCTCGCCGGGATGTATGCCGGGCAGCACCATCGGCGCCCTGCCGGTGTAAGCCGGCGGCACCACCCAGGCGTCGACGCGGAAATTCGCCGGCAGCACCACGCCCTGCCAATCGAACGCCGCCGCGATGCGACGCCACCTTTCACCGCCGGCGGCGAAAAACGTGGCGATGCAGGCGAGCAGCACCAGCGCGCGCAGCGCGTAGGGGTCGCGCCAGGCGACGCGCGGCGCCGGTGCCCCGGGTCTAAGCGTGCGCGCCGCGGCCATGGCGCGCTCGACATGGGCGTTCCACAGCGCCAGCGAATAGGAATCTTTGGCAGTGACCGCGAGCTCATCGGCAATCGCGGTCGCCGGGCGATGGGCGAGCCCGCTGCCGCGATCGAGCCGGCTTAAGCCCTCGCGCATCGCCGGCATGCGCAACAGCCCCAACGGCACAAGCGCCGCCACGACAACGACGACAAAGCCGATCACGCCGATGGTGCGAGCAAGCGGCGGCAACCACAGCCACAGCCCGAGCCAGGACAGCGCGAGAAACAAGCCGATCGCGGTCGCCAGCGTCGCCAGCGCCGGCCACAGCCGCTCCCACAGGATCGTCCAGCGCGCGCGCCGCACCGCGGCGACAAGAAGCGACTTTGCCGCCGGATCCACAGCGCCGTTGTCGGGGGCGGTATTTGGCAAAATCTGCTCGGTCACAACTCTTCCGTTTTGCGGGTCGGCGGCCGGCATTCATGCGCCTGCACCTGGCAGACAACACGTTAACATGAGGGCCAGTTCATGGCACTTAAAGCCCGGCAAAATTTAGAGAAGCAAGATCGAAGCCAGGTCGCAGCAAGCCTCACAGCCAGCCCGGCAGGCGGTCGAGCGCGATCAGTTCGTCGAGCGTTTGGCGCGGCCGGACCAGCGCCCATTCGTCATTGCGAACAAGCACTTCGGGGACGAGCGGCCGGCTGTTATAGGTGCCGGCCTGGGTCGCGCCATAGGCGCCGGCGGTCATCACGGCAAGCAGATCGCCGGGCTTCGGCTCGACCACGGCGCGGTCGAGCGCGAGATAGTCGCCGGATTCGCAGACCGGCCCCACCACGTCGGCAATGATTCGCCGCGCCCCCACCGCAGCTTGACGCACCGGCCGGATGTCGTGATGCGCGTCATAGAGGGTCGGACGGACGAGATCGTTCATGCCGGCATCGACAACGATAAAGGTCTTGGCCTCGCCGCGCTTCACATAGATCACGCGCGTCACCAGGATGCCGGCATTGCCGACAATCAGCCGGCCCGGCTCGAAAATGAGCTTGCAGTTCAGGTTCTTGGTCGCGCGCTTGACGATCGCCGCATAGGCGTCGGGATCGGGCGGCGGCTCGTTGTCCTCGCGATAGGGAATGCCTAGGCCGCCGCCGACGTCGATATGCGAGATGACGTGGCCGTCGGCGCGCAGCTGGCCGACGAACGCGGCCAACAGCGCGAACGCATCGCCGAACGGATCGAGCTCGACGATCTGGCTGCCGATATGCATGTCGACACCGATGACACGCACGCCTTTGAGCTTGGCGGCGCGCGCATAAACGTCGCGGGCGCGGCTGATCGGAATGCCGAATTTGTTCTCCGCCTTGCCGGTCGCGATCTTGGCGTGGGTCTTCGGATCGACGTCGGGATTGACGCGGATCGAAATGGCGGCGGTGCGGCTCTTTCCGGCGGCGATCGAAGCAAGAAGTTCAAGCTCCGGCTCGGACTCGACATTGACGCAGAGAATGTTCTCATCGACCGCCAACGCCAGCTCGCGCGCGGTCTTGCCGACGCCCGAGAACATGATCTTGTCCGCCGCCACGCCGGCGCTGCGGGCGCGCAACAATTCGCCTTCGGAGACGACGTCCGCGCCGGCGCCGAGCTTGGCCAGCGTCGCGATCACCGCCTGATTGGAATTCGCCTTCATGGCGTAGCAAACCAGCGCGTCGACGTCGGCGAAGGCGCCGGCAAACACCTTATAGTGCCGCTCGATGGTGGCGCTCGCATAGCAATAGAACGGCGTGCCGACGGCGTCCGCCAGCGCGATGAGGTCAACCGCTTCGGCGTGCAGCACGCCGTCGCGATAAGTGAAATGGTGCATGGAAAGTCTTTAGCTTGAGATTTTAGTTTGCGCTACCGCGACACCGCGTTGGCGCCCGTCACTGCAGCAGCGGGTCGAGAATGAAGGGCCGTTTTTGACCCGGCGTCGCCACCGGATTGCCTTGCGCGTCGAAGCCGTTTTTCAGCGCGGTATCTTGCGGCGAGCCGGGTGCGGGCGTGCCGTCCGGCGACTGCAACTGCGAAGTCGCGGCCGGGGTGGCGGGCGCCGGTCCCGGCGGCAGCTCAAGCGGTCCCTCGCGGCCGCAGCCGGCAAGCGCCAGCGCGGCCATGCCGATCAGGGCAAATGCAGCAGGGACATTCAAGCGAACGGCAGCCAAAGCACGCTCCACAAGGACTTTATCGCCGACAGGATACCACACCCGACCGCGGCGGCGACATTGTGTCGAAAACGCGTTGCCAAACACTTATGCCTTTTTCTGTAGCCGCTTGAGCCAGCGTTTGGCTTCGCGGCGGACATTGTTCGGCGCCGTGCCGCCATAGGCCGCGCGGCTTTTGACCGACTTTTCGACCGACAGCACGGCGAACACCGCTTTGGTGATCTTGCTGGTGATCTTGGGCTCGACCGCCTGCATCGCTTTAAGCGGCAACTTTTCGAGCGGCACGCCGGCTTGGGCGGCCACGGCCACGATCTTGCCGGTAATGTGATGAGCGTCGCGGAACGGGACTTTAAGCGTCCGGGTCAGCCAGTCGGCGAGATCGGTGGCGGTCGAATAACCGTCGCCGGCGATGTCCTTCATCCGCACGACCTCGGGCTCGAGATCGCGCACCATGCCGGTCATCGCCCGCAACGACAATGTGAGCGCGCCGATCGCGTCGATGGCGCCTTCCTTGTCCTCCTGCAGATCCTTCTGATAGGCGAGCGGCAGCCCCTTGATGACCAGCAACAGCGAGGTGAGCGCGCCGACGATGCGCCCGGTCTTGGCGCGAACGAGCTCGGCGGCGTCCGGATTGCGCTTCTGCGGCATCATCGACGAGCCGGTGGTGAATTTGTCGGACAGCCGGACGAGGCCCGCGAGCGGCGACGACCAGATCACGATCTCCTCGGCAAAGCGCGACAGGTGCACGGCTGCGATGGCGCAGGCCGACAGCGTCTCCAGCACAAAATCGCGATCGGCGACGGCATCGAGCGAATTCGCCATCGGCCGCGTAAAGCCGAGCGCCTTGGCGGTCATGGCGCGGTCGATCGGGAATGACGTGCCGGCGAGCGCGCCGGCGCCGAGCGGGCTTTCGTTCAAGCGCGTGCGCGCATCGGCGAAGCGGCCGCGGTCGCGGCCGGCCATCTCGACATAAGCCAGCAGATGATGACCGAAGGTCACCGGTTGCGCGGGCTGCAGATGGGTGAACCCCGGCATCACGGTATCGGCATGGTCGAGCGCCTTTTCGGCGAGCGCGCGCTGATAACCGGCAAGCGCGGTATCGATGGCGTCGATCGAGTCGCGCACCCAAAGCCGGAAATCGGTCGCCACCTGATCGTTGCGCGACCGGGCCGTATGCAGCCGCCCGGCTGCGGGGCCGATCAATTCGCCAAGCCGGCTCTCGACATTCATATGGATGTCTTCCAGCGCCCGCTTAAAGGCGAATTTGCCCGCCTCGATCTCTGACCGGATCGTGTCTAGACCGTGAGCGATCTTCTTCGCATCTTGCGCCGTGATGATGCCTTTTTTGGCGAGCATCGCCGCATGCGCCTTGCTGGCGGCGATGTCCTGCCGGTACAGGTGGCGGTCGAAATGGATCGAGGCGTTGATATCCTCCATGATCGGATCGGGGCCCGCGCCGAACCGTCCGCCCCACATCTTGTTGCTCATGACACGCTGCTTCTGATGCGTCCGCCCAAGACTAATCTGCCGAACTGTAATCTCTCATGACAGAGCAAGCCGCCCCGCCCTCACCGCTTCGCAAAATCGGCCGTTTGCGGCTCATTTCGGCCGCGGCGGCTGTCGGAATCCTTATGGTCCTGGCGGGGGTATACGGGATTGAGCATCTGCGAGGCAATCCGGCCGACGCCGCCTGCGGACCGGCGGTCAATATCGCCAAGCGGATCGTGCCCTTGGTTCACGGCGAGGTCGCGGCGCTGGCGCTGGCGCAAACGCCGTTCTACGTGCCCGATCTGACCTTCAAGGACGCCCAAGGCCACGACAAGACGCTTAACGATTGGCGCGGGCGCACCGTGCTCCTTAATCTGTGGGCCACCTGGTGCGTGCCGTGCCGGCGCGAAATGCCGGCACTCGATGCGTTGCAGGCCAAGCTCGGCGGCCCGGATTTCGACGTCGTCGCCGTCAATATCGACACCCGCGATCCGCAAAAGCCGCTCGCTTTCCTCAAAGAGATCGGCGTCTCCCACCTCGCTTATTATGCCGACGCCAGCGCACACGTTTTTGAGGACCTCAAAGAGGCCGGCAAAGCCTTCGGCATGCCGACCACGATGATCGTCGATAGGAACGGCTGCGAGATCGGCAATATGGCCGGACCGGCAGAATGGGCGAGCGACGACGGCGTGAAATTAGTGAGCGCGGCGATCGCCGGCCAGTAGCCCGGATTGAGCGCAGCGAAATCCGGGGACGTCGGTTCAGCTTAGTAAGACCCCCGGATGTCGCTTGGTTCCATCCGTGCTACATGCCACACTCGCTTCCATAAGAAGGGGGAGCACGATTGAAGCCGCTGTTTACCATTCATGCTGGCGAATTTCTTGTGGACTGCGAGATCGAGCGGAAATTTCGCCGTGTAAATGTTTGGATTCCAGCAAAAGATACTGGCGTTGATCTCTTGGTTTCAGACAAGAACAACAAGACAACGATATCTCTCCAAGTTAAATTCTCACGGGACTACCTCGCCACACACATGAAAGACGCGGTGTTTCATGAGGAATTGCGTGCGTGCGGATGGTGGACGCCCACACGGCAGCAGATCGAGAAGTCTCGTGCAGAATATTGGATATTCGTCCTCGTAGGGTTTGCGCACCGCAGCACCGACTTCATAATCATCAAACCGGATGATCTGCTGAAGCGGCTTGATGCGATTCACGAGAAAACGTCGAAGAAATTTCAGAGTTACTTGTGGGTGACGAAAAAAGGTATGTGCTGGGAAACACGTGGCCTGAAGCGTTCGGACCAGCGGTCGATTGCAGAGCGAAGATTCAAAGATCACGACCGTGATTTCACCGCGTACCTCAACAACTGGGAACCCATCAAAACGCTTAATTACTGATCGTTCTACATCTTGTGATTTCTAAGCAAACGTAGCCCGGATTGAGCGCAGCGCAATTCGTAACGATCTTCCAGCCTCACGGCTGATCCCGGATTTCACTGCGTTCAATCCGGGCTACTGACTACCGCTCGCCGAACCTCCCGCAGATTTGCCCTAATTCTCCGCCCCAATCCAATGGTAAGATGCCAGCTCGCACATAGCGATGAAACGATGAGTAGGGCCAGTCACATACCTTCGTAACAAGCCCATGTTTCACAGGATTGAAATGGATATAATCGACATGCCGCTCCAAATCGTGCTCGTCGCGAATAGTGTGTTCCCAGAATCTGCGCTGCCAAAGCGCCAGCTCGCTGTTCCGATGACGTGCAACGGATGCGCCTGATTTAATGACGGCTTCAGTGAAACGGCGCTTGATGAGATGCCATCGGTTCGGGAAATCGGCGTCGCCTTCGGGTAACGTCATAAGAATGTGGACGTGATCCGGCAGAACGACGACGGCATCGATTATAAATGGATGATCTCGGCGCGTTCGTATCACGGCAGCGCGCAGTTCAACAACGTGATCAGTGAGAACAGTCGAATTCCGATCGGCAAGCGTTGCCGTGAAGAAGAACGTGCCGCCTTTGAGAAAATTACGCCGATAGCGGACCATAGCGCTAGGTTACCCCGGATTTCGCTACGCTCAACCCGGGCTACAGGGTAACGTCCAAATTCGCGCCGATGCCGGCGGCGGCGTTGGCGAGCGAATTGAAATTCTGCTGCGCGGCATCGATCAATTTCACAACCGAGGAACTATTGTCCGCAGTCATGCGCTCAAGCCGCGCCGCGACCGCAAGCTGGATCATGCCGGTCTGGGCGCCTAGAAACGCGGAGATGAGGCTCGTGTCCATGGTCACGCTTTCCGCCACTGCATGATTATCGCCGCGAAGTTTAAGAACGGGTGAATCGCGCCGTATAGTCAGGCGGCTACCGCACCCATAGCTGAAATCCGGCGATGACGATCTCGACGGCGATTAGCACGACGATGATCAGCTCCAGCCGCAATGAGCGCTCGGTATCGATGATGTCGGCGAACGCCTTGGCCGAATCCGAGATCACCGTGAGCTTGCGCGTCAAAACATCCGCACGTTCCTTCAATTCGTATTCGTCCTCGAGCCGGCCGTAAAAACGTTCGAGATCGGGCCGTTCCCACAGCACGTCCGGCTTTTCCGCCACCGCGACCAGACCGGACACGCGATGCTGAACCAAAAGCGCATTGCCGATGTGCTTGAGGATGGCGCGACGGCCGCCGGGGGTACGGCCGTGTTCCGCCAATTCCTGGGCGATCGGCGCAATCACCCTGAAAACCGTCGCCACGTTCTTTTCGTCGTGCGCCAAGACGACATTGGTGGCGAGCGCATCGGCGATCAGCAATATGTGCTCGATCGTCAGCGCTTTGAGCACGATAACGCCTGACGGCGCCAGCTGCTCGTCTTTGTCCGGTGCGATCTCGATTTGAACGGTTTCTTCTTCGCGCGGGCTTATCGGACCGACGATCCGGCCATCCAGCCGGCGTATCACCTCATCCTCCTCGAGCGGCGACATGCCGACCAGGACCGCAACGCCATAGCGAAACAAGGCGACAACGCCTTTTTCGCCGGCGCGGAACGCCAATGGCACGGTCGACAGCACGTCGCTGCGTTCAAGTCCCGCGGTTTCGATGCGGTCGCCGAGCAAGAGCGCCCGCACGGTAATGCGGCGCTCGCGCGTTATCGGCAAATCGATCATGACCGTCTCGCGTTTGCCATGACTTAATTGAGACGACTTAATTGAGATGACCTAAGCGGCGGCGTGCCGCTTGTGAAGAAGACTAGCCGGAAAACACGGCGCGATGGGCCGCTTGACAGCGCCGTGCGCCGGGCTATACTTAACCACATGGTTAAGGTTTACAGCGAGCCCCTCGATCGCACTTTCTCAGCGCTGTCCGACCCGACGCGGCGCGCTTTGGTGATGCGGCTTGCCGCCGCGCCCGACGTGTCGGTGAGCGAGCTTGCCGCGCCGTTTGCGATGTCGCTGCCGGCGGTCATGAAGCATCTCGACGTCTTGTCCGATGCCGGGCTTGTTTCGCGCGCCAAGACCGGGCGCGTCGTCGCCTGCCGGCTCGAGGCCGAGCCGATGCGCGACGCGTTCGAGTGGCTCAACCGCTACGAAAAGTTCTGGTCCGAGCGGCTCTCCAACCTGGCCGCATATCTGGAGGAAGAGTCATGGCAGTCCAAGCAGCCACCAAACCGAGCCTCACGCTCAAGCGCCGGCTCAAAGCGCCGCCAGCCAAAGTCTTCGCCGCGTGGACCGATCCGGAAAAAGTGAAAGGCTGGATGGGCCCCGGCGAGGTCAAAGTGCTGCGCGTCGAATGCGAGGCGCGCGCCGGCGGCCGCTACCGCTGGCTGATGCAAAGCCCGGCCGGTGAACAGCACGACGTCAGCGGCGTCTATCGCGAATTCATCCCGAACCAGAAGCTCGTCTTCACCTGGGCGTGGAAGTCGACGCCGGAGCGCGAGTCGCTGGTGACGGTCGAGATCAAGCCCGACGGCGACGGCTCGATGTTGACGCTGACCCACGAGCAATTCTTCGACGAGGAGGCGCGCGACCGCCATCAAGGCGGCTGGACCCGCGCGCTCGACAAGATGGAAAAATTTTTGGCGTGAAGTGGGTGGGTTAACCGCACGGCGACGTAACCCACCGATGCCGAACGGTGGGTTTTGCGACGCGAAACCCACAAGTAGGAGTCAAATCATGCAAACGCACAAAATCGTTTCTCACGATCAATGGATCGCCGCGCACAAGACCTAGCGCGCCGAGGAGAAGGCATTTTCCAATGCGCGCGATGCGCTGAGCAAGTACCAGAACCCCAGCCGCAGTGGATATGGATTCCGGACTCGCCGCTTCGCGGCGATCCGGAATGACGGGATCATCCGGAAGCCGTATGATTTATTACCGCGTCGGCACCGGCTTTTCGCCGCGGTAATCGTAAAAACCGCGCTGCGTCTTGCGGCCGAGCCAGCCGGCCTCGACGTATTTCACAAGGAGCGGGCACGGCCGGTACTTCGAATCCGCCAGGCCCTCGTGCAGCACCTGCATGACCGACAGGCAGGTGTCGAGCCCGATGAAGTCGGCCAATTCGAGCGGCCCCATCGGATGGTGCGCGCCGAGCCGCATCGCCTTGTCGATGCCCTCGACATTGCCGACGCCTTCATAGAGCGTGTAGATCGCTTCGTTGATCATCGGCAGCAGGATGCGGTTGACGATGAAGGCGGGGAAATCCTCCGACACCGCGATCTGCTTGCCGAGCTTGCCGATGAATTGCTTGGTCGCCTCGAAGGTGGCGTCGTCGGTGGCGATGCCGCGGATCACCTCGACCAGCTCCATCAGCGGTACCGGATTCATGAAGTGAATGCCGATGAAGCGTTCCGGCCGGTCGGTTGCGGCGGCGAGCCGCGTGATCGAGATCGACGAGGTGTTGGTGCCGACGATGGTGCCGGGCTTGAGCGACGGGCACAAAGCGGAAAAGATTTTGCGCTTGGTCTCTTCCTGCTCGGTCGCCGCTTCGATCACCAGATCGCAATCGTGAAGCTCGTCGAGCGTGTTGGCGGGCGTGATGCGTTTGATCGCCGCCTGGCGCTCCTCGTCGCTGATGCGCTGGCGGCTGACTTGACGCGCCAGGTTGCCGTTGATGGTGGCAAGCCCCGCGGCGATGCGGTCGGCGACGACGTCATTGAGCAGGACGTGGAAGCCGGACAGTGCGCAGACATGGGCGATGCCGTTGCCCATCTGGCCGGCGCCGACGACTCCGATCTTACGTATGGAATGGGGCATTCTGTCCGCCTGCTCGCTGCGCATCTGCGGGCTGTGTTTGGGCCGGTCCTTGACGTCGACCATTTCGATTCACCTTCTACGACGATCTCCGCCAATAAGCCAGAATAGCTCAGTGTTTAACCTTATCGAGCTCGGTCGCCAGCTCCGGCAAGGCCTGATAGAGATCCGCCACCAGTCCGTAATCGGCGACCTGGAAGATGGGGGCTTCCTCATCCTTGTTGATCGCGACGATGACTTTCGAATCCTTCATGCCGGCGAGATGCTGGATGGCGCCGGAAATGCCAACCGCGATATAGAGGTCGGGCGCCACCACTTTTCCGGTTTGCCCGACCTGCCAGTCGTTCGGCGCATAGCCGGCATCGACCGCCGCGCGCGAGGCGCCGATCGCGGCGCCGAGCTTGTCCGCGACCGGCTCTATATATTTGGTGAAGTTGTCGCGGTTTTGCATCGCCCGGCCGCCGGAAATGATGATCTTCGCCGAGGTCAGTTCCGGGCGTTCCGATTTGGAAAGCTCTTCGCCGACGAAGCCGGAGAGGCCCGGATCGGCCGCGGCGGCAACCGGCTCGATCGGCGCCGCCGAACCGCCCGGCCCGGTCGCCTGGAACGCCGCGGTGCGCACGGTGACGACCCGCTTGTTTTCCGCCGAGCGCACGGTCTGGATGGCGTTGCCGGCATAGACGGGCCGCTCGAACGTATCGGGCGCCACCACTTTGATGATCTCGGAGACCTGCATGACATCGAGCAGCGCCGCGACGCGCGGCATGATGTTCTTTCCGGTCGTGGTCGCCGCCGCCATGATGGTTTCGTAAGGGGGAGCCAACCCGACGATCAGCGCCGCGGTCGGCTCGGCCAGCATGTGCTCGTAGGCCGGCGCGTCCGCCAGCAAGACCTTGGCCACGCCGTCGAGCTTCGCTGCCGCTTCGGCGACCGCTTTGCAGTTGTGACCGGCGACCAGAACATGCACTTCGGCGCCAAGCGCCTTGGCCGCAGTCAACGCCTTGGCGGTCGCGTCCTTGAGCGATTTATTGTCGTGCTCGGCAAGCAGAAGCGTCGGCATCACACCGCCCCCGCGTCTTTGAGCTTCTCGACCAGTTCGGCAACGGACTTGACCTTGACGCCGGCCTTGCGCACCGGCGGCTCCGCCGTCTTGACCACTTCGAGCCGCGGTTTGACGTCGACGCCGTAATCGGCCACGGTCTTTTCGTCGATCGGCTTTTTCTTCGCCTTCATGATGTTCGGAAGCGAAGCATAGCGCGGCTCGTTCAAGCGCAGGTCGGTGGTGACGATGGCCGGCAGCTTGAGCTTCACCGTTTGCAGCCCGCCGTCGACTTCGCGCGTCACCAACAGCGCGTCACCGTCGAGCGCCACCTTGGAGGCGAAGGTGCCTTGCGGCCAGCCAAGCAGCGCCGCCAGCATCTGGCCGGTCTGGTTGCTGTCGTCGTCGATCGCCTGCTTGCCGAGGATGATCAGACCGGGCTGTTCTGCCGCGGCGATGGCCTTGAGGATTTTCGCCACCGCCAGCGGCTCGACCGCGCTTTCGGTCTTGACCAGGATGCCGCGGTCGGCGCCCATAGCGAGCGCGGTGCGGATCGTCTCGGCGGCTTGCTGAGGTCCAATCGAGACGGCGACGATTTCGGTCGCCTTGCCCGCTTCCTTGAGCCGGAGCGCTTCCTCGACGGCAATCTCGTCGAACGGATTCATCGACATTTTGACGTTGCCAAGCTCGACGCCGGAACCGTCGGCCTTGACGCGGATTTTCACATCCTTGTCGATTGCCCGCTTCACGGGCACGAGAATTTTCATTGCTGTATCTTGGCGCTATTTCGGCTGCAATGGCTGCTTGTTCGAGTGGTTTTTCTGCGCCGCTTCGGCCGTTGTTGGATGGACCCTTGCTGCGGTGCGGGAAACCTAACGGCCGGGGCGCGGGCGGTCAACGCCGCTTAGAGCATGATCCGGAAAAGTGGAAACCGGTTTTCGGAACGGATCATGCTCAAACGAAAAAGCTCGACCTCGATCCGATTCAACTGAATTGGATCGGGGTCTAGCGGTTCTCGCCCGGCTTCCAAAGCACGTCGCGCGCGCCTTGGTTGTTGGCGTAACGGCTTGCGACAAAAAGGAAATCGGACAGGCGATTGACGTATTTGAGCACCTCGGCGGACACGCTCTCATCCGGCCTGTCCTTAAGCTCGGCGATCAACCGCTCGGCGCGCCGGCAGATGGTGCGGGCGAGATGCAGATGGGCCGCGGCTTCGCTGCCGCCCGGCAGCACGAAGGATCGCAGCGGCGCGAGCCCGGCATTGAAGCGGTCGATCTCGGCTTCGAGCCACGCGACCTGCTTATCGGTCACGGTGAGCCGCGCGCCGCCGGGTCCTTTACCACCGCCTTTGCCTTTTGCCGGCGTGCACAGATCGGCGCCGACGTCGAACAGGTCGTTCTGGATGCGCGCCAGCACAGTGTCGAGCTCACCGTCGGTATATAGCCGCGCGACGCCGATCGCGGCGTTGGCCTCATCGATCGTGCCATAGGCCGAGATGCGCAGGTCGTATTTCTTGCGCCGCTCGCCGCTGCCGAGCGCGGTCGAGCCGTCGTCGCCGGTGCGGGTGTAGATTTTGTTGAGGACGACCATAATGAGGCGGCTCTATTTCCCCATGAACCACAGCGTCAGCATGATAACGCCGATGGCGATGGCTTGCAGCAAGACGCGCAACCGCATCAGCTTCTGCGAGGTGTTGCCCGATCCGCCCATCATCATGTTGACGAGGCCGAGCAGCAAGACGATCGCGACCGCGCCGATGGCGATCGGGACCGCGACATGAGACATGAAATTACCCATGACGTACCTTGTAGCCGGGGTTGAGCGCGCTGTCATTCCGGGGCCGAGCCAACGGGCCCGCGCGAAGTCGCGCGGCCCGTTGGCGGCAATCCGGAATGACGGACGCAGCGGCATGCGCTAAGACAGCGCCGCAAGACGGAGGAACCGCCCCGATGATCGTCGATTTCCAGCACCATTTCACGCCGCGCGAACTGATCAAGGGCGATCCGGGCGACCGGCTCGTGCTCAATTACGACGCGCTCGGCGCGCCGAGCTACACGGTGCATTCGCTGCTCTACGATCTCGACGAGCACGTGCGCATGATGGACCTCGCCGGCATCGATGCCGCGTGGCTCACCAGCGCCGCCGGCATGTGCGCCGATCTCGAAACCTCGCGGCTGGTCAACGACAAAGCGAAGAAAGCCGAGCGCGACTATCCCGGCCGCTTCATCGGCGCCGCGCATGCGCATCCGCTCGGCGGCGCCGCGGCGATGAAAGAACTCGCGCGCTGCCGGCACGAGCTCGGCTGCCAAGGCGTGACCATCACCTCGGAGTTCGACGGCAAGTGGATCGACGATCCGGCGCTCGAGCCGTTCTGGGACGAGGTCGGCAGGCTCGGCATGTTCGTGTTCGTGCATCCGGCGTTAAAGCTCAATCAGGCGCAGCAATTCGACAGCTACGACGCCGCGCGCGCGGTTGGCCGCGAATTCTCGCTGATCATGGCGACGATCCGGCTCATTAATTCCGGCGTGTTCGACCGCCATCCCGAAGTGATCGTGCACGTGGCGCATCTGTCCGGCGGCATCGCCGGCATGCTGGCGCGCATCCGCTCTTTCCAGGACAAGGATTTTTGGGGCACTACCGGCAATGCGCGCCACGGCGCCAAAGGCAACAAGGATTTCGACTATTACATCCGCAACAATCTTGTCTTCGACACCGCCGGTTTTGCCGGCGGCATCGGCGCGATCAAGGCAGGACTAGCCGAAATTCCCGCTTCGCGCATGGTGTTCGCCACCGACTATCCGCAGGAAATCCGCAAGCGCGAAGTGGTGCGCGATTTTGTCAACAACATCCGCGCGCTCGGTCCCGACGGCGAGCGCATCCTATCCGGCAATGTCGGACTGTTGCTCAAAGAACCGCCGGCGGCGGAGAAAAAGAAAATAGAACAGCGGGCTCGTCGATGACTTGCCATTTCGCGGGTCATCATCCGCATTCGCGGGTGATCCAGAAACCACCGATCTTCAACCTCGGACTCGGAGATTACTGGATGCTCCGCCTTCGCGGAGCATGGCACTTCCAATCACCCCACTCCGCCGAGGTGCTTCTCGATATCGTAGATCGGATGCTTGGTCAGGTCTTTGTCGATCTCGGCCACGATTTTTTTCTTGACGTCGTCGTGGAATGCCTTGCGCAGATCGGCGAGCGCGCGCGGCGGCGCGATCACGATCAAGGCCTCGACCTTGCGCTCGCGCACGATCTTTTCCAGCGTCGCCGCGACGTCGTGGGCAAATTTGTGCTCTTCGAGATCGTGCCAGTCTGTCTGGGTAACGCTCGATCGACGCGGACCGACCGAGGAATGTGAGCTGCCCGGACGGTCGGCGCCCTGTTCGTGAGTCGACGGGTTTTTTCGGTCGTTGAAGACCCGCTCGGTCTTGAGATCGAGAAATTGCGCGTCGCCTTCGTTGCGCAGAACCAGCGCCTTGCGGCCGTCGCCGACGAAGACATAGGCGTTATGGGGAATGTTCACTTTGGCCATCGGTCAAACTCGCGATTCTCTTCAATAGGTCGACAGCATGACGGCAGTCCGGCGGCCGCGCTTTGACCTGTGTCAATGGCGTAAACGGCGCATTCGTTCCGGATAATCCAATAACCGGCCGAAATCAGTTTGAGCCGTCGAGCAAGCGCCGCGCGATGACTTGCGCCTGGATTTCGGCGGCGCCTTCGAAAATATTGAGAATGCGGGCGTCGCAGAGGATGCGCGACACCGGAAATTCGACCGCGAAACCGTTGCCGCCGTGGACCTGCACGGCGTTGTCGGCTGCGCTCCAAGCGACGCGCGCGGCGAGCAGTTTCGCCATGCCGGCTTCGAGATCGCAGCGCCGGCCGGAATCCTTTTGCCGCGCCGCATAATAAGTGAGCTGCCGCGCGATCATGATCTCGACCGCCATCATGGCGAGCTTGTCGGACACCCGCGGGAAATTGGCGATCGGTTCGCCGAATTGCACGCGCGCGGCCGCATAGCTGAGCGCCTGCTCCATCGCGGCCTGCGCGACACCGATGGCGCGCGCCGCGGTCTGGATGCGGGCGGCTTCGAACGTCGCCATCAATTGCTTGAAGCCGAGACCTTCGACGCCGCCGAGCAGGTTCTCGGCCTTGACGATAAAGCCGTCGAAGGCGATTTCGTATTCCTTCATGCCGCGATAGCCCAGCACCTCGATCTCGGTGCCGGACATGCCGGAAACCGGGAACGGATTGTCGTCCGTGCCGCGCGGCTTTTCCGCGAGCAACATGGAGAGCCCGCGATAGCCGGTCTCGGCTGGGTTGGTGCGAACCAATAGCGTCATCAGATCGGCGCGCACCGGATGCGTGATCCAGGTCTTGTTGCCGTAAACCTTGTAGACGTCGCCGTTGCGCACCGCCCGTGTCTTCAACGAGGCGAGATCGGAGCCGGTATTGGGCTCGGTGAACACCGCAGTCGGCAGCACTGCGCCGGAGGCGATTTTCGGCAGCCATTTGCGCTTCTGGTCCTCGGTGCCGGAGCCCAGGATCAATTCGGCGGCGATCTCGGATCGCGTTCCCAACGAGCCGACGCCGATGTAGCCGCGCGACAATTCCTCGGACACCACGCACATCGATTCCTTGCCGAGCCCCATGCCTTCGTAATCCTCGGGGATGGTGAGCGAGAACACGCCGAGCTCCGACATTTGCGAAATGACGTCGAGCGGGATGTAATCGTTGTTCAGATGCCACGCTTGTGCATAGGGAACGACGCGGTCGTCGGCGAACTTGCGCATTTCCTCGCGGATCGAATCGAGGGTGTCGTCCAGCCCGCAGGCACCGACCGTTGCATCGTGACCGTGCCGGATCAGTTCGACGAGGCGGGCGCGGCGCGCCGCGGTGTTGCCGGTGGCGATGAGATGCTCGACGGCGCGCGTCATGCGCGCCGCGACCGCGGCAGGCGCGAGTCCGAGATCGGACGGGCGCACGATCTCGCCTTGGCTCATGGCAATGCCGCCGAAAATCTGGGCGAGATATTCGCCGGCGCCGATGCGCACGAGGAGCTCCTCGGTCTCGCCGAAACTGCCGCCCTCGGAAAGCCGCTGCGCGTAGGCGGACATCTGGCGGATTGCCTCGACATAGGTCGCAAACCACGCGAGACCGTGGGTGGCGCGTTGTTCGCGATCGAACACGCGAGCGACCGGGCGGCCTTCGATCGTCACCCGGTCGGCGACGGTGCGGCGGGCATCGGCGAACAGCGCCTCGACGGCGCCAACTGCCTCAGCAAGCGCGGCAATGACCTCGTGGCCCTGGGCTCTTGGGGCGGCAAGCGGCATGAATGGCTCCGATGAGCTGGCTGGTAGAACTTGGTCCGGCCCGGCCTGCCGGCGAAGCTTACGCGTGCAGTGCACAAAAGCCAATAAGCCGGGTTTCCCAAGCTATAGCGTGATTTTGAGACGATTCTTGCACAATCTTAACCATTTTGCGGTGTGCTGGCTTCGATTGCCGGTTTGCGGCGCCCAAGCCGGCCGACGGCGCCGCGTAGCCAAGGCCGAATAAAGCTCCGATTGCTCAAGACGACGTCCGCTCGGGTCACAGGATGTTCAACACCCAGATTTTCTCCCGGCTATCGGTGCGCGCCCGCATCGTCGTGCTTGGCGTCATTCCGGTTATCGGATTTTTGGCGATGGGCAGCGCCTTTGTCAGCGGCGACGCCAAGGTCGGCAGCGCCTTCGACAGCGTACACCGTAACACCGAAGTGGCCGCTGCAAGCCGCGACCTCAAGATCGGACTGCTGATGATGCGCGCCGCGACCACCGATTTCGTCGCGCATCCCTCCGACGCCGAGGTCAAAAATTTCGACGACGGCCAAGCGTTGGCGATGCAATGCCTCGACCGCATCCAGGCCTCGCTCGCCGACGCGGATCGGGATTCGGTCACGCCGCTACGCATCACGGTGCGCGACCTCAAGGCCAGCTTCGGCAGTCTGGTCGCGGCGCAAAGATCGCTGGGCTTCAACGACCAGGAGGGCGAGACCGCCGATCTCATTACCGCGAGCAATGCGGTTGAGAGCATCATCCGAGACGATCTGTCCTGGGTCGCCGATACCGATCGCGACCGATTGTTGGTGTCGCTTTTGACCATGCGCCGTTACGGCACCGAATATCGGCTCAAGCGCGAGGAAGCCCTCGCGGGGCAATTCTTCGACGAGGCCAAGCATTTCAACGAGCTCTTCGAATCGGTCGACGGCGCGCCGGAGATGAAGCAAAAGCTCGATCAAGCGGTCCAGTACTACCGCTATACGTTCGCGCAATTCGTCGCCAGCATCGAGAATATCACCCCGCTGCTTTCGCTCATTGGCCACGACACCGAAAGCGTGCTGCCCCAAGCCGACAACACCATCGTCGCGGCGCGAGATAACGCCAGCGACGCCGCCGCGGAGCTGGCGGCGTCGCGAACGCGAACTAAGCACGTCATCATCTGGGTGGGCTTGGCGGTGGTGCTGATTGGGCTCGGCTGCAGCTGGCGGATCGGGCGCTCGATCACGCAGCCGCTTGAGCAATTGGCCGCGGTGATGAAACGCCTCGCCACCGGCGACACCTCCGCGCGCCCGGCCGCGACCCACTCCCACGACGAGATCGGCGAGATGGCGCGCACGGTCGTGGTGTTCCGCGACAATATGATCGAGCGCGAGCGCCTCGCCGGCGTCGAGAGCGAGACCAATGTCGCGCGGGAACGGCGCGGCGAAGCGATCGCGACTTTGATCCGCGAGTTCCGCGCTTCCATCGAACAGGCGCTGGACCGCTTGCGCGAATCCGCCGGCCGCCTGGAAAATGCCTCGAGCGGACTCAATGAGGCCGCCGATGCCGTGTCGTCGGAAGCCCGCACCGCCGAGAACTCCGTCACCGCGGCGTCCGTCAATGTCACGACGGTGGCCGGCTCGATCGAAGAGCTTGCGGTCTCGATCGGCGAGATCGCCGCGCAGGCGACCAAATCGACCGACGTGGCGAGCCGCGCCGTCGCCGAATCCCAGCGTACCGTCAACACCATGTCGGAACTCGGCAGCGTCGCCAACCGCATCGGCGAGGTCATCGGCCTCATCCAGTCGATCGCCGGCCAGACCAATCTGTTGGCGCTCAACGCGACCATCGAGGCGGCGCGCGCCGGCGAGGCCGGCCGCGGCTTCGCCGTGGTCGCCGCCGAGGTGAAATCGCTCGCGGCGCAGACCGCGCGCGCGACCGAAGAGATCGCCGCGCAGATCGGTTCGATTCAATCGGCGACGGCCGACGCGGCGCAGGCGATCGAGCAGGTCTCCACGATCATCGACGACATGTCGGAGATCGCCACCACCGTCGCCTCGACGGTGGAGGAGCAGAACAACGCCGTGGCCTCGATTGCCGAAGGCGTCAACCGCGCCTCGACCGAGGCGCGATCGGGCGCCGACGCCATGAGCCGCGTCGCCGGCGCCTCGTCCGGCGCGCGCGCCACGGCGGCCGACGTCAAAGCGCTCGCCGATGCGCTCGCCATCGAGGCGGAAAACCTGCAAGGCGAAGTGCGCCGCTTCCTCACCGACGTGCAGGCGGCGTAACCGCCTCTCCCATCGATGGCGCCGTAGTCCCGGTATCCGCGAGGGTCTTGCCGGCTTACTACGAATGCGCGAATATTTACAATTATACGTTGAGTACGGGAGTGGTTCGACGTCTGGGGGGTGAGTATGACGCGGTATAGGCGCTTTTTCGCCTCGGCGATCCTCGTTTTTTCCTTCGTCCCGCCTGCCCTCGCGGCCGGGCCTCTTGGAACAATCCACGTCGGAACGTGGTTCGGCGGGGCTTTTACCGATGACAAGACCGGAGCGTTTTCACATTGCGCCGCCGTCCAAATCAATGGCAACGGCCTCGGCCTTACTCTGGGGGAAAGCGCTTCTCGGACATGGTTAGTCGGCTTTTCCGATAAATCGCTCAATCTGCGGAAAGGCGCGACAAATTCCATCGACATCACGTTCGACGGACAAGCCCAATTGCATCTCGTTGCAATCGCCACCTCGGCGTCGACGGCCGTAGCGGTGCTTCCCGACCCAGCCGTAAGCCAGTTTCGCAAATCTCACTTGATTTTCGTCCAGGGCAAAAATCACTCATATGAATTTCCCTTAGGCTCCACCGACAATCTCGTGCCGGTTATTGAAAACTGCGTGACCCGCATGAACGGCAACGGGCTTTCCGGCGCGGGCGACTTCTCCATCGCTTCGAAAAAATCCACGATTCCGCTTAAGCCGGCAAAATCCGCGGCGGAGTCGGCGACTGCACCCGCCGGCCCGCCGAGACTTGCCGACGTCAGCGGCACCGGATTTCTGATCAGCAAAGAAGGGCATGTCGTCACCAACAATCACGTCATCAAAGACTGTGTAGGAGATGTGCAAGGCAACTTTATTGGACAGCCAACGAAGAAACTTCGAGTCGTAGCGACTGACGAAACCAACGACTTGGCATTGCTGCAAGCGAAGGGCGCGAAGAAAACCTTCAAAGCACCCGCGATGCTGCGGGAAACGCCGATTCAGTCGGGCGATGCGGTCGTCGCTATCGGATTTCCCTTTCACGGTCTGCTGACATCCGACTTCACTATCACCACCGGAATCGTGAGTTCGCTAAGCGGCATTTTGAACGACACGCGCTTTCTGCAGATCAGCGCTCCTGTGCAGCCGGGCAACAGCGGGGGTCCGCTGCTGGACATGAGCGGTCACGTGATCGGCGTCGTGGCGGCCAAATTAAACGCGCTGAGAGTTGCGAGGGCTACCGGCGATATCCCTGAGAACGTCAATTTTGCGATCAAGATGGGAACGGTACGAGATTTTCTGGACAACAGCGTCGTCCCGTACCGCACCGAGCAATCCGAGGCGGAATTGAAGACCGCGGACATCGCCAGCGCTGCCAGAGCCTATATCATGCTCATTACTTGCACCGCGAATGTGAGAGAGGCGGGCAAGAAATAACGGGCAGCATGGCCGTACGGCCCTGATCCGGCTTGAACGGATCGATCGCGAAACCCGCGCTTGGCCCGTTATTCGGCCGTCACGGACTCCTTGGCATCGATTGTGCGGCGCTCCCGCTTGCGCCCCCTCCCCCGCTGCCGCGGGGGCGGATAGATTAGCTGCGGAGGCCCGCTGCCGTTGCATACGATCCGCCTGTGCTACCGCGTCGCTCTGGACGCCTTCTATCGCTTCAACGCCGACGACGGCTGGGCGATTGCGAGCCATATCGCGCTGTCGGTCCTGATGTCGATGTTCCCGTTTCTGATTTTGGTGACGGCGATCGCGGGCTTCGTCGGGTCGAAGGATCTCGCCGACGAAGTGGCGAAAATGATCATCGCCGCCTGGCCGCGCGTGGTGTCAAGTCAAATCGCCGGGCAGATCCACGACGTGCTCACCACCGCGCGCGGCGGCTTTCTCACCGTCGGCGCGGTCTTCGCCATCTACTTTGCCTCAAGCGGCGTCGAGAGCCTGCGCATCGGGCTCAACCGCGCCTACGGGCTGATCGACCCGCGGCCGTGGTGGCTGTTGCGGCTGGAATCGATCGGTTATGTGCTGGTCAGCGCAATCGGACTATTGGCGCTGGCATTTCTGGTCGTGCTCGGGCCGCTGGTGTTTCGCACGGCGGTGCTCTACGCGCCGTGGCTCACCGAACTCGAAAGCCACTTCGATATCGGCCGCTTCGTCATCGCCAGCATCTTGCTGACGACCTCGCTTCTGATCCTGCATATGTGGCTGCCGTGCGGCCGCCGGCCACTTGGCGCGGTGTGGCCCGGCATTGTCGCGACGCTGTTGCTTTGGCTCGCCTGCGGCTATGCGTTCGGCCGCTATCTGTCCGACTTCTCATACACTTACGTGAATTACTACGCCGGCCTCGCGTCGGCGATGATGGCGCTGGTTTTCCTGTATTTTACCGCGCTCATTTTCATCTATGGCGGCGAGCTTAATGCGGCGATCGCGCGCGAGCGGGAGGATCCTTCGCTGCCGCTCCAAGGCGGCGGCCGCAAGCGGCATCCGCCGGCGCCGTTTACTTAATCCCCGCTTGTGCGGGAACGAGGGGGGATTGATCGGCGCCGCCGGTCAGCAGCTTGATCTTGCGCGCATGGACGACGGCTTCGCGCGCGGATTTGTTGTGCGTGAACAATTCGAATCTCTGCGTCTCGTCCTCGGTCACCGGCGTCATGGCCTGGTCGGTGTAGGGAACGTTCGCGCTTTTGGCGACGTGGCGCCAGATGCGGAAAATGCTCCAGGCTGCTGCCGCGACCCGCGCGTGCTTGATCGCGAACTCTCCGGCCAATTGCGGATAGAACGTCCAGACCGGCTCGACCGGCAATTCCGGCCGGCGTTCATGGCGGTTCTTGAGCCGGACGAAGCCGCCCTGCAGCGGATGGACTTTCTCGATGGCGAGCGATTGCGCGAACCACAGAATGATCTGCGCCAGACGGAGAATATTGATGCCGTAAGTCTGCGCCCGGCGCAAAATCGTCTCGATGTGCTCGCCCGTGTAATAGATCGCCCAGGCGTCGCGGTAGAGCTTTTCCCATTCCGCCTTGCTCATATGGGCGTGCGGGGTGAGCGCGTGTTCGAGATCGTATTTGTTGAGGTCGGGATCGAGCGGTACGCCTTTGTTGAACAGGACCTTATGATCTTCGGAGCCCGGCAGCGGCGTGAGGAAGAAGAATTCCAGCACGTCGAGCGGCATCTCTTTCTTGATGATCTCGATGTCGCGCCGCGCCGATTCCGGCGTGTCGTTGGGGAAGCCGAGAATATAGCCGGCATAGGTCCAGATGCCGGCCGCCTTCCAGGCGAGCAGCATGTTGCGGTATTCGGTGATCTTGTTCTGCCGCTTCTTGGCGGCAAGCAGATTGTCGGGATTGATATTTTCCAGCCCGATAAAAATGCGGGTGATGCCGGCGCGCTTGGCCTTGGCGACGAAGTTCGGAATCTTGTGGCACAGCGTGTCGACCTGGATGAGAAAACGCACGTCCATGCCGTCCTGTTCGCGCAATTTGATGATGCGGTCGAAGATCGGCTCCCAGTCCTTGTTGCGGGCGAAATTGTCGTCAGTGATAAAAAAGCGGTCGATGCCGTGCTCGTAGTTCTTGCGCAGGATGCGCTCGACGTCGTCCGGCGAGCGCCGGCGCGATTTGCGGCCCTGCACGTTGATGATGGTGCAGAACGAGCATTGGAACGGACAGCCGCGCCCGGCATCGAAGGTGGTGACATTGCCGATAGTCTTGCGCACCGAATTGCCCGGCAAAAACGGCGTCACCGCGTCTTCCAGCGCCGGCAGATCGTCGATGTAATTGTAGAGCGGCTTCAGCGAACCCGCCGCGGCATCGCGCAAAACTTCGTCCATGCGGCCTTCCGCCTCGCCGGCAAACAAAGTGACGCCCATGTCGAGCGCTTGTTGCAGGTCGGCCATCACGTTGGGAAACATTGCCAGCATGCCGGAGACGTGGAAGCCGCCGACGATCACCGCAATGCCGGCATCGCGTAACGGCTTGGCGATATGCAGCGAGCGCGGATATTGGTTCGACTGCACGCCGACCAGGCCGACGAAGCCGAAATTATCATTGGCGCGCAGGTCGGCGATGATGCGGTCGACGCGCACGCGCGTATTGGTCTCGTCGATCGCCGTGATCTCGATGTCTATGTCAGGGCCAAGAATCTGGCGCTGCGCGCAATCGTCGATCAGGCCGTAGACGCTGGCCAGCGAATTTGCCGGCATCGGCGAGCGAAACCAGCGGATGACATAGCCGTCGTCGTCGTAATGCGACGGCTTGATCAGCACAATGCGGAAGCGCTTGCGTGCGGTACTCGCCTCGGTCCGCTGTTGCGGCAACATGACACCCGCCCCGTACCCGACCAGTTCGGTTGTAGCGGATTTGGGACGGCGAGGCCAGCAGCCGTTGCCGCTCATGACTTCGTGATCGCGCTCCGCAAATTCGTGTGTAGCGGTGGCGGTCACTGCAGCCCACCTGTCCGCTGGGCGACATTCGCAATGGAACCGATTTGGCCCTGGAGACAAATATGGCGTTTAAACAATTTGTTGCTGTGGCGATCTTAGCCCTCGGCACCGCGCTCATTAGCGGGCAAGTCACGCCCGCGGCCGCGCAGGATGTATCGTACCCCTGGTGTACCGAGGGAAGCGCTTTGCACTGCTACTATATGAATCGCCAACAATGCGAGGATACGGTGGATTATCACGGCTTCTGCGTGGTCAATCCCGATTATCGCGCGCAAGACGACAACACGCGCCGGCTCGCGCCGCCGCAGTAGACGGCTCAGCCGCCGGCCGCCTCGATTACATCCTCGAAATTGCGCAAGCCCGGACGCGGGGTGTCGGCTTAGCGATCCTCTCCTGCTATAGTTGCAGCCGGCGAGCTAGGCTGGGGCCATGCTGGACCTGGAATTCAAGGACCGAACTTCGGCGCTGCTGGTGATCGTGACCATAGTGGCCGTGATCGCCATCGTAGGCACAAATCCACTGGAACACTCCGAAACGCTCAGCATTTGGAGCCGAATCGGACTGGGCGCCGTGGCCCTATGTCTTCTCTGTCTCGCTTGGCTACTGCCGAAACTCTTCTCGGCATCCGCAGCTACGGCGCCCACCCATCCCGAATACGATGAGCGTTTCCAGAAACAGCAGGAGCGCATCGCCGATCTGGTTCCTGAAGACCTGATCATCGCGGACGGGATAATCAAGGGAATCAAGCTTGATGTCATCAATGGCAATATTACCGATGCCAAAGCAGAGATCATCGTAAGCTCCGACGACAATCATTTCACAGCCAAGGGCGGCGTTGCCAAGGCGATACTGACAGCAGCCGGCGCCTCGGTGCAGGCCGATCTAGATCGTTATCGCCGTCGAAACTTCCGGCAGGGCCAGATCGCCATTACCAACGGCGGCCGATTGGCTAATCTGGCGATCATCCATCCCGTCGTCATCGATCTCGACGAAAATCGTTATCCGGATCGAACGATTGTCGCGTTGCTTGTTCGTCGATGTCTGTCCTGCGCGACTGCTTTGGGCGCCACCAGCATCGCCTTTCCCGTCATCGGCGGCGGCACCGCATCCAAGACGCTCAAGGCCGCCGATAGCGTGGCGACCATCGTCAATACCATCATGTCATACTTGGCCAATGCGCCAGCGTCGGAGCTGCCACTCAGGCACGTCGCGCTTTACGTCTTCGATAAAAAAGATGCTGTGCAGTTGCCGCCAAATCTGGTGGATCTGACGCCTGTTTAGCATTACCGTTCTCCAGGAAGCCCGATCAGACGCCGCCGGCCGCCTCTTGCACATCCTCGAAATTGCGCAAGCCCGGGCGCGGGGTGTTGACCAGCACCGCCATATTGCCGGGCTTGTGCCGGTTGGTGCGCATCAATTCGTGGGCGTAAGGGATCTTGTCCCAGGGGAACACGTCGCTCATGCAGGGATCGACGCGGCGGTCGATGACGAATTGATTGGCGGCGCTCGCCTGTTTGAGATGGGCGAAGTGCGAGCCTTGCACGCGCTTCTGCCGCATCCAGACGTAGCGCGCGTCGAACGTGATGTTGTAACCCGACGTGCCGGCGCAAAACACCACCATGCCGCCGCGCTTGACCACCAGGCAGGACACCGGAAACGTCGCTTCGCCGGGATGCTCGAACACGATGTCGACGTCGCGCTTGCCGGTGATGTCCCAGATCGCCTTGCCGAAGCGGCGGGCCTCCTTCACCCAGATGTCGTATTCGGGCGTGCCGACTTTGGGCATCGCGCCCCAGCATTTGAACTCGCTTCTATTGATGACGCCCTTGGCGCCGAGGTCCATGACGTATTGCACTTTCGACGGGTCGGACACGATGCCGATGGCATTGGCGCCCGAGGCGGCGACAAGCTGCACGCCGAACACGCCGAGCCCGCCCGACGCGCCCCAAACCAGAACGTTGTCGCCGGGCTTGAGGATATGCGGCGCGTGGCCGAACAGCATGCGATAGGCGGTAGCGAGGGTCAGCGTGTAGCAGGCGGATTCTTCCCAGGTCAGATGCGGCGGCTTCGGCATCAGCTGGCGCGACTGCACGCGGCAGAATTGCGCGAAGGAACCGTCCGGGGTCTCGTAGCCCCAGATGCGCTGCGACGGCGACAATAGCGGATCGCCGCCGTTGCATTCCTCGTCATCGCCGTCGTCCTGATTGCAGTGGACGATGACTTCGTCGCCGACCTTCCAGCGGTGCACTTTGGAGCCGACCGCCCAGACGATGCCGGACGCGTCGGAGCCGGCGACATGAAACGGATTCTTGTGCACGTCGAGCGGCGAGATTGGCTGGCCGAGCCCGGCCCAGATACCGTTGTAGTTGACGCCGCCGGCCATGACATAGACCAGCACCTCGTCCTCGGCGATCGGCCAAGTCGGCACCACTTCGCACTGCATCGCCGTCTCCGGCGGCCCGTGCCGCTCCTTACGGATGGCCCAGGCGTACATTTTGTCAGGCACATGGCCGAGCGGCGGAAGCTCGCCGATCTCGTAGAGATCCTTGAGCGGCGCGGCGGACGGCTTTTTTTGCGCAACGGCCATGGTCGGCTCCCGGCTCGCACCGGCGTTCGCGACGCGGCGGCGCGAGCGTGAGCCGCAGTCTGCCGCAGCTCATGTTGCAGCGCAACAATTAGTTCGAGCAAATAACCCGGCGCCGGCATCGCCTTGCCGGATGCCGACGGGCCCATGGCGACGGGCCCATGGCGACGGGCCCAAGGCGACGGACCCAAGCCAAAGCGAGGCCTCCGATCCAATCCGGTTGACCTGATCCGAAAACCGGATTCCACTTTTCGGGATCATGCTCTAAGCTTGAAAGCAGCGCAGTCTCAATGCGCCACGGCCTGACCAGTGCTGCAACGGAGAATCGGGGGAAACATCATGGGCATCATTATTTGGCTGATCGTCGGTGCGATTGCCGGTTGGCTCGCCGGCACGGTCGTCAAGGGCAGCGGCTTCGGCCTGATCGGCGACATCATCGTCGGCATCGTCGGCGGCTTGATTGCCGGCTGGCTGTTGCCGCGGATCGGATTGTTCATCGGCGGCGATTTTATCGGCGACATCATCAACGCCTTCATCGGCGCCGTGATTTTGCTTGTCATCATCAGGCTGATCAAACGCTAACACGGCGGAAAGGAATTAGGCGCTAAGGAGTGGCGCGCCCCTCCTACCCTCCCCCGCTTGCGGGAGGGTAGGGGGAGGTCTTCGCGCCAACGTTTTGCCTTTGGCAGCGCTGCATGGACGTCGCCGAAAAAAGCCAGACCCGCGAAATGCTGCCTGGCGCCGCACCGCCTTTATCCGTTCCACGCACCATCCGGCTCATCGGACTCACGCTCTGCCTGTGCTATCTGATCGTGCTTGCCGGCACTTTTCTCAAAGGCGATTTTTTGCTCGATCGGCAAGGCCGGCCGATCGCCAACGATTTCGTCGATGTCGTCGCGGCCGGCCGCCTCGCGCTCGACGGCGAGGCTGCCGCCGCCTACGACTGGCCGAGGCATAAGCAAGCCGAAGTCCGCGTCATCGGCCACGATTTTGCCGACTATTACGGTTGGCACTATCCGCCGCCATTTCTCTTTGTTGCCGCGGCGCTGGCGATGCTGCCCTTTGTCGCTGCGGCGATTGTTTCATTGCTGGCGACGCTTGCGGCTTATGTCGCGGCGCTTTGGAGCATTCTCGGCCGCAGCGGAATTTTCGTTGCGCTCGGCTTTCCCGCCGCTTTATGGAACGTCACCGCCGGGCAAAACGGCTTCCTCACCGCGGCGCTGATCGGCGGAACGCTCGGCTTGCTGGAGCGGCAGCCGGCGCTGGCCGGCATTTGTCTCGGACTGCTCACATACAAGCCGCAGTTCGGTTTGTTGTTTCCCGTGGTGTTGATCGCGGATCGGCGCTGGCCAACCATCTTCGTCGCGGCGGCGACCGCGCTTGGGCTTGCCGCGCTGTCATGGCTCGCCTTCGGCACCGCGAGCTGGCTGGCCTTCGCGCATTGGATGCCGATCACGGGCCGGATCGTGCTCGGCGAAGGCCATGCCGACTTCGGCCGGCTGCAAAGCGTGTTTGGTCTCATTCGCGCGCATGGCGGCGGCGAGCCGCTGGCCTGGAGCGTTCAAGCGGCGCTGAGCCTTGCGCTTGCCGTGGCGCTGGTATGGTTCTGGCGCAGCCGCGCGCCGTTCGATCTCAAAGCCGCGGCGCTTGCCGCCGCCACGCTGCTGGCGACGCCATACGTTTATATGTACGACCTGGTCGTGCTCGCCGTGGCCGTGGCTTTTCTGCTGCGCTTTGCGCTGCAGCGCGGATTTATCGGGAGCGAAGTCGTTGGCCTCACCGCCGCCGGCGCGCTCATTCTCAGCTTCCCCTACGTCAAGACCCAAACCGGCTTCGCCGCGGCGCTCATCGTATTAGCGCTGGTCGGGCAACGCACATGTTGCATCGCAACAAAATCCGCGCCACATTAGCCCCGCCGGAATGCTGACCACCCGGCGACGAGCCGCGCCGCGACATGCCCATGCGCGATAAGCGAATGCGCGACAAACCCTGGATATTCCGTACCTATGCCGGGCATTCGACCGCCGCGGCGTCGAACGCGCTTTATCGCAAAAACTTGAGCAAAGGGCAGACCGGTCTGTCGGTCGCTTTCGACCTGCCGACCCAGACCGGCTACGACAGCGATCATCCCCTGGCCAAAGGCGAAGTCGGCAAGGTCGGCGTGCCGATCTCCCATATCGGCGACATGCGCGCGCTGTTCGAGGCTATCCCGCTCGGCGAGATGAACACCTCGATGACCATCAACGCCACCGCGGCGTGGCTGCTCGCGCTTTATGTCGCGCTCGCCGACGAGCAGAACGTGCCGCGCGCAACGCTCCAGGGCACCACGCAAAACGACATCATCAAGGAATATCTGTCGCGCGGCACCTACGTGTTCCCGCCGGCGCCGTCGATGCGGCTGACCAAGGACGTGATTCTGTTCACGACCAAGGAAATGCCGAAATGGAATCCGATGAATGTGTGCTCGTATCACCTGCAGGAAGCCGGCGCGACGCCGGTGCAGGAGCTTGCTTTCGCGCTCGCCACCGCGATCGGCGTGCTCGATGCGGTCAAAGCGTCGAACGAATGCGCGCCGGAGGAATTCGGCGACGTGGTCGGGCGCATCTCGTTCTTCGTCAATGCCGGACTGCGCTTTGTCACCGAAATCTGCAAGATGCGCGCCTTCACCGAACTGTGGGACGAGATCACGCGCGAGCGTTACGGCGTGACCGATGCCAAGCAGCGGCTGTTCCGCTATGGCGTGCAGGTCAACTCGCTCGGACTGACCGAGCAGCAGCCGGAGAACAACGTCGCCCGCATCCTGATCGAGATGCTCGCGGTGACGCTGTCGAAGGATGCCCGCGCCCGGGCGGTGCAGTTGCCGGCCTGGAACGAGGCGCTCGGCCTGCCGCGGCCGTGGGACCAGCAATGGTCGCTGCGCATGCAGCAGATTCTCGCCTATGAGACCGATCTGTTGGAATACGGCGATATCTTCACCGGTTCCCCGGCCATGGCTGCGAAGGTGGCCGAGCTGAAAACCGCTGCAAAGGAAGAACTGAAACACATCGCGGCGATGGGCGGCACCGTCGCGGCGGTCGAATCCGGCTATCTCAAGCAGCAGCTTGTCGAATCGAATTCGCGGCGCGTGGAGGCGATCGAGCGCGGCGAGCAGACCGTAGTCGGCGTCAATCGTTTCGTCGAGACCGAATCCTCGCCGCTCGCCGACGCCGCCGAGGCGGTGCTGACCGTATCGGCGGAGGCCGAGACCGATCAGGTCGCGCGGCTCAATGCCTGGCGTAGCTCGCGCGACGGCGCCGCCGTCGCCAAGGCATTGGATGCACTGCGCCGGGTGGCAAAAAACGGCGCCAATATCATGCCGGCCTCGATCGCCTGCGCCAAAGCCGGCGTCACCACCGGCGAATGGAGCTTTGCGCTACGCTCCGCGTTCGGCGAGTATCGCGCGCCGACCGGCGTCGGCACCGCCATGCGCAACGATGCCGAAGGCCTCGACGACATCCGCGCCAAAGTCGATCGCGTCTCGAAAAAGCTCGGCCGGCGCTTAAAATTGCTGGTCGGCAAGCCCGGGCTCGACGGCCATTCCAACGGCGCCGAACAAATCGCCGCGCGCGCCCGCGACGCCGGCATCGACGTGGTCTATGACGGCATCCGCTTGACCGCGGATGCGATCGTCGCGGCGGCGGCGGAAAAGAACGTGCACGTGGTCGGCCTGTCGATCCTGTCCGGCTCGCATATGCCGCTCGTCGCCGACGTCATCGCGCGCATGAAGGAAGCGGGGCTAAAGGACGTGCCGGTCGTCGTCGGCGGCATCATCCCGCCCGCCGACGCCAGCGCGCTGAAACAGGCCGGCGTGGCGCAGGTCTATACGCCGAAGGATTTTGAGCTCAATCGCATTATTTCCGAATTGGTGCGGATCGTCGAAGGCTCGGCAGACGCAGCGGAGTAATTTCATCCGCTCGTCCGCGCGGAAGCGGGGACCCAGCCGCAAGAATTGTTATCTGGATTCCCGCTTGCGCGGGGAATGAGCGAAATATCCAACACTACTGCCGCACGACCGCCGCGACCGCCGCGATCGCCGCGCTGAGCGAACTTGGACTCACCGGCTTGCGCAAGTAAGAATTCATGCCCGCGCTGCGCGCCTCAGCGTCAGCGGCCTCGCGGCCGGAAATACCGATGATCGGCGTCTTGCCCGCGGCGCCGGCAAGTGCGCGGATGCGCCGCGTCGCTTCGAGGCCGTCGATGCCAGGCAGCGTCACGTCCATCAGCACGACATCGTAGCCGCGTGGCACGGCGGCGACGGCCTCCTCGCCGGAGCCGACGAAATCGGCGCCGTGGCCGAGCTCGGTGAGGATGGTGTTGAGAATGACGCGGCCGTACGGATTATCCTCGGCGCAAAGGATTTTGAGGCGGCGCGCCGGCATCGCGCCGTGCCGCGAGCGTTCCGCCGCCGTCGCCTGGGCGGGCGCGATCGGAAACAGCGCTGAAAGACGAAAGCTCGAGCCGCGGCCCGGCGTGCTGGTGACGACGAGATCGCCGCCCATCAGCCTGGCCAGAACCTTGACGACGGCGAGCCCCAGCCCGGCGCCGCCATAGCGGCGCGCGATCTCGGCGCTGGCTTGGGCGAACGGCCGGAACAGCCGCTTGATCTCGGCGCGCTCGATGCCGATGCCGCTGTCGGTGACGACGAAGATGAGCTTGGCGCGGCCGCGCGGCGCGTGGACCGCGCACACTTCGAGCCGGACCGTGCCTTGCGCGGTGAACTTCACGGCGTTGTCGATGAGGTTTTCAAGCGCGGCGCGCAGCCGCACCGGATCGCCCACCAGAAATTCCGGCAAATCGTCGGCGATCCTGACCTCGGCGCGCAAGTCCTTGGTCTGCGCCCGAGCGGCGAGCGTTTCGCGCAAAGCCTCGACCAGGCGCCGCGGCCGGAAAATCTCCTGCTGCAACGTCAGCGAACCGGCATCGGCCTTGGCGGCATCGACGACGAGCGTGGTCAGCGAAGCCAGATGCTCGGCGCTGTCCTTGATGCCCGCGGCCCAGCGCCGCTCGCGCTCGCCAAGATTGGAGCTCGCCAACAATTCGCCGAGCGCAAGGATGCCGGTGAGCGCGGTGCGAATGTCGTGCGCAAAAACGGCGAGCACGGGCCGGCCGTCGCGCGCCGGCGGCGGCCGCTTGCGGCGCCGCGTCGGCTTCGCGGCGGTCCTTTGATTGCTTCTCTTTCGCGCCATCGGCTGCCTCTTAGAGCATGATCCAGAAAACTGGTTGGCGGTTGCCCGCCTTCGCGAAGCCCGCTTCGGCGGGCGAAGGAAGGTGGGACAAGATCATGCTCGAAGAAGCTACACCCGCAACGCAGCATGCCACGGCGGCGTAGTGAACAAAACAAGCTCGAACGCGATCTAACGTCCTAGCCCGACCGTGCGCCGGATATCGCGCGGGCTTGCGCCGGCGGCGCGTAATTCGCGCAAACCGGTCGACTTCGTCGACTTCGACAGCTTGCCGCCTGCATCGTCGAGAATGAGTTTGTGGTGATGATAGGTCGGCTCCGGCAGTCCGAGCAGCGCCTGGATGAGCCGGTGAATACCGGTCGCCCAGAACAAATCCTGCCCGCGCACCACATCGGTGACGCCTTGCAGGGCGTCGTCGAGAACGGCGGCGAGGTGATAGCCGGTCGGCGATTCCTTGCGGGCCAGCACGACGTCGCCCCACATTTGCGGGGCGGCGGTGACGAGGCCGGTCTGGCCGTGCGGTCCACCCCCGGTTTCGGTCCAGGACAGCGCGCCGGCGCGCGCAACCGCCGCATCCATGGCGAGCCGCAGCGCGAACGGCTCGCCGGCGGCGCGGCGGCGCATTCGCTCGGCGGCGGATAGCTTGCGCGCCCGCCCCGGATAAATCGGTACGCCATCGGGATCGCGCGGCCAGTGACCGTGGCGGTCGAGTTCCGCGACCATGGCATTGAGCTCGCTGCGGCTCTCGAAGCTCGGATAAAGCAGTCCCTGCGCTTCGAGTTCGGCAAGGGCGGCGGCGTAATCGTCGAAATGCTCGCTCTGCCGCCGCACCGGCTCCTGCCACGAAATGCCGAGCCAACGCAGATCCTCGTAGATCGCCGCCTCGTATTCAGCGCGGCAGCGCTCGGTATCGATGTCCTCGATGCGCAGCAACAGCCGGCCGCCAAATTCACGCGCCAGATCGTGGTTGAGCAATGCGGAATAGGCATGGCCCAGATGCAGATAACCGTTCGAACTCGGTGCGAAACGCAGGATGCGGCTGTACATCGGCGATAGGCTTCTCGACACTGAATGCGAAGATGAACGTCAAAACATCGTCCCGGCCGCAGCAGTCTAACATGCTGACCCATATTCGCACTGAGAACGATCTCGACGCAGCGCTTGTGGCGCTGACGCATGCCGAGCCGCGGTTCGGCGCGCTTATGGCGCAAGCCGGCCGGCCGCCATTGCGGCGGCGGCCCGACGGTTTTGTCGGCCTCGTCGCGACGGTCGTGTCGCAGCAGCTTTCGACCGCGAGCGCGGGCGCGATCTGGGGCCGGCTTGCCGCAGCATTCGATCCACTCGAGCCGGAGGCGATCTTGCGGGCGCGGGCGGCCCGGCTGGCGCGGCTCGGTCTGTCGTCGCCGAAAATCCGCGCGCTGAAGGCAATCGCCCGCGCCGTGACCCGCGGCGATCTCGCGCTGGCGACGCTGGCGCAGCTTGAGGCCGATGCGGCCCACGCGGCACTCACCGCGGTCCACGGCATTGGACCGTGGACCGCGGACATTTACCTGTTGTCCTGCCTCGGCCATGCCGACGCTTGGCCGGCCGGCGACCTCGCGCTGCAGGAGGCGATGCGTCTTGCCTTCGGGCTCGCCGCGCGGCCGAGCGCCAAGGAAATGATGCCGCTCGCCGAACCGTGGCGGCCGCTGCGCGCCGTGGCGGCACGCGTGCTATGGACCTATTATCGCGCCGTCAAAGGGCGCGACGGAGCTCCGGTCGTGCAAAAGATTCTTCCGACAACCAGAGGCGTCAATGGCCGCTCAAGTCGACGGTCCAGATCTTGATGGGCCAAGGCTCGCGCCGCGCTCAGGCACGGCGCGACAGCTCGTCGTTTTCCTGCACGGCTACGGCGCCGACGGCAACGACCTCATCGAGATCGGCCGCGCCTGGCAGCAATTGCTGCCGCAAGCGGCCTTCGTGTCGCCGCATGCGCCCGAACCGTGCGGACAGGCGCCGGTCGGCAAGCAGTGGTTCGCGCTCACTTTCCGCAACCCGGACGAACGCTGGATCGGCGTTAACAAAGCGGCGCCGCTCGTGGAGCGGTTTCTCGACGCCGAACTGGCGCGCCACAAGCTGCCGCCATCGGCGCTGGCCTTGGTCGGCTTCAGCCAGGGCACCATGATGGCGCTGCATGTCGGCCTGCGCCGCGCCGTCGCCCCAGCGGCGATCGTCGGCTATTCGGGGCTGCTGGTCGAGCGACCGGACGGCAACGCCGAGGCATTCGCCGCCGAAATAAAATCCCGCCCGCCCGTGCTGCTGGTTCACGGCGATCGCGACGATCTCATCCCGCCGCAGGCTTTATTCCAGGCCACGCAAGGGCTTGCCGCGATCGGCGTGGCGGTCGAATGGCATTTGTCGGCCGGCATCGGGCACGGCATCGACGCCGAAGGGCTGCGCCATGGCGGCGAGTTTCTGGCCCGGCGCCTAGCCGCTTTGCCGCAGCCGCGTTAAGGGCAAGCCTTTGTATTGTGTAACGATTTCCTAGCAAATTCGGCCTAAAAGCGCACTATCGGCTCTAGAGCATGATCCCGGAAAGTGGAAACCGGTTTCCGGAGAAGATCATGCTCTAACGAATAGCTAGACCATAAGCCGGTTCGATTAAATCGGATCATGGACTAGGTGCGCGATGGTCATGGCGGCGATGAAGAAGCTGGCCCGGGGCGCGTATTTGACGCGGCTGCGGGCGCTTTTCTCCAACTTCCGGTCGAACAGGCGCGGCAACGTCGCCGTTATCACCGCGCTGGCGACACTGCCCATGGTCGCCGCCGTGGGTTGCGTCGTCGATTACACGTCGGCATCGATGATCAAGACCAAGCTGCAGGCGGCCGCCGACGTGGCGAGCCTGGCGACCGTTTCCATCAACTCGCCCGCGATCAGCGCCGCCAAGAACATGTCGGGCAACGGCACGGTTTCCGGCGGCTCGACCTTCGCAACCAATTTCTTCAATGCAAATTTGACGTCGGCTCCGGAGACCACGGGCTACACCAACCTCACTCCGACAGCGACCGTCACAAGGACCGGCACGACGGTGACCGCCACCGTGTCCTTCACGGCGCAGGTTCCCACTTATTTCATGGGGATCATGGGCTACAAGAATATTGCGCTCTCGGGCACGTCGACGGCGAGCTACTCGCTGCCGACCTATATCGACTTTTATCTGATGCTCGACGTATCCGGCTCCATGAGCTTCCCGTCGACCGCTGACGAGCAAGAGAGATTGCAGGCGGTCAATCCCGACAACTACAGCCTTTATCCGAATGGCTGCACGTTTGCGTGCCATTTTACCAGACAGGGAGCGTGTGCGCAGTCGGAGCAAGAATCCGGTGTTCCTCCCTCCGCATACACCAGTACCTACAATCCAAGCCCGGGCGGCTATTGCCAGGGATTTACCATCACGCGCTTGGGGACAACCCCGGCGAATTGCGCCACGTCGACAAATTGCTCAAATATCACCCCCAACAAAATAAATTGGTCAAATACACCGGTTACCTCCTGCAATACAGAGGGCACCACGTCCTGCATCCAACTGCGCGCCGACGCCGTCGGCTACGCGGTTACTCAACTGCTGTCGGTGGCATCGAGCAGTGAGGTGGTGACAAATCAATTCCGGGTCGGTCTCTATCCGTTCATCCAGTATCTTTATTCCTACTTCCCGCTGACCACGAATTTGACTGCGACGGGCTCCGGCACGATCAATAATGCCGCTACAAATCTTGCCAGCCTTTTGGACACCGGCGTCAATTCAAACCTGGGTTCCGGCGGCACACATTTCGAAAATGCCTTTCCCAGCATGAACACCACGATTTCCTCGGTCGGAACCGGAGCGAGCTCTTCCAGCACGCTGCCTTACGTATTTCTCATCACCGACGGCTCGCAGGACAACCAGACGCAATGGAACGGCAACTGGTCGGGCAGCAATTCGGCGACGACGCTCGACAGCTCGCTTTGCACCACGCTCAAGAGCCGCGGCATAACGATCGCGGTTCTCTACATTCCCTATGAAACGATCCAGAACGCGACCACCTTCGCCAACAGCGAAGATATCTACGCCAACAATAACATTCCGGACATTCCGGGGGCGCTGCAGGCTTGCGCCTCGCCGAACTTCTATTTCACCGCGACTACGCCCACGGACATCAACAACGCGCTGATTACGATGTTCGAACAGGCCGTGAGTACCGCCCACATTACAAATTAGAGCGCGATCCTGAAAACGCCGGCTCCGGACTTAATCCGGCCTGGATAGCGGCTGAATCTACTATCCCGATGGCGCTCCGTTGACTGTCGACGGCGGCGCTCCATTGACCGGCGCAGGCGTGACGCTCGCGGCTCCATTTGTTTTTATTTCGGCCGGACGCGTTATTTGCGGTAATCATTCATCTGATCGCCGGGTGACAACTCGGATGCGCCGCGGGACGATTTCCTTTTCATTTCGTGTCCCGGAGCAAATTGGGACGCGCCTTTACCTTTAACTCCGCCGGCGTCCTGCATTCGATCCCCCGGCGAATATTCCGATGCGCCCCCTGTGCCTTTGGGGGCCGCATAACTCGAGCTTGCCATTGCTAACAGCAGCGCGGATGCGGCAAAAAGTGCGACTTTGCTCATTTATCTCTCCTTCGTTAGCGTCCGAAGCTAACGCCCTCCGCCCGCGATGGTTCGACGCTTGGCTGGATGTGCGATCAATGACCGGTGCACCGTCGGTTTGCTGAAGGGGTTTTAACCACAAGCCTTTGTATTGTGTAATGATTTCCTAGCAAATTCGGACCTAGAAGCGCGCTATCGGCTCACGGTGCGCGATGGTCATGGCGGCGATGAAGAAGCTAGCCCGGGGCGCGTATTTGACGCGGCTGCGGGCGCTTTTCTCCAACTTCCGGTCGAACAGGCGCGGCAACGTCGCCGTTATCGCCGCACTGGCGACACTACCCATGGTCGCCGCCGTGGGCTGCGTGATCGATTACACGTCGGCGTCGATGATCAAGACCAAGCTGCAGGCGGCCGCCGACGCCGCAAGCCTGGCGTCCGTTTCCATCAACTCGCCCGCGATCAGCACCGCCAAGAGCATGTCGGGCAACGGCACGGTTTCCGGCGGCTCGACCTTCGCAACCAATTTCTTCAATGCAAATTTGACGTCGGCTCCGGAGACCACGGGCTACACCAACCTCACTCCGACAGCGACCGTCACAAGGACCGGCATGACGGTGACCGCCACCGTGTCCTTCACGGCGCAGGTTCCCACTTATTTCATGGGAATCATGGGCTACAAGAATATTGCCCTCTCGGGAACGTCGACGGCGAGCTACTCACTACCGACCTATATCGATTTCTATCTGATGCTCGACGTATCCGGCTCCATGAGTTTTCCGTCGACGACTGCGGAGCAAACAAGGCTACAGGCCGTCAATCCCGACAACTACAGCCTTTATCCGAATGGCTGCACCTTTGCGTGCCATTTTACCAGCCAGGGGGCGTGTGCGCAGTCGGAGCAAGAATCCGGCGTTCCTCCCTCTGCATACACCCGGACCTACAATCCAAGCCCGGGCGGCTATTGCCAGGGATTTACCATCACGCGTTTGGGCACGACGCCCGGATCCGGAGGCCCTCCCTACACAGTCAATTGGGGCAATACCCAGGTCGCCTCCTGCAACACGGCCGGCACCACGTCTTGCATTCAACTGCGCGCCGACGCCGTCGGCTATGCCGTCAATCAATTGCTGTCGACCGCGGCGAGCAGCGAAGTGGTGACAAATCAATTCCGGGTCGGTCTCTACCCGTTCATCCAGTACCTTTATTCCTACTTCCCGCTGACCACGAATTTGACCGGAACAGGCTCCGGCACCATCACCAATGCCTCCACCAATCTGGCGAGCCTGCTCGACACCGGCGTCAATTCAAACTTGGGTTCCGGCGGCACACATTTCGAAAATGCCTTTCCCAGCATGAATACCACGATTTCCTCGGTCGGAACCGGAGCGAGCTCGTCCAGCACGCTGCCTTACGTATTTCTCATCACCGACGGCTCGCAGGACAACCAGACGCAATGGAACGGCAACTGGTCGGGCAGCAATTCGGCGACGACGCTCGACAGCTCGCTTTGCACCACGCTCAAGAGCCGCGGCATAACGATCGCGGTTCTCTACATTCCCTATGAAACGATCCAGAACGCGACCACCTTCGCCAACAGCGAAGATATCTACGCCAACAATAACATTCCGGAAATTCCCGCAGCGCTGCAGGCCTGCGCCTCGCCCAACTTCTACTACACCGCGACCACGCCCACCGACATCAACAACGCGCTGATTACGATGTTCGAACAGGCCGTAAGCACGGCTCATATTACAAATTAGCCCCTACCGTCGAGCCAGCGGCGGCTGCCGCGAGCCCGCAACATCGACTCGCTGTCGCGGCTCGACCCTGATCCTTTCGACGGGATTCAATTAGGGTCTAGGCCGGCATGTCGCCGCGCCTTTATTTCACGGCGACGACGTCAACCCACTGACTGAGAAGTTTGAAAAGGCTGTGCGCGCGGATCGGATTGGATCTTACGGTCGATTTGCAGAATGGCGCCAGATTGGCATGAGCCGCCATGTGCCGCTCGCGTCGTTACCCCCAACTCTAACCACCGCCACCC
>Ga0207416_1000506_pt1 | contig 66129 bp, 68 predicted proteins | sample PaiPotPPM11metaG_FD_184107 | JGI IMG/M metagenome (GOLD analysis project Ga0207416, IMG submission 184107) | Iron sulfur acid spring bacterial and archeal communities from Banff, Canada, to study Microbial Dark Matter (Phase II) - Paint Pots PPM... ... | reverse complement strand
GAATGTATGGCTGGCGCTCGAGTTCTTGCTGTGGGCACGCTACTTCGAGAGCGGGGGACGCACTCGCTATTTTGAACGTCCAGCAGGGGTGGATGGATGGCTTCCCATTGCCGGCTTGATGAACCTGAAGTATTTGCTGGTGACGCATCAAGTGCCGGCGATCCATCCGGCGGCGATGGTGCTGGCGGCTGTATTTCTGATCTCAAGCCTGCTGCTGAAGAAGACGTTTTGTTCGTGGTTGTGTCCCGTGGGCACGGTCTCCGAGTATCTGTGGAAGCTTGGCCGTAAGCTGTTTCGGCGCAACTTCACCGTGCCGCGATGGCTCGATGTTCCACTGCGCAGCCTGAAGTATATTTTGATGGCCTTCTTCCTCTTCATCGTGGTCGGCATGTCGGTGGAGGCGCTGAGCGATTTTCTGGCTGCGCCCTTTGGTATCATCGCGGACGTAAAGATGCTCAACTTTTTCCGCGAAATAGGCATTACAGGACTGGCAGTGCTTGGGTCGCTGGTTGTTCTCTCTGTCTTCATCCAGAATTTCTGGTGCCGGTTTCTCTGCCCATACGGTGCATTGATGGGTTTGGTTTCCACCTTGAGTCCAGTGAGGATCCGGCGGGACGCACAGGCCTGCATCGATTGCGGGAAGTGCAGCAAGGCTTGTCCATCGAGCTTGCCGGTCGACCGCCTGGTGCAGATTCGATCTCCGGAATGCACGAGTTGCATGGAATGCGTCGCGGTATGCCCGGCCGAGAACGCTCTGCAGTTTGCCCTGCCGCCGCACAGTATTGCATCTGGTGCGCGTACGGCTGCCGCCCGGTGGCGGGATCGCTCGCTGCCGCCGCAGTTGGTTGCGGCGCTGCTGGCGCTTGTTTTCTTCGGAGTAATCGGCGTTGCGCGAGCGACAGGCCACTGGCAGACGAATATTCCGCGCGATGTGTATATGCAACTGGTGCCGCATGCGGACCAGTATGGCCACCAGGAAAGTCTCAACTAAGGCGTTGCGTTCAACAGCGCGCTCAAGCCCTTCATGTCCTTCACTACAATCTGGCGTGCGTCGACCTCCAGAAGACCTTCGGCCTGCAACCGCATCAGGTTTCGGGAGATCAGTTCGCGCACGGTTCCAAGCTGGTTCGCCAGCTCCTGGTGGCTGGCGGGGAGTTGGAATTCGATGCCGCGCTCGGTTTGTTTGCCCTGGCTCTCCGCGAGCCGGAGCAGGGCCGTGATGAGCCGTTGACGAATGGTGGTGAAGGAGAGTTCCTCGATGATACCGACCAGGCGGCGCAGACGAGCGCCGACTGTGGCCAGCACCTTGAGCGCAACTTCGGGGTGCTCCATGCAGTAGGCCTGGAAGTCGCGCCGGGAGATGAAGGCGATCTCGGTGTTTTCGATGGCCACGGCTGACGCGGGGTAGGGGCCACCGTCGAAGACGGGCAACTCCGCGACGGATTCCCCGGGAGTGTTGACGGCCAGTACCTGTTCGCGGCCGCCGAGCGATGTCTTGAAGATGCGAACCTTGCCGCCCGCAATGATGTGCAGTCCGTGGCAGGGCTCGCCCTCAGAGAAAAGAAGCTCGCCAGTTTGGAGATGTTTGCGCACCGTGCGCGCTGCCAGCAGTTGCAACTCGGCCGGAGTAAGGCCGGACAGCAAGGCGGTCTTTGTGAGAACAGCCGCCAGATCAGTACGTTCCGCGCCCATGGAGGAAAGTTTAGCAGTGCAGGGCGTCGATCTGTTGGAGCCCGGTACCGGGCTCCAACTTATATTCTCGCGGAGTGACCAAAGTCGCTGCGGTGCCGACTTGCAGCTTGTAGGGTGGTTGCAAGGAGAACATCATGGCAACCACCACAAGGACCGTTGGCGAGATTGCACTGGAACAGCCGACTTCGATCCGGGTGTTTGAGCATTATGGGATTGACTACTGCTGTGGCGGACGCAAGCCGCTCGCCGAGGCATGCGCCGCCAGCAACCTCGAAGTAGACGCAGTGCTCGCCGCGCTGGAGAGGGCAGCGCAGGGCTCAGCGCCGGTCTCAGAGGACTGGTCTAAAGCTTCGATGGAGGTGCTAATTGGACATATTGTGGCCACGCATCATGCGTTTGTAAAGAGCGAGCTGCCCCGGCTGGCCGTTCTGGCAGAGAAGGTAGTTCGCCGCCACGGAGATACGGAGGCCGAGCTGTCGCTGATTCAGGCAAAGCTGGCCGAATTGGACGAGGAATTGACCCAGCACCTGGCGAAGGAAGAGGTGATCCTGTTTCCCTATGTAGTCAAACTGGAGCGCGCGTTGGAGTCTGGCGGGGTGATGCCGCATGGATGCTTCGGCACGGTGGCCAACCCGATCGCGATGATGACCGCGGAGCATGACGCGGCGACCGGGTTGATGTCTGGGATCCGCGAGCTCAGCCATCATTTCACCACGCCGGTAGGCGCTTGCCCCACGTATTGCGCGTTCTATGACGGCCTGAAGGAGTTCGGGCAGGACCTCTATGAGCATATTCACGTGGAAAACAACGTCCTGTTTCCGCGCGCGATCGAACTCGAGACACGAGCCGCCGGGGCGAACACTTAGCTGGTAGGCCGACTCTGGTAGTTCGATCCAAGTTGCGGCCATGACTGCGTCGAGTTAGCGCCCGAGAAATGGGCAGCGCAGAAAGCGCGTCGGTTGCTGAGAACAGGGCATACCATGTTTCCAGGACCGACTTCTCTCGAATCAAGCATCGATTTCGCGCCAACTTACACGCTTGACATGGGGGGCCAGCCACCGCATTCCCCTCCAGAATCCCGTGCTGGCTCCGTTTAGTAACCGTCAGCAGCAGAAGGGTCGGGCCTCCGGCACGTTGGATGTGGCGGGTGTATGCTCCAAGCAGTAGGCACTTTCTCCTTCTCGCCTCCCGCATTCCAGGCTTTGCCCCAGACGAGCAACGTTCAAGTACTTAACCGAACGACTGGGGCTGCAATGAGCCTCCTCAAGAAATGCGATGCAAAACTCGTCTATCTCTGAATCGTAACAAGACCCGAGCATTTGTTCAGGACAGTGGGACAAGCCCATAGGGCCAATCCTTCAGAGATCAAGCCCGACAGACCATGGGCGAGCAGACTGACTTTTGTCGAAGACTTCACACTGGCGCATTCTCTCCCTGGCCGCACATCATTTCGATCGGGATTTCAGGCAGATCTTGAACCACGACCGCATCGAAGCTGCGGTTGGCCCGGCAAAACTCCAGAAAGGCGCAGGTATGGATTGCCCAATCTGTATGGACCTGAAACGAGCGTATGAGGCTGGGCTCAGCGAGTACATTGAGGCTCGTTCCTCAGCATGTTTTCGTGCCTGCACAAGACTTGCGGCCAGGAAGAATGTCGAGATGGAACGCGCCAGGTACGAAGTGGAAGAGCACCGGTTGGTATGCGTCTCCGCCGTCAGGGTGTTTGCACGTTTGCCGGCGCGGGGAGTGTCTACGAGTTTGAGACCACTGGCTGCATAGTTTCGTGTAGGTTTTCTTCTGCCGTCGGTTCACGTCTAGCAGTGGTAGCGGTAGGATCGTTTCCGAGATGACGGGCGGGTGGTCCCGCAGAGTCCTACAGCGCGGTCACTCTCCTACGTCCACCCTCGGCGCCGATGACCTCGTCTCCGCTTACACCTCCGCGAATGGCTTCGTCCCAGTCGCCGCCATCTTCGAGATCGCGATCTCTGCCAACGCACCGTGACCACGCTCCTCGCGTTAGCGTCGAGCCGTAGAATGGAAAGTGCTGGCGGTTCACGGCGCTGGCAGGAGACTGTCCAATGGACATCGGTATCCGTAAAGTGGCTTAGACGACGCAAATAGTTTCCGCTTCATCGCCCCGGACGACGGCAGCAAAGATGTCTTCGCCCACTACTCCTCAATTGCATCAAGCGGCTTCAAGTCACTTAAGGAAGGTCAGAAAGTTACCTTCGACGTGATCGATGGACCCAAGGGCAAGCAGGCTTCAAACATCCAGGCCGCGTAGCTCTTACCGAACAAAGGCTGTCACGCCTGTGATCTGCGGGGTTGCAGCCGTTTCCACCGGGCAGAAGCAACCGCTGTCATCGGAAACGAGAAGGAGCCTATGTCGCCGACCGAACCAGCAGTCCGCCAGCACGCATCCACTGGTCCAGCGTCGCCGCAACTGCCTGAGCCAACCCATGCCGAGCGTGTCCGGACTCTCTTGTCGCTCGTCCCGAACGCCACCCTCTCAACGCTGTCCCGTAAGCATCCGGGGTTTCCGTTCGGTTCCCTGATGCCCTTCGCCCTTGATTCAGCAGGTCGGCCCATCTTCCTGATCAGCAACATGGCAATGCACACGCAGAATCTGAAGACTGACCCGCGATGCAGCCTCTTCGTCGCGGAGGGGAGTGCCGATGGTGACCCGCTTGGGGCTGCCCGAGCAACCCTAGTTGGAAACGCTGAGCCGGTGCCAGAAAACGACATCGCTGCGGTTCGGGAAGCGTATCTCGCCCGGCACGAGAACAGCCGCTATTGGGTGGACTTCTCCGACTTTAGCTTCTTCCGTCTTCAGCCCATCGATCTCTACTACGTCGGTGGCTTCGGCGTGATGGGCTGGGTTGATGCGCGGGACTACGCACACGCCGCCCCGGACCCGCTGGCCGAGGCCGCGCCGGGCATCCTCGCCCACATGAACGCTGACCATGTCGATGCGATGGTCTTGCTGGCAATGTCGCATGCAGGGATCGAAGCGATCGAGGCAACGATGACCTCGGTCGATCGGCTGGGCTTCACTCTCCGGCTGAAGACGAATGATGCGGTCAAGGGCGTTCGGATCAACTTCCACCGCGAGGTCGCCACTGCACAGGACACTCGTGCGGCACTCGTCGAGATGGTGCGCCATGCCAGAGCGGGAAGCTGATACTGGAGCCGAGAGGCACCTGCGGCACGGCCTCTCCCGTTACTCCCGTCTTTCCAGCTGTCTCGGTGGAATCCCCGCAGGCACTCCGCCGTTGCCAACGTCCCGCCGTTCCACCTGGAAGCTCACTGTATATCCGAATAGCGGTCCCCACCACTCATTCTCGACGTGTACTCGAATCCGGAAACACCCCGCGTCATCGTCGTACCACTCGCAGACGTCCGCAACGCCTGAGAAGAACATGGGGAACCGGAACCCCACTACTCCTTCATAGAACCTCTGCTCCCCACTCCGCACCCGCAAACCGCCGTTCTCCGCTATCGACACATCCAGGACCGGAAAAGAATGAAACTCCGCGCTCAGACCCGCGAGCTTGGTTTCGACCTCGTCGCGAGGGAGGCTGTTCTTAGGAGAGCCCGCCTCCGCTTCACCGACCGGGAACTGCTGAGGAGCGGTATAATTCGAGTTCATCAGGGCTGAAAAAGGAAATTGGGGTGGATGAAAAGCTAAAGACCGAGTTGAGCAAGCAGGGAATCTTTACTACGACCTTTCAGGATCTCTACAACTGGGGCCGCAAAAGCTCCCTTTGGCCATTGAACTTCGGCCTGGCCTGCTGCGCCATCGAGATGATCGCCACAACCATGGCGCGCTATGACCTGGCGCGATTCGGCGCTGAGGTCTTTCGGGCGTCCCCACGGCAGGCAGACCTCATGATTGTGGCCGGTACCGTGACCAAGAAAATGGCGCCGCAGGTCGTGCGCCTCTACAACCAGATGCCGGAGCCGAAGTATGTCATCTCCATGGGCGCTTGTGCCATCTCCGGTGGCCCATTCAAGCAGGGCTACAACGTTCTGAAGGGTATTGACCGCTACATCCCCGTCGACGTGCACATCCCCGGCTGCCCGCCACGGCCGGAGGCCCTGATCGACGCCTTCTTGATGCTGCAGAAAAAGATCGACGAACAACAACTGACCGGCGCAACCCGCCCGCGTCACCTCAACGCCGACCAGCCGAGCGAGTTCGTCGTTCCCCGGTTTGGCGCGCACGACCTGGAACCAACGCAAAACCCAGAAGTATGGAAAGCGCCGCTGGTCCAAATCTCACAGGCGGGTAAGGATGAATCTCGAAACGATTAAGTCCGAACTCGGAGCAAGCGTTCCCGGCTGCCACCTGGAGGTAGTTGCGAACGCCAGCCCATCAGGTCAGCATTCGCTGCATAAATTCTGCAATCGCAGGTTCTCATTTGCTGTGTGCTGATTGTCATCATGGTTGACGATCGACACCACAATACTTGGCGAGCCCGACGCCCGCACCATCGCATCCAGCGGCATCGTCGCACCCGACGTTGGCAGCAGAATGGTCTTGCCACGAGCACTCTCGACCGCCCGGATAACCTCGGCGGCAATGGGCACGTCCATCGGGGTACGCGACGCGTTCTCCCCGGCGTGGATCTGAGGTCTCGCCACCTTGGCGTGGTTCAACCGCTCTTCCCGCGTGGGCTCCTCGCTGGCAAACGGGGACCAATGCTGACGGCGGGGGACTCTAGCCGAGGATCAATTCAATTCTTCTTACGTTGGTCTATGTTGTTCTGTTTTTTGGCTGCCCGGTGTTTACGCCACCGTTTTTGTTGGGTCTGTGAAACCTTCCGCCTTTCTTCGGGGGTGAGCTCTCTCCTTGGGCAACCTCAGCTTTATCCTTTATCCGATCCAATCGCCGCAGTTCCTCTGCCCGCAAAAAGCAGTCCGTCGAGCAGTATTTCTTCTGCGTTTCGCGGATGAAATACCGACTCTCACATTCGAGGTTCTCGCATATCTTGAGCAGCGGCAGGATCCGCACCGCGGAGACAGCGAAGCAGCAGAAGGGGTGAACGGGTCCGCAGTTCCAACCTTTGGTGGTTCACAAGCCCTGCCTCTTTGACAGTAAACTGCACTGCCTGTCTGGTGGTCTGTTCCTACACTGGCGGTGGGCGCAATACTTGACAAATAAGTATGGTTTTGGGACCATGGCTGTAGTTGGAACCGCTCCGATGAAGATTACAGCCCAAGAAGAATACGGTCTTCGCTGCATCCTGCAACTGGCTTCCGTGCCCGCCGGGGAGCCTCTTGCCGGCACCGAGATTGCGCGACGCGAAGGTCTCTCCTATCCCTATGTCGAAAAGCTGCTCTGGACCCTGAAGAGGGCTGGTCTCACCAAGAGCCATCGGGGAATCAAGGGGGGCTACGTTTTGTCGAGGTCCCCTGAAGAAATCAGTCTCGGCGATGTGCAAAGGGCATTCGGCAGCCTCTGGGCGACAAAGGACATTTGCAGCCGCCATACGGGCAACCGTAGGACATGTATTCACCACCGAGGCTGCGGCCTACGCCCGGTCTGGGAGGGCATCGAACAATATATTGTTGGGGTGATGGACGGCATTCCAATCTCCCAACTCCTGGGCACGGAAGCGCTGGTCCAATTGTCGCTGGGGGAGACATTTCGCATGTCTGCCTAGGTTCGGGAGTCTTTTTTGACCTGAAACAGGAACTATTTGTCAGGTTTAAGTCGGAGGATGGCTTTAGTTTTGCAATTGCACGCAACGCGTTGAATCCAACGCGTTGAAATGTGGGAGGAGACACCATGAGTACCGACACGAAGATCATAGACTCTCTTGTCGAGGGCGAATATAGGTGGGGCTTTGTCACTGAAGTTGAGTCGGACTCGGCCCCGAAGGGTCTGAACGAAGACATCATCCGCCTGATTTCGACCAAGAAGAACGAGCCGGAATTCATGTTGGAGTGGCGCTTGAAGGCGTTCCGTCACTGGCTGAAGCTGGAGAAAAAAGAGGCTGAGCCCAAGTGGGCCAACATCAAATACGACGCCATCGATTATCAGGACATCATTTACTACTCGGCACCAAAACCCAAGAAGGCCGGCCCGAAGAGTCTGGATGAAGTGGATCCCGAGATACTCCTCGCATACGAAAAACTTGGCCTCCCGCTGGATGAGCAGAAGCGGCTGGCCGGCGTGGCAGTGGACGCGGTGTTCGACAGCGTCTCCGTGGCTACCACATTTCAGGCCAAGCTCGCTGAGATCGGCATTATCTTCTGCCCGTTCTCGGAGGCGGTGCAGCGCCACCCCGAACTGGTGAAGAAATATCTGGGTTCGGTGGTGCCCTACTCGGACAACTTCTTTGCCGCTCTAAACGCGGCCGTATTCACCGATGGCTCGTTCGTCTATGTCCCCAAGGGGGTTCGCTGCCCGATGGAGCTGATGACCTATTTCCGCATCAACGCGGCGGATTCGGGCCAGTTCGAACGCACGCTGATTATTGCCGACGAGGGTTCCTATGTGAGCTACCTCGAAGGCTGCACGGCGCCGACCCGCGACAAGAACCAGTTGCATGCCGCGGTGGTTGAGCTGGTTGCGCACGACAACGCCGAGATCAAGTACTCGACCGTGCAGAACTGGTATCCGGGAGACCCCGTGACGGGCAAGGGCGGGATCTATAACTTCGTCACCAAGCGCGGCAAGTGCGAAGGGATGAACTCGAAGATCTCCTGGACGCAGGTGGAGACCGGCGCCGCCATCACCTGGAAGTACCCGAGCGTCATCCTCCAGGGCGACAACTCCGTGGGCGAGTTCTACTCGGTGGCGCTCTCGAACCACTGGCAGCAGGCTGACACCGGCACCAAGATGATTCACATCGGCAAGAACACGCGGAGCACGATCATCGCCAAGGGCATCTCCGCCGGACACGGGCAGAACACCTATCGTGGCGGAGTCAAGGTGCTTAAGAGCGCAGTGGGCGCCCGCAATTACACGCAGTGCGATTCCCTGTTGGTTGGTGACAAGTGCGGCGCGCACACCTTCCCCTATATCGAGGCGAAAAACTCCACCGCGCGCATCGAGCACGAAGCGTCCACGTCGAAAGTTGGCGATGACCAGATCTTTTACCTGCAGCAGCGCGGCCTGCCGAAGGAAGATGCGCTTTCGATGATCATCAATGGATTCTGTAAACAGGTCTTCCGCAAGCTGCCGATGGAGTTCGCCGTCGAGGCGCAGAAGCTGCTGAGCGTGAGTTTGGAAGGGAGTGTTGGCTAGCCTATGTCCATGTTGGAAATCAGGAATTTACACGCCCGAATTGAAAATCACGAGATCCTCAAAGGTCTCAGCCTGACGGTGAATGCCGGCGAGGTTCACTCGATCATGGGGCCGAACGGCTCTGGGAAAAGCACGCTTGCGCAGGTGCTGGCCCGTCGCGAGAGCTACGTGGTCACCGAAGGTGAGGTGCTGCTTGATGGCAAGGACCTGCTGGCGATGAAGCCGGAAGACGCAGCTTGCGAGGGGGTCTTCATGGCCTTTCAATACCCGATCGAGATCGCTGGAATCAGCAACGCCTACTTCCTGCGCGCGGCGCTGAACGCCATCCGAAAATACCATGGGAAGAGAGAGATGGACGCCATGGATTTTATACCGTTCTACAAGGAGAAGATGAAACTGCTCGAAGTAGACGAGAGTTTCATGACCCGCTCCGTGAATGAAGGTTTCTCCGGCGGAGAGAAGAAGCGCAATGAGATTCTGCAGATGGCGTTGCTGGAGCCCAAGCTCGCTATTCTGGACGAGACCGACTCAGGACTCGATATTGATGCGATGCGCATTGTGGCCAACGGCGTCAACGCCATGCGCAGCCCCGACCGGGCCATCATCGTCATCACCCACTACCAGCGCCTGCTGGACTATATCGTTCCGGACTTCGTGCATGTGCTCGTCGACGGGCGGATCGTCAAGTCGGGCGGCAAGGAATTGGCGCTGACGCTCGAAGAACAGGGTTACGTTGGGGTCGAGGCAGAGGCCAGTGCCACTGCGGTTGCGGTTTGATGGAGGGTTACGAACGTGTCGACGGCCATACAACAGCTCCCGAGTCACCTGGAAGCCTTCCTGCAGTTGCAGCAGCAGTTGCCAGTCCATCGGCAGGAACCCTGGTTCCGGGGTGTCCGTGAGGGCGCGTTTACCAGCTTCTGCCAGTTGGGCTTCCCTACCGTCCATGACGAAGACTGGCGCTTCACAAGCGTTGCGCCCATCGCCCAGACCGCATTCCATCTCCCCGAGATTCCCGAAGACGAATGCAACGGAGTCACGGAGGGCGACGTCGCTCCCTACAGGCTTGAGGGCCTGGCCGCTCAGCTTGTGTTTGTGAACGGGCGATATGCGCCGGGACTCTCGCGCCTGCCGGCGGGACACAAGGGTTTGCAGGTTTCCAGCCTCGCCGAAGCGATGCTGAAGGAGCGGGGAATAGTAGAACCGCATCTCGCGCGCTACGCCGATTCCAGCAAGGAAGCTTTTACGGCGCTGAACACGGCGTTCTTCGAGGACGGCGCGTTTGTGTTCCTTCCCCGGGGCCTGGCGCTTCAGGAGCCTATCTATCTTCTATATCTCAATCACGGCAGCGCGACACCGCAGATAGCAAACCCGCGCAACCTGATCGTGGTCGGAGAGAACAGCCAGGCTACGATCCTCGAGGACTACGTCTCGCTCGGAGCCGGTGTATCGTTCTCCAACGTCGTAACCGAGGTCGTCGCGGGTGAGCAGGCGGTGCTTCACCACTACAGGATCGAGCGAGAGAGTACGGACGCGTTTCACATCTCGACGATGCGCATCCAGCAAGAACGCAGTTCGACGGTCAATTCGCACTCGGTGCTGACCGGCGGTGCGCTAGTACGCAACAACATACAACCGGTGCTGGCCGGCGAAGGCGGCAACTGTCTGATCAACGGTCTGTTCATCGGCAATGGCCGGCAACATCTGGACAATTACATGAAGGTGGAACACAGGAGCGCACATTGCGCCAGCCACCAGTTCTACAACGGCATTCTGGACGGTGAGTCGCGCGGCGTCTTCCATGGCCGAATCCTGGTGTGCAAAGGCGCGCAGCAAACCGACTCAAAACAAACCAACCGCAACCTGCTCCCGTCGGATACTGCGCAGATGGACACGAAGCCGCAGCTTGAAATCTTTGCCGACGACGTGAAGTGTACGCACGGGGCGACGATAGGCCAGATCGACGAGGAAGCGCTCTTCTACCTGCGCTCGCGCGGCCTTGATGATGCTGCGGCCAAAGGCCTGTTGTTGTTCGCCTTTGCCAGCGAGTGCCTGGAACGGATGAATCCGGGCCCGATTCGCAACTATCTGGCGAAGATCATCATTCAGGCGTTGCCCCAAGCAAAGCAATCGGAGGCGGTGCTATGAGCATACCTGCCAACCGCGTAAGCGCTGTGGCCGCTGGTCTCGATGCCGCCAGGCTAAGTAAAGACTTTCCCGCGCTGAATCAACTCGTACACGGAAAACCACTCGTCTACTTGGACAACGCTGCGACGTCACAGAAGCCACGGTCCGTCATCGACGCCATCACTCGCTTTTACCAGGAGGATTGTTCGAACATCCATCGCGGCGTGCATTTGCTCTCCGAGCGTGCAACCAGGGCGTATGAAGAGGTACGGCTCGCCGTTCAGCAGTTCATCCATGCAGCCAGTCCCGCCGAGGTGATCTTCGTGCGCGGAGCCACGGAAGCCATCAACCTAGTGGCGCAGAGCTACGGCAGAACGCAGGTGCAGGCCGGCGATGCAGTCCTAGTCTCCGCGATGGAGCACCACTCCAACATCGTTCCCTGGCAGATGCTGTGCGAGGAAAAGGGCGCAAATGTGCGCGTCATCCCGATGAACGATCGCGGCGAGCTCTTGCTGGAGGAGTACGAAAAGCTGCTGACGCCTGAAACGAAACTGGTGGCTGTCGCGCATGTGTCTAACGCCCTCGGCACGATTAATCCGATTCGGCAGATCATACGCATGGCGCATGATCACGGCATCCCGGTGCTGGTGGATGGTGCTCAGGCTGTTCCTCACCTCCAGGTGGACGTACAGGACTTGGACTGCGATTTCTACGCCTTCTCCGGGCACAAGATGTACGGACCGACGGGAATTGGCATCCTGTACGGCAAGCAGCGGCTGCTCGAAGCAATGCCTCCTTATCAGGGCGGGGGGGACATGATCAGCTCCGTCACCTTCGAGAAGACAACCTACAACTCCCTTCCCCACAAGTTCGAGGCGGGCACGCCGGACATCTCCGGAGTCATCGGTCTAGGCGCAGCCATCGAGTACCTGACGCGCATCGGGCTGGACAACGTTGCGGCGCACGAGCACGACCTGCTGGCCTACGCCGCGGAGCGGATCTACCTGTTGCCAGGGGTTCGCGTGATCGGCACCGCGCAGGAAAAGGCCGCTGTGCTTTCCTTCGTCCTTGACGGCATACACCCGCACGACATCGGCACCATCCTCGATCAGGAGGGGATCGCTGTCCGCACCGGGCATCACTGCGCCCAGCCGGTGATGCAGTTCTTTGGCATCCCGGCGACCACACGCGCTTCCTTTGCGCTGTACAACACAGAAGCGGAGGTCGATGCCTTGATGCGAGGGATCACGAAGGTTCAGGAGATGTTCGCATGATGCCAGAATCGCGGGATGTTCGGGATCTCTATCAGGATATGATCCTCGAGCATTGGAAGAGGCCGGAAAACTTTCACCCCCTGCCCGATGCAAACCGAAAGGCGGAGGGCTTCAACCCGCTCTGCGGCGACCACTTCACCGTATTCCTGCAGCTCGATAACGATACGGTTACGGACATCAGCTTTGAGGGTTCGGGCTGCGCAATCTCCAAGTCCTCGGCCTCGATGATGACCGCCAGCCTCAAGGGCAAGACGAAGAGCCAGGCACAGGAGTTGTTCGCGCAGTTTCAACGGCTGGTTACGAACCAGACGAGCGAGGCGGATGAAGAAGCAAACCTCGGCAAGCTGGTTGTCTTTTCCGGCGTCTGTGAGTTCCCGGTGCGGGTGAAGTGCGCCATCCTGGCGTGGCACGCGATGATGTCGGCCCTCGATCAGAAGAAGGACACGGTTTCGACCGAGTAGGCGCCCCCATCGAACGGCGAGGCGCAACGCGGCCAAAACGGCCAACACACGGGAGATTTAGCAGGCTTTGCCAATGGAAGGGGCGCTTAGATGATTACTCTGACAGCAAGGGCGGCCGAGGTTGTGCGAGGCGACATCAACAAGGAGAAGTTGCCGGTGGGCACGGCGCTGCGGCTCGGGGTCGTCAACGATGGCTGCAAGGATAGCGGCACCCAATACCGCTACGTGCTGGAACTCGATTCGGAGGCGGTTCGTTCCGGCGACCACCTCTTCGAGAGCGAAGGAATCACGATACGGGTCGATCAGCAGAGTCTGGCCCATCTGGACGGGGTTCAGCTGGGAGTCAAGCAAGGCCCCCAAGGAAACGAATACATGTTTCTAAATCCTCGCGCGGAACATAGTTGCAGCTGCGGGAACACGTTCTCGGAAGTTATGCCGGACATACAAGTCAAGGAAGTGGAGGCAGGCTAATGGCTGGAAACGAAATGGTTTCTCTTAGCCGCGATTGTAAGGTGAGCATCATTCCCAGCGGGCAGACGGTGATCCTAGCTGCCGGCACTCAGGTCTGGATTACGCAGGCGCTGGGCGGCTCCTACACGGTGATGACAGGGACAGGTCACCTGGTCCGCATCGATAACCGCGACGCTGACGCCGTCGGAAAAGAAGTCACACCTCCAGTAGGCAGCACAAAAGGCGCGGCTGAGGGCTCCCTGGAGAAGATGGTCTGGGAGCAATTGAAAACATGCTACGACCCTGAGATCCCGGTCAACATCGTGGATCTCGGCCTCGTGTATCACTGCGGGGTAACGCCGCTGGCCGAAGGCGGCAATCGAGTGGACGTGCGCTTCACGCTTACCGCCCCGGGTTGCGGCATGGGCAGCGTGCTCAAGCGAGACATCGAGCGCAAGGTGGTCCATATTCCGGACGTAACCCAATGCAGCATCGAGGTTGTTCTGGATCCGCCCTGGAACCAGGGCTTGATGTCGGTGGCGGCACAGCTGCAGCTTGGCCTGATATAAGCCTGCTGCGAGGATTGGAGAGCAATGCGACGCGCAATCGAAAGTACGGAAGGAATCGACATGCCGATGGACCCAGCAAAAGCCCGCGAAGAAGGATCCGCGGCCCAGCCGGCCATTGGCCCGGACGCCACGATGGCTGATATTCTCCATGTCTACCCCACCGCCAAGATAGCGCTGTTTATCAGGTATCACATCGGGGGATGTACCAGTTGCAGTTACCAGCTCACTGACACGTTGGCCGAAGTCCATCAGAACTACAACATCAAAGACTCTTTGGAGGCAGTGCTCGCCGTCGTCCGGCAAAGCGTAAGCGTGGAGGCGAAGATCCATATCTCGCAGCAAGAACTTGCCAGCGCACTCCAGCGGGGAGAGAGCCTGCGGCTTCTCGATACGAGATCAATCGGCGAATGGCAGGCAGGCCACCTCGTGGGTGCGCGGCCGGTCACGGTGGAATTGACCTTCCACGCGCTCGATTCCTGGTCTAAGGAGACCCCGATCGTTTTCTACTCCAACGCGGGACGGAGGAGCCTCGACAAAGCAGCCTACTTTCAGGCCTACGGTTTTACGAACGCGCGCAGCCTCGACGGTGGAATCAAGGACTGGCAAGGCAGGCTTGAATCACTCCTGACCGCCGCTCTTCCGTGATTGAGATACCCGAGAATCTCAAAGGAACCCAAAACTCTTGCTGACACCAAATCAACTCATGAAAAATGAATGCGTGGAGGGCCGCGCCATTGCCATTGCTGTCGTAGGAAGGACGTGGGGCTTAGGTGTAGAGGTTTACTTGCGACCGATGTTAAACCGATGAGGGTCGGGCTCGCCTGTGAGTCCCGCCACAGGACCGAGGTCTCAAGGCAGTTGCTTTTCTCCCCACAATTGGCTTGCTTGCCACTAAAGGAAACTTGAGCCAGAGCCCTGCTGAAAGGTGAGGGTGAATCGACTGGCTTTTGAAGCCTCCTCTGTCGGTCAAAGCGCAAGAAACAGGCGCTCATAGACCTAGCCTCGTCATCAAGATCAACCTACTCTCGGACGAATTGGTATCGCTTGAGGCGCTAGGTAAAGAGTCGCACTATGTCGTATGCCTGATCCCGGAGATACTTCGGTCAAACACTTTCTCCACCGAGTCGACCCATCCCGTATGTATCACTCGATTTGTCTAACCTGTTATCAGGTAGTGGCTAGGGATTTGAGAGAGTCAAAACTGTTCGGCGGAGAGGAACAGCACAAGTGTGAAGGCCCACCAGAACTGCAAATAGAGCACTGAGCAATCCCCTAGGTCCCGCGAATTCCCGTCGCATTCCGCCGATGTTCTAGCGATCCAAGCGGCGGAGGGAAAGCGACTCACGTACAGATCGGCGGTCATGCCTCATGCCTAATGCGGCGAAGAAGGCCCCCATCAAGCGCGGCCCTAAGCCCGATCTCTTGAGCACGCGTCGAATTTCGTTCCTGATACCCTTAATAGGTTATGAGCACATCGGTAGAGGCAGTGGATTTAACCGTTCGCCAGCGTGTCGCCGCCGCCCGGCGAATCGTGATCAAGATGGGCACCAACGTCATCATGCGCAACGACGGTGCGCCTGCGGTTGGCCTCGTCTACGGAATCGTCGAGTCGGCCGTTAACGTGCTGCGCTCCGGCCGGCAGGTGTTGATTGTCAGCTCCGGTGCTATCGGCCTTGGGGCAAAGTCGCTTCGCCTGGAGAAGTCGCCGTCCGAACTCGCGCTGAAGCAAGCATGCGCGGCCGTCGGCCAGAGCCGGCTGATGTCCATGTACCGGGATGGCTTCCGCCACTTCAACGTCACCACGGCGCAGGTGCTGCTCACCGAAGACGACTTCCTGAATCCGGTGCGGTACTCCAACCTGCGCGCGACTCTGGACACGCTGCTGAAGCTCGGCGTCGTGCCCATCATCAACGAGAACGATACGGTCTCTACGCTGGAACTCGACCGTCCCAGCAACGCCGCGGGGCAGCAACGCGTCTTCGGCGACAACGACAAGCTCTCCGCGCTGGTGATGACGAAGATTGATGCTGATCTGCTGGTGCTGCTCTCCGATGTCGATGGCCTGTACACGAGCGACCCCCACGACGACGGCGCTGGGTTTGTCTCCGATGTCGAGGAGATTACTCCCGAACTCGCGGCCTATGCGCGCATCTCCAAAGGCCGCGGGCGAGGCGGCATGTCCACCAAGATCGAAGCGGCCCGCATCGTTGCCGAAGGCGGCAAAGTGACGGTCATCGCCAACGGGAGAATCCCAGGGGTCGTCGAGCGCGTAGTCGCGGGCGAAGCCATCGGCACCGTCTTCCACCCTCGTCTACCGCACGCAGAGGACCGCGCATGAGTACAGCCGTCGCCACGCCCGTGCTTGAGATCGCGCAGAACGCCAAGGCTGCGAGCCGACTGCTCTCCACGCTGCCCACCGCGGCGAAGGATGAAGCATTGGAGGCGATTGCCTCTGCGCTGGAGGCGAACGCCGACTCCATTCTCGCTGCCAACGCCGCGGATGTGCGTGCCGCCGAGCCGCTTGTTCGCACGGGGGAACTGTCGCAGTCCCTGTTTCAACGCCTGTTGCTCTCAGCGGACAAGCTTCGCGTGATGGTGGAGGGAGTGCGCGCAGTGAAACACCTGCCGGACCCATCGGGCCGCATCCTCGAACGCACACTTCTGGCCGACGGCCTGACGCTGGAGAAGGTCTCCGTGCCGCTGGGCGTGCTGGCCGTCATCTTTGAGGCCCGCCCCGACGCCATCACGCAGATCAGCGCGCTCGCGATCAAGTCGGGCAACGCCGTAATCCTGAAGGGCGGACACGAGGTGGGGAACACCATGCGCGCCATCCTGGACACGATGCACACCGCGCTTGCGCGACACAGCCGCGTCCCCGCCGATGCGGTCAGCGGCGTCTACGGCCGGGAATCGGTGCAGGCCCTGCTCGCCATGAATCACCTGATCGACCTGGTCATCCCGCGCGGATCGAACGCGCTGGTGCAGCACATTCAGCGCCACACGCTGATCCCAGTGTTAGGCCACGCCGACGGCGTCTGCCACATCTTTATCGATCAAGCTGCCGATCCGGAGATGGTCAACCGCATCGTCGTCGACAGCAAGACGCAGTATCCCGCCGTCTGCAATGCGGTTGAAACCGTTCTTATCCATGCGGCCGTAGCGGCCGCGATGCTGCCTTCACTGATCCGCGCGATGGAAGAAAAGTCCGTAAAGATCCGCGGCTGCGAACGCACACGCTCCCTCCTGCCCGGGGTCGAAATCGATCACGTCCTGGACACGGAGTGGCACACCGAGTACTCCGATCTTGTCCTCGCCATTCGCATTGTCAACTCGCTCGACGACGCGCTCGCCCATATCGATCAGTACGGCTCGCACCACACCGACGCCATCATCACGCAGGACGCCACCACGGCCGCGCGCTTTCTTGCCGAGGTGGATTCCGCAAATGTCCTCCACAACTGTTCGACTCGCTTTTCGGATGGTTTCCGTTACGGCTTCGGTGCCGAGGTTGGCATTAGCACGAGCAAGCTGCACGCGCGTGGCCCGGTCGGCTTGGACGGCATCGTGACTTACAAATACCGCCTCGCCGGCTCGGGCCACATCGTTCGCGACCACGCGGGAGCCAATGCGCTGCCGTTCCGTCACCAGCGGCTCAAGCTCGATGACCACTAACCCGGTCACGTTGGAAGAGATGGCAAAGGATGAGGAGCTAGACGTCCGCATCGCCGTGGCCGGCAATATCTACACCCCGGCAACTGCGCTGGCGTGGATGGTTGACCACGACAAGAGCGCCAAGCTGCTCAAGGCCGTGGCGAAAAACCCCAATGTCTCACCGCAGACGCTGGTTGCCTGCCAAGGCGAATACGCACATCAGGCCTACGCGGCCTATGCTCGCGAACGATGTGCATCGCAGGAAAATCTCACAATCAAGGTTGGAGACACCCCGAGCGTCCAGACCGGCGCCGGAGGGGTTTGGCTCAACGTGAAGTTGTGGGTGTCCGACAGTAGTGCGGCAACGATGCAGACCGCAGTCTTGACCGACAACGGTTTACAGGGGGCTGACAACGGTTTACAGATCACAGCGGAAGTCGCCCAACGTGAACCAGTAGCGGTCTAACTCAACTAGCAAGGCAACGAAAAGTGGCGAGTGTCTGATTCAATAGGTACTCGCCATTTCCGTGGACTTCGCTCTACCGGCTAGGCGCTGGCATTGGTTGGAGCAGGACTAGCTTTCTTGGCGGGACTCTTCTTGCTCGCAGCCTTCTTTGCCGTTGCTTTCTTGGCAGCCTGCCTGACCTTCTTCCAACGCGCCTTCATCGCTGCGGCAATCCTAGCGCGACCGGCCTCAGACATCTTGCGGAGAGGCGGAGTAATTGCACTGAGTGGTGGCGCGGCGACCTGCTTCTTCACTACGCCACTTCCAACTGGACGACCACGCCGCCGCGTTGCAATGGCCGAGTCAATCCCGGACAAGAGTTGTTTCACTTTCAGCAGAACCGAAATTTCTGCGTCAATCTCCGAAAGAATGTTGGCTATTGGCATTCGTTTACACCTCGCCATAAAGAATATCGCAACCAACTCAACACTTAGCCCTTAAGTAGCGGTTGGATGTTGGGCCAATCGTTGGAGGAGAACAATCATGGCAGTTATTCGAAGCGTGGCGCTTACCCTCGCCAACCACAAGCACAGCAAGGCCTATGCGGCGTCGATCGAATCAGTGGAGGGCGGTGGGTCGGAAGGTCGCTCATATATCGTCACGTCCACCTACGGAGCCATAGGCAGCATCCAGAAACCTGGGAAGGGAACCCCGAAGCTGGTAACGCTTGAAGCCGCAGAGAAGTTCTACAACAAGCTCATAAACGAGAAGACCACCGTCCCCTGTAGCTGCTGCGCTGGCCTGTATGTGATCACCGGCGCCGCGGCGGCAACGTCGAAGCCGGTGGTGAGCGCAGCCCTGGCCCACTTCCCTTCTTTCTTCCCCGAACTGCTCGAGCCAATCGGAGCGAGCGAGACCAACCGTTACCTTGAAGACGATCAATACTCTTTGGAGGAGAAGTTCGACGGCACCAGGCTGTCAGTTCGCCGCGACGCCGACGTCTGCGCTGCCTACAACCGTCTCGGAGGCTTCATCCCGGTCCCGGTTGAGGTAGAGAAGGCGGTACGCGCCCTTGGGCGTGGAAACATCTGGCTTGACGGCGAATTTGAGCACGGTCAGTTCGTTGTGTACGACTTGCTGCAGTTCGAAGGCAAGGACTACCGCGAGCATGCTCAGAGCTACCGCCGCCAGCAGCTCGAACGCTTGATCGTCGACGGCCCCTACATGCGTCTGTCGAAGGAGTACCTCGGCTCGGCTGACAAGACGGTCGCGCTCGCGATGTTCCGGAAGCGGGGCATCGAGGGTGTTGTCTTCAAGCATCGGCGCAGCCCCTACATGCCTGGCAAGCAGGGGGTCAATCGGAAGCTCAAATTCTGGGAAGATTGCACGGTCAGGGTTTCCCAAAAGATGAAGAACGATTCAGCGCACAGTTTCGGGGTTGAAGTTCTGGATGGAGGTGTCTGGAAGAGTGTCGGAAGCGTCACATGCAAAGGACCGCTGCCGGAGCTGGGAACGTACCGCGAAATCAAATACCTGTACGTAGGGACTGGCGGCAGCCTGTACCAGCCCGAGGACCGGGGTGCCAGGACTGACGTGACGGACGCCGACTGCGATGCTGCAAAGCTGAAGCACAAGGCAACGGCGCGAGTAGGATAAGCACTGAGGTTGCGCTCACGCAATAAACCAAACGCCCCGCCGAACCACACGGCGGGGCTTACCGCGTTCTATTAGCAACTCCCACATGTAGTCGACTTCCTCGTCCTCAAGTGGCCGCGGTGCACGCTTGGGTTCGGGAGCAGCCAGGGCAGACAAAGCTCTTGGACGTGAACGGAGACCCGGCGGGGCTGGATTAGGCTATCGCGCCGCGAGCTTCATCAGCATCAGCTCGATCTCGATTGGGGCGGTGCGGATGGCGGTGAAGGTCACGGCGATTCGCCACTCAGACTGTAGTGACTGTGGCTCGAGGTTAGCCGCCATGGGAGTTGCCTACATCGTTGTCGTACAAGTAAGTCATCAAACCGGTTGCTGCCTTTGTTCACAACTCAACCGGTCCTGCGCGATGACCTTAGTGCGCCTGCAACCATTTGGTTATGTCCTCCGGCAAAGGAATTCCGTCCTTCTGTGCTTTACGCGCCATGTCCACTTCCACCAAGACATTGTCATCTTCCCGTTTCTGTATAGGCTTGATTCTGGAATCGAAAAATGCCTGCCTTTTCGATGCCGGCAGGAGCGCCATGTCTGAAGCGGCCCGCAATTCTTCCTTCAGAACTTCCACGCCTACCCGATCCTGCGCGTTCCACTGCCCAAAGAATTCTGCCATTCTGACAAAACTGGCGTCTGTCGAGTGCTGTTGTTTCAATCGCGCGATCGTCACGTTCCCTTGTTTATAGAACTCCTCCAGCCGAGGAATGTAGGTTCGCACCAGACTGCATCGAGCTGAGTAGTCATTAAGATCCCGCGGATGCCGCAAGTCTATGGCCGCCAATTCAGAGCGAATGTCGGAAGCGGGTTGCTGACACGCGAGAGAACCGGTCACAAGCAAAACGAGAACGAGTCTAGCGAATTTCATAAGGTATATTGTCTCCAACAATCGGGTCAGTCGCTGCCTACTCTGCCGCCGCCTCGCGTCGATCGAGTTCGATTAACTCGCCCTCATGCACCGCGACGTTGTCGACCATAAGGCGCATCGTTCCGTCTGCCCCTCTATCCGGGAAGTCGAGCGTATGATCCCGTTGCCGCAACCTCTCCTCTAAAGCTTGCCGTTCGTCGTTGGTTACCATGAAGACCTGCGCCGCACCGCCATCGCGCGCTGCGAAGCCGACGCGACCACGAGATCATCAACGGGAGCCGCCGCAAGCGCATCGCCCGCGGCTCCGGAACCACCGTCCAGGAGGTCAACAACCTCCTCCGCCAGTACACCCAGATGCGCAAAATGTTCAAGACCATGGGCTCCGGCGGCGGCCTCAAAACCCAACAGCTCCTCATGTCCCAAATGCAATCCCGCCAAAAATTCGCCCGGTAGATCGAGGCGGACGAGAGCTCGCAGTTTCCTCCGGGCCATTGCTTCCAGAGTTATTGTTTAGGCAGAAGGAAGTTCAGGGCCTCTTCAAGACAATCTTTGTCAGGCTTCGACCACCGCCAATTTCCTTGGTGGAAACTCTCGAATAGTTTTGAACCATCTCGCCCGTAAACCGTCGCAACGACATTCACAAATTGATGCTCGTTTTGCTCGGCTTGGTAAGACGTCGAACTGGTCCTCGCGGTGGCGTTTACGTCGCCGCTTATCGAAGTCGTCGACGTCGATGTAAGTGGTACATACGTCGTATACGCACGTGTGCCGACGGCGCTCGACCAGACAACGACGTAGTCGGCGTTTTCTTTATACTTCGTGTACAGAAAATGCAACGGAGCTTTTTCCTTTGCGACCTTGGCGGAACGCTCCTTAATGTATTCAAGTTGGTTCTTCGACAACCAATCGTCCGTGATGGATTTGTTTGTCGGGTTGTAATTCGAAATCAAAACCCTGGAGCAAGTAGGACACTTCGCCTTGGCGGCCTCCCTATCACGTGCAACGTCTGCACGATGGGCCATTTCCTCGGTTGAAATCGGGGCGCTCGGGGCTGGCGGCGGCGCCGAAACCATCGCCAACACCACCGAATCAGGAACGCTTGCGTTCTTCAGATCTGCCAAAGCCTTGGGAGAGGTGTCAAATGCGCACACACTGTTGCGAATCTTCGCAGCTACGATTTCCGGTGACAAACCTGCCTTCAACATCTGGATGACGTCGCCATTTGTTAGGGAGGTCCCTGTCGCGTCGACTGATTGCGAAACGGCTACCGGCGGCGCTACGAGAAAAACTGATAGAAGCAATGTAAGAAAGAGCATTGGCAGGGCGCGGGTACGCTTCATAAGAGACCTCGACCAAATAATAGACTTCCAAACGCCAAGTCCAGCGGAAAAGAATGCAACAAGCGGGGTACTCCGACCGAATACCCGCGGCGCGGCGCTCCTATTCAGTGCACATTAGATCGCGGGTCGGTTCCAAATCATCATGATCCGCCTGGAAGGCCAACACCTGACGAACCGCTTGATTCGTGTTCTGTCCTCGTGATACTTGTTGACGCTGAAATACCCATATGCTGGATCTACTCTTCTTCCATCGCGGCCTCAACTGCCTGGTGGCTATGGAACTGTTATGTGGTCGACCACATAAGAGATCTTCTGTGGCGCATCTGGTTATGTGGCGTTCAACGAGCGATGCGGTTTCATTCGCACTGCCGGCGTGTTTGAGCGCCACATAATCAGGGTCAAAGGGTCTGAAGAAACCGGAGGAGTCCGACGTCTTTCCTCGAGATCTCTGCGCCGTTTCTGTCACTTGGGTCTCCGTACAATCTGACGCATCCTTTGCACGAGTTCCGCAGCATTGTGAATCTCGAGCGCCCACGCTCGGCAATGTTCCAGGTACACGATCAGGTTCTTTCCACGGCCTACGGCGCTGGGGAAGACGATCCCCTGGACGGATCGCTGCCGCAAGAGGTCGCCGAGTTCCATCGACGGGGCTAGATCGTCCGGGGCGAGGCAACTCTGCCGAACGGACGCCAACCCCTTGGGCAATGACCTCTTGTTAAGGTCCAACACGCGCTCCAGCGTGACGGTTACACCAAAGACGATACGGGGATACTTGTCGAGCGTGATCTGGGCATTGCCGCCAAGGCGCCGCTTACGCGCGAGCACCTCGTCCGATGCCGCGCTGTCGGACTCCGCCAGGAAGACGGCGCGAGTTCCGACCGAGGCGAACCGGCCGCCGTAGGCCTCCGCGCCCCGGCCGTTCAGTACCTCTTTGGGGTCCATGAAGCGGTACTCGACGCTCCGGTAATAGATACCGCTCAGAGGCCTGGCGGCAGCCGCCCAAGCCTCGATCGCGGCGAGTTCGTGGCGGTTGAAACTCAAACGGGCTGCCCTTCCCTGAGCCTTTGAAACTCAACGATTAGATCCCGCAGCTTCCCTCCGGCGATCAGATCGATAGGACGCCGATTCTGGATAGCTGACAAGGGCGTATCCAGCCACTCCCGCTCCTTGGGAGCGATCACATAATCGTCCATCAAGCCGAGAAGTTCCCGGAGGTCCTGCGTCTTCTTCGGCATCTGGCTTGTTCCGAGACCGCTCTCCCAATTCTGCAGCGTCCGCGTCGTGACGTTGAGGGCATTCGCCATCTGTTCCTGGGTGAGGCCAAGCCGCTTGCGGGCCGCGACAATATCCAAACGCTCCGCCGCTTTGTGGACACGGTGAGCGAGGACATTGCGAGCACGGAGGAGTTGCTCGACATGCCGCAGGTTGAAGGCCCAATCGGCCCGGTCAAGGGAGTGCTTCCCGACCATCTTGCCCATGCGGAAGGCAAAATCCGAGGAGTGATGGGGCGTATAGAGAACCACAAACGAGCTCTTGTGCCCCTTGAACGCCTTCAAAATGGATTCAAATTCCGCCTTTGGCTCCGCGTCCCGCAGATAGAAGAGCGACACCTTGGAAGCCGGAATATTCTTCACCGCAGACGCGGATGGAATCGTTCGGAATAAGGCGTCAAATCGCGAGAATGCGTCTCTGGCTTCTGCCAGAGCGCCCTTCTCGGCCCATACGACGAGTTCCTGGCTGTTCGAGACGGCTTCCATTGTGCCCTCCTGACAGCTAGGGTACCACGCATTTCTTCGTAATGCACGAAATACTGCGCATCGCCATGTTATCATTTGCCCAGCCGGAACAGCTTCGAAATTGCCGCCCCAAAAGTGTGCAATATCGCTTCGATTGGGTGCTGGCTGCTATGAATGCCGCCACCCAGGGTTGGAAAGCGAGCCGGTAGTATACCCGCCGGCTGGAGACAGAGCGGCGCCGATCGGGGGAGAATTCGCTAGCACTGTTCGCTGCGCTTGAAACCCACACATTGCCTGTGGCGTCGATAGCAACGCCCGTGGGCTTGAGCCAACCCGCCGCCGGTGTGGTGGATACCGATCAGCCAATTCGCTGGAGCGCCAGTAAGTGCATATTATCTTCCTCTAATAGTGGTAGTGGTATATGCTTGGTGTTGGCGAGCGGTTGTCTGATCGCACGTTAGAGGAGTCTCAAAACATGCGACCAGTTCAAGCCACCCCTTTTGCGCGAGTGCGCTCAATTTCTGTTACTTGTGGCCTCTTTTTCGCTCTCTGCGTGGCGCCGGCGCTCGCAGCCACGTCAACCACGACGACACTGGCGGTTGGTCCGAGCAATAGCGTTGCCGCAGGTACGGTCGTGACGCTTACGGCTACGGTTACGAATCCGTCTCCAGTGACGAAGGGGACTGTTCAGTTTTGCGACGCCCTAATTTCGCACTGCGGCCCAGGCCGTGGGCTTTATGGAACCGCGACGCTCACCAGTGCAGGTACGGCGGTACTTCGGATCCGTTTTGGCACCGGAGTTGCCAATGTTCAAGCCTCCTTCGTTGCAACCAGCGCGAATGCAGGGAGCACATCCCTCACTAACGCCGTTGCGGTCAGTGCGAGTTCCATTTACGCGAGTTCCACAATTCTGAACGAGAACGGCAGCGTAGGAGCCTACACGCTCAGTGGGGCGGTATCAGGTTTTGGCACGCAGAGCCTGGGTGGAACCCTGGCATTTCTTGATAGCACTAACGCTAACGTTCTAATTAGCTCGGCATCCTTGAATGCGCCCACGAGATCGTTCGCGGGAGATGTGCCGTACGCAGTGGGATCTGACCCTAAAAGTAGCGCGGTGAGCGATTTTAACGGAGATGGTATCCCCGATTTAGTGGTTGCCAATTACGGTGACAACACGGTTTCGGTTTTGCTGGGCAACGGGGATGGGACGTTCCAGCCGAAGGTAACGTATGCGGCAGGCCCTTGGCCACTGTCTGTTGCGGTAGGCGATTTTACTGGCAACGGAATCCAGGACTTAGTGGTTGCGAACAATGGCACCGGAACTCTGTCGATTTTGCTCGGCAACGGAAACGGAACCTTTCAGGCGCCCGTAACATACGCGTCGTCCGGCTCGAACCCGGTGGACATAGTCGTGGCTGATTTGAATGGCGATGGCATCCCAGATCTAGCGGTCGCGGGCGACGGCGCTGTGGCGGTTCTGCTCGGGAACGGAGACGGCACATTTCAACCGCGAGTGACGTATTTTACCTCCAGTGTTGCGCGCGCCGTAGCGGTGGCTGATTTTAATGGCGATGGCATCCCGGACTTAGTGGTTGCTGACGAAATGACCAGCGAGGTTTCGGTATTCCTGGGTAATGGCGACGGGACTTTTCGGGCTCCGGTAACGTATGCCGCAGGGGCTTATGTGTGGGATATTAAAGTCGGCGATTTCAACGGGGACGGGATTGCCGATGTGGTGGTCGCTAACTATGTCGACGGCACAGTTTCGGTTCTACTCGGCAACGGGGACGGCACATTGCGGACGCCAGTAGCGTATGCGACGGGGGCAGGCCCCTGGGCCGTAGCGTTGGCCGATGTCAACGGAGATGGTATTCCAGACTTAGTGGCCACTAACAATTGGGGGGGCACAGTTTCGGTTCTGCTCGGCAACGGAGACGGCACATTTCAACCGCAAGTGACGCTTACAGCAGGCGTTGCTCCGATGGCCGCCACCGTCGGCGATTTCAATGGGGATGGGGTTACCGATTTAGCGGTCACTGATGATTCCAGCAATACAGTCCTAGCATTGATGGGAGACCAGTCTGCGACGTTCAGCACGAGCGGCATTTCGATCTCCGGCAGCGGCACGCATAACGTGCTTGCTTCGTACTCAGGAGACGCCAGCCGCACGGCGAGTCAATCAGCGACAGTTCCGCTGACTGCCACCATGATTACGCCCACCGTGACTGTCTCTTGTTTGCCTACCTCGATCCCCTACGGGCCCACCAGCCTGACATACTGCACGGTCAATGTCAGCGGCAGCGCAACGGGCAACACTTCGATGACGTACAACGGTGCCTCGTGGGGCTCGGTTCCGCTTAGTGGCGGGGCCGCTGTGTATGGTGGAATGAATGGCCAACCCGCTGGAACCTACTCCATCGTGGATTCCTACGCCGGGGACAGCAACTACACTGCAGCGACCGGATCGACAACGTTCACGATAAACAAGGCACCAACCGTCACCGAGGTTTTCTCGAGCGCAAACCCAATTGCTTACGGCGGAAGTACGACGTTCACCGCCTTGGTAGATACGGGCGGAGCAGGAGCGTGGGGCCCAGCTTCGGTCGCTTTCACGAGCAACGGAGTTTCGATCGGATCCGGCACCGTATCGAGCGTGACGACCACCAATCTCCTTCCCTACTCTCAAAATTTGTTGGGTTCTACCTGGAGCGGATACTGCGGCCCGTTGTCCAATATGACGCAGGATACGCCAGACTTTATGGCACCTGATGGTACAGCGACGGCCGCGAAGTTTGTGGTTGCCAACGCGGCATGTGCAGGGCCGGGTAGTAACGGGGTTCTCATCGGTGGACTCCCAAGCGGAATGACGGCCGGACAGAGCTATACAGACAGCGTATGGCTTAGAGGGGCTGTGGGAGGGGAAACCGTAAACTTCGGACTAAATGACTGCGCCATGATTGGCGTCACCTTGACCTCGTCGTGGCAGAGATACACCGCAACCTGGTCCACTATTTCGCCAGACATAGCAATATGTGAGGGAGGGCGCGGATTCCAAGTCATCGGTGCCAATGAAACCTATTACATGTGGGGAGCACAGGCGGAGCAATCGGCTACCGCAGGCCCTTACGTTGCCACAGGAAGCGCCGCTGCGACCGGCAACGGTGGTATTGCAACTCTGACGACCACAACGCTGCCGGTTGGTAGCAACGCAATCGTTGCCGTCTATAGTGGTGACGCCAACACCTTGACCTCCACTTCCGCCGCGCTCACTGAGACGGTAACGCCCGAAGCATCGACGGTCGCACTGACATCGTCGGTAAACCCTGCTAACTATGGCGCGCCGGTGACGTTTACGGCGCAGGCCACGGCCGCTGCAACTGGATCGATGACCTTCTACGATGGCGCGACTCTCCTCGGAACTGGACCGATGGCGGGAGGTGTTGCAACCTACACCGCGACCGGGCTTGCCACAGGTTCCCGCAGCATTACGGCCAGCTACGGCGGCGATTCAGACTACTCACCAGCCGTTTCCGCTGCCTTGTCTCAGGTCATTGTGAGGACGGCCGCAACGGTTACTATGACGTCAACGTTCAATCCGTCCGCATATGGGCAATCAGTGACGTTCACATTCACGGCAACCGGGGTTGCTGGATTGGGGACACCTGGCGGGACGGTTGCAATTTCAGACGGAGCAACCCTCCTCGCTACACCCACGCTGAACTCTTCCGGCGTGGCGACGTTCACCGCCGCTGATCTCATTGTGGGCTCGCATCCTCTGGCTGCAGTTTATGGAGGCGACGCGAACTACAAGTGACACCCATAACCTGAAGATAGCTAGTAGTCCCCCTTTTATCAATGCTCGACCACTTCCCTGCTGCCCTTTCAATTTGTCCTGGCGCTCTGCGCATGATAATCCGGTTTATGAGGGGCTCTACTTCAATCCCATTGAGGACTTTAACGCCGATGTCGCTAAGTCCACACCAATCTTTTCGGCGATGCCGAGAGCCCACTCGCCTGCCGTTTTCAAGTGTTGCTCCTATTTTAAAGAGAACTCCCACGGTCCTTCGATTGGGAGTTTGACGCTCAAGAATTGACGCTTAGGACCTGTTAAATGAGTCGATTGGCATCGTTCCCAGCTTCTGTTAGGCTGATCCTGCTTATCCGAGACGTAATCGCTTCATAAGCCTTTAGTGCGCTTCACCAGAAGTTCGGCCCCCAGATGTTGTCAATGTTGAGCATTTCATCATCCGGAGTGTGAATCCGTGCGCATGCCGAGCTTATCTTCCGCTTCACCATTTTCAGTTGTCGTGACTTTCAGCGTGATAGTCGCCTGGTTCTGCTCCTTGCCTGCCGACGCTTTCGCTGCACAACCAAGCTGTCCGACAACTGCCCCGGCAATCTTTCCAACAGGCGGAACAAACCCGCAGGTCGTCAGCATTGCGCCCATGTCGTTTTACGAGGGATCGATCCTCACCCTAAAGGTAAACGGGGCAAATCTCGATCCGACCTGGAACATGTTGCTTTGCCCTTCCGGCGTGAAGAGTACAGCCCAGCCCACCGTTGCCGCCCTCGATGCCACCAGCACGAAAACAGCACTTTCGGCGACAGTGAACGCTCCTCCTGGCAGCGCGGGCAGTTATTCCGTTTACTTTGAAGATTCGACTAGCAAGTTCTTCGATAGCGGCCAGAAAGTAGTCATTAATTCTTCCGACGACACAAAGTATCAACCATGTGTAGGCCCGAATGGCAGTGTGCCTATAAACATTAACATCCAATGCTCCTTTTCGCCTCTGAGCTATGACTCGGCTTCCGATATCTTCGGTAAGGGAGTCGCGCAGAAATTTGTCGCTGTCTATGTGATTATCCAGAATAAAAACCAAAGCCTCGAATATTTGCTGCAGGACATTCGTGGAGGATTCCCCAACTATCAGGTTTCGAGCTACGACAAGCAAATTCCGCAAGCCGTTTCGACGAAAGAAGAACAATTCAGCGCTCGCGCCATCATTTTTAGACTTACAGCGGCAGCCGCCAGTGTTCTGACAGGCATTTCAGGTGTCGTCAGCAACCAGATCTTACAGGATGCCGTGATTATTTTCGCTGGGCCCGCACAAGCTGGGATCCAGACGGCCATTCCCGATTTGAGCGCCGCAGAATTGAACAGACTCAACCAATTGGGGTTCTCTGTAACGTCTACGGAGATCCCAAAGGGTAGCGCAATTGCTCTTGTCGCTTTCATTCCAGCAGATACCTTGGGTTCGCCGAATTGCTTCACGGCCTCGCAATCCGACAAAACGACAGCGTGCTCCACAAAACAAAAATCTCATAACTTTCAAAAGTACAAAGGAACAACTCTGCAAAGCTTATTCCAAACTATGACGGTCGCTGTTGCAGGCGTTCATGTTCAGCAGGTAACGCCTTCTGCACAGCCAACTCTCAAACTGCTTATAAATCCACCTTCTTTGCAGGATTTTTCTGCGGGAGTGACTGTGACTATCGAGGGATCGGGCTTCGATACTCTCAAAGGAGTGGAACTCATTAATGGCAGTACGGTCATCATCGCCAAGCTTCAGGCCCTGCCTAATGCTTCTTCGACAACTATCGATCCTAGCGTTGCGAACCTCGTAATACCTGCCACTCCGGCGACAACGGCCGGTCCTGGAAAATACGAAATCAACTTCATACTAGCCGATGGCACCGTCGAGGACACCACGCAGAGCATCACCATTCCGACACCTCCAATAGTGAGCGCGGCCATCACTACGCCAGCCACCTTCGCGCTTATCCCCTCTGGCGGCTCTCTCACTCTTCAACTGACCGGCACCAACCTGACGCAAATCAAAGCAGTCGCGCTTCAGGGCTCTGGGGCGGCAATATCCGGTACGATAAGCGCGACGGCGACCGGTCAGATTACTGTAACGTTTCCGCAGGCGTCACTCGCCGCCGGAACATATAAAGTCTTGATTGGCACAAACTCCGCGGCCGAGGCCAGCACTTATTCAGGCCAAACTATTACCCTTTAGCTCTAGCAAATCTGGGATTACGCATGTTCTTCCTCCTTGGGTTTGGGCTCGTTCTGATCATCGGCGTTATGTTTCTCCGATGGAAGCTGTGGGTCAGGCTTGCCCTGAGCATCACACTCTGCGCCATTGCGCTATTTGTAGTTTCCACTATCGGCTTCCAGTCCTCCGGCGCTATTTCCCGTGGAAGTAGCTCATGGTGGAACACCACGCCTTGGAAGGAAGGAATACTCCTTTTCGCGATGGTCGCCGGGATGTTCCTTCGCGTAGTTTGGGATGCGGTCGAGGAGCGCCGGCGCAAAGCAAAACGCGGAGGGATGGCTGCGGGGCCAATGTTCGATTTCTGGGACTTTGCGTCCCCCGCTATCGTTTCTCTGTTGGTTTTTCAGCCGGTGTTGTCCATGGGCGAAGATCAACCGATGTCAATCAAGCTAGCGCTCTTTAGTTTGCAGAACGGCTTCTTTTGGAACACAATCTTCGCCAAGATCCGGCGCGCTGGCGGGAGGTAGTTCTTGCCCAAGACATACAAACTTCTAACCTGCGTCGTGTTTGTACTTGCCGTCTGCGGAGAAGCCAGAGCCACGGACTTCGTAAGACATCAACTCTCCGAAACATGGACCAGCTTTGTCCCTAATGACGGAAATAACGCATTCATTTACGGGATTAGTGACATTGTGGAGTATGACGGATCGTTGTGGATAGGAACTGAAAGAAGAGGTTTGTGGCAATACCATAGTGGAACTTTTGAAGATATGAGCTCTCATATCCATGCGTCGAACGTGCGAGCGATTTTGAAAGACAACGGCGGAGGGCTGTGGATATGCTATGACCGTTGGGGCGGTCATGGCTCAGGCAGTCCAAGCGATAAAGAGGGCGTTGCCCGTTACCAGAATGGGACCTGGCAGCAGTTCGATATGCCGGACCTCATTCCAGGTTACGCCGTAGAGCTAAAGACCGTATTCACTACAAAGGATGGGGCGCTCTGGTTTTTTTCTATGGGACGTCTCCTCAAATTCAAGAACGGCGTTTGGTCACTTATTTCCGGAGTCGCGCAACCAGGAAACTTTCTCGCAGCACACGACGGTTCCATTTGGATCACGGGTGAGGGTGGCGACCATATATGGCGCTCCCTCCACGGCGACACGTTCGAACCGGTAAAACCGAACAACGGGGTCAAATTTCAGTATCCAAACCACATGGTTGAAACGCCCGATGGGACCATCTGGATCGGAGACCATGGCATAACCTATTTCCGGAATGGTCAGTTCGGGCGTATCGACGCCACGAAACCCCTTTTTGATGACGATAGGATCTGGCCGGAATTCGCTACGCGCGACGGCACGCTGTATGTCGCGAGCGCCTTTGGAGGCCTATATCCGTACCGCGACGGGAAATGGGTCACAGGAGAACATACGAACTGGGCGTATGGAAACGTCGAACTTGAGGCCGAGGACGGGGACATCTGGTACGCAGTTGGAGGATACAACGATCCACTCATAGGTGTCGCAAATTATGCAGACGGAACTTGGCTTCGGTCCACCGACATTGTTGCAAACGTAGTCTCCGATATCGAGTCGCTACATGAAGGCCCAGACGGCTCCATCTGGGCGGGCATCAAGACCGGTTACATTGCCAGATTTTCCGGCGGTGCGTGGCATACCATCCCGCGCAAGCCGCCGATTTCGATCGCTGAGAGTGAAGAATCCATCTCTACTTGGTGCAACGCTTCGGATGGGTCGATGTGGATCGGGATGAAAAACGGTGAACTCCGGCGCTTTTCCCCATCCAGAGCTAGTCTGAAAACAACTATAACCGGAAATGTTGCCGCACTCGATCTGACCATCAATCGCGGACAGACCAATCCTAGTTCCTGGTCGATCAAGTACGGCTTTTCCGCGTCGGCAGAGACTCCGCCTGCCGAGTCTTTCACCGCTCCTTTGGGCAGCCAGGGAGAACTTTCCTTGCCGTTGCCTCCGACCAGCCAAAGAACCTTCCTACATGCGTCCGCATTCGATCCCGACGGAACAACGATCCTTCTCGCTGATGGCACGCCTCTGGGTTCTGTGATGGTTTCCGCAGGAAGTAAAATACCCGATCTTCCTCTGCCTGCTGGTGCTCTTACGGAAATCGACGGAAGGGCTCTAAGCGGAGGTCCGGTTCAATTTCGCGGCGACAAGGAGGATCCTGGAAGCCCAATTTATCAAGTCTTGGCAGATGGGTTTCACTCAGCCCAGGTCGAGCTTCAGAACTCCACGATCCGGTTGACCCTATGGAAAGACAAACAAATGCTGAAGGTCTTTCAACCCTTCAGCCGTAGCGTCGCAATCATCGCGGCTATTTCAACGTATGGCGCCGGCTCTGGCTATCGGGTGCTGCCCGCCGCCGAGGGGCAGGCAAAGGAGTTGGCCGACACATTGCGCGAACTGGGCTTTGAAACTATTGTTCTACTCGGTCCAGAGGCCACAAAGGACAAGATCCGCGTCGCAATCGCCAAGGCTAACCTCGGCCCCGACGATCGGCTCTTGTTCTATTTCGGGGGCCACGGCGACGCGCGAACAAGAGATGGAGATGATGTGGGCTACATCGTGCCATTCGATGCGAAGAAGGCAAATCTAGAGGGAACCGGACTAGCGCTTGCCGAAATTATTAACACCCAGTCGCGCGCTCGCCAGATCATTTACGTCTTCGATTCATGTGCCTCTGGTTTGGCTTTGAAGCGCGGCGACATCGACAAAAACCAGTTGCGACGCGTTAAGGCTTATCAAGACATAATGTACTATGCGCAAAATGGAAGGATGGTCTTGACTGCCGGCACACTTGGAGAAGCAGCAATCGACGTGAATGGCGGCATCTTCACACGCGCCTTGATCGACGGCATTCGAGGAGCCGCAGACAGAGAAGATGGCGACAATAACGGTGTCGTTGACTTCTACGAACTTTTTGCCTATCTGCATCGAGAAGTTACAAACGAAGCTTCCAACAAGAATTTTATGCAGCACCCTGACTTCTCGACAAGTGGTGGAATGGGACGGTTCTTTTTTGTTACAGACCGATCGCTAACGAAATGAAGCGACGGGATCCCGGTGCCTATTGGCAGTTAAAATCGTCTCGGTTGATGCGAAATCGCCATAACTGGCCTTCTATGAGAAGGTCTAATATAAGCCATGACAGCGATTGCGGCGCGGTCGCGCAGCCCTTTTACCGACTCACTTTCGATGGAATTCAGCAGCTCCCGCGTCTGGGTCGCCTCCAGAATCTGCGTGATCCCAATCTGGCGGCTAGACTTCGGGCCTTTGACGAAGAGCGCCGGATCAGTTGGAACGACCTGTTTGACGACAAACCAGTTGAAGAGCACGCGCAACGCCGCGAGATGCTGTTTCACGGAGGGCGGGCTCAAGGTGCGGGCTGCTACATGAAGCGAGGACGAAAAACGGACGGACGATTTGGGCTGAAAGCCCCACGCAGAATGTTGTGAACGCCAACAAAAGAATCGTCTATCGGAACGACTTTCAAGCCGCAATTCTTGAACATATCCAATGGTACAAAGCGATGCTGTGTTCGGACGCGGCGGTACAGGAAGCGTTCATCCGCAAGTTCGACAGCCTGTGCCAATAGGGAATTTATCTAACGCGATAATCTATTTTATCGAGCTAGAAAACTCAATCCAGAAACGCCCTTGGAGTTTATGGGGGGGCTTAGGAGCTTGTTGAAATAGGGATCGTTGGCGCTGGCTGGAGGGTGCTTTCAGGTCTTCAAGGTTGCCTGGTTGTGTCTTCCACTCATCTGTCATGGCTGAGTGCTTTGTTGAACAGTCAACGGGCGTTTTCAGGCGCACTGCTGCTGAAGGTCTTGCGCCGCTTTCTGGGCGATGAGCCTTGGCAGGCGCAGGAGGTTGTGGGCGGCGCAGCTGAAGACGAAGATCCAGTCCACCTTGTGCAGGCCGCGCAGCTTCACTTGGCGGAGTGGGCCGGTCTGCTTCAGCCATCCGAAGCTCTTCTCGACCAGCCATCGCCGGCTTAGGCTGATCGCATAGCCGGGATGCCGGGTGGTTCTGCGATCCATATTCGAGCGGCGTCCCTTCTCGTTCTTCGTTACATGCGCGGTCACGTTCAGCGCCCGGGTGGCGGCGACGAAGTCCTTCGTGTCGTAAGCCTTGTCGGCACCGACGGTGATCCGCCGTGAGCTGTCTTTTTGCTTCGCGTCAAGCAGCAGCAGCGCGGCTTCGCGCTCGGCATAGCCATCGGCCTGGGTGGCCATCGCGGCGGCGATCAAGCCGTTGCGGTTCTCCACCAGCGCGTGGCCGAGATAGGCCAGGTGCGATTCCTTGCCATAGCTCTTCTTGTAGAGCCTGGCATCCGGATCGGTCGTCGATTCATGCGTCTCGTTGGTGCGCTGCTGCCCGTGGAAGTTCGTGCCGTCGCCATCGGAGCCGTCCTTCTTGCGGAAGCTCTTCTGAGATGCCCAGGCCTGGATCAGCGTCCCGTCGACGGTGAAGTGCTCGTCGCTCATGAAGCGCTTGGCCTGCTTGTTGACCTCGGCAAAGAACTGCTGCGCCACTTCGCTGGTGAGCAGGCGGTCCCGGTTCTTCGAGAACACGGCGTGGTTCCACACCGCATCATCCATGCCGAGGCCGACGAACCAGCGGAACAGCAGGTTGTAGTCCAGTTGTTCCACCAGCTGCCGCTCCGATCGGACCGAGTAAAACGCCTGCAGCAACAGCGCCCGAAGTACATACTCGGGCGCGATCGAGGGACGGCCAGAGGCCGAGTACATCTCGTCGAACGCCCCGCTCAGAGAGGCCAGAACCACATCCGTCAGCCTGCGTATCTCACGCAGCGGATGATCCTGAGGCACACGCTGCTCCAACGTCACATAGCTGAACATCCCACCCTGCAACCGCTCGTCTCCACGCATACTCCATAGACGAGCGCAAACGACTATCGGACGAAGAGTGGAACCTATTTCAACAAGCTCCTAGGCGAGAGGATGGCATGTCGGTAGAGATTATCTTGATCGCCGGGCTTCCAGGTTCGGGCAAGACGATGCACATGGAGGCGCTAAAGCAGGAAGGTTGGTCGATTTTCGACGACTTCAAGGCCAACGCATTTAACGACTCATCGATCTTCTGGCACTCGCGAAACTACAAGACCTTACTCATAGCCCTGCGCGAAGGCCAGAAATGCGTCGTCGCGGATATCGACTTCTGCAAGGCCACATCTCGGCATGAGGCCGAAGCGGCCCTTCGAGAACAGATTCCGGAGCTCAGGCTCAACTGGCTATTCATTGAAAATGACTTTCACGCCTGCCAAGCCAACATCATGCGGAGGGCCAGCCGATCGATTGAGGATAATTTGCGAGCACTCCACGAGTACCGTGCGCTGTACCAAATTCCGATCAGCGCGCAGGTGATCCCGGTCTGGCGATCCGGTGAATGATAACGTCCTTTGTCGGTTCTGAGGTGACCAGCCTCGAAGACCCAATTCCCGAAACAGTCGCTGCTATCTGAAATTCGACCTGATAGAGATCAACCAAAGGGAATCGGCGGCAAACATGGGATCACTTCGCACGAGCAGACTTCAAGTCATCAATACAAACGCAGCTGTTCGATTGCGCTCGCATCTTCCAAATGGGTCCCGGAGCGATTGTCAGTGTTTGCGAAGAATCTGGGTTTCCATTGGCTGGAGCGTCACTACGACGATGTTGACAGGGCCGCTTCCCTGGGAGCCATCGACCTCGTTGATGGTGACAGCGCCGCCTGCGAGCTGGCTCACAGGCGCCGGAACACCCGGAGCTGGCTGGTTGCTGTACAGCACAGCGAAATTGTAACCGGGAGTGCTGAGGCTCGAATCGATGATGACCGACACTGTCTGTGCGGCGGTGGTGCTGAAGTTGGCGACAGTCAGGACCTCCTGATCGTTGAGGATACGTGAAAAAGCGATTACGCCCGGACTGAAGCTGGAGATGCCGAAAGTACGCTGGTCGCCGGAGATCGGCCGAAAGTAGAAGCGCCCATAGCGGAGAGCGGCCTCGGCGGCACGGACAGTGGCCATGCCTTGGATTTGTTGGTAGAAGGGGTTGGTCCGGTCAAAGGCGCCCGGGGCTCCCCATAGTGCTTCGCGCACGGCCGGGTCAGAGCCCGCGCCGTGGAGGCCCTTCTCGGTCCCGTAATAGATGCAGGGGATTCCGGGGAGCGCAAGAAGACATGCCAGGCCCGCGGTCACTTGGTTGTCGAAGATCGGGATGCCATCCGGCGGGATGAAACGAATGCGGGCATGATTATCGTGGTTGTCCACAAAAGTCACGAAGTAGCGAGTGGCATCGCCATGCGAACTGAGGACGGTCTGCTCGATCTGCTTGCGCTGCTGGTACATGCTCACCAGGGCCTGCGGAGCGGCGGAACCTTTGATGAGCGGCACGATGTTGTTAAAGAGCGGATAATCGAGGGCTGCGTCGACGCCCACCATATCACCCTGATCGGTGGTGTTCTTGCCGATAAAGCGGGCGATGTCGCTTTCTTCGTTGCCGTCTAGCACCTCACCGAAGGTGAAGAAGTTCTTCTTGCCGATGCTCAGGGCAAACTCGCGCATGGAGTTGCCGAAAATTTGGGCGAGGTCTCCTTTGAGATAGCGAAGGGTGTCGATGCGGAAGCCGTCGATGTCGTAGCGGGCGATGACGTATTGATAGGCACGGATGAGGAAGCGCTGAACATCGTTTTCCCATGTTGATAGCTGCTTGAATGGAGCGAAGTCCCCTATAGTGTCGTCGCCGCCTGAGGCCGGATTGCCCTGACGCCTGAAGTACTCGTTTTGCTGCAATTCGATGGGCCAGACGAGTTCGTCCGGCGTCGGGTTTGGCACAGCCGCGGGACTTGTAAATGCCGGCACCGCATTGCCCGCGGCGTCCCGCCACTGCACATCCATGCGGTTATTGCTGTAGGGGACACCGCTGTCGCCACTAGGGGCGTAGCCGAAGACATTCGCGGTGTGGTTAAGGACGATGTCGAAGATGACGTAGAGGCCTGCTGCGTGGGCTGCATCGACCAGAGTGCGCAGCTCCTGATCGGCGTTGCCTGGGACGTCGGCAAAGAAGGGATTGGCGCGGAGGAAGTCCTGAATGCCATAGCCGTGATACGAACCTTGATCGAAACTGGCGTTCTTCAGTACTGGGCTAAGCCATATCGCGCCAGCACCGAGACCCTTGATATAGGGAAGCTGTTGTTGGATGCCGGAAAACTTGCCGCCTTGATACTGGAAGCAATTGGGATCGTCGAAGGGCGGGTGAAGAGGGGGAGCAGCCTGGTTATTGAAACGATCCACCATGAGGAAGTAGATCCACTCATCACGCCAATCGGCAGGAGAAGGAAAGGCTTGTTGGGCAGCGGTTGCAGCATCCAGAACAGCTTGAAAGTCAGGTGCAAAGAGGGAAGTCGGCATGATGCTCTCCTGTTCAGCTCAATCGAGAAAGCAAACTGCGATGGATAAGCCATGACGTCTGTGACGGTGGTGGAACCATAGATATACCACAGTACCGTTGTTCACCTCTCCTGAGAATGGCTACAAACGGTCAATTTTAACGTAACGGTGCAGCAGTTTGAGTCTCCCTACTATCTGTGGCACCCAACAAAGGAGGCGGTTAAGGAGCCGCCTTCTAGTCAGCCAAAACACGTCAAAGCAAGTCTGCCAACTCGACCACTGTCCCTGAATTAGAACAATCGAAGGCGGGCGTGCTGAGCACGCTGGCATCCTCACATTATCGTCGGGCCTACAAAACGCCATTGAGGTATCTATTGCCTGGTATTGCTCTGAGCCTCGACTGGGCTTTAACCGGTCGGTTGTGGTGCAATACCGCTCCGTTCTTGAAGGCCTTTCCCTGTCAGCCGCTACGATCAATCTCCACCTTTCCGCTATCCGGCGCCTGGCGGATGAGGCCGCGGATAGCGGTTGGTTGGGCCCGGAGTTGGCAATTGCAATCCGACGAGTGAAGGGAGTCAAGAGCTAGGCAGGAGAATTGGCAACTGGCTGAGTGGCGATCAGGCGCAATATCTATTGAAAGCCGTCTCTTCAGGCACCCTTCGTAGTAAGAGAGACGCAGCAGTTCTTGGATTGTTGCTCGGATGCGGCCTTCGACGCTCGGAAACAGTAACCCTGCCATTGGATCAGCTGCAATTAAGGGAAAACCACTGCGTCATTGTCGATTTGGTTGGGAAGGGTGGACGACTGCAACCGTGCCCGTCCCGGCTTGGTGCAGGAGCCTGATTGTAGTAGTTCGGTGACGCCGAAGCATCCCCGGATTTGTACCCCGAAACAGGTCTTACAGTAGTTTTCAACAAACTCCTAGATTTCCAGCATCCTTACCGAGAACGATCGGCCCTCTATATCCGCCGCGTTGCACCGCGCCGATCCACATTTGATCCGTGATCTCAGGATCTTCGGCGGGGACGAAATGCCCGGTCGCGTCCTTCCGGTCCCCGTCCGCAACCCGAAGCTGCGGGCCATCGAGGGATCCGAACTGAAGCCTGTCTCCAGGCTGGAGCGTGCGGATGGTTACCTGCTCGCCGTTCACACATGTTCCGTGCCGACTTTTTGTGTCTTCAAGGACGAACTGCGCGCCATCGTGCGTGACCGTAGCGTGGTTGCGCGAGACATACGATTGAGGAAGTGCTAGGTCGCATTCCGAGGAACGCCCGATCACGAATGGAAAGTGATTGATCACGACAGGTCGGCGGCTCGAACCGTTGACCAGTTCCATGGAAAGAACCTGAGCCTGTGGGAATTCAGTTATGTCCACGGTGACCCGCACCTCGTGACATCAATTGGCACCCGGCAGCACTACGCAGCGCGGAAGGTAGTCCCGGTCTAATCTGGGGAACTACTCGTCGACTCGGCGTCGGTTTGAACTGTATCACTTAAGGCCAAACCTTCGGATTGTTACCTGAAAACGTGCCTATCTTCGCTAACCTCAGAACCCAATCCCGAACCACAACTGGCTGCTGCGCCAACTTCCGGACGCCGTCCTGTTCCTTTTGGATAGCGCCTCGGATCGATGTTGGACTTCGACTTGTGCATGTTCTTGATCTTGCCACCCACGAAGGTGCCCACAGATTTCCGGTTCAAGATATCACTGTCTGATCCCTAGACCTTTTCAGTAACTTCTCCGACGATCCGCGCAGCGGTTTGGCTAAAGTCCTCACGGGTCATTCCTTTTGCCGCTCTGATTCTCGACAAGTGGATAACCGTCGCCAGAATTGTGTTTCCTCGAATCAAGCATTGGCGATTTACCGCTCGTTGAAAATGGTGAGGTCACGCCTGCGTTGCGTCACATGAACACAGTTTCTGATGCACCGCACCCTTCTTGGTCTCCCTACATCCCATATGTGACGGGAAGACGAGATCGGCTTTTCGGGAGCTATCAATATGAACTATCTCGATCTGATGCTGGAACGTAACCAAGACTTCGCTGCCCAGCAGTCTGTGGCAGGTGCGCCTATGCCATCGCTTCCGCGGTCGCTGCCGAATGTGAAGGCGATCATTGTCGGTTGCGCCGATATGCGCGTGGATCCTGTCCATGTGCTTGGAATCAAGACGGGCGAGGCGGTCGTAATGCGAAACATCGGCGGTCGAATCACCCCGGGCTTGTTGGAGCAGTTGGGTCTGCTCGGACGAATTGGACAAGTAGCCGGAGAGATTCCTGGAGGCGGCGGGGAGTTTCACCTGATCGTACTTCACCACACCGATTGCGGCATTACGCGTCTCGTGGGAGATCCAGCCATGCTGGCGCACTACTTTCAGATACCGGAAGGGGAAGTTGAGACCAAGGCGGTCCGCGATCCACGCAAGTCAGTGGCTGTCGACGTTGCTGCGCTCAGGGCGATTCCGGCATTGCCTGATGAGTGGCTCATCTCCGGCCTCGTCTATGACGTCGCGACCGGGCTGGTTGAGGTTGTCGTGTTTGCAACGCCAATTCGCACCGCCAAAGCTGCCTGACGATCGATGAGCATTCCTTTGTTTGTCAGTGAGAGATCCAAGCCGGAGCTTACGGAGCGACCACCCTTCAAGCTCCACGATTCGTCGTGCGGCGCTGATAATCTGTGCCCGGCGGACCTGCTTGGCACGCAGGTTTCGTTCGGGAATTCGATTAACTGCCAGCTTTTTATCCATGGTTCCGTGTGGGACGGTGAACTTTTCCCAACTGTTTCAAATCGTATCCAGCGTTGCTAGTTTTTCTACCAAAGGAGAAAGTTATGCATAACGCCATTCCGCTCATCCTGGCGGCTCTCTTAGCTGCGGGGATCATTGTTATCGGTTGTTTCTACCTTTTGTCTCCTGAGCGAATCTCAGGATCATTTGGTCTAAAGCCGCCTGCATCCGATGCTGACACTCGTGCCTGGCTACGTCCTAAAGGAATTCGGGACGTCGCATCCGGATTGGTCCTGCTGACCATGATGCTGACCGCCGACAGCCGGCTGGTAGGCATAGCGCTCCTCGCTTTCGCCATCATCCCTCTTGGCGACATGTCAATCATTCTGGGGTCGGGCGGGTCGAGGTCGAAAGCGTTCTCTGTTCATGGCGCAACCTGCGCGGTGATGCTTGTCGCCGGCCTCTTGTTGACCCATGTCATTTGAGAGAAATGCGTGTGACCGTTCTTTTCGACCGTGAGGCGAAAAAAGGAGGTTGGTTCGCTTTCTGATTACCGGATAGAACTCGAGCGGCAGCATCGAGCGACCGTACTTAAGTGAGTGGTCTTGATGACCAAGGAAGGAGCTTAAACCGATGAGTGAAGCCAAGACGAGGTTAGACGCTATGGCCGCTTTCGCCGCACCGCCTTTTCATCCGATTCTGACTGATGCCGGTGCCGGGCCCACCTTCACGATGCTCGGGACCACAATGCGTCTGATCGCCACCGCTGCCGGAACTGGAGGACGGTATACAGTGATCGAGCAGGTTACGCCGCCTGGTTGGGGTCCACCGCGTCACATCCATTCATGTGAGGACGAGATATTTTATATTCTTGACGGTAGCTACGAGTCGCATGTCGGAGATGAGTGCCGGATCGTTTCCGCTGGTGCCTCCGCGATCTTGCCCCGCAACATTCCGCACGGCTTTCGCAACATGGCGTCCACGCCCAGCCGCTTGGTATTCGTTATCACTCCCGGCGGACTAGAGGAGTACTTCTTGGCGGTGGCAAAATGTTCGCCAGCTCCCCCCCACAACTGATTGAACTGGCTCGACCGTTCGGTCTGACCCTCCTACCGCCAGGAGCTTAACCAGAGCTAAAGCTTATAAGGGCGTACTGCAAGCAACCGGGCGGGTGGTCGCCAGGCTTGACCGAGTGCGTCGAGGAACCAATCCGAGGCCTTTTCGATAAGCGCGCTTGAAGGAAAGCTGATCGAGCCTTGGGACGAATTCAATCTGCCGGAGGAATTCCAGCAAATCGCCGCGGCGACGGTTAGAAAGGCGGAGGGACAATGAATCATTGGATGTGGCTGGTATCTCTAGTTGGCATTCTAAGCACAGCGGTGGTGTTGGGCACGGACATGTTCTTTTTGACTATCGGCCGTGCCGCTCTCAGACTGGCTTCGCCATCTGCCGGAACCGAAGTCATGGGTTTTTTCCACTTGTTCGCCGACGCGCGGATGCCGATCTGGGGAGTCTCGGCGATCTTGTCCAACCTCTTGCTGGTCATATTAAGCAGGAGTGGGCAGCGCTGGTTCTATCTCGCATCGCTCCTAATGCTGATTCTGTTCGTCATTCTCTACAATCTCTTGTCAAAACCAATTAATCGGCTTCAAACCGAAGCGGCAAAAACCGGAAAAAAACTCGACAATGGTCGAGAACTACAGGCGTCGTGGGATAGGGTGTTATTGATCCGTGTTCCGCTGCTCGTTGTGTCCCTGCTTGCCCAGTGCGTCGTGTTGCTAGTCGCTTCGGCGTGAATGTGGCTGGTGCGCTCCCCTTTGAAGAGTCGGGAGCTTTTGGGCTCGAAAAGCCGGCCCGTGTCCACCGATTCGCGCGAATCGACTGTCGATTGATGAGTTCAGGCCATACCGCGTTTCCAGAACCGTGTTTCATCGAATCAAGCAATGACGATTTCGCAGAATCCCGTGCTGGCTCCGTTTAGTAACCGTCGAGCAGCAGAAGGGTCGAGCCTCCGGCACGTTGGATGTGGCGGGTGTATGCTCCACACAGTAGGCAATTTCTCCTTCTCGCCTCCCGCATTCCAGGCTTTGCCCCAGACGAGCACCGTTCAAGTACTCAACCGAACGGCTGGGGCTGCGATGAGCCTCCTCAAGAAATGCGATGTAAAAATCGTCTATCTCTGAGTCGTAACAAGACCCGGGCCAGTGGGACAAGCCCATAGGGCCAATCCTTCAGAGATCAAGTCCGACAGACCATGGGCGAGCAGACCGACTTTTGTCGAAGACTCAGCTCTTGAACCACGACCGCATCGAAGCTGCGGTTGGCCCGGCAAAACGCCGGAAAGGCGCAGGTATGGATTGCCCAATCTGTATGGACCTGAAACGAGCGTATGAGGCTGGGCTCAGCGAGTACATCGAGGCTCGTTCCTCAGTATGTTTTCGGGCCTGCACAAGACTTGCGGCCAGGAAGAATGTCGAGATGGAACGCGCCAGGTACGAAGTTGAAGAGCACCTGTTGGTATGCGTCTCCGCCGTCAGGGTGTTTGCACGTTTGCCGGGGCGGGGAGTGTCTACGAGTTTGAGACCACTGGCTGCATAGTTCGTGTAGGTTTTCTTCTGCCGTCGGTTCAGGCCAATCCTTCGTCTAGACCCTCGAAGAATAGCGTCCGACGGTGATACATGTACGGTAGAACACTGACACGAAGCCTCCGAGAGAGGTAGGCTCTCAATCATGCAAGGTGGAATCGAGTCCAATAAGCTTCAACTTGAACCATGGCAGGATGCCGCAGGGCTCCATGTCATCGTAAACGTTGAGAACTATGACGGTTCGTGGTCTGCCGCACCCATTAGCCCAGTCCTTTTCAACCGCGTGGCCCCTCAACTGAAACAACTTCTCGGCAAGTCCAGCGAGAACGTGAAACAGATAGAGGCTGAGCTTCATGCTGGCCGGTGGGTTCTCGTTGACGGCCACTGTGCTCGAAAGAATCTGGTCAACGCAGGATTTGCTGAGCAATAGGCCGCGCGAGGCTGCTACTTCCGCCAATCCTGCCAGCAGGCGCATCGGCAAGCTGAAGGAAGAGTGACCGCCACCGCCACGCATGTGCGGTAGGACGCGTATCCGACGACTGCGAGAGAGTATGCTTTATCGATGCATGGAAGCGCCGAGTTCAATAAGCTCCAACGTGACATGACGCCACGGGACGCGGTAATCAGCTTCCGGTGCTTTTCACCTGACTTCGTTCAGGTGATTGAAACGATGGACGGCGAAAGCGTTCATCACCGGGAGGTCCAACGACACCCCGATGTTGTGGCCGAGATCGAAGAGAGATATATATTCTTCGCGAAACAGGCAGATGCCGCGAAGAGCCAGGTCATGCGTGGTCATTCCTGCTTGTTCAACGTTTACTTTCGGGAGCCGTAGCCTAGTTTCCCGAGCCTGATCCATTGTTGGGCCGGTCTCAGATGCCGAATGGCTGACGACCTCCATCTAGACAGTTTTGCCGCTACTCAATACCGTCCGTTCTATGTGCTTCCGAGTGTTATGCATCAGTTGGAAGGGAGTAACGGCTTATGAGTAAGGACACAACCTATTGGGGTATCTTGTGCCGAACCTGCTCTGAACCGGTTGCATTCGACACCCACCCCTACCATGAGTTTGCCCTGGGAAGTGCAAACGTCAGGCCCGGCGCAATTCGTTGCGTCCACGGCCACAATCACATCTACTTCCCCCGCGATTTCCGCTTCTTTCCTTCTTCAGTCCCGATCACCGACGCGACCATGCAAGAGAACCGCGCGACATATTGGGCTATAAATCCCTCACTTGAACCTTCATCCGACGTTTCGGTCTGCACGGGCAGATGATCGTGCGAACGACGGCCTATGTCTTCTCGATTTCAAGGCCTCTTACGGTCTGGGCCTTCATCCCATATGAAACTAAGCAAACAGGATCTCGCGCAGAACGTTCTCAGGGCGCAAGCAATTGCTCCTGGAGGACTGTTGATTCCGAAAAAGAACAACGAGGCCGCCGTTTCTTCCGAGATGGCTGGATGGTCTAAGGGAAGCCAAGGCACACTCTGAAAGTCTCGCGCCCGACGCGCGTAGAGAAACTGCCCAGAAGGCCGCAAAGGCCCGCTGGGCCGACTGGGCAAGCAAGAAGGCGTTATGACTGTCAGACACGCCTGACCAAGTCGTGTTCGAGTGCCACCCATGCACGGGGGAAGGTTAGCCCTGCGCATCGAGGACATTCGTGAGAGGACTCACTTCATGCTGCGGCTGGACATGTGATTTCCGTGGCTCATTGGATGCTGAGACACGCGGATCGGGAACCGGATAACCGATCGCAAAATGGTATACGACCTGCCCCTGGTTGGATGCCAGGTTGAGATGACGGTGCACCTCATCATCGTAAAAGGCACCGATGCCGGTTGCACCCAGTCCAAGTGCTTCAGCAGCAAGATAAAGGGCTTGGCCAATAGCGCCTGCTTCAAAATGCACATAGCGATAACCACGGTCGCCATAGGTACGGGCGGCACGATCGAGGTTGCCTATCATCGAAAACGTAACGCAGGCGTTAGCGGCGAGGTCCTGACCGACGCTCAGTCCAGCGGCCGCCACGCGCTGGTCGCCACTCTTGATTTGCTCCAACTCGGCACTATCCGACAAGAACCTGTAGATACCGGGTTGTAGTCCATCGACGCGATGAGCATACAACGAAAGCTGGATGAAACGCGTGCCCGCAAAATCCGCCGATAATGGCTGGGCCGCGACGGAAAGGATGGCCGAGAGCTGCGCCAAGGACATCGATTGCTCTCCGCCCAGGAAGTCGAGTGCCGAGCGCCGCATGCGGGCAACCTCGCCAAAGCTGCGAGTCGATGAAGCCGGAGGAGGGAGCTTGATCTGGCCAGAGCCAGTGGTCGTCGACTCTGCTGAGGAGGTGCCACTGCTCTCGGTGCTGCTGTGTTTCGTGGCGAAGTGGATGCTGTCAATCAATGGGTAAGCAACCGTCTCCGTCGAAAGCTGGTTCGCCTGGCCTCCAAACCAAACAGTCTCGCCGGTGTCTGCTTCGCGCACTGGAATGGACTTGCCGTGCAGGGTGACAATCAGCATTGGCCACTCGTCACTGCTAAGGTGAAACATCCGCGCCACGTCATCGTCCAGGAAGTTTCCCACTGCGGAGCTGCGGCATCCGATAGCCCGGGCGGAGAGTGCAAGCGCTTGCCAGGCGTGCCCTATGTCGTGCAGGCAGTACCGATATGCCCGCTCACCGTATCTCCACGCCTCGCGCCACACAATACTGGTCAAAACAAACACAATTGGCGCCGAGCCGCTGGCCAGCTTCATATCAAAATCACCGCGCCCGCGCTGCTCCGCCATGTGCCTGGACGGATCATAGTGATATGAACCATCCGGCCACCCCTTCACACCCCGTGTGAGGAAGTGGAATTCGGTCGGGTGCAGATTCCCGGAAGACGGATTCACTCTTAGCGCATAGTTACGTCCGGTGGACGGGACACGCTTCGACGCGCTAATCGCGGCGGAGTAGAAGAGGAGCTGTGAGAGGAGAGTCGGTCCGTCACCCACGGGCGTGGTGCCAGACGTGCCCCGAAGCGCGTCGAGTGCTGACATTTCAGGGACGGTCGGATCTGCTGGCAGATCGAACACGGGCACGCCTTCGTAATAACGAAACGGATCAGGCATATTAGCCCAGTCGAGAACCTGCCGCCTCAGCGATTCAACGCTGTACTTCGTTGCTTCGTGATATTCGCGCCACGTCATTGCAGGTCGATGGGCATCGCTGATACCGATCCTACGCCGATTTGCTGCTTGATCTTGACATCGAAAGTCATCCCGCTACCGACGGCGTTCTCTGATCAATCTTGATCTGCGGCGCTACGGTTGCGCAATTCATCTTGAGTCAATGTGACACTCGCGAGATTTTTGACCGACACCACAGGAGCTCGATCACTGCGTGTTGTCCGATGGTAGCAAAGGTGCGATCGGTGGCCAGTGCTTCAAGTTGCCACGGCTTGTTCGAAGACGACAATAAACTTGCGGCCCACTTTCACCCCGGCTGCGCCCACGATAGTTCGAATGGAATTGGCGTTTTCATCTTGTTTGCCGATGAGGATTCCGATGTCATCGGCGTGAATGCTGACGGTGAACGTCGCGCCGTCGCCGGTCCAAACCGTCTTGATTGTGACTGCGTGGGGATGGTTAACAATTGCGGTGACCATAGCAAAAAGCAGCTGATAGACCGGAAAATCTCTGGGGTCAGGCATGAGATATCGTCTCAGGTCGAGGGCGGGCGAGCAAGTAGGTAATGGACTTGGTTCTATGCCACATCCTTAGGGAGGTCTGAGAATTTCACATCTAGCGCTTGCCGATGGCGACTAGCGAATTGAAACCGACTTCCCGCAACCCGCGCTCCATGTCGGAGAGGTGGACCTCCCGCACGTCGCCGTGTTGGGCAAGGTCGATCTGCCGCCCATCCCTTCGCCTTCCGGATCGTTTGGATACGCATTCTCAGAATCAACAGAGCGGAATTTATTGGGTATAGAAGTCCAACAGTGAATGGCGGACTCTCACCACCTCGCTCTTCGCGCCGTAGTCAATGAAGCCGGAATCCTTGAATCGGTTCATGAAAAAGGAGACGCGCGAGCGAGTCGTCCCCACCATCTCGGCCAGCGTACCTTGGCTGATCTTCGGAATGGTCGTCTCATGGGGTCCATCACCATCGAAACGGGACAGCCGCAGGAGAATGCACGCGAGCCGCTTCTCACTGGGATTGCATCGCAGGTCCACCAGGTCTTGCTGGTAGCGGAGGTTCCGCGCCAGCACGTAGGCGCTAAACGCATTGGCCAACGCCGCCTCTTCTGCAAGCGCGAGCATCATTGCCTTCTTCTCAATGCGCAAAATCCGGCAATCCGTCAACGCCTTGGCAGACGAAGTGCGGACAGGCTGACCGGCAATCGAGTCTTTGCCCACAAAGTCCTCGTCACTCAGGATGTCGAGCGTTGCTTGCTTCCCGCCTTTCGATCTTGCGCTGAGCCTTACGCTTCCTGTTTGAATAACGAACACCGCGTCACTGGCATCACCCTGGGCGAAGATCACTTGTCCCTTGCGGAAGGACATCATCACCCTCCCCGCACCGGCGGTTGAGAGGAAGGTTTTCGGGTTGCAGATGCTTCCTTGCTCGGCCATAGCGCTCACCCCACCATTGCAGCAAGCTTGCATTCGAACACAAAAACCGTGATGAAAGTGTTCCTTATTGCTCACAACAGCCAACAAGCGAGGCTAATCTTGCGATTCTGTCCGGATTGTCCGCGCAGACTCCGAGAACGGATATCCCCAATATCCCCTCTCCTTCGTAGACGCGTAAGCCGACAGCCACTTCACGTCCGCTCAATGACCTGCAAAAAAGCCTCGTTACCGCGTCTGCAGTCCGGCAGGGCAAGGGCACTGCACAGGCGGTGAACGCGATCGTGACTCGGCAAGATGCAATCAAGTCGTTCAGTGCGTCACCTGCAACTGCAAAGCCGCAGGCCGCCGTTTCCACCTAGGCGGCAGGAAACAAGGACCGACCGCGCCTTCCCATCTGGCTAGGGTTCCATGGACCCTATGGATATTGGGGAATAGCAGCTCGAGTGCCGGGCCAATCTATCGGCTGGCGCTCGCTTTATGCAATGAACGCCACGAGGCAACAAGTTTCTCAAATCCGGCGCCGTACCCCAAGGTGTCTGGATAGTGATTTCGTTCCGCGATCATGCCGAATACGGTGACCATATCGGCTGCGATCGCCGTGTCTACCCGCCAGAGATCCGTGAGGTCGAAGCCGCCGCACTCCTCAGCGTTCCACCAAGCAAGCAGAAAGTTGGCCACCTTGCTGCTTTGTCCTGTGTTGCCTAAGGCAATCTGTATGAGCCGTTCAAGAGCGACTTTCTGATCGGCCGCAATCGTTTCGTTTGCCATGATCCCTCTTGCCTAAGCTTATATTGTAGAACTCCGTCCCCCAACAGGTGAACCTTCAGGCACGTTTGACCCTAATTTTGGGGCTTATACACCTCCCTTGTCACGCCTTCTGATTGTTTGTACCAGGCTCCTCGCAGGGGCATTCCTGTCTATTTTTCCCGGAGTGGGGCAATTCGATGAGAGGTCTGAGTCTGCGTTTGCCCATCCCGCGCGCCACGAGCGAACTGCGAATTGCCCAATGACCCTTTGATTCAATAAGACCAAGATAACGCCGCTCCCCATATGTGAGCAGGAGCGGCGTTCTCTTCCGAGGAGATAGAGCTTGGCTTACTGTTCGGTGATCGGTTCGATGATGGTGACTTTTGAGCAGCGGCTGCAGAGATAGGAGTTTTCCCATCGGGCCATGCGGAGCGGAAATTTCAGCTTGTTCCACCGGATGGCGTCGAAGACCATAAATATGCCGAAGAGAAACACGACGCTGGCGACTTCCGATATCTCTGACCGCAGTTGGTACATCGTCGACGCAGCGAGAGTCCCAACCCCGAGGAGCACTACCGAGATTCGCCAAAACACACGCCGTGGCACCGGAGGCGAACATTTCTCAGCCACAATGCTTTGCCTGAAGGTTTGCGACCACCCTGTCTTGAGGATCAAGCCTCGCTTGGAGCGAGCCGTCATTGAGCCGTTGCCGTAGACTGTGGCAAAAGCCTTGAGATAGGCCCTCGAACCGCAGTATGCGCAGCAAAACGGATCCTTGGCGCGCGACTGTGGCCCTCGCCTTTGCATGTACGGCGTGAGGGCAACCTTCGCGGGCCGCACAGTAGATGGATATTGGGGCTTTGGGTCTTTTGTTAAACGAACGTCCATTGACGCGATTATACGCTTATGAAGTGGTACTGGTATACTGCTTTGCCCTGACTACCGACTCTTTGGAACGTGCGCGGGAACGTGCGCGCACGCGACGACTGTTGGGTCGCCTCTTGCGGCGTATGCCCTGGAGTTCAGCTTCCACTTTGATCAATGCGCGGATCATAGCGCTCTTGTTCGACGAGGCCAGGATATTGACACATAGATCATCGAGCAATGAATTGGTTTCAGTCGTAAAGTTGAACCTCTTCACAACGATTGAGTTCGAGCCGGGCGGCCTTTCCAACAAAACATCGGAGTCTCTGAGGGTATTGAATCGAAGGTCATCAGCTAGATACTGTTCAATCAGCTTACTCGTGAGTGCAAGATACTTTACGCGCATTCTCTTAACTAACTGCGCGAGCAGATCCACTGTCTCTGTATCAAGATTGAAACTCGTGGCAATGTACTTGACTTCCTCACCCTTATCTACGAGGCCCTTCCTCTCTCTCATCAATTCGATGTATGAATCATCAACGAAAGGGACGACCATCGCAGCCGCCTGATCCTCGGCGCCCACAATCTTACTAGGCTCCGCTTTGAGGGAAGAGAGTAGGCCGTGAACTAATGAATGATCCACGTAGTAGCGAATGATCAGCCGGCATACTTGAGACATGCTACCGGTACCGCAGATGCTAAACGCGAGTGCGGACGCGAGCGCCCGCGTTTCCTCGTCCTGACAGATTCTGATCTTAATCGTCTGATTGGTATCTGCAAGATTTGAACTTTGATCGAGAAAGTATTTCCGAATCGCTGCCTCAAGTTTGCCGTTGGCGGAGACTTCTTCGATCATCCGACGCATCAACTTGCGATAGGTCATGCGAGGAGCCTTCTTCGCCGACTTCAAGCGAGTATCTCCCTTTAGCGAATTTAGTGCCTTTTGTAGGCGTTCGCTGACGTAAATATAAAGCGCTTGTTCGCTCGTTTTTGGCGGGGGCATGGGCATCGTGTCCTTGGGCCGCTGTTGCCTACGGGCCCACTATCTATCCCACCAATATTAGCATGTCAAGCTGCCGCGGTCGCGGCCATTTCAGCCACGACAACCGGCTTTCGGCATATTTCCCATCGGGCGCGCAAAGCAGCTGACTTCGCCTGTTCGACTGGCGTTATGTTGATCAGGTAATAGAGAACATCTAACTGGCGGCGATCTGGGCTATCCGGTGGCAGCAATGACTTCATTCTTTCGAGTAGTTCCCAATGTGGCCCCAGGATTTCTAGGCGCTCAGTTCTCGCTGCTTCGAGTTTGGCTTTTGCAATTTCGAGTCTTTGGGTTTCTTCAATCGATTCTTGATTTGACGTCTTTAGAGCTAAGAGAGCGGGCATTTTATTATCCTTGGCAGAGCCATTGAGAGAGTAACAATTGTGACGTAATGAATGGTGCAAAGTAAATATACCCATCATTCCTTAATGGTCTGTGATCTCACTACGTGTCTCAATTTTGCTACGAACAAAAGTAACTGTTCTGCTCAAACGACGCACTGTAACGCGTGACGTAATGCGTCGATAGCCACAAAGGTTGTAGCAGTGAATAGTGGTAGTGGTATATAGTGGGCAAAGACTAATGCCGTTGCTCTCGTAGTCGAGACGATGCCTATTCATGGCTTTCTGATTGACGCTGTATCGAGGGACTAGGTATAGCGAAAAGGTGAATACTTTGAATTGGTTCCTTCGTAAGACGCGCTACTCGGCCCCGTTGGTGTGGATTGGAGTTGTGGCGGTTGCCGCAGCAATCGCCCAATCCACAGCAACCCTCATACAGATTGTCGATAAAGCAACTCCATCAGTCACAGCAACCTCCTCCCTCAATCCCTCGGTGTTTGGAACGTCAGTCACTTTCTCGGCGTCCTTGACCGCTGCCTTGGCTGATACGGCCACCGGCACTGTTCAGTGGATGGACGGAGCTACTCCGGTTGGCAGCCCAGTTTCAGTCGCATCGGCCGCAGCCTCGATGCCAGTAGCCACCCTAACCGCTGGAACGCACTCCATGACGGCCGTGTACAGTGGCGATTCAAACTTCACAGGCGCAACATCGGCGCCCATCAGCCAGGTGGTCAATAAAGCCACGCCAGGCCTTGGTGGATTTGCACCGATCACAGTAGTGTCCAGCTTGAACCCGAGCATTTATCAGAATGCCGTAACGTTTACCGCAAGTGCGCCTGCCGGCACGACCGGCAGCATTACCTTTATGGACGCGGCTACCGCTTTGGGAACCTCTCCCCTGGTTGGAACTAGCGCGACCTTCTCCATCTCAACCCTTGTGGCCAGCACGCATCCAATCACCGCCGTCTACAGCGGTGATTCAAACTTTAACAGCGCAACGAGTGTGGAGCTTGATCAGGTTGTCAACAAGGCCCCCACTGTTGAATCAGTCTTTGCTACCCCGCCCACGGGTGTAACGGTTGGAACGAGCGTCACATTCACGACTCTCGTAAATACCGGCGCGCTTCTCCCAACCGGTTCCGTTGTCTTCATGGATGGCGCAACCACTCTCGGCACTGGCACGGTTGCATCCGCGACTGCCACCAACCTCTTGGCATACTCGTCTGACTTTACTCAGTGGACCAGCGACAGCACAGGTGCAGCAGCACCCACGGTTGGAGCAGCTACTGTTGGTCCGGACGGAGCCAATTCAGCGACGATCCTCAACTATCCCGACACGACTGGTGGCAATCACTCAGGCCTCAAGTTGACGGGAACCGGCACTTTCGCTACTCAGCAAATGGCAGTGTCGTTCTGGGCTCTCTCCAGTTCGTCCACGGTACTCACGGTCAACCTTGAGGATGGCAGTGGCGCTAACGTGCAGACTGCAACCCAAAACACCTCCGCCACGTGGCAGCGCTTTGTTGTGCCGTTCACGATGGCTGGTGGTGCAGGCCCGAACGCAATCGTTTCGATTCAGGCGGTCAATGAAGCAGCCGGAACCGTTTCGATCTTCGGCGCACAGCTCGAACAAGCGGCAACGGCAGGCGTCTATGTTATGACGACTGGCGCATCGGCGGCTGGTCAGGGTGGCATTGCAACATACACTACGGCGACACTGCTTGGCGGCAATCATCCCGTCACTGGTGTCTACTCTGGTGACACCAACTACCTGGGTAACACGGGCGCACTGAATAGCCTGCTCACTGTAGGCCAGGGCTCGGCAATCGCTGTTGTGGCGAGCTCCTTGTCCCCAAGTAACTACGGTGTTTCCGTTACCTTCACCGCAACAGTAACTGGCCCGAACGCGACCCCGACTGGAACGATCACATTCCTTGAGGGAGCAACGACGATTGGCACAGGCACTCTGGATGGCACCGGCAAGGTCACGATGTCAATATCGTCCCTCGTCGTAGGCAATCATCCGATCACCGTCCAATATGGTGGGGATAGCAACTTCACTGCTGTGACCTCATCTCCGATCACTCAAACCGTAAATTCCGTAGCGGCAGTCGTGACGGTCACCAGTTCGATCAACCCGTCGAGCTTCGGTCAGAGCGTTGACTTCACCGCAATAGTCACAGGCGCCGGGGCTACCCCAACTGGCACCGTGGTAGTGACGGATGGAGTAACCGCACTGGGAACCATTACCCTCAACGCGAGCGGTAACGGTGTCCTCACAACTGCGACGCTGACAGGCGGATCTCATTCCCTCCTGTTCACCTACAGCGGCGATACCAACTACAAGCCGTAAACCACAAAAGTGGAGGCCTGGCGACAAAATCGGTAGGCCTCCACATATTTCTTTGTACGCAGAGGATCTCTTCCATGACGATTAAAGCAACATCGAGAATTCTACTGGCGCTCGCGGCACTTGCCTGTACGCCGGTATGGTCTCAAGCACCTCTGACGCAGGTCGTGAAGAGAATTGCTCCATCTGTGGCGCTCTCGTCCGTTCCAGCCAACAATGTCCCGCGGGTTGCCGGATCACCAGTAGTGTTTGATATGGCCATCACTGGCGTATCCGTTGCTGTACCCACGGGCGCGATCCAATTCACAGTCACGTCTCTTGACGGGTCTGCTCCTGTTTCTGGGACTGGGCCGATTGCGGCAGGACTCGCAAGTTGGACTTCCACGCCCTCTCCCGCGGGCTTTAGCATCTCTGCCAGTTACGCCGGCGATATCAACTACCTGCCTGTAAGCGTCGCGACACCAGCCCCTCCGGCAGAAGACTTTGATTTCACCCTCCCTGAAGTGACAGTTGCTCAAGGCGCCACATGGAACGGCACTATGCAGGTAGTTTCGCTGAATGGCTTCTCTGCAACCATCGCGTGGACTTGCCAGAATGTCCCAGCGCAGATTAGTTGCCCAATCACTGGCAAATGGCCTACTACCACCTTCACAGTGGCAGACATGGGCACTCCCCAAACCTGCCCGTTGACGATTGTGACGTCTCCTGGTGACTTCATTCCAGTGGCTGGCTTTATCTTGTTGGGGTTCGCTTTCTCCTTCAAGTCGCGCCGCAGGCTGCAACTGTTCGCAGGGCTCGCGTTTAGTTGCGTTCTCCTATTCGGCGCAACCGGATGCGGTTCGGGCGGGAATTCACAGTGGGACCCACTCACTCCGAAGGCCACATACCATGTGACCGTAACAGGTGTTTCTGGAATCGTTACGCACAGCAAGCAACTCACCGTGATCGTCCAGTAAAACAAGTCTCGATTGATGATGAGGTGCTTGACCATTGGGCGGCTCCGAAGGATATCCGGAGCCGCCCAATACCATTTAATCTCTTTTGGGTCCCTAAGGCCGCTTCGTCAACATCGACCCCGCCGAAGTCTCCGCCGTCCAGGCCTAAGCCGCCACAGTTCCCTGTACCCCCCGGGTTCGCTTCGCGGCGAACCTTGCTTCATTTAACCGGCCAGCTTCTGTGCGCGACCTTCGTGCCCCGCTAATTTTCGGTCGCCTGTTCCACGTGGTCGATCACCATCACGGGTACAGGCGCCTTCGTCGGCTGCAGCCGCAGACCAAGCTGCTCTTCCACCGCCGTGAACAGGCTCGGCTCACCGGGCGTCTCGGAGTTCGTCGGCGGGCCAGCGGTCTCGTCGCTTGCCCAGTCCAGCGCGAAGTCGTAGCTTCCGTCGAGCCCCGTCTTATCCAACACCAGGCGATCCAACGATGAACCCAGCAGGAGCGCGATGCGGTCCGCGCCCACGCCCGCACCATGAGCCTGCATCGATCCCGCGTGCCCGTTCAGCGATGTGTTCCCTCGCTTGCCCGCCTCGGCCGTGCTCGGCTTCAGCTTGCTGCCTCCCTTGGCCACCAACAGCTCATACACGGGAAGCTCTTTGGTTTCCATGTGGCACTGGTAGTGGAATCGGTCGGCCAGCATGGACTGCAATTCCTTCATGTGCTTATCCCAGAACGCCTGGCGCTGTGCATCGTCCAGCTTCGCAGGGTCTGGATCGGGCGCGTCGCTCTTCGCGTCAATCTTCCAAGCCACGCTCGAGAGCCAGTCCGGACCGCCGGTAACCTGAAAACCGTGCAGGTTGTAAGCGTATTGCAGGATAGCCTTCAACGGCATCGTCGCCGTGAGCCCATCCGCAGTGCGGTTCATGTTGAAGTTGCTGTTCGCCGGGGCCGGCCTGATGGATATAACGTCGAACGCAGGTCGTGCGGTGGTGCTGGCGCACAGATCCGGCGCGGCAGCCTGTTGGGCAAGCGCAGGTGTAAACGCGATGGCCGCCAGAGCGGCGACGCGAGGCAGCAGATTTAGCATGAGTGACTCCGAGATCACAATTGCATTAACGCATGCGAGTGCCGTCCCGTTCGCAATAAGTTCAGGAAATTGTTTTTCGCTTCTAGGTAAGCCAAGCCTTTAGCTAAGATGACATCCCAGTATCGCTGCCGGTTCTCGGCCACCGAGGCTTGGACAAACCCCTCTTTGACCAGGAAGATGATTCAGGACGTTCTCGATCAACCCAGACTTTGCTAGCCTGGCCGCCGCCGCATAACCTTTTCGGTGACAGCCGTAACCAATAGAAGAATCCTCTTTGTTTCGCATTTTGTTCGTGATAGGCTGCTATTTAGCGGGCGAACATAAAGCAAACAAAGGAGTCCAGGCCATGAACGATACCAATACTTTAGCGGAAGATGAGTCATTTGCTTTGGTAGAGCGCCCCCCGGATCCACTTGAGGAGGAGATTATGCTCTCTGTCCTTAGCGACAAGGGCCTACCAAAGCGTCGGCGAGTCCTGAGTTGCGTCACGTTCAAGATGCCAGCTCACGAGCACCTCCGCATGGTGGCATTGCATGAGCGGTGGCACCTGAACTACTCCGATACGCTCCGAAACGTGATGAGAAAGCTGGTGCCCGTTCTTGCGTCGCCATCCGGCGAAGTTCTGGAGGTCTTGGTGCAACTCCGGGCGGAGGCAATTATTAGGGAAGAAGCACGTAGGGCGGCCGAACGCAAGCGCGCGGGCGGCGTTGCATGCCTGGTAATGAGCCCCACGGCTGCAAGTTCCGACTAATTTAGCTCAACCATCCCCATTGGATGTGGTTCTGACCTCAACATTAAGTTTGCGCGCTCCTAACGTGCAGGCTTATTGCTGAGGTTTTTAGCTGACATCTAGCTAGGGCCGCACCTGTGAAGTACAGCTGTTTATGCCCACCACCAGTGATCCTCGGTTGAGCGGGGCTGTTATCTCTCCGCAATTATCAACAACAAATAGTAAGTTCCTCCGCACATAGGCAAATTAGTCCTGTCGTTTCAATAGTGGTAGTGGTATAGTTTGAGAGTACGAACTGCCCAGAGAGCGGAGACGAGCTACGTCTCTACCTTTTCTGTATGGAATGACGCCATACAAGGCATTTGTGCATTTGTGGTGGTACCACGAGGAGAGCACGACCCATGGGTTCCTTTTTGAAGAAAGCTTTTTTCGGCCTCGCTTTACCCTTTGTTCTCCTTTCCCTCATGGCAGCTCAGTTGCCCACCACTACAAGCCTCGCGGTGAGCCCGGCCAATTACGTGGCGTCGGGCACGATTGTGACTTTGACTGCGACCGTTACAAACCCAGGTAGTGTAACTACGGGCACGGTCAATTTCTGTAACGCGGCTTCCACGGATTGCAGTCCGGGCAGCGGACTATACGGAACAGCTCAGTTGACCGGCGCCGGGACGGCCACCATTCTCAAAGTGTTCAGCTACGGCGTGAACAACATCTATGCAACTTTTTTGCCGACCACCGCTAACGCAGGCAGCGCTTCCCTAACAAACTTTGTGACGGTCGGAGGCAGCGCTTCTTACACAAGCACAACAACACTGACCGCTGGCGGCAGCACCGGAAACTACACACTCAGTGGAACCGTCACGGCCTTCGGGGGTCAGCCTCTTGGGGGAGATGTTGTCAACTACCTTGACACCACAAGCGGCAACGCGCAGATCGCGACCACCTCGCTCGCCCCCGCGGTAACCACCTTCACCGCACCCATTCTCTATGCAGCCGGGCCATGGCCTTATCAGATGGCGGTCGGCGATTTCAATGGAGACGGGAAGTCGGATATCGCTATCGCGGAACAAAATGGTCAAAACGCGGTCGATGTCATGATTGGACACGGAGACGGGACATTTAGTGCGCCAGTTTCATATAGCGCGGGGAGAGGCACTTTCTACGTGGCAGTCGGCGATTTCAACGGCGACGGCATCCAAGATCTAGCCGTTCCTAATCGTACTGACGGCACCATCTCGATTTTCCTTGGACGCGGCGATGGCACATTTCAGCCGCAGGTCGCCTACGCTGCTGGTGTAACGCCTACTCGTTTAGCGGTCGGGGACTTCAATCACGACGGCTATCTCGACATAGTCGTTAATAACGATTCCAGCACCACGTTCGCGACCCTGCTCGGGAATGGCAACGGAAGCTTTAGAGCGCCGATCACCCACGCTAGCGGAGCCACTGCTTCTAAACCATCGGGGGATGCTAGCACTTTGGCTGTGGGGGACTTTAATCGCGACGGGAATCTCGACGTAGTTGCATTGAACTCTAGCGACAACACCGTCTCGGTAATGATGGGGAACGGCAATGGAACATTCCAGCCATTGGTCCGCTATTCTGTCGGGACCTATCCCGAGGAAGTTGTGGTGGCGGATTTCAATGGAGATGGCTACCTGGATATTGCGGTGGCAAACTCAAGCGACAGTACGGTATCGATTTTGCTCGGGAACGGAGATGGAACGTTTCGGCCACAGGTTACCTATCCTGCGGGAGCCGGTCCGTATTCGTTGGCTGGCGGGGACTTCAATCACGACGGGAAGGTCGATCTGGTCACTGGCTCCGTCATGTTATTGGGGAATGGAGATGGAACCTTTAAGGCGCCCACTGCGGCGTCTGTCGGCTTTGTGGTCACTGTCGGTGATTTCAATGGTGATGGCCAACTCGACATAGCGAGCGTCGGAGCGGTAGCTCTCGCCGAGCAGGTAGCAAGCTACAGTCAGAGTGGAATTTCTGTCCCCGGATCGGGCACTCACTATGTGCTCGCTTCATACCCTGGGGACACGAGTCGTCTCCCTAGCCAATCTGCTACGGTGCCGTTGACGGCGTCTGGTTTACTGGCTCAGGCTATTTCTTTTAGCCCCATTTCATCGCCTGTAACCTATGGCTCGGGTCCATTTGTTCTTTCGGCGACGGGAGGCGGCTCAGGCAACCCTGTGACTTTCAGTGTTCTTTCTGGCCCAGGTCATACAGTTGGCAATTTGCTGTATGCAGACGGCCCTGGCGCAATCGTTGTTGCCGCAGACCAAGCAGGCAACGCGGACTATTCAGCCGCACCCGAGGTCGCTCAGTCTGTAGTGGTGAACGTGGCTACAAGGACTGTCGGCGTGTCGTGCTCGCCCAACCCGACGACATACGGAGCTTCCAGTACGACGTGCACGGCCACGGCATCGGCTGGCGCCGGATCTATGGTCTTCACGTACAACGGTGGGACTAGCTGGATCACTGTACCGATCAGCGGAGGGACCGCAAGCGCAGTCGGCTTCGGAGGTGCTGCGGCAGGAACGTATTCAGTGGTTGCAACAGCAAGTGGTGATTCGAATTACGCCAATGGCGCGAGTGGGACCACAAACTACGTGATCAACCCTGCTACGCCAACCGTCAGCGTCTCGTGCTTGGCGAACCCTATCACTTACGGTGCAGAGACGTCGAGTTGCACAACGAGCGTCACGGGCGGCGCTACGGGTACTATCGCTTGGACAATTAACGGAGGCGGTTGGACCACGACCCCCGTTGCCTCGCCATCAGCCGGAGGCTTCAACGGATACGCAGCTGGTTCTTATACAATCGGCGTCACGTACTTAGGTGACGGCAACTACACCTCGGGCAGCAGCAGCACTGTGCTCACCATCCTGAAGGCCACGAGGACGGTTGCATTATCCTGCGCGCCCAATCCGACAAACTACGGGAGTTCTCACACGACATGCACGGCCACGGTTTCGGCCGGGGGCGGATCGGTCAACTTCACCTACAACGGCGGGACTCCGTGGGGCATAGTGGGGATCGGCGGCGGTACAGCAAGCATCGCGGGCTTCGATGGTGCTGCCGCAGCTACCTACCCCGTACTCGCAACGGCAAGCGGCGATCCTAATTATGTCGACGGCGCGAGCGGTTCCACTAATTACATTGTGAACAAGTCCGCGACGAGCATGACGGGGGTCATTGCTCCGAACCCAATCACCTTCGGCCAGTCCTTCACCGTGTCGGGCCATGTCAACTGCAACTCTGCCTGCGGCAACCTGCAATATTTCATCGACGGCAGTCCTTGGGGGATCAACTCGCTCGACGGCGCCGGCAACTATGCTGCTGGGTACGGGACGGCTACGACTGGCGTCCACATGATTCAAGTGAATTATCTCGGGGACGCGAATCATAGCCCCTCATCCTGGGGTCCCGCGCCGGTCACTGTTCTTCCGATCGCGACAAGCGTCACCGTCTCTTGCTCCCCGAATCCGCTGACGTATGGGACATCGGCCTCCTGCACTGCGCACGTTTCAGGTGGCGGCGGCACGGTTACCTTTACTGGTACATCTTCGGAGCCAGGTCCTTGGGTCGAGCCCGTGGACGGAAGCGGAAACGCTGTCCTGAGTGGCTTTAGCGATTGGCCGATTGGCACATACACGATTAGCGTCACCTCAAGCGGCGATGCCAATTACAGCGGCGCGTCAAATAGCACCCCGTTCACTGTCATTCCGGCAGGCCCGAGCGTTTTGATGTGGGCGGCTGGCAATCAATTTGAGTCGACCGCTTCCCTCTCTTTGGCTCCCGTCACAGCAGGCAACGCAAACGGCGTTACGGCTCAACTATTCGGGGGCAATAGCCCGACCGGGACCGTGGCATTCGCAAATGGCGGAACGAGCTACGGCACGCTCCCGATTCAGTCGGTGAGCACGACCAACCTCTTCAGTCAGTCTGTTGATATGACGAATGGCTCGGTGTGGGGGCCTGCGGGAGAAACACTCACTCCTAACGCTGGCCTGGCACCCGATGGGACCAGCAGCGCAACGCAGATAGTCTCCGCCGGCACCGATCCTCAGACGTACCAGACTGTCACCACTGGAGGCGTGTCCAACCAGACGTTTACGGCTTCCCTTTGGGTCAAAGCGAGCGGCAGCGCTATCGGCAAGCAGGGCAGAATTTGGATGTTTCCCAGCGATGGCTCTATCCCCGGCTGCAGTGTGCCTGAGACGGGTACGTGGACGAGGGTGTCCTGCACTATTTCGTTTGGACCCTGTTTGGGGCTAAGCCTCACGGTTCGCTACGATATGACGGACGCGGGTGCTGCATCTGGCGACACTGTCCTAGTTTGGGGACCGCAGATTGAAGCGTCCTCCATGCCTGGCCCGTACGTTCCGACGACATCAGCCGCGGCGACCGCTTCACAGCCTATTTCAAATGCAGGAAGCTATGTGACTAGTCCCGGGGCTTACACCGTGACGGCCGCGTACGGCGGCGACGGCACTAATACGGCGGCTTCGAGTTCAATGGGCCTAACGGCAATTGCCGCGAGCCCTCTCTCTGTGATGACCGTGAACCCGACGACGACCCCCTACGGATCTCCTGTCAGCATGTCGGCTCTGATCAGTACGGGTGGCGACGCTCCGACCGGCGTCCTCAACTTCGCGAGCGACGGAGGCAATGTCGCCAGCGCCTCGCCCACAGCGGCGGCGACGACGAATTACATCCCCTTCTCGCGCAACTTCTCGATGTGGAGTTGGGAGGCAACGAACCCCACCAGCGTAGAGCCGGGGACGACACTGGGTCCAAACAGCCTGCCGGGAGACGTGGCCACTGTTGTCTTCCCGTCGACGACCGGGACATACTCGGGCATCCGTTATACCGACTCGACGACCAACTTAGTTGGGAAGACGATGACATTCTCGTTCTGGGTGCGCGGTGACGCACCCTCGGCGCTAACTTTCTACCTTGCAGACTGGCCATACAGCGGTACATTCGCGGCAGGCAATGGCTGTAGCGTGACAACGACGTGGCAACGGTGCTCAGTCAGCGGCACCTTCCCTGCGGCTGCCAATGGCGGATTCTACGTCCCAATTCGGTCTGACAACCAGGCGTCTCCGATTACGATTTACGTATGGGGGCCTCAGCTCGAGGAGGGCGCAGCCGGCCCTTATGTTTCGACGGCGGGTTCTGCCCGTACCGCTTTAGGTGGGTTCGCCACTGGTAGCATCTCGACGCTGCCAGTGGGGACTCACGCAATGACGGCCACTATTGCCGCAGACTCAAACCTCAACGCCGCAACGTCGGCACCGGTGACGGAGATAATCACAGCGGTCACGCCACTGGGAATGTCCGTCTCCTGCTCCCCGAATCCGATCACCTACGGACCACAGACATCAACCTGCACGGCAACTGGCTTGCCTAGTGACGCAACCGGCACGGTAGCCTTCTCTTTCAATGGCACCAATTGGGCCAACCCCACTGTCTCGGGCGGAAGCGCCTCTGCGAGTGGCTTCAGCGGGATGCCTGCTGGTTCCTACAGCATTACCGCGGGCTATAGCGGCGACTGGAACTACACGCCGGCGAGTGCGCCCACGACGCTGACGATTGTTGCAGCGCCATCTACTGTGAGTGTCTCCTGCTCTCCAAACCCGCTCACCTACGGCGGCGGAAACACGACTTGCACGGCCACGGTAACGAGTGGGGCGACGGGTTCCGTCACGTTCCTCGCAAACGGTGGTTTTTGGACTACCGTGCCGTTGAGTGGAAACACCGCGAGCGCCGCTGGCTGGGGCGGAGGTAGCTGGCCTGCAGGCTCTTATCCGGTTGCCGTCACCTATAACGGCGACAGCAACTACACGGTCGCGAGCTCATCCACGACGCTGACGATCAACAAGGCGACTCCTACTCTTGATTGGACGACCCCTGCCAATATCGTTTACGGAACGGCACTGAGCGCGATCCAACTCGACGCGACCAGCGGCGGCATCGCAGGAACATTTGCCTACACACCAGCCGCAGGCACCGTGTTGCCGGTTGGGTCTCATACCCTGTCAGCCACGTTCACGCCCAATGACCCGGCTAACTACAACACGATGTCGATCATCGTCACCCAGGTCGTGGTCCCGGCGACACCGACCGTGGGTGTCTCCTGCTCGCCAAACCCGATCACCTTCGGGCCGCAGACCACACTTTGCACTGCTGCGGTGAGCGGCAGCCCGACCGGTTCTCTTACGTGGACCATCAATGGAGGTGCGTGGACCGTGACTCCAGTTGGATCGCCTACTGCAGGCGGCTTCAACGGCTATCCGGTTGGTTCGTACACTATCGCCGTCGCCTACTCAGGTGACAGCAACAACATCGGTAGTAGCAGCAGCAGGGTGCTGGCGATTGTCCCTGCGCTGACAACCACAACTATCACGAGCACGCTGAATCCGAGCGTACTAGGCCAGAATGTTTCGTGGCCATGTTCTGTGACCTCGCCCGATGGAACGCCAACCGGAATGATCACATACACCTTGGACGGCAACCCGTTGGGAACTATCTCGACGACAGATGCCCCGTGGAGTGGAGCTAGTCTGACTGTTGGAGCACACGTTCTTACCTGCTCCTATGCGGCACAAGGAAACTTTGCGGCATCGAGCGGGAGTGTGACTCAGACGGTTGGCATTGCGCCGACGGTCACCGAACTTTCATCCAGTGCCAACCCTATTGGCTTCGGCGGCAGCGCGACGTTCACCGCCTTGGTTGATACGGGAGGCTCGGTAGCTCCGACCGCCTCCGTCGCCTTCACCAGCAACGGCGTGGCAATCGGATCCGCCGCGGTCTCGACGGTGACCACAACTAATCTGCTGAATAAATCAGATGTGTCGACGTGGTCAACCGGGAGCAGTCCTACTTTGACTGCCAATGCTGGTGCCGCTCCTGATGGTACTTTGACGGCGACTCATGTGGTCTTTCCGGCCAACGTCGGTTGCTGTATTAACATCGGCATGACTTCATCGTCCGCATGGATTCCAGGCGAAACCTACACCTACAGCGTATGGCTTCGCTCTGACAGGAATGCAAGCGTGAACGTCAGCCTGAGAACTGGTCCTGGCGGCGAATCTGACATTGTGCCCACAATGACGCCGACTTGGACCCGCTACACGGTTAGCGGGACTGTCCCAGCCGGCGCCACCGGGAACGTGACTGCGCTGATGTATCTGGCCGACACCCCGGGCGCGGACTTCTATGCGTGGGGCGGGCAGGTTGAGCAGGCAGCAACGGCTGGTCCTTACGTATCGACAAGCGGAGCGGCAGCAACCGGCACGGGCGGCGTGGCTACTCTGACGACCACCACGCTTCCAGCCGGCAGCGACTCGATCGTAGCGACTTACGGCGGAGACGCTGGTACGGCAACATCAACCTCCAACCCCCTGATCGAAGTGGTCACAGAGGCCTCCCCGACGATCACGTGGAACAACCCAGCGCCGATCGTCTATGGAACTCCTTTAAGCGGAACGCAACTCAATGCAACCGCATCTGTCCCCGGGACCTTCACCTATTTGCCAGCGGCGAGTACGGTGCTGTCGGCTGGTTCGCAGACGCTCTCGGTAACCTTTGCGCCGACTGATTCGGCTGACTACAGCACGCAGACGACGACAGTAACGCTGACTGTCAATAGGGCCACCCTGACGATCACTCCTAACTCGGCATCAAAGGTGTACGGCACGGCAAATCCGGCCTTCACCGGAACCGTTACTGGACTCATCCCTGGCGACGCCATCTCGGTCGGCTACACTTCGGCCGCGACGACGACGACCGTAGTGGGGGTTTATTCCAGCGGACCCAATGCAATCAGTTCTACGACGAGTGGCCCTGTCAACATACTCGGCAATTACAACTACATCCAACCGCTTGGCACGCTTACGATCACGCAGGCGACCACAACGCTAACTTGGACGACACCGGCCCCAATAACCTATGGCACTCCCCTCAGCGGAGCGCAGCTCAATGCAACGAGCGGCGGGGTGGATGGCACGTTCGTCTACACGCCGGCAGCGGGCGTGGTCCTTACTGCCGGGTCGCACACGCTCACAGTAACCTTTACACCGACAGATACGGTCGACTATAGTTCGGCGACTGCCACGGTGGCACTCACGGTCAACCAGGCTACACCAACAGTCACGCTGACATCGTCACTGAACCCTGCCAACTATGGAACTCCCGTGACGTTCACGGCGGAGACCGCAGCCTCCGCAACCGGATCGATGACGTTTTATGATGGCGGGATAATCATCGGCACGGGCACTATATCGGGGGGTGTCGCCACCTGCACGACGAACGCGCTCGGGACTGCCACGCATAGCATCACGGCGAGCTATGGCGGTGACTCAAACTACTTGCCAGCGGTGTCCGCTGTCTTGTCCGAGGTCATCATTAGGACCTCGGCAACGGTCACGCTAACATCCTCAGTCACCCCGTCTGGTTATGGTGACTTGGTGACGTTCACGTTTACTGCCACGGGCGTCCCGGGGCTAGCGACACCCACTGGCATAGTAGTTCTCACGGACGGCGTGAAGTGGCTCGCATCACCCCCGCTGGACGCTTCCGGCCAAGCACGGTTCTCGACCGCATCACTCCTCAGTGGGTCGCACACCCTGACTGCAGTATATGGAGGGGACGTCAACTACAAATAAGGACAGATTAGGTAATCCAGAGGGGGGTGGCCAGCACAATGGTCGCCCTCTGTCTTGCCCCCCATATTGACGTTCTGGCGCGCCTGGCTAATCCTGAATCGCAAGTGACGCAAGAGGGACCTCCCTTCCTCGACGAATAATACTAGCCAGTCAATAACGGTAGTAGACGTCGCACAAGGAGATTAGCTGTGGGCAACGGAAAACAGATTGGACTGTAGCTGGAGGCCGCCGCGACGGGGAGTTGGCTCACTGTAATCGGTGTGGCGCGGGGCTCAAACTCGCGCTTCCCCACCCAGTAAATGATGTGGCTGACCAGATGGCAAGGTTTATCAGAAGTCACACAGGATGCCTGGCGAATCCACGCCGATTCACGGCGCCACCCTCGGACTTAGATGGGTGGCTGAACGGCCCCGACACCGGCCCATACTCGCTCACAATCGTATCACTCATGGTGGGTAGCGACTCGCAGTGTTGCCGCTACCATGGCGCTCCACGAGAGCCGCGTGACTTCGCACGGTGCCAGCGGTTACTCACGCTCTTCCCTCAGTGGCGCGACCGCCTGGAAGAGGTTGCCAAGCGCTTCCCTGAGTGGGGACCAATGGTGAAGCACTGGGATTTGATGGCAGCTATGTACAAAGAGGAAGGGCCGGCAAAGGGTGCGCCGAGATTAGCCACGCTCATGCACGATCTCGAACGTCGAGGGTCACCGCAATGCGCGCGACAAGATGATGACCAGAGGCCTTGCGCCGAATGTGCCCAATGCGAGCGCCAATAAGCTTAGAAGCGACGTAATCGACCACAAGGGGGTGAACCCTGCGGATGAGTCCGTGCAGGAATATGGCATTAGCCCGCACCCTCGCCTCAACAGTAGCGACGCTGATGCCCGCTCGCAATTATGCGATGACTCCGATAAGCTTTGAAGGCCTCATTAGACCACTCAGCGGTGAATCCCAAATGAGCAAAACTCTGGCACGCACCATACCCGCGCTGATCCGCCCACTCTTGGAGTGCGATCGAGCGGGCTTATGGGGATTGCAGCGGTGATTGAGAACGACGAACGGACTCTCCTGGAGAAGTTAGAAAAGCTGCAGGGGAGCTACATAGGTACAGCGACAGACGACAGCGGAAGCCTTGAAGCGGTAGATTTTGCTCGACTCCGAACGGAGATCCTCACCAATACCCAGATCCGAAACCAAATCCCGGATATTGTCAGAAAGTGCCGCGACCAATCTCAGTTTTGGCAGTTTATCAAGCACAAGTTTGCTCACTATGCAGAGCGCCGTCAATACATCTGGGCGCAGTTCCGGCCGCTTTTTGATTTCCTGGAGGCACAAGACCGCTCGCCTGGTGTACAGCCGATCAGCGAGACGCTACAGGCCTTCGATCCAGACAACGTCCATGCCGCATGGCAAAAAGCTCTCGACCGGCGAACGACTGATCCGGAGGGAGCAATAACGGCTGCCCGTATGCTGTTGGAGACCGTCTGTAAGCACATCCTGGACGGCGACGGCAGAACATACCCGGATAATGTCGATCTTCCAAAACTATGGGCATTGACCGCCGAAGCTCTGAATCTTGCGCCGCACCAGCATCAAGAGGAGGTGTTCAGGACCATCCTCGGCAACTGTCAGTCAGTAGTGAATAGCCTCGGCGCGATCCGTAACAAGATAGGTGATGCTCATGGACAGGGCCGAAGGCCCGTAAAGCCGAAACCGCGTCATGCGGAGTTGGCAGTGAATCTAGCGGGCACGATGGCGTCCTTTCTGATTTCGACCTGGCAAGAAAGGGAACTGTCCAATCAGCCCTAGCCGTCTCCGCTCTGGCAAGCGCTTGTCAGCATTGAAACGCCCATAACAGCAACCGGCCAGCCGCTTGTGTTCTCCGAAAGAACATATGATAAAGGTCGTTATCATATATCCGTTACCTAAGCTCCCGGGAAGGCTTCCGCGTGGGTCAGAGGATCAAATTGCCGGAGCCGGTCGCCGACATCTATCGCGCGGTCGTCCGGCTTGAGGAGTTGTATCCCGGCCGGAAGTTCACGCCGGACGGCCACCTGGTCGGCTCTATCGGCGAAGTGATCGCCGCCGAAGCGCTTGGTCTCACCCTTTACCCGGCATCCTATGCCGGCCATGACGCCCACGATGGCAAGGGCGGCGACGAACAGATCAAAATGACGGCCGGCCGTAGTGTCGCCATGTATGCCGAGTGCGTGCGCCTCGTCGTCCTCAAGGTCGTCTCACCCGAGGAAGCTGAGATCGTTTATGACGGTCCCGGCGCGCCGGCATGGGCACACGCCGGCAAGAAAGGCGTCAACGGACAACGGGTCGTGCGCCTGACCAAGTTGCGCGCTTTGGCCGCGGGGCAAAACGCATGAATGAAAATTCTCTCCAGCGGACCTCCATTGCGGCTGACCGTCTGCCAGAGCTGTTCC
>Ga0207416_1000505_pt1 | contig 66168 bp, 75 predicted proteins | sample PaiPotPPM11metaG_FD_184107 | JGI IMG/M metagenome (GOLD analysis project Ga0207416, IMG submission 184107) | Iron sulfur acid spring bacterial and archeal communities from Banff, Canada, to study Microbial Dark Matter (Phase II) - Paint Pots PPM... ... | reverse complement strand
ATGGCAACCATTCGGCCGCGCGTCGCTGCGTTCCACATCCACAGCTTGAATCACGCCCAGCCGTAACCTTCAACCCTTTATCAAACAGCCTCTTAGTGGCGCATGATCTTTTCGGACCTTCCTTCGCCCGCCGAAGCGGGCTTCGCGAAGGCGGGAAACCGGTTTCCACCCCGGATCAAGTCCGGGGCAGGCTTTTTCCGGATCATGCTCTAAATCGCTGAAGGACGGGCAGATGTGCGGCGGCCCGATCCAAATCAGATCATGGGCGCCATAGCCAACGGCCAAGCACGACGGCCGCAAGCATGCCAGCCATTTGCGCGGCGATGAATGCTGCGACGCCGGCGGGCGCGATGCCTGCGAATGTGTCCGAAAGCGAGCGCGCGATCGTCACTGCGGGATTGGCGAACGATGTCGAGGCCGTAAACCAGTAGGCTGACGTAATGTAGAGGCCCACGGCATATGGAACCGCCGCCGGCGTCCGCGCGCCGCATCCCAAAATGGTCAGCAACAGGCCGAACGTGGCGACGGCCTCGGCGAACCACTGGCCCGGACCTGTTCGCGCCGTAACCGAGATTTGCCATAGCGGCAGTTCGAACATGAGATGCGCCGCCCACACGCCGAGAATGCCGCCGACGATTTGCGCGCCGACGTAGACCGCGGCTGTTCCTGCCGGCAGTTCACCGCGCAACGCCATCGCAATGCTGACCGCCGGATTGAAATGTGCGCCGGATATCGGACCGAAGGTCAGAATAAGCACCGTCAAAATCGCACCGGTCGATAATGTATTGCAGAGCAGTGCCAATGCGCCATTACCGCCGGCCAGTTTCACGGCCATGATGCCGGAGCCGACCACTGCCGCAAGCAGGAAGGCCGTTCCCAGGCCCTCGGCGAGAATACGTTGTGCGAGCGAGGCTTTCACTCCGGCGAGCCTGCTTTGACCGTTTCGTTTCTCATGCGGCCAATATCTTTGAGCTTGCTTTGCAACGTCAACTGATCGAGCGAACGCAACGGCAGCGTGGCGAACACGTCGATCCTTTGTCGAAGCATGCGGTAGGCGTCTTTGAAGGCAAGCGCGACTTCGGCCGCCGTGCCGGCCGCCAGTGCCGGATCGGGAACGCCCCAATGCGCCGTCATCGGCCGGCCGGGCCACAATGGACACGCTTCGGCCGCCGCATTGTCACAGACCGTAAAGACGAAATCGAATTCCGGTGCGCCCGGCGCGGTGAATTCGTCCCACGACTTCGAGCGCAAGCCGGACGTGTCGTGCCCGAGGCTCTGCAACAGCCGCAGCGTTTCAGGATGCACCCGTCCCTTCGGCTGGCTTCCCGCGCTATAAGCGCGGAACTTATCCGCGCTAAGCTTGTTTAAGATCGCTTCCGCCATCACGGAGCGCGCCGAATTTCCCGTGCAGAGAAACAGGACATTGAACAGACGATCGACCATCACATCCTCTTGTGCTTATGTTCGCGCGCGACGCGCTCGCGGACGAATATTTGATGCCAGTAACCGAAGCCGGCCCGCTCACGTCGCGCAGACATTTCTTCGCACTTGTCGAGGGCGTGGCTTGCGAGCGGCCCGTGACGTCGCTCCTGCCGGCGCTGATACCATTGCCAAAAATCGACAATCACATCATACGCGGGCACTTTCTCGGTCATTGCCATCAGTCCGCCTCATCGGGCTAAGGCGATTTTGGTATGCGCTGGCACGCTGCCAAACCACGTGGGGTGCTTGATGATGGCGAGCGAGCCGACCAGGGCCAGAAGCATGCAGATCATGTGGACCTGGAGCGCCAAATATGTGCGATCGCTCACGACACGTTCACGCCGTTGTCGCGGCTTTCGGCGCGCAACACGCCGATTGCCTCTCGTGCGCGACGCGTGCGACATTATCGCCGGTACCGTCGCCGTAGCTGATATTCTCGCCCGTGGTGTGGAAAGTTTCCCAAGCAATACCGGCTGGATCGTCGATCCACGACTTCTCCGATTTGGCGTAGCAGCACGCCGTCTCGCCCTGCTCGACGACATTGCTTCCCGCTTTACGCAGGCGGGCATAAACCTCGTGCAGCTCGATCTTATTCTCGACCTGAATTCCAAGATGATCGAGGCCAGGCGTGCGACCGCGTGTCGAGATCGCGAAATTCACCCGCGGGTCATCGAGCATCCATTTCGTATAGTCCGGCTTCACCACACCGGGTTCCGCATCGAACAGGGCCGAATAAAAGCCGATAGAACGTTGAAGATCATCGACTGAGACGTGAACGTGCATACGCTTCATAGCAGATGCTCCTCATATTGCGGGTAACGGTTGGTATCCGATGCGGTCCATCATCGATTCAAAGTAATCCCTGACTTTCCGCGGAAACCGCAGCCCTTTGACAATGGCAACGGAGCGAAGCAGGGGGAGTACGCGAATATCGTCGAGTGACAATTTGCTGTTGACCGCTGATGGACTTTCGATCAGCCGATCAAGCTCTTCAAGATCGGGCATAAGCTCGTTGATATGATGACGGGTGTTCGCCCGAAGTTCGACGAAGTCACCGAAGACTTTGCGTTTGCGCAGATGATAGTGGTCGAGCGCGGCAATCGTGCCGAACTCGGGCAAGCCGAGCAACGGATAGCGCGGCATCGTGAGCGGCGCGGTTTTGGTGACGACCTTTTCGGCCCACGCGCCAACTTCGCTGCGTTGCGGTCCGATCAACACGCGGTCGCCAAGGCCATCGACATAAGCGACCATATCCATGCTTTCGAGCATGGGGTCGCCGTTATCCTTGACGAGTATCGGAATTACGCGCCTGCCGACAAGTCCGGTCATCGTGTCGGAATCGTCATCGAGGACGACGGTTTCCTGCAAATGCAGGCGCTTGAGCGCAGCGGTCATCCGCACGCGAAAGCAGAGTGAACAGTGCTCGAACATATAGAGTCTCACGCCGTTCTCTCCCTTCGCAGCCTCGGGGTGCGCGGTTTGCATTGCGGCGGCGCGCATTCTTTGGCGCTGCCTTGGCAGCAGTTTTCCGTGAGGTACCCGAGCAGGCCGTTCATCGTGTCGAACTGCGCTGCATAGATCATCGAACGGCCTTCGCGGCGTACGGTTACAAGTCCGGCCTGCCGCAAGCGATCAAAGTGGAATGTCAGCGTATTCGGCGCGAGTTTGAGGGCGTCAGCAACGCTTCCTGCCGGCATGCCTTCCGGCCCCGCTTGCACAAGGAGGCGATACACGTCGAGACGATTGTCCTGGGCGAGCGCGGCCAAAGCGGCCACGGCGTTTGATTGTTCCATATTTCAACGAATATAGAAATATCATTCGCAGGTCAAGCGTTATTTCAATAATCATTGAATTGATTGCCCGGAGCGTAAATCGAGATTTATGGGCGCCAGAGGGTGATGATGAGACCGCCTGCCACGATGAACGTGCCGCCGACAAAAATCGGCAAGTCGGGCCATACGTCGAAGAACACCAAATTAATCGCCTGTGCGACAACGAAGAACAGCGTCACATAGACGCCAAGCAGTTTGCCGAAATCCCACGGTGGCGAATTGACGGCTACTCCATAAGCAAACAACACCGCTGCTCCGGCCGCGAAGAGACCGACGCGGGTCGCCGTGCCGCGACTATGAAGCCCGACACGCACCAGGGCGTCACCGCCGGCTTCAAGCGCGGCGGCCAGCAACAGCAAGAGATAAGCGGTGATGAGGTTCATGTTCGACGAAGTAACTCCATCCGCTATCGAGAACGCTGGATGTCGAGAATGTCCAATACCGGACAATTGGGTGCCGTTTTGCCCGAGCATTGGGCCACCGTCTTAGCCAGCAGTCGCTCGAGTTTCTGCAAGTCGTGGAGCTTTTCCCGTATGTCTTCGAGATGGTGCGCGGCAATCTCGCGGACCTCGCGACACGAGGCTTGGCCAGGCGCCCCGAGCCGCAGCAGGGCGCGGATTTCATCAAGCGAAAAGCCCAATTCGCGCGCCCGCCGGATGAAAATAAGCATGCGAATATCCCTTGAGTCATAGACGCGACGGCCGCTGGCCGTGCGCGGCGGTGGGGCAAGCATCTTGACCCGCTCGTAGTAGCGGATGGTCTCGATGTTGACGCCGCTGCGCTTCGAAAGTACGCCAATCGGCAGTATTTCAGCTCGCGAAGCTGTGATCGCCGGCATGAAATAGTCCTTGATCCTGTAGTCACTACAGGATGCATCTTGCCGTCATGATGATCAACCAGGAAAATCGCGGTGCCGAAACGCAGCGCGTGCAAAGGCTGATAGCTGCGGGCGGCCTTCTTGGAGCGCTCGCGGCCTCGTCGTGCTGCATCTTGCCGCTGGTCCTGTTCGGCCTTGGCGTCAGTGGCGCGTGGATCGGCAACTTCACTCGGCTTGCACCCTATCAGCCGTGCTTCATCGCGGCGACTGTCGTGCTTCTCGGCTGCGGATACTGGCTGGTCTATCGGTCTTCAACGCGTGCGTGCGCCGCCGCTGAAGCATGCGCGCATCCGCTGCCCAATAGGCTCGTCAAGGCCGGACTGATTGCCGCGACGATCCTGGTCGTCGCCGCGCTCGGCTTCGATTACCTCGTGCCGATATTACTCTTCTCATGAACGGAGCATCTCCATGAGCAAGTTGCTGGCCTGCACTGCTTTCGCCCTTTGTGTCGTAGTCTCGCCTGCCGCGTTCGCGGCTGAGAAGACCATCACATTGGCGGTCAGCAATATGGCCTGCGCGGACTGCCCCTTCATCGTCAAAAAGAGCTTGGAGCAGGTGCAAGGCGTGGCCAAGGTCGCGGTGTCCTACCGCGACAAGACCGCAATCGTGACCTATGACGATAGCAAAACCGACGTGAAGGGGCTGACCGACGCGACGACCAACGCCGGTTATCCTTCAGCGCCCAAAGGCTAAACCTCATGCTTCTTCAATCCGTCATCACCTGTCCCCACTGCGCCACGGCGAAATCGGAAACGATGCCGACCAACGCATGCCAATTCTTCTACGAGTGCACAGGCTGCGGAGCGCGGCTACGGCCGAAGGACGGCGATTGCTGCGTGTTCTGCTCCTATGGCTCGCTGCCTTGTCCGCCGATTCAGGCCGAGCGCTCGGGCGCGGCTGGTGCTGCTTCCTGCTGCGGGGAGTGAAACGTGGCCGATGCTTCGACCCCAACCTCACCGGACTGGCTGGGCAGCCTGCGTACCAACATTGTCGCCTGGTGGATTCCTCACGCGGCGATGTTTGCCGCGTTGTTCCTCCCGGTGCTCGTTCGCGCCGTGGTTTGGATCGTTGCGCTCGCTTGGATGGGCACGGCCTGCATTCTGAATGCGCGGCGATGCAATCGTACCCATTGTCGATTTACCGGACCGTACTATCTCGCGATGACTGCGCCGGTGATTGTTCTCGGCTTGGGCATGGTGTCCGCAGGAATTTACGCGTGGATTGCATTGGGCGTCTTCATAGTTGTCGGGTGCAAACTCATTTGGTGGGCGACCGAACGTGCATGGGGCAAGTTCTCGTAGACACCATGTTGGGGCGGCTTCCTCCTTGCCTTTAGGGCACGCTCCATGACGAGCTTCGTGCCCCTCGCCGGAGGTAGTCGGTCCCTGCGTGCCCGTCGCTCTTGAATGAGCGATGTGGGATTGCGTCGTTTTCCCTCACGCATTTTGTCCATTGGCCGGCATACACGCTAATAAGGCCGGATGAACGACTTCAGCGAATCGCTCTACACCGCGGCCAAGCTCATCGGGAATTTTGACGCCGAGCTGCGCGCGATCGTTGTCCTTTCGCTCGGCGTAAGCCTCGCCGCCAGCGCTTGCGCCTTTGCCATAGGGTCGCCGCTGGGCACGGCCTTGGTCGTCTACCGATTCCGGGGCAAAAGCGCGCTGATTGTCGGCGCTAACGCACTTTTGGGACTGCCGCCGGTCGTGGTCGGGCTTGCGGTCTACCTGCTTTTATCCCGCTCCGGGCCGTTGGGGTCGTTCGGCCTGTTGTTCACGCCGACCGCAATGATCATTGCCCAGGCCGTCCTCGGCACGCCGATCGTTATTGCGCTGGTCCATAGAATGATGGTGGACGTCTGGGCAGCTTACGGCGACAGCCTTCTGGTCGATGGCGCCTCGCGTCTGCGGGCGATATTTTCGATCATGTGCATGGGGCGCGAGGGGCTCCTGACCGCGTTTCTTGCCGCATTCGGCCGGGCCATCGCGGAAGTCGGCGCGATCATCATTGTCGGCGGCAATATCCGGGGCTATACGCGCACAATGACGACGGCCATTGCACTGGAGACCAGTAAGGGAGAATTGAGCTTCGCCCTTGCGCTGGGCATCATTCTCATCATTCTCTCGATGACCGTGAGTGCCTTGAGCCTCTTTTTCGGACGCGCCTTGACCGGCCGCTGAACGAAAGGAAGAGGCTACACCGATTTTTCCTGTTGGCTGGGGAGACCGTTCGCATGAGCCTGTGGTTCCGTTTGCTGAGAACGCGTGCAATCGTAGTTGTTGCCGCTGCAACTACATTGTTCGGCACGCACGCTTTCGCGCAGGACAAATCGATCGTCGTCGCGTCGACGACGTCGACGCAGGATTCCGGTCTGTTCGGCTACCTGCTGCCGATCGTTAAGCAGAAGCTTGGCATCGACGTAAAAGTATTGGCGCAAGGCACCGGGCAGGCGCTCGATACCGCGCGCCGCGGCGACGCCGACGTGGTGTTCGTTCACGCCAAGTCGGCCGAAGAAAAATTCTTGGCGGAAGGCTTTGGCGTGAAGCGCTATCCGGTGATGTACAACGACTTCGTTGTGATCGGCCCAAAAGACGATCCGGCGGGGATCAAGGGCAAGGACATCTCGACGGCGCTGCAAACGGTCAAGGCCAAGGCCGCGCCGTTCATCTCGCGCGGCGATCGGTCCGGCACGAATATCGCCGAACTGGCGCTGTGGAAGGACGCGGGCATCGACATCGCGAAGGACAAAGGCCCTTGGTACAAGGAAATCGGGCAGGGCATGGGCGCGGCGCTGAACATGGCCTCGGCCTCGAACGCCTATGTGCTGTCCGACCGCGGCACCTGGCTCGCGTTCCAGAATCGCGGCGACCTCGCCATCGTGGTCGAGGGCGACAAGCGCCTGTTCAATCAATATGGCGTCATGCTGGTGAACCCGGCCAAATATCCGAGTGTGAAAAAGGATCTCGGCCAGCAATTCATCGACTGGCTGATCTCGCCGGAGGGGCAGAAAGTGATCTCCGGTTACAAGATCAACGGGCAGCAGCTCTTCTATCCGAATGCGAGCGATCCGAACGCGTGAGGCGTAAGCCGCCTTCCCTGCGTCGTATTCTTGCGACCCGAGACGATGCCTTGATACAGGGTTACGCATTTTCTCTTGAGCAATCAAATATTCCGCGTCAGGCCGAGTTCCCCTCGCCGTGATGTTGCGGCAACCGTGCTATGCCTTCGGCAGCTATTGGCGCTTGCCAAAGTGCGGCACGCGCGAGACGAGCCGCTTAAGCGGAATCCATATCGCACAGCATTTATGCGCAACCGCTCTCGCAAGCGTCTCGCGCGGCGCCCGCGGCCTGAGCCCTTGCAGACATAATGTCTCGCGGCGCTCACCGGCGGCCACAGAGTTTCTTTGGGAATCTCAATGGCATCGTCCGTGCCTCGTCGACGGTGGCCCCCAAGACCCACCCCCACGGGTAGGTTCCGCCGCTTCTGGCATGTGCTTTGCATGATCGTAATACGATTTTGATGTTTCGTATTACGATGCAGGAGAGCGCAATGAGCCGTAAATCGGTAATCGGTTGGACTTTCGCTATCGCCGCGGCAATCGCGACGCTCGCCAAAGGGCCTGCGTCCGCGGCCCCCCTCTCGGTCGGCTACAGCGATTGGCCGGGCTGGGTGGCCTGGCAGGTCGCCATCGACAAAGGCTGGCTCAAGGATGCCGGTCTCGATGTCACCTTTCAGTGGTTCGACTATTCGGCCTCGATGGACGCCTTCACCGCCGGCAAGATCGACGGCAATCTGATGACCAACGGCGATACGCTGGTCACCGGCGCCGGCGGCGGCAAAGGCATCATGATCATGCTGACCGATTATTCGAGCGGCAACGACATGATCGTCGGCGAGCCGGGCATCAAAACCCTGAAGGATCTCAAAGGCAAGAAAGTCGGCATCGAAGTCGGTCTGGTCGAGCATCTCTTGCTGCTGCACGGGTTGCAAGGCGCCGGCATGACCGAGAAGGACGTCACGCTGGTCAACGCCAAGACCAACGAAACGCCGCAGGTTCTCGCCTCCAAGCAAGTCGATGCGATCGGCGCCTGGCAGCCGATTTCCGGGCAAGCCATGAAAGCGGTTCCCGGCGCGCGCCCGATCTACACGTCGACGCAAGCGCCCGGTCTGATCTACGACGTTCTCGCCGTCAGCCCGACGAGTCTGAACGCCCATCGCGCCGATTGGATCAAGCTGATCGCCGTGTGGGACAAGGTGGTGCACTACATCAACGATCCCAAGACCCAGGACGATGCGGTGAAGATCATGGCGGCGCGCGTCGCCATGACGCCGGAAGCTTACAAGCCGCTGCTCAAGGGCACGCATCTGATCGACCTCGCCGAGGGCAAAAAGACCTTCAAGAAGGGCGACGGGCTCACCTCGCTCTACGGCTCGTCCAAGATCGCCGACGGCTTCAATGTGGCGAACGATGTCTACAAACAGGCGCAGGACATCAACAGCTATATCGATCCGTCGCTGACCAATGCCCAATAGGCAGACCATCAGGCAGATCATTGACGGCGGTGCGCCGAGATGACGATGCGATGGCTTCAGGTCCTCAAGCCGATTACGCCGCGGGCGCGGGTCGTGCTTGGGGGCCTGTCCTTCGTCTTGCCCATCGTCGTGTGGTGCATCGTCAGTTATGTGCCCTTCGTCTGGCATCCGCAGGTCTTCATCACCAATCCCGGCTCGGTGAGCTATCTGGAGCGCGGCATGCGCATGGACCGGTCGGCCTTCGACGACGAGGTCAAGGACGCGCATGACGAAAACCGCGCGCCGCCGGAGGGCACGCCGTCAAATCCTATCTACCTTCCCGCGCCGCATGAAGTGGCCGCCGCGCTCTACACGTCGTTCACCCAGCCGCCGGTGTCGCAGGACGGCCAATGGCTGCATCAGAGCCTGTGGCACAGCATTCAGATCATCTTCTGGGGCTTTGTGATTTCGTCGATCATCGGCGTGCCGCTCGGCGTGATCTGCGGCACCTATAGCGCGCTGGCGCGCTTGAACGAGCCGTTCATCGAATTCTTCCGCTATCTGCCGGCGCCCGCCTTCGGCGCACTGGCGGTGGCGATCCTCGGCATTTTCGACGGGCCGAAAATCACGATCATCGTCATCGGCACGTTGTTTCAACAAGTGCTGATTATCGCCAATACCACGCGCAAGCTCGACGTCAATTTGGTCGAAGCGGCGCTGACGCTCGGCACCAAGAACGCCAAGCTTCTGTCTCGCGTCGTCATTCCGGGAATTTTGCCCGATCTCTATCGCGACCAGCGCATCCTGCTCGGCTGGGCCTGGACTTACCTCATCGTCGCCGAACTGATCGGCACCACGTCCGGGATCACCTGGTTCATCACGCTGCAGGCGCGCTACCAGCATTTCGCCAATATGTACGCGGCGATCATCATCATCGGCATTATCGGGGTCGGCACCGACATGGTGCTGGCGCTGATCGGCCGCCGCCTGTTTCCCTGGGACCGCACGCTCGCCAAGATCGCCTGACCATTCATGAACATTCATGGCAATCCGATGAATCAGTTCGTCCCGACGCCGCTGCTGCCCAGCTATCTGGAACAGAGCCCGGACGTGACGGCGCGGCTCGATCGCATGAAGGCGCGCGAGGTCATCCTCGACGTACAGCATCTGAACAAGCTGTTCGGCACGGGCGAGCACACGACGACCGCGCTCAACGACATCAATTTCTCGACGCATCGCCGCGAATTTCTCTGCGTCGTCGGCCCGTCGGGTTGCGGCAAGTCGACACTGGTTCGCATCCTCGCCGGCTTGGAGGAAAAAACCTCGGGGCAGGTGTTGCTGAAGGGCGCGCCGGTGAGCGGGCCGGGCAGCGACCGCGGCATGGTGTTCCAGGGCTACACGTTGTTTCCGTGGCTGACGGTCAAGAAGAACGTGATGTTCGGGCCGGAGGTCAACGGCCACGGCAAATACGCGGCCGAGCAGCGGGCGCTGCAATGGCTGCAACTCGTGGGCCTCGAGAAATTCGCCGACGCTTATCCGCACCAGCTCTCCGGCGGCATGAAGCAGCGCGTCGCCATCGTGCGGGCGTTGGCCAACCAGCCGCCGATCCTGCTGATGGATGAGCCATTCGGCGCGCTCGACGCGCAGACGCGCTGCCGCATGCAGACGCATCTGCTCGAAATCTGGCGCAAGATCGACATCACCATCGTCTTCATCACCCACGATCTCGACGAGGCGATTTTTCTCGCCGACCGCATCCTCGTTCTCTCCGCCCATCCCGGCGAGGTGCAGGAACTGATCGAAGTGCCGGTGTCGCGGCCGCGCAGCATGGCGCAGCTCCTTTCACCGCCGTTCCTCGCCACCAAGGCGCGGCTCGAGGAGCTGATCCATTCCAAAGCCGCCGAGGACGAGGAAGAGGACGGCGGGTCCTACGAAATGATCACGCGCCTCACGTCCGTCACCGACAACGTGGAATAGGACCGCCGATGTTGTGGGCACAGCGCACCTGGGCGGAATTGCCGGGCGATCTCGAAGCGGCGCGCCACGCAGCGATCCTGCCGGTGGGCGCAACCGAGCAGCACGGTCCGCATATGGGCTGCGGCATGGACGCAGTCCTCGCCGACCGGCTTTGCGCCGAAGTGGCGGCGCGCACCAAAGTGCCGGCGCTGCCGACGCTGCCCTATGGCTGCTCGCTCGGTCACAGCCGGCGTTGGCCCGGCACGCTGTCGGTCACGCCGGTGACTTTGATCGAATTCGTCAAGCAGATCGGTGATTGGGCCTATCACTCCGGCGTGCGCCGCCTGTTCATCGTCAATACGCACGTGACCAATGCGGCGCCGCTGCGCTGCGCGCTGGAAATGCTGCGTGCGGAGCATGACGACCTGATGGTTGCGGTTCTCAATTCGGCGACGCTCAGCCCGCGCGTGCGTGAATTTCACTTTGCCGACGGCGACGATTGGCACGCCAATGACGCCGAGACCGCGCTGATGCTGGCGATCGCCCCCGACATGGTCCGCAGCGCTTCGCTCGACGACGACGCCGACCACGCCGACCGCACCGCGGGTCTTGTCTTTGCCCATCCGGTCAACCGCACCAGCGGCAACGGTGTGACGGGCACGCCGAGCCGGGCCAGCGCCGAGCGCGGGCGGCAATGGTTCGACTGGATGGTGGAGGATTTGAGCGAACTGATCCGGCGCGGCATGACCGAAAAGCCGCCGCTTGATCATTCGTATTTCACGAAGACGGACTAGCGAGCCGCCTTTTGCCGGGGATCGCTCCCCGGCGGAGGCCAAGACTTCGATAAAATAAAAACTTCAATAAAATAAAGAGGGTGTAATCGGCGATGTACACGGCGGAAAAAATAAAACAGACGCAGGAAACGCTGCAGCGCAAAGGCATCAAATATTGCATCGGCGCCTATGTCGACATTCACGGCGTGCCCAAAGCGAAGGTCGTGCCGCTCGATCACCTGCATCACATGGCGCACGGCTCGGAGCTCTATACCGGCTACGCGCTTGACGGCCTCGGCCAGGAGCCGAACGAGGATGAAATCGCCTCGGTGCCCGACCTCGATCACGTTATTCAACTGCCGTGGGAGCCGAAGGTCGCCTGGATGCCGGCGGACAATACGTTCCACGGCAAGCCCTATGCGCTCAACACCCGCGTGGCGCTTAAAAACGTACTGGCAAAAGCGGCCGAACTCGGCATGGGGTTCAATCTCGGCATCGAATGCGAAGTCTTCGTGCTGCGGCAGAACGGCGACGGCTCGCTGGAAATCCCCAATCCGGACGACAAGCTGAACAAGCCCTGCTACGACGTGCGCGGCTTCCTCGACAATTTCACCTGGCTCGACAAGGTCGCGACCTGCATCCGCGATCTCGGCTGGGATCTCTACTCGTTCGACCACGAAGACGCCAACGGCCAATACGAATTCGACTTCCGCTACGCCGACGCGCTGACCATGTGCGACCGTTTCATTTTCTTCCGCTACATGGCCAAGCATTATGCGCGGGAGGAGGGGCTCCTCGCCACCATGATGCCCAAGCCGTTCTCGGACAAGACCGGCACCGGGGCGCATTTCAATATGTCGCTCTATGATCTCAAAAGCGGCGCAAATCTTTTTGCGACGACGCCGAAGGAGGACCCGCGCGGGCTCGGCCTGACGGAAACCGGCTACCATTTCATCGGCGGCATTCTGCGCCACGGCCGCGCGCTGTGCGCGGCCTTCGCGCCGACCGTCAACAGCTACAAGCGATTGGTGCGTCAGGGCGCTATGTCGTATTTCTCCTGGGCGCCGGTGTTCAATTCCTACGGCTCGAACAACCGCACCAATTCGGTCCGCGTGCCGGCGGGCGGCGGCCGCTGCGAATCGCGCAATGCCGACGGCGCGGTGAATCCTTATCTCGCGGCCGCTTTGGTGCTGGCCGCGGGGCTGGAAGGCATCAAAGAGAAGATTGATCCGGGCGAACCGAACGAAGACAATCTCTATACGATCTCCGACGTGGAGCGGCACCGGCGCAACATCGCCTTCCTGCCGCAAACGCTGCAGGAGGCAGTGGCGGCCTTCGCGGCCGATCCGCTGATGGAGGCAACGCTCGGAAAGGAGCTGTGCGATGAGTTCATCAAATACAAAACGCTCGAATGGGACTCGTTTCATCTTTCCGTCAGCAAGTGGGAAATCGAACGCTACAGCCACTTGTTCTAGGAGCTGACCATGACGGCTCTTGCCAGGACCCGCAGCCGGCCGGTCAGCCGGATCAGCATATCGTTGCCCGAGGATCTGCTGTGCGATCTCGACCAGATGGTCCAGTCGCGCGGATTCGAAACGCGCTCGCAAGCCGTCAACGACATGCTCCACAAATTTCTGCTGGAGCACAAATCCGAGCAGGGCGGTGAGGTGATGGTCGGCACCATCACGCTGTTCTACAACAATTCGGTCACCGGCTTGCAGAAGCAGCTCGCGGATCTGCAGGTGCGCTATATCGACGAAGTGATCAGTTCGCTCCACGTCCACCTGATGCACAACCAGACCATGGAAGTGATCCTGGTTCAGGGCCCGGCGCAGAAGCTGCAAGCGATCGCCGACGAGATGACGTCGCGCCGCGGCGTCGTGTCGGGCAAGATGAATCTCGTCGCCTCGATCATTCCGCAACTGCATCCGTTCATCCAAGGGGGGCAGCAGGTCGGAAAAAAAGGCGGCCAACAAAGCGGGCAGCCGCACAACAAGAAGATACAAGGAGTGGTTCGATGATGTTCCATGCACCGATGCGGGTTTCGCGCAGGGCCGGGTTGCGGCCCGCGCCTCCGCGCGCGCGCCGGCATCATCCCGATTTCGATCGGCAAAACTCGCAAGGCTGGAAAGCGGTCGAAGCCGAAGGCGCGCTGCCGAGCGACGGCTGGCGCAAGGAGCAGAAATGGGCACTCGACATGGGGTTGCCCGGCGCGGAGTGCCTGACCGACAAATCGATCCCGACCTTCGCGCGCGGCGAGCTGCCGCATTTCGCCGGCATCAATACTTTTCTCAAGGCGCCCTATATCGAGAACGTGCGCGACGTCGCGAAATACGACGCCGCGGTGATCGGCATTCCTTTCGATTCCGGAACTACATACCGGCCGGGCACGCGGTTCGGGCCGCAGGGCATCCGCCGCATCTCGGCGCTCTATACGCCCTACAATTACGAGCTCGGCGTCGATCTGCGCGAGCAGATGACGCTGTGCGACGCCGGCGACGTGTTCACTATTCCCGCAAATCTGGAAAAGAGCTTCGATCAGATCACTCGCGGCGTCAGCCACGTCTTCTCTTCCGGCGCGCTGCCTGTGATGCTCGGCGGCGATCACTCGATCGGATTTCCCTGCGTGCGCGGCATCGCGCAATGCACCTCTAAACGCATCGGCATCATTCATTTCGATCGCCATATCGACATCCAGGAACGCGATCTCGACGAGCGCATGCACACGACGCCGTGGTATTGGGCGACCAATCTGCCGAACGTGCCGCCGAAAAATCTGGTGCAACTCGGCATCGGCGGCTGGCAGGTGCCGCGCGACGGCGTCAAGGAGGCGCGCAAGCGCGGCACCAATGTGCTGACCATCGAGGACATCGAGAAGCTCGGCCTGGAAAAATCCGCCGAGATCGCGCTCGAGCTGGCTTGGGAAGGCGCCGACGCCGTCTATATTTCGTTCGACGTCGACTCGCTCGATTGCGGCTTCGTGCCAGGCACCGGCTGGCCGGAGCCGGGCGGCTTCCTGCCGCGCGAGGCGCTGAAGCTTCTCGGCCTCGTCGCCGCGGAAGGCGTTTGCGGTCTCGAAGTCGTCGAGGTTTCGCCGCCTTATGACACGTCGGACATTACCGCTTTGGTCGGCGTGCGCGTCGTTGTCGAAGTGCTCGGATCGCTGGTGGCGCACGGCAAGCTCGGCGCGCACAAGGCGCTGATCGACAAGCCTGTCACCTATTGAGGCCATTATGCATCGCGGACACGATCACGACCACGCGCATTACGACCACGGCCCCACCATGGCGCCGGGCGCCGGTCATAACCATGCCGCTCAACCGCGCCAGCCGGCGCAGTGGCAATTGCTCCACGAGCAGGAACAGGGCGCACAGAACCAGGGCGCATCAGACACCCAAACCGATCTCGATCTCGTTGCCGCGGCGTTCGTCGAGGGTTTCATGTCCGCCAGCGACCCGACGAGCTTTTTGCGGCTGGCCAAAGTGCCGTTTACGGCAACCGCACCGGACGGCGCCAAGCTTTCGCTGCTCCGCGTCGAGATCGACACCGTCGCCGATGTCGGTTCGGTCACGCCGCATCTTGGCGGCGGCTCGTTCCGTTACGACCCGCTTCCCGCCCAATTGGTCTCGCGCCGCAAGCGCCTGCGGCTGATCTATTTCGACGGCGCAGGGCTGAGGCCTTTCGATCTCGCGGACGCAATGCGCTTGACCTTATGAACAGGAATCAGCCGCCTCTCGCCACGCATTCCAGTCACTAAATTGCTGATGACACCACGCGAATCTGCTGCATAGTCGCGGCGATGCCTGCGCGCTCATTCCGCATCCGCCGCTCGGCCACCGGACTCGGCTTGTTTGCAGTAAAGCCGATCAAGCGTTTGGCTTACATCGTAACCTACCGCGGGCGGCGCATATCAAACGAGGAAGCAGAGCGCCGTGAGGCGCGCGGCGCGCGGTTCCTGTTTGCATTGAACAACACATGGACGATCGACGGTTCGCCGCGATGGAATTTGGCGCGCTACGTCAATCACTCCTGCCGCCCGAACGCCAAACCTGTCGGGCGCAAAGGCGGCATCGTGATCGTGGCGTTGCGGCGCATCGAACCGGAGGAAGAAATTACCTACGATTATGGACGTGAGTACCGTGACTATTTCTTCAAGGGTGGCGACTGCCGCTGCTTGCCGTGCCGCCAGAAGGCGGCGCGACGGCGCAAGAAAACGGCAAAGCGGAAATCGCGTTAGGACTGTTTCCTTAGCCGAGCTGTTTGTGGAAGCCTTATCTGCAATTTCATGCGCTTGGCATCAAACGGCATCCGCTCGGAGGAGCTGCGACCACAGAGGCGGCAGGTCAACGTAGATATTTCCACCACTGCAGTCATAGTGGCTCTCATCCTTATAAGCGGCGTGAGTTACTTATCGTTGTCGGGCACGGCCTCGATGATCTTCACAACATCGAGATAGACGTTTTCCACACGCCGCAATCGGAATCCTGCCTTCTGCACATTGCCGACCGTGTCGCGATTGAGGCTGGGGCCGATCCGGCTGGTCAGCGGAGTCATGAAATCCATGAAAATTCCGAGCGGTCCGATCCCGCTGCGAACGTGCTCGATCATGATGAGTTGACCGTCGGGTTTCAACACCCGGCGAAGTTCGCGCAGGCCCTTTATTGGCTTCGGCACCGAGCAGAAAGTGAATGCCGTCGCGATGGTGTCAAAACTCGAATCTGGAAATTCGAGATCGCAGACGTCCATTTTGCGCAGTTCGATCGATCCCGAATATGCGGCGGCTTTCCGGGCGGCGCGCTCCAGCATCTTCGGGCTGATATCGATAGAGACAACGTGCATGTTCGGGGGAAAGAACTTGAAATCGTTGCCCGTTCCGGCAGCGACCATGAGCGTTGCGCCACGCATCTCGGAAAATAGCCTGCGCTTGTACGGTCCGATGCGCCGGTCCTCGGCAAAGCTCATGAGGTCGAGAGTGCGGCTTGCCGCATCCCATTTTTGTTGAGTGTCCATGTCCATTGACGTCGACCTCGCGTTAATAGTCCGCCTCGAATACCGCTCCGCGGAGGATGTGGTCATAGACCTTGACGCCGAGCACGACGACGGCGCCGAAGATTGCGCCGACGGTTGCCGCTGATGTCAACGTGTGCGAGCCGGCCGCCATCGAGTCGCGCATGCCGAACAGCATGCCGCCGTACATCCCGATCAGCGAGGCTGGCATCATCGTCTCGAACATCCCTACGAGGGGTGCGAGAACGAGCCCCAGAAGCAGATGAACAATCGTCCCCGCGGCCATGCCGATCAGCATAGCGAGGACCATGTCCATGCCCGGCGAGACGACGGCCCGCACTGCGAACGTGGTGGCAACACCGATCAGCATTCCTGCCAAATAATCTCCGATCGAGAACAGCATGACGGACCTCCTTCAATGCTCTTACTGTTGCCCCACATGAAATGAAAAGCTTCCTTCAGTCGTGTGCGTATCGACGGTCGATGCGCGCCAATGCACTTTGTATGTTCCGGGCGATAATGACTTAAGGCCGATACGCATGACGGCCGCGCTGGTCTGAGCTTTGCCCTGGTCGACCTTCGCACCATCGGCATCTCTAACCTCAACCGTGCTGAACGCTGGCTCCAGAGTTTCCGTGAACCAAAGCGTGATTTCATGCGGCGCTGTTTCCACTGTACTGCCGACGCTTGGCTCTGCACGGTCCAAGGAGGCGTGAGCTTCGGCAGCACCGACTGCAAACAAGCCGGTCAGAGCCGTTATTGCGATGAGGATTCGCATGGCTTTACCCTCTGTTGTCAGTCCGATTGGGACGCGGCATTAACAGCACCGGTCGGGGGGTTGATCAACACTCCGGCTTGATGAACCCGCTGATTTCCTCCGGCGCCGCGAAGATCACGTCGGCGCGATCGCCCATCATTCCGGCAGGCATGAGCGCCGGCACGCCGTTCGGTGGCCCGTCACTGCTCGAATCGGTCTTGAGTCGGAGATTGCGTTCCCAGAAATTGCGGGTTTTTCCATTGGCCGTTGTGACCTTGTAGGTGTCGCGGCAATGGGCGATTTTCTGCACGCGCTGTTCCGGATCAAGGCTTTTCAGGTTTACCACGCCGCCCGTTTGCGCGGCCTGCTGAGCCGACTGAGACGATGCATGTCCCGGCTGTGTCGACTGTTTGAGAAACGCCAACAGGTCCGCGCGCTGTTGGTCATCCTTGACGCCCTGGAACGGCATGTCGTTGCCGGGAACGAGATGCTGGGGATCTTTGATCCAGTCGTCGAGGGTCTTATCGCTCCAGACGATTTCCGAAGACGTCAGGGCAGTCGAGTAGCGGGGAAAGCTCGCCAAGCTTCCTGCCTTGCGGTTCCAAAGGTCCGCCAGACTTGGTCCGGTCATGCTCTGGTTCGGCTCCAGCGAATGGCATGATGCGCAGGCGCCAAAAACTCGCTGGCCGCGCGTCGCATTTCCTCCTGCCGCTAGGGCCTGCGACGGGAGTGCCGTTGCGCCCAGCATTGTCGTTACGGCCAGCACCGCGAAGCCCGTCGGAAAAAGCCGGTTCATTGTCGATGGAGTGGGTGGCAATTCAGACCACTTCGAACTGATCATGTCTCAGCTCCGATCTTTGATCAGCGCGCCAATCTCCGCCGATGAAGCGAAGAACAGTGTTGCGCGGTCGCCCATCGCGCCGCCGGGCAAGATGACCGGCCGGCCGGCGGGCGGGCCGTTGTCGGTGGAATCGATCTTGATACGGAGATTGGCGTCCAGCAAAACCGCGTTTTGTCCGTCGGCTGTCGTTATCTCAAAGGTGTTGCGGTGGTGATGGATAGTCACCACTTGGTGTTCCGCTCCGACCATCTTGAGATTTTGAAACTGCGAAGCCGAAGCGGCCTTCGGATTCCTCGAACCATCAGCTTCGTTCGTAGTAGCGGCCGATGCCACCCCGCCGCTTTGCGTCGGACCTTGTTCGGCCCGCACCCGCCTTGATCGAGTGGCAATGCCGACCATGCCCGCGATGGCGAGCAGGAATGTCGCACGACGGTTCATGGCAAGCTTCCTTCTGTGTGTGCTGCGCAAGTCGTTCGTAGCTCTGGAGATGCTCATCATCGTGACTCCCTTTTTCTGTGTAGGCCGATTATAAAAGTTCCTGCCCTCTGATCCATCACCTGTTGCCAGCCACCGTCAGGCTCGAAATCGCCATCGCGCACGCCCAGGAGGTTGCCGTTTTCATGATGGAGCTCCGCTCCGTGCTCTAAAGCAGCCACGCTTGTTGGGTATCGTTTGGCAATGCTGTGGACTTGCCATTTTGATTTTGGATCACGGTGATCCTTGATCCCCAAGTCATCATTCCCATGGCGCAATTAAAGCTGATATCGCCAACCGCTTGGGGCGTGAAGGAAATGACCACGGGCTGGCTTGACGAAAGAAATTTTCTCACGCCGATCTTTGGGACGATGATGATGTGGCCGCACCCGGAGGCCGATCGCGCATCGATCCGCCATTCCACCGGCACGCCTTGCACGACGGTGAACCGATTGGGGTGGTATCCGTAGCCGACGACCGTCATGTCCACGATCTGCTTGCCGTCGACAATTGGGACCGGCGATTGGCTCGCCTGCTGTGTATCGTTGAGAAACGCCGACAAAGGCCCGGCGCCGGTGAGCGTAAGACCGTTTTGAATATTGAAAAATCCGAGGATGACCACGGCGACGCCCGCGAGCTTGAGGAAGTATCTCTGGAACGTCCCGGTGGCGAAGCTCGACACCATCGAAAGCGAAATCAGGGCCGGCAGCGTGCCGACGGAAAATGCCAGCATCGTGAGGGCCCCGGTCAGGAAGCTCCCTTTGGCGAGAACGTAGAGCTGCAGCGCCTGCGTGAAGCCGCATGGAAGAAAGAAGGTGGATGCGCCCAGGATGAAGGCGCCACCCTTCACTTCCTTCTCGGTAAGGTCGTGAATCTTGTGCGCCAGGAACTTCGGCATTCTGGGTTGCAGCACCTTGAACCATGGAAAGAGCTTGAGCATCTGCAGCCCAAGCACGATCATGATGAAGCTCGCCACGATCATGAGGATGCCGCTTGCCTCGGGCGACATGGTGAAGGTCGAGCCCAATGCGCCGATGGCGCCCCCAAGCAAGGTGTACGAGGCGACTCGCCCCACGTTGAAGAAAATATGCGGTTTGATCTTTTGCGCGGTACTGAGCCGCGTGGTTGCGTCGTTGTACTTTGCGGCAACGGCCACAAGCAGCCCGCCGGTTACCGCAATGCAGGTTGACATGGAGGCGACGACGCCGATCAGAAGCGCGAAGCCATAACTTATGTTGTCGGGAAGGGCAAAGTTCTGCGGCAAGAGATCGAATTGTCCAAGAATGACATAGAGCGCGACTAAAATAAGAAGCGCGGCGCCGATCTCGACATAGTCGCGATTGGTGTTCTGCGTGTTTTTCGAATTGGACGGCTTGCTGTTCTGCTGGTGCAGGCGCGCCACGCTATAGCCGTCGTTCGCTATCGCACGCTGCAACGTCGGCAGATCGAGATCGCCGTAGCAACTGATCTCTGCCGTGCCCGTGACGTGACTGACCTTGACTTTACGGACGCCGGCAATCTTCTTGAACCTGCGCTCGATCAAAACCTCGCAGTTCGCGCAGTGCATGCCTTCAACCCTGACATAGAGCGATTTCCAGCCGTGGTTGCGGTGCTTGGCAGTCATTCCAAAGATCCTCCATGGCCGCCGTGGCGGAATATTCTCATTTCGTCTTCTGATTGCCGTTCCGCGCTCGGCCGATGAGCGCCTGCAGAGCGTTGAGGTCTGTTGCGCCGGTCGTAACTTGGTCGCCGGCCACGAACCCCGGCGTTCCGGTGATGTTCAGAATTTGCGCGAGGTTTCCGTTCTTTTCCAGCATGCCTTCGATGGCTTTATCCTGCATGTCCGCCCTCATTCGATCGACATCGAGACCAACCGCCCGGGCGGTTTCGAGCACCTTGCCTTCGTCGACCGCGCCGTGAACCTGATAGAGGGCGGCATGGAAGGCGACGTACTTGCCCTGCTTGTTGGCTGCGAGCGCCGCTTTAGCGGCAAACACCGAATTCGGCCCCAGGATCGGAAATTCCTTGTAGACGATGCGCAGCTTCGGATCGGCCGCCTCGGCTTGCGTCATCAACGGCGCCATCGCGCGGCAATAGGGACAGTTGTAATCGAAGAACTCGGCCAGCGTGACATCGCCGTTGGGATTTCCGCCGACGGGGCTGTCGGGGTCCTGAAACACTTCAGCGGCGTTAGCTTTCAGCGTTGCTTTCGCGTCGGCGGTCTCCTGCTCGCGTTGCTTCGCCTCCAGGCGCTTGAACGCGTCGTCGATAACTTCGGGATGTTCGAGCAGATAGTTCCGTACGCGCTGGTCGAACTCGTCCTCCGACATGTCAGCGGCGGCGGCCGCGCTTGCCAAATGCAAATCATGAGATTTTTCAAACGACAGACCTGCAATGCCAAGTACGAGAACCGGTAATACGGCCCACGCGGGGATGCGTCGTACCAAGGGTCCGTCTGTCATACGCGGTCTCCCTCACTCTTTCCGAAGCTGGTCGGGTGGATCTTGTGCAACCGATTTGTATTCAAATCTGTCGGACGATTTGCCGCTCTGCATTTCGAGATAAGCGATGATGTCTCTTCGAGTCGAAGCGTCGAGGACGCGAATTGGCATTTTTGCGCCTGCAATGAACTTGCGCGGATCGGCAAGCCATCGATCGAGGTTGTCGGCAGACCAAGTCACATCGGCGCTAAGGAGCGCGAGCGAGTACTTGTATCCGGGAGCCGAAGCGGCCTTTCGGCCGACCACACCACCGAGCATGGGACCGGTCTTGTTGGCGTCAACGGCGTGGCAGGCAGTGCATCGCTCTGCGAAAAGGTGTTGGCCGCGGACGGCGTCCGGCTTCGCCATCGCGAGGAAGCGGGAAAGGTCTTTGGCCTTGTCGGAGGTCGCTGAGCGAAAAAACGTATAGGACAGGGTAATCAAACGTATGTCGGTTGTCTCGGAATCGATCGCCAAGGCCGGATCGACAAAGAAGACCACGGGCATGTCGACTTTCTCGCGAGCTTCGAGCCGCTCGTCATCGAAGCAGAAACATTGAATTTTGTTGAAATAAATACCGGTCCTCTCGGGCGTCACGTTGAACGTCGCGTGCCCGACGATTGCCTTGTCGCTGAGGTTCTCTGCCGTGAAAAACACGAGTTTTTGCTCGCCAAGGCGGACATTCACTTCGCGCTGTTCCGGCTCGAAACGCCACGGTAGGTCAGGCGCAACGTTGCTGTCGAACCGCACGGTAACGGTCCGGTCGGAGACCATTTCCAAATCGGCATCAACTCTTTGCGGCGTTCCGCCGAATCCCGTTGCCGCGCAGAACAGACGATAGAGCGTCGGCGAGTATGCCACGATGCCGATCATGATGCCGATAAAGACGATGCACGGCGCCACTACCTTAAAATTTCTGCGTCTTTGGAGATTCATCGTCAAAGTCTTTGCTGTTCGCTCGCGGCGTTGGCTTATTTTTTCATTGCGTCATCGGACCCATGCGTCATCGAACCCTTGACCCCGTGCTGCATTGCGCCAACCTTTTCGACGGGAACCGTAACTTCGATGTCGCCGGCCTTTTCAAACTGCAATGTGAGTGGAAATGTTTGTCCCTCCTTTAGCGGCTGCTTCAGCCCGACGATCATCATGTGCATGTCGCCCGGCTTGAACATGACGTTTGCTCCAGGTCCAAGGTCGACGCTTTTTACGTCACGCATGCGCGACACGCCGTTGTCCTCAGTCTCCTTATGAAACTGGACCCTGTCGGCGAGCGGCGTTGTCGCGCTCAACAACCGGTCGGTCGACGCACCGTTGTTTGTCAGGGTCATGTAGACCGCGCCGGTCTTCGCCCCACCAGGCGCGGCGCGCGCCCAGGGCTGCGCAACGACAACCGGGCTCGCCGCAGACGTCTGCGCGTGCGTTTCGTCGCCGATATACAGCGTGAGCAATAGCGCCATGATCAGATGGCCTGGAAGTTTCATTCCCAAACCTTCTTCATCTGTCCGCATTGGTCATTTCCTTGCGCAGCCAAACGGCAATGGCGTTGCCGTCAGAGCCGCCTGAGATGACATCCACGAAGGTTCCCTGCGGGTCCATCAGATAGATGTACGAGCTGTGGGCGACGAGATAATTGTCTCCATCGCCGCCCGAGTGCATTCGCGAAACGTACAAGTGGAATTCCTTGATCACGCCGTCGATCTGATCCTTGGTCCCCGTCAGGCCGACGATTCGTGAATCGAAGGACTTCAGGTATTCAGCCATCACATCACGCGTATCCCGCTGAGGATCAACCGAGACGAAAAGCGGCTGAAGCTTGCCCGCGTCCGAGCCGAGCTTATCGAGAGCCACGCTGATGCTGTTGAGCGCCGTCGGACACGCGTCGGGACAATAGGTGTAGCCAAAATAGATCAGGGCCCACTTGCCTCGATACGTCTGATCGTTGACGTTCTGCCCATTCGTTGCAACGAGTGTAAACGGGCCGCCGATTGTAGCTGTTCCGGACGTCGTTACCGTTCCCGGAGTTATTGCCCCGTGCCGCAGAATTGTAACGAGCGCCACGCCACCCAGCACGAGCGTGCCAGCCACGGCGAGCGCAAGGGCGAGATTGATCAGCCATCTCGTTTTGCTATTCACAGCGTCATCATTCACAGCGCTTGGATGGCCGCTTGATTAGGGCACAACATCAGTTGTGGTCGTCCGGTGTTGGCGATCGACCGTCGCGCCACTGATCGTTCGGACGGCCGCTTCTGGAATCGCTCTGCATCATGCTGCCGCAATGTCCTTTCGTATGCCCGCCGCCCATCATCGAGCCGGAAGATGCTTGGCTTCCTTCGGCGTAAAGGGCGGGTGCGGTCATTGCGCCGATGAAGAGAATGGAAACGAACGAGATTGTTGCTGTGGATTTACGCATGAGGGTCTCTCCTTTTTTCGTCGAGTGATTGAATCTGCTCCACTTGCGGCGACTGAGCTTCGATGGCGCCGCCTTGGCAGCAGCTTGCGCCGCCAATAATTGCCCGGTCCATTTTGGCAAAGCCAAGCGCGTCCGACGATGTCGCCGGGTCCGCCGCAATCTGTGACGCCGCTGATGGCGCCTTGTTCGAGCGGCACATCATGCACACGCCGAGTCCGCACATCACGAGGCACGGCAATGTGCTCAGAATGATAGGCGCGAGGCCGGCCGCGACCAGCCAGCCCCAGCCGCCGAAAGACAAGCCAATGATAACGGCAAGGCCAACGAGTGCCAGAAGGCTCCATCGATTGCCAAGATAATATCGTGCTGCGTAGAGCACAGCGCGCCCGAGTGATGACTCGGCCTTTGTCGCTTCGGATGTGGTCATGCGTCTCTCCATTCGTCATTTTCCAAATAGCGTTTTCACCCATTGGAGCCCGCGCCGCAGCGTGCCAGGCGCGTCCTCATTCTTCTCCGCAACAACAGTAGGGTCCGTTTGGCCGATGCTGTTGCTGGTGTCGTCCCGTTTAGCGATGATGGGCCGGAGGAATTGCGTCATCTCCGCCGAATCCCATTCGGCCGGCCCCACCATGCGGCCAAATTCCTGTCCGCTGCGATCGATGATGAGCGTTGTCGGCAAGCCGATTGCACCGAGCTCCCGCAAGGCTTGACCGGACGTGTCAACATACATCGCAAGGTTGCGGACGGCGATGTCGGCGTAGAATTTGCGGATGGTATCGATGCCGCCGCGGTCTATGGACAGCGGAACGACTTCGAAGTCAGGACCGCCCAGCGCCGCCTGCAGTCGGTCGAGCGTCGGCATTTCGGTGCGGCACGGCACGCACCACGTGGCCCAGACGTTGAGCACCACGATCTTGCCCTTGAAATCGGTAAGGCCTCGGGTCTGTCCGCTTTCGTCCTCGAATTTGATCGACGCGACCGGCTGAGGTGCATTGTGCACGACTAAGTTCTTAGGAGTCTCCTGTGCGGCTCCGGTTTGCGCGCCCGTCAACACGACGATCAGCGCTGCCGAATATGCGACGGAGAGGGTTGAATATGATCGCATTCGAAATGTCATTGCTGCTGAAGCCTCCGGATCAGCGGAAAGATCGTGTCTTCCAATACCTCCGGGCTGAAAGGCCCGATCTGCTTGTAGGCAATGCGCCCGTCCTTGGTGATCACGAAGGTCTCGGGTACGCCGTAGACGCCCCAGTCGATGGCGACACGGCCATTGAGATCGGCGCCCGTGCGCGTGTAGGGATCGCCAAAAGTATCGAGCCACTTTGCTGCGTCGTCGGGGGCGTCTTTGTAGTCGAGACCGTGGATAGGCACGACGGCGTCCGCCTTCATCCGCAGTAGCAAGGGATGTTCCGCCCTGCATGCCACGCACCAGGATGCAAAGACATTCACCAGCGAAACTTCGCCTGTGAGATCGGCGCTCGACAAGCCGAGCGTGCGGCCTTTGACCGGCGGCAAAGTGAATTGCGGCACCGGCTGTCCGATCAAAGCCGAAGGAATCGTGCTTGGATCGCGACTGAGCGCCCAGCCGAGCGCCATCGCCAGCCCCGCAAAGATTATACTCGGCAACGCATAGCGCAGCCGAGCAGGCCGTTGCGGCTTGGATACCGCTTCGTGCGGACTCACGGCGCTCTCTGCATTCATGTCGACCTCGCGCTCCTAACCGTCCGCTCCGACCCGGTTACCGGACGCGTTTTGCGTTCCGGCAGTGATCACACGGTGGCGTAAACGGTCGGCGCTTTGCCGTCCTTGGTGACGGCGTAGATGACGAATGGGCCGCTCTTGGTTCCGGTCATGCCGGGCGACCCTTGCGGCATGCCGGGCAGTGTGATGCCGGCAATCGCCGGCCGCTCGGATAGCAATTTCTGAATCACCTCCACCGGCACGTGGCCGTCAACGACATAGCCATCGATAAATGTTGTGTGGCAGCCCTGATAGTCGCTGGGCACGCCGGCATTTTGGCTGATCTCGGCAAGGTCGTTGGTCGGCTTCACGTCGACCTCAAAACCGTTCTGCCGCAGGTAAGCGGCGTAGCCTTCACAGCAGGTGCATTGCGGGTTCTTGTACAAGGTCGCCTTTACCGGCGCCGCAATCGTACGCAGCGGCGAAGCGAGCAGAGCTAAAGTGGCACCGAGGCAGAACGTCCGTCGTTTCATCGAAGTTTCCTTTCAGGGTTGAGGGTTCAAGCGATACGGAGGATGGCCATCAAGCCGGACACTTGGTGATCGGTGACATGGCAATGCAGCATCCAGTCGCCGGGATTGTCGGCAACGAATGCGATCTCGACGGTTTCTCTCGGCGGTACGAGGACCGTATCCCCCCATTGCCGATACGGCACCGGTACGCCGTTGCGGCTCAGCACACGGAAGCTATGGCCGTGCAGATGCATCGGGTGCCACCACGCGGTGTCGTTGTGGATCGTCAGCACGTAGCTACGGCCAAGTTGAAGGGTGAGTAGCGGCGGCATGCCGGCCTCACCGTCGCCAATCATCGAGCTGCCATTGATGGCCCAGGTCGCGCGCGACCGGTCCGACATGCCCCCCGTGGCGCCCATTCCCGCCAAGGCGCCGTCGCCCATCATGCCGCCTTGAAGATGCAGATCGTCTCGCTGCGCGGTGGTCAGATCCGGCTCCGGTAGCGGATTGCGCGGGAGCGCGAGCGGCGGATCGAGCGAATGCGCGCGGAGTAGCGGCCTGTCGTCGTAAGCAAGTTGCGTGAGCCAATACGAAAGGCCGTCATAGAAATCGTCGATCACCCGGTAGCGCCGCCCGGGCTCGCCTTGCATGTCGAGCATGACGTCGATGCGCATCGCCGGACCGAGGAGCAGGCGGCCGCCATCCGGCTCGTGCGGATCGCAGGGCTGGCCGTCGGTCGCGATGATCATCGGACGATGACCCTCGAAGCGAAGCGCCATCATCCGCGCGAGCGAGCTGTTGACGAGACGCAGACGGATGCGTTCCCCGGCCCGCACCGGCTCTTCGTCCGAGATGACACCGTTCACCGTCACCGTATTGCCGACGCGTCCCGACATCGCCGCATCCATGCCGCTGCCGAAGCCGGACGCGATCTGTGCGCTCGATGTGAGCCGCCAGTCCGTGAGCATCCAAAGAACATCACGGTCGACAGGAACAGGTTGCTGTTCTTCGACGATCAAGGCGCCGGCCATACCGCGCCCGAGCTGCTGCAAGCTGTCGGCATGAGGGTGATACCAGAACGTGCCGGCATCAGGCGGCGTGAATTCGTACGTGAAACGCTCGCCCGGCCGGATCGGCGGCTGCGAAATACCGGGAACGCCGTCCATGGCAATGGGGAGTCTGATGCCATGCCAGTGAACCGTGGTGTCCTCGGCTAAATTGTTTTCCACGATGATGCGAACGGGTTCGCCTTGGCGCGCCCGTATCTGTGGACCGGGGACGTGGCTGTCGTAACACCAGACATTGGTGTCCGGATAAGATTTGCCGACGAGCGACACCCGGCCCGGTGCTGCGGTCAATATGAATTGCTCGGCCGGCTCCGAACTGTCGGCCGAAGCATGTCGAAGCCCCATAGTGGTCATGAGGCTTGTCGCGCCGACAAGGAATGACCGGCGATTCGCCAACGGAGGAACAACAATCGACATCAGCTACCATCCTGTACCGTGCGATCGACATGCCAGGCGTTTTCGAACGCATGGCCTCGAACTCGCGCGCAGTGCGACATTCCGGTCGCACGAACACCGGAGCACGTCGCCGCAAGCGACGCGCTTTAGCTCAGGATGGTCGTTCTAGGAGGATAGGGATCGGGAGAATTGGCGCGGCCAATTGCGCCCGCTCCGGCCGTGGGGCGCAGTGTTTCAGCCGGAACAGCGTCGAGGACCACGGCTGGCGCGGGCAATGCGATCACCGCGCCACAAATGGCGGAACACGCCGCCGGCGCCACGCCCTTCTCATCGCCGGCGCAGCCGCTGCACTTGCCCGGCTTGGACATATCGCTCGACGTCGGCATGCCGTTCGACGTCAACATGTCGTTCGACGTCAACATGTCGCTCGCAGCGGTCATGGCGGACTTGACGATCATGTCCGGACCGCCGAGGCCGTGCGTCGCAAGGCCGACGGCCAAAACCAAGGCCATCAGCACAGCCGATATGCGACGAATCTTCCCGAACGACATGCTTCACCATACCAATCGACTAAGCTGAGCGCTAGGGCCGCCGGGTTCCGCGATCGATCTCGTCCATGCCTGATAGCGGTCTTGGCGGCGTCCCTATTGCTTTCTCACGAATTTGTGACGACCGCCGCGGTGCTCGACCGCTCTCTGTGGCGCCGCGCCGGCGTGCACGGCGAGCCGTGGCAAATCCTCGCGACCGAATTTATTTTTCGAAACTTGCCTTTAGTTACGTCAGCATGTACGTCAGCACGCTTTTTGACCATTTGTTTCGCCGGGCAACCGTATGTTCGCCTGAATTAATTTCTCGTTCACGTTTTTCTCCCAGCCGCTCAGAGACGAGAAGTCGGATCCGAGGATAAGCTTGGGCGCAATCTCGCTCCAGGATGTGTGGTGAAAGTGCGAAAAAGACAGCGCCGTCTTCGCGTAGTTTTCAGGGAACCAAAACGAGTTTGCTGTCAATGCAACTCCGTACAGCCCTTCCGCCGTCGCTCCCTGTGATGCCGCCAGTTCAAGAAGCCCGAGCAGAGCTGAACCGTGATTGCAGTCCTGGAATAAAGTCGAATTGTCACAGCAGGGCCGAAACGTGTTCGTCGCGACGTCAAAGACTGCTCCTTGTTGTTGATCCGTCATGCTGACGGCGTCGACCCTATTGAAATAAACGTAGCCGTTTTGCTCACCGCCGAGGGTCCAGCCGCCTGTGCTGGCGAAGCCTGGAATCTGAAGAGTGTAGATCGGGCTTTTTTCGTTGAACGTCGCCCGGTTCGCGAGACCGAGCGGCCACAAGAGATCGACAAGGTAGGAAGCCGTCTGTTGGCTAAAGACTATCGGATCGTCCGACGGTCCGGTGAGCAGGCGCTCAACCCAAGCCGGCAAGTCTTTATCTGAAGCACGAAATTTTTTCGGATCGATAACGCCGGCCACAATCAACTTCTGGATCGAATCGCCAAAGACTATGCCCGTTGGTACCCCCGCTTTGGGAGTTACTTGATCAATGACATCCGCGGCCGGCGCGGAGAGACGAAATGGTTCTGGCGGGCGATCGAACGGGTATTCCATGGCGCTGGCCGCGCCGAAAACTCCGAACGAGCTTGCCAAGGTCACCATAAAGCATCGACGCGTGACCCCGATGCCGGACGCGTTAGGGAACAACGGTAACATCAGTGTCTCCATTGACCAATCCACGGGCGAAACCGCTCGATCACGCCATATCGCCCGGTCGTCCTGAAGCAAACAGGCGAGCCACGCCGGCAGCAAAAACCAAAGCATTCCTTATCCCGCTTTGAGATAAGGCTCGATCTCCTTGGCCATTTCTTCGATCGAGACGTCGCCGACCAGTTTTTTGCCATTGATGAAAAAGGTCGGCGTGGAATTGACCGCGAGTTTCTGCACGGCGCGATCGCGCACGGCCTGGATGTCGTCGAGCACCTTCTGATTCGTCAGACACTGATTGAACGACTCATCGGTGAAGCCAAATTGCTTGGCGATCTCCTTGAGCGGGGGGACCGGTTCCTTGACGATCCAATCGGCCTGCTTGGCGAACAAGGTCTCGACGACCGCCATGTACTTCTCCTTGCCGGCGCAGCGCGCCAGCATGAACCCGGTGGCGGCGAGCACGTCGAGCGGGAATTCGCGCATGATGAAGCGCACCTTGCCGGTGTCGATGTAACGCCGCTTCAGCTCCGGAAAGGTCGTTATCGAGAAATCCGCGCAATGCGGACACGTCATTGAGGCATATTCAATGATGGTCACGGGCGCCTTGTCGGAGCCGAGCACGACGTCGCCGTCGGGGCTGGCTTGCGCCAGGTCTGCCGCCGAGGCTGTGTCGTCCGCCTTGGCCGGTGTCGTGAGACGAGGAAGCGTGGCACCAGAAACAGCCGCCCCGACAATGACGGAGACTGCCGTGGCGTTGAACAATTGGCGACGAGTAAGCATCTAAAATCAACTCCTAGTTTGAATAGGGAATTCTTTGCCGCTCAAGTCGGCGTTTGCACAACGTTCCGCCCGGCCATGCCCGCCAAGACCCCGCACACACGACCCCGCATACAAACGCCGCGCTCGCGGTCGCACGCACACCCAGGCGACGTCGCCAGAAAGCGACGCGTTCAGCTCAGGACGGCCGGTCTAGGAGGATAGGGATCTGGAGGATTGGCGCGGCCAATTGCGCGCGCTCCGGCCATGGGTCTTAGTGTTTCAGCCGGAATAGCGTCGTGGACTATCGCTAATAAAGGCGCTGTGATCATCGCGCCACAAATGGCGGAACATGTCGCTGGCGCCACGCCTTTCTCATCGCCGGCGCAGCCGTTGCACTTGCCGCGCATGGACATATCGCTCGACGTCAGCATGTCACTCGCGGTGGTCATGGCGGACTTGACGATCATGTCCGGACCGCCGACGCCGTGCGTCGCGAGGCCAACGGCCAAAACCAGGGCCATCAGCACAGCCGGTATGCGACGAATTTTGTCGAACGACATGGATACAGATTAGCAATTGGTGGATGCCATTGCCAGAGCCGTCGGTCTCTTCGGCCGATCGGATCGAAGCATCGCGAGGCTCTCGATCATCTCTCCGTTGCATTCTCACGACTTTGTGACGAGCGCACGTGCCGGTCGCGGCGAACGATTCCTCATCGACTTCGCCGCAAACACTTCGTTTGGTCGCCGCCCCATTCTCAAGAGCGGAGGTATTTGATAAAGGCCGCAATTCCAAGAATGACGAAGATGATGACGAGGATCGAGGTCAGGCCCATCCCCAGCATCATTCCGGTCGACATGCCGATCGTTTGCATCATTTTCGATTGTCTCTCATGTAACCGGCTCGCTTAGCCGAATCGTCCGGCCTCTCCGTTTGATCGCGCTCCCCGATTCGCCGGACAACGACAATGCGAGCACTTTGCCGTCAGGAGTTGAATCTTCAATTGGCGTGCAGTCGGGAGCTAGATTGTAAGTTATCGCGTGCGGCGGTCGCTTTGTAGAAACTTACATTTGCGAATGATATTCCCCACCGGGCAGCAAAGACAGCTTTCAGGCCTTGAAAGTAGGATTAAGTCCTTCTGTCATAGTGAATTCTAAGACACACCCAACTGTGACTTGACCCACAATAGGGCGCCTGTAAACAGGGGCTTGGGTCGGGTGCAAAAGCATGACTAGCCTGCGTGCCTTAATTGCTATTCTGATGACGTTGTCGCTCGTGGTCGTGCCCGCAAGCGTGGGCGCGTCAGCGGCTGGCATGGCGTCCATTGCCGTATCCGGGGTTTCCGAATGCGGCCCACCCTGTCCAATGGCCAATCAAGTCGACACAATGGCCGGCATGATAGCCGACATGCCGACGTCCGGCGATTGTAATGGTATGAGCGGCAAGAACGCACCCAACAGCGTGCCTATGACGCCGTCCGCATGCGCCACTTTTTGCGCCGGATTTGTGGCTCTGCCCGCGACCCATATAGTCCTGGTTCGGGAAATGTCCGGCAAACCGTCGATCCCTGACGTTCATGTCCTTTTGACAGGCCGCGTCGATCCGCCCGAGCCGTATCCCCCTCGAAGCTGAGTGACAGGATAACGCCGCCGCTGCGGCCGCGATTGCGGCTGCGCGATGAGCGACTTCGCGCGGCGCGTGGTGCGCGTGCGCGATCAAGATTCATGAGCGCATGACAAATGTCATGGGCGCGGTTACGGAGCTATCAATGAGCAAGGCAGTGGGCAAGACAATGAGCAAGATTAAAACCAACACGGCGAAGAATTCGGCGCGCGATTATGCCGAGATCGGCGCCGCGTTTCTCATCGTCATCGGCATTCTCTTTGCGCTGGGGCAGTTCAACCTTTTGCCGAAGCAGTTCGGTCTATCGACGACGATGAGCTATGGCTTGGTCTTCGTCATCGGGCTTGTCGCGTCGGTCTCATCCTGCATCGCCGTTACCGGCGGACTGCTGGTCGCCGTTGCCGCCAAATACAACGAAACCACCGCGAATCTCACGCCGATGCGGCGTATGAAACCGCATATTTATTTCAACGTAGGACGCGTTCTCTCCTACACCCTGCTCGGCGGAGTCGTCGGCGCGCTGGGCTCGGCGCTTACGCTGTCGCCGGAGATCAACGGCGTGCTGTCGATTATTGCCAGCGTGGTCATGGTTTTGCTTGGCCTGCAGATGCTCAAGCTTTTGCCAGGGCTGACGCGCTTTCTGCCGACGATGCCGAAGACCTTTGGTCACTATATTCATGATCTCGCCGAACGCGACGCCAACGGCGGCGCTTTCGTTCTCGGCGCTGTCACCTTCTTCCTGCCGTGCGGCTTTACCCAAGCGCTTCAGCTCTATGTGCTGGCTAAAGGCAGCTTCACGGTCGGCGCGCTGACGATGCTGGCGTTCGCGGTCGGTACGCTTCCCGCCCTCTTGTCGTTGTCCGCCTTGTCGAGCTTTGCCACCGGCGGCTTTCAGCGCCACTTCCTGAAATTTGCCGGCGCGGCCGTCGTCATCCTTGGCCTGTTCAATATCCAAAACGGTCTGACGCTGGCCGAGACGGCCGGCGGCGCCACGGCTTCGAGTGCAACGAATAGCCAAACGGCAAGCGGTCCGGCTCTGCAAACGGTTCCGGTCGTCGACGGCAAGCAGATCGTCGAGATGAAGATCGTCGGTTACCAATATCAGCCGCATCAGTTCAATGTCGTGCAAGGGATACCCGTGGAGTGGCGTATCGATGGGAGCGGGGCCGAAGGCTGCGGCCGTATCCTCATGGCGCCGGCGGCCGGTGTGCGGAAGCTCCTGTCCTACGGCACCACGGTCATCAGCTTCACGCCGCAACAGCCTGGAGAAATCCGCTTCAATTGCGCGATGGGAATGATGACTCCCGGATCGAAAATAACGGTGCTCGCCAGCGCGCCGGCCGGCGCGTCGGAAAAAACGTCAGCGGCTACGCCGCCCGCGCAAACAGCTTCCACCCAAACGGCTTCCGCGACGCCGTCGGTATTTTCACCGGCGCAACGCGGGCTGATCGAACAAATGACCAAAGACTACATTCTTGCGCATCCCGAAGTGATTCAGGATGCGCTGACGGCTTTGCAAAATCAGCGAGACGCCGACGAAGCGAAGGCGAGTGAGGCTGCGGTCAAAGAGCATGACGCGGAAATATTCGGATCGCCGCACCAGGTCGTGCTCGGTAACCCACAAGGCAAGCTCACTCTGGTGGAGTTCTTCGACTACAATTGCGCATATTGTAAGCGCGCGCTGTCGGACATGCTTTCGTTGATGAAAGACAATGGCGACCTCCGGATCGTTCTCAAGGAGTTTCCCGTTCTCGGCGACGGCTCGGCCGATGCCGCACGCGTTGCCGTCGCCGTGCGGATGCAAGATCCAACCGGACAAAAATATCTCGAATTCCATCAGAAACTGCTCGGTGGTCGCGGCGAGGCCAATGGCGAGCGGGCGCTTGCCGTTGCCAAGGATGTCGGCTTGGACATTGACCGCCTCAAGCGCGACATGGCGAGCCCGGAGGTCAAAGCGACGATTGATGAGAATCTAAAGCTTGGGGAAACGCTCGGCATCACTGGTACGCCGACCTATGTCGTCGGATCGGAGGTTGTGACCGGCGCCGTGGGGCTCGATGAGCTTACCAAAAAGCTCGCGGCCGCGCGCGGTAAGAGCAACGGCTAATCCCCTCGCCAGGAGTTTCGTCATGAACATGAAAACTGCGTCTTTCGCCATCGGCGGCATGCACTGTGCAGCCTGCGCGGTGCGCAACGAACGCACCTTGGTCAAAATCCCCGGCGTCCTCAAAGCCAACGTCAATCTCGGCACGCGCCGTGCGCGCGTCGAGTTTGACGAAGGCGCGGTCACGGAAACGGCGCTTCGCGACGCGGTGACCGACAATGGCTATGAAGTTCTCAGCGACGAAGTGGCCGGCGATCCCCGGCAGCTTGCCAAGCAGGAAGTAAATACCGCCAGGGAGCGGGCCTTTTGGGCCATCGCGCTCGGCGTTCCCGTCGTGATCCTGGCAATGGCGGATATTTCGCTGCCTTGGACCTATCTCGGGCGCAATGCCAGCGTCTGGACAGAAGCCATTCTCAGCAGCATCGTGATCCTTGGCCTCGGCCTCCAGTTCCATCGCGGTATGATCGCGCAAACGCGCAATCTCGCAGCCAATATGGACACGCTCATATCGCTCGGCACGCTTGCCGCGCTTTTTTACAGCCTTTGGGGCATGTGGATCGGCCAGCCGCAGCTCTATTTTGAAACTGGAGCAGTGATCGCGGCGCTCATTCTTCTTGGCCGCTACTTCGAGGCCCGCAGCCGGGGTCAGGCCGGTGAGGCCATCGCAAAGCTGATGGAACTCGGCGCCAAGACGGCGCGTGTCATTGAAAACGGCGCTGAGCGCGATGTTCCCATCGAACAAGTTGCCGTCGGCGACACGGTGCTGGTGCGGCCCGGCGAGAAAGTCCCGGTTGACGGGATCCTCGTGCAAGGCGCGTCCAGCGTTGATGAATCCATGCTGACCGGCGAAAGCCTGCCTGTTGCCAAAACGGCCGGCGATGACGTGTTCGGCGCTACTATCAATCTCTCGGGCGCATTCCAAATGCGCACCACCAAGGTCGGGCAGGATACGGTGCTGGCGCAGATCGTGCGCATGGTCTCCGATGCGCAAGGCAATAAGGCCCCGATCCAGAAGCTTGCCGATCGCGTATCGGGAATCTTTGTTCCGGTCGTTCTCGGCATCGCGCTCGCGACCGCCATCGGCTGGTATCTCGCGACGGGCGATGTGGCGCAGAGCTTCGTGCCGGCGGTTGCCGTGCTGCTGATCGCTTGCCCTTGCTCGCTCGGCTTGGCGACGCCGACGGCCATCATGGTTGGCACCGGTGTCGGCGCGCGGCGCGGCATCCTCATCAAGAGCGGCGACGCGCTGGAACGTGGTCGCAAAATCGATGTCGTAGTCCTCGACAAGACCGGGACGCTGACCGAAGGCCGCCCAAACGTCACCACAGTTGAAGCTGTCGGCCCCGACATTTCCGCCGACGATGTGCTGCGCCTGGCCGTAAGCCTCGAGCGCCTTTCGGAACACCCGTTGGCGCAGGCGATTGTGCGGGCAGCAAACGCAAAGAACCTGCAGAGCGCGGTGGTCGAGGATTTTGTCAATGTCGCGGGCAAAGGCGTCAAAGGACGCATCGACAATGCCGCCGTGCTGGTCGGCAATCCACGCTTCATGGGCGAAGAGGGCATTCAGCTCAGCGGGATCCGAGCGCAGGTCGAAGTGCATCAGGCGCGCGCCGAGACCGTCGTTGTCGTCGCCCGAAATGGCGAGCCAGCCGGTATTCTTGCGATCGCCGACACGCTCAAGAGCGACGCCAAGGAGGCGGTCGCACAGCTTCGGAACGAAGGCATCGCGACCGTGATGATCACAGGCGACAACCAGGCGACAGCGGACGCCATCGCCCGCGAGCTCCATATCGATCGGTTCTTCGCGGAAGTTCTCCCGCAAGACAAAGCGAAAGAGGTGGAACGGCTTCAGAGCGAAGGCAAGCGTGTCGCGTTCGTCGGCGACGGTATCAACGACGCGCCCGCGCTGGCGCAGGCCGATCTTGGCATCGCCATCGGCACGGGGACCGACATCGCCATCGAGGCCGGGAACATCGTTCTGGTCAAAGGCAGCCCGCTGAAAATCATAGAAGCGCTCCGGCTGTCGCGTGTGACGTTTCGAACGATCAAGCAAAATCTGTTCTGGGCCTTTTTCTACAATCTGGGGGCGATCCCTCTTGCGGCATTCGGCCTGCTCAATCCAATGATCGCGGCTGGAGCGATGGCGCTCTCAAGCGTGAGCGTCGTCGGCAACAGTTTGAGGATCAGGAGGCAAACGCTCCTCTAGCAAAGCGGCGTAGATCCGAAGATGCCAGCGCGGCGCAGCGGGCCTGTGTCCTTGTTCGGTCGGTGCGGTCGCGGCCACCGCGCGCGACTTGTTTGTTACGAGGGCGGGAAACTCAAGCACCAGGAGTCCTACGTGCGCATACTTCTCGCTCCTCATTTCAACGCCTATCGGGTGACTTGCCCGACATGCGGCGATGAATATACGACCTCGGAGGCTGGCGTAGAGCGCGTCAATGAATAGCGGTGGCTATCATAATAATCGAGCCGATGAGAGCTTTGCTTTTGAATCCCGAGAGCCGCGGTATTCTACGATAAGCAGACGAGCGGCACATCGACGGCGGCAAGGCGCTTTTGCCGCCGTGCTTCGTGCAGTAGCGCTGTAGGCCGGAAAACTGATGGCGGAGACGCATTCTTGTTTGCAAGCAGTGGATACTTGGTCGTTCTCAAGAGATCTTCCGCGAATACGGTGCCGTAATAATCGGCTAGCGGTCCCTTGAACGTCAAATATTCGAAGGTAGACGGGAGCCGCACTTATGAACTCACCTAATGCACGACTGTTGCCAGTAACCAAGCACCGCCTACAATAAATCCGGCGCCCGCTATCCGCGAGATCAGGCGACCAGCCGGAGTGATCTTTTCTATAAGGACCAAGATTGAAAGAACGGCGATCCACAGGACGTTCATGACGCCGCCGATGAACAACAGTACCATCAGAGCCCAGCAGCAACCGACGCAATAGGCGCCATGCCGGACGCCAAGAAGGATTGAGCCTCCAGCGTCGCGGCGGAACCCACCATGGCGCTGGATGAATAACAATGGCCCCTGGCATTGCCGCAGGCATACATCCTTCAGTGGCGTCCACTGATAGAGTCCAGCCGCGATTAATGCGAAACCGCCAAATATAGCGCCCGTCGTCGCCATCATCGGCGTCAGCAGCGCGGCGCGCTCCAGCGTCCACTGCGCCGAAGTCGCGACCAGCGAGAAGGTGGTCCAGGCAAGAAGATATCCGGCGGCGAACCAGCCGCTTGCGGCGAATGGCTTGCCCTCCATCGCCGCCTGTCGCCCGACACGCGCGTAAATTAAAATCATTGGCGCAACCGACGGCGCCATCATGCCGATCATCATCACGACCCACATCGCGAACACGTAGCCGAATTCGATCGGCTTCCACGGCTCGTTTGCCGGTATCATCAGGACTCGGCCGTCCGGAATCATGCGAAGGCCGGTCATGTCCGTGCCGCCCGTCGCCATATTGGGGGCGAGCCACGTCAGGCCAGTCCAGGCGAGCGCTGTGAGCGCCGCCAACGCCACGATCATGATCATGCGATCACGCCGCAGTAATGCTTCGAGCGTGGGGGCGCTCATCGCGTCAGCGCACGATGCCGCTCTGGCAAAGGTTGACGTGCGCAAACTGACCGTAGCTATCGGCGAAGCTCATCTGGATGGGACGCAATACCTTGGACCATCCGCGTCCCATCTCCGCGATCGAATACTCGAAGCCGTTTGGAATATCGATACGTCCCCGATATTCGGCGCCGGTGACCGGATTCTTAATCGGCTCGCCCCGACCCTCCGTGACACCGCGCACGACCAGGCGGCTGGTGCGGGCGTCGATGTCGATCTCAAAGTCGATGGCGGCAAAGATCGGGTCGTGCAATTTCTTCAGCGTTGTCGAGAAGACCTGGAAGATGGTGGCGCCGGGTTCGGTGTCCTGACCAGTGAGAATGCGCAGCAACGCTTCGCGCTGCGCTTGCGTCGCCCGCTCATCGATCACGACGGCAGCTTCACCGTTGCCCTCGTGGATCGCACCAGGCCAGCGGAAAATGCCGACGAATCTCAAACCGTCGAGCGCCGTGTCGCCGTGATGTCCCTTATCGATCTGCATGCCGGTAACGGCTTCGCAATTACCGTATGTCGGGAGCGCATTGAACTGACACGGGCAGCCATAGGCACAGTTACAATTAACGAATTCGCGCGCTTTGATCGTCCATTTGATGTCGGTCATTGTTGTCTCACTTCCATTTTCCGCGGCACCGCAAGGATGAGTTCCGGTATCACCATGCACGATAGCAACCCACAGGGACGCCCTCCAGGAATTACGCGCTTCTTCATCGCTGGCGTTCGTGCATCAGGATGGCTACAACCACGCCAGAAATGAAAGTGAGCGCAGCAATCGAACCGATCGCCCACGCGAATCCGAAGAAATCGGCAATGAGGCCCGCAGACAGCGCGCCGATCGCATAACCTAGGTCCCGCCAAAAGCGATAGACACTTAACGAACGTGCGCGCCACGTCGGGTGCGAAGCGTCCGACACGGCCGCGATCAGACTCGGATAGACCATTGCGGTTCCCACGCCGAGCATAAGGCTGCCGAACAGCCACAATTCAAACGAGCGGGTCGATGCAGTGAGGAAAAGACCTCCTGCCTGCACCCACATGCCGACGACGATCAATCCCTTACGGCCCCAACGGTCACTCAGAGGGCCAGTGCCAACCTGAAGAATGCCCCAGGTCGCCGGATACACGGCCTTGAGAATGCCGATCCGTTCGACACCGAGACCGAACGACGCAAAAAATAATGGGAAAATGCCCCAGCTCATGCCGTCATTGAGATTGTTGACGAGGCCTGCTTGGCAGGCCGCGAACAGATTGCGATCGCCAAAGGAGGTAAGCGTGAAAATCTTCCAAAAGTCGACAGGCTCGGCCGGTTTCTCGTTCCCACGCGACTCTAGCCTGACATGATCCCGCGTATCGCGAACGAGCAACACGGAGAGCCCCAGGCCGAGAATGGCGTAGCCGATGCCAAGATAGAAAGGAGCGGGCCGGAGCCCATAATGCGCCGCGATATAGCCGGTGAGGAAAGCCGTCACACCTACCGAGAGATAGCCAGCAAATTCATTCAGACCGACGGCCAAGCCCCGCGATTTTGGGCCAACCAAGTCGATTTTCATAATCACGGTCATCGACCAGGCGAAGCCCTGATTGATGCCGAGCAGCGCGTTGGCAGCAACCACCCATTCCCAACTCGGCGCCCACATGATGATGAATGGAACGGGTAGGCCGAATAGCCAGCCGAGTACCAGTACGCGCTTGCGGCCCCATGTGTCTGCCAGTTGACCGGAGACTAGATTGGCGCACGCCTTGATGACACCGAAACTGACAATGAATGAAACAACCAGCGTCGTTGACGCAATCCTGAACTCCTCCGAGCCGATAAGCGGCACGACGGTCCGTTCAAGTCCAACCATCCCGCCGACGAAAGCATTGATGAGAACGAGGAGTGTGAATTGCCGCCAGTTGGCGCGCAATCCAAGAGTAACGCCGCTGCTCCGAACCGGCTGATCGATATCACCCGCAGTCATTCTGCGGCTGCCAAGGCGCCGGAATTGATCGCGCGGACGTGCGCTGCCTGCTGCGGCGCGGGGGGCACGTCAACAAGCATGGCGCGCACGAACGTATCTGCGTCGTCGATCCGAAAGGCCTTGTTATGTCGTTTTTCGAATCCGATCGTAGAAGTCGGCTTGCCGCTTAGGCTGCGCCCACAGACCGAGCCAGAATACGCACCCGGCAATACTTCGAGATAGTCCGGCAGCGACTTGAGCACTTGGATGCTGCCAAAAAGGGCGCGAGCGCCATCCTCGGCGCTGGTCGCAAGTTCGGTTCGACCAAGATCACCCACCATGAGCGTATGACCGGTCAACACGAACCAAGGCTCAGCGGAACGCGTGTGGTCGGTGACGAGCAGAGAGATGTGTTCGGGCGTGTGTCCCGGAGTATGTAGGATTTTGATGGTGACGTTGCCAAGTTCCAGCACATCGCCGTTATGCACGCCCCGGAACGGGAAGGTGACATTCGCCTTCGCGAAAAGCACATACTCGGCCCCGGATTCGTTGGCTAACGTGCGGCCGGCAGAAAGATGGTCGGCATGAAGGTGCGTATCGAGCACGTAGCGAATGCGCATGCCGGTCGCCTCTGCGGCACGAAGATAAGGGGCAATGTCGCCGAGCGGATCAACGACCGCCGCCGAAGCCTTCCCGCCGCACCCGAACAGATAGGAAGCCGCCACGGGATCGACATGCAGGAACTGACGCAAAATCATCACATCCTCCCATCGTAATGTTCGGCCGCAGAGGTCTGCGGCCATGGCGTCTAACTTGACTGATCGACTTAATTCAAATACTCAATTGAATGATTAAATTTCGGCGCGAGTGAAATGTCAACCCTCGGACCCAAACAGGAGCTGTTTGCCCAGTTCGCCGCCATCGCGAAAACGCTGGGGCATACCCATCGCCTTGAGTTGGTGGAACAGCTTGCTCAAGGTGAGCGTAGCGTAGAGGTTTTGGCCAATCGAACTGGCCTATCGATCGCCAATGCCTCGCAGCATCTGCAACAAATGCGGCGCGTCGGCATCGTAGCTGCGAGGCGCGAGGGCAAGTTCATTTATTACACCCTCGCCGACGATGGCATTCTCGACCTTCTCACGGCACTGCGCCGGATTGCGAAGCGCAACGTCGCTGAGGTCGAGCGTGTCGTTCGCAGTTATTTCAATGCTCGCGATGAATTAGAACCAGTCTCCCGCAAACAGCTTCTAAAGCGATTACGTGCTGGAGAGGTCACGGTTCTGGACGTGCGCCCGCCGGACGAATTCGCCTTGGGACATTTGCCGGGAGCGCTCAACATCCCACTGCGGGAATTGAAGGCGCGGCTTGCTGAACTGGATTCCGCACAGGAGATCGTGGCTTATTGCCGTGGGGAATATTGCGTCCTCTCCTTCGAGGCAGTCGCGCTGCTTCGCGCTCGTGGCTTCAAAATCCGACGATTGGAAGACGGTCTGCCGGAATGGCGGGCCGCTGGGCTCCCCGTCATAACCGGAAGTGTTTGAGTACACCTCGATGTCCTTACCGCGTGCGGCTCTAACCGAGGCGCATCTGAAACGCCGCGATCTCAAGCCAGCAAGCCGGCTTCGCAGGCCTTGATCTGCAGGCCCAGATATTTCGAATAGATGCGGCACTGCGCGAAACTGCCGGCGATGAACCACAGCCCCGGCTGTGCGGTACGCGTGAACATGTTGCGTAATTCCTGTTCCGGGCCGAATCCCCAAATCGGGCCGATGCGATCGGCGACGCCGTCGCCGAACAGTTTGCGAACCAGATAGTCCTGGCCCTTATAGCCGGTCGCCAAGACGATCAGGTCGGCGGTCATCGTTTCGCCGCTCCGCGTCCGCGCGCCTTCCGGCACGAAGGCGGCGATATCGGAAAACTGCATCAGGCCGATCTCGCCTTTGACGATCAAATCGGAACAGCCGACGTTGAAATAATAACCCCCGCCGCGCGTCAGATATTTGAACTGCCAGCCGGTTCCGTCGTCGCCGAAGTCGAGCCTGAACCCTTTCCGCTCGAGGCCGTCGAGCAGCGCCTTGTCGATCTTCCTTGCTTGCTCGGTGAGGAGTTTGTGGCTCTTTCTTGCGAGCGGCAGCGGGACCGACATCGTGATGAGGTCGCAATCCTCGAGCGGCGGTCCCTCCTCATAGAGCGCATAGGGCAGTTGCGCGCTCGGCTCGACATTGACCACCATGGTCGAGCTGCGCTGCACCAGCGTGACCTTGGCGCCGCTGGCGTGCAGGTCCTGTGCGATATCGTGGCCGCTATTGCCGGAGCCGATGACGAGAACTTTCTTGTCCTTCCACTTATCGCCCTCGTCGTATTGGCTGGAATGCAGAACCGGACCGGCGAATTTGTCGAGCGTCGGGATAGCGGGAACGCTCGCAGCGCCGCTTAATCCGGTGGCCATGACGATGTGGCGCGGGTGCATCTCCCGCGTCGCGCCTTCGGCGTTGCGGAGCACAACCGACCACCGTCCGTTCTTTTCATCGTAGGCGCCGCCTTCAAACGCGGTGGAGGTCCAGTAGTTGAGCTCCATGCTCTCCACATAAGCCTCGAACCAGCCGGCGATCTTGTCCTTGGGGATATAGGCCGGCCAGTTCGGCGGAAAGCGCATATAGGGGAGATGATTGACGTGCGTCTGGTTGTGCAGCACCAGCGCGTGATAGCGATTGCGCCAATTGTCGCCGACGCGCCGTTCGCGATCGACGATCAGCGTATCGATTTGCAACTGGCCAAGGCACGCAGCGGCCGAGAGTCCGGCTTGCCCGCCGCCGACAACGAGGACTGTGGGATCGCGATCGGCATAAGCGGCTGAAGCTTTCCGCGCATCGAGCCAGTTGGCCCCGCGAAAATCCCGCGAATAGGCTTTGGCCTCCGGCTGGGACCGGCCGAGCCGCTCCTCGTGCCCTTTGATCTCGTCGAGCGCGGTCAGCAGCGTCCATCCTTTCAGATTGCCGCCGTTATTGGCGTCGGGGGCAAGCCGCAGCACCCCGCTGCCGCGACCGTCCGCCGTTGCAAACTTGAAGATCGCTTCGATGGCGTCGGTGCCCGCCCGCGTCACCCAACGCGGCGCGGTGCGATCCGGATCGATCGTAAATTCCGTGGGCCGTGCACGGCCGGCATGCGCCGTCAACTCGCCGATAATGGCGTCGGCGCCGTTGATCGTCGTGATGCGCCACGTCAACGCCAGGACATCGCGCCAGTAGCTCTCCGCGTGAAACAGCGATTTGAGCCGAACCTGGTCGTCCTTGGCGAGGGCCTGTTGGAACCGTGCAAGCCACATCCGCACAGCCATCGCGGGCGTTTCCGTTATCGTCAGCATGCATTTAACCTGGCAATCGATCCGCGGTTCTCCCGAATGCTTCAATACATCCATTGGGATCACAGATCGAGGAATGCCTTTTACCGTGACATGCGCACCCTCGGCATCGGCAGCGAACCCCGAGGCGCGCCATCGCTAACATCCTCAAGCCAGACGAGTTTTCCGCAAGCCCCAACCGGCATGCGGATTGCATGGAATGGGCCGGGAAAGGGTTTCCCCACATGGTCGCCCAAATGGCCCCGGTTCCCGTGCAACTCAGCGTCCGCAATATTCACAAATCCTTCACCGGCAAGGGCGCCGAGGTTCGGGTGCTCGATGGGCTGAACTTCGACATTCACGAGCAGGACTTCGTCAGCATTATCGGGCCCAGCGGCTGCGGCAAATCTACGATTTTCAACATCATCGCCGGCCTGATCGAACCGGATGATGGCCGCCTCGTCTATCGCGGCGAAGATGTTCCGAGCCTGCGCGGACGCGTCGGCTACATGATGCAGAAGGATTTGCTGTTTCCCTGGCGCACGGTGCTCGGCAATGTGCTGCTCGGGCTCGAAATGCGCGGCATCACTCACCGCGCCGCCGTCGAGAACGCGCGCGAGCATCTCAACGCGTTCGGCCTGTCCGGCTTCGAGAACGCCTATCCGAAGACATTGTCCGGCGGCATGCGCCAGCGCGTCGCGCTCATCCGCACGCTGATCATGGATCCCGGCATCCTTCTCCTCGACGAGCCGTTTTCGGCGCTCGACTACCAAACGCGGCTCTATCTCGAGGGCGTGCTGAAACAGGCGGTGGAGAAATTCCACAAGACGGTGGTGCTGGTGACGCACGACATCGACGAGGCGGTCGCGTTGTCCAAGCGCGTCGTGGTGCTGAGCGGCCGGCCGGCGCGCGTCAAGGCCGTCCACGACATCGACATCGCCGAGCATTCGCCGATCGCGGCGCGGAGCGACCAGCGCTTTGCCGGTTATTTCCGCACTTTGTGCGGCGAACTCGACATTCAGACAGAAACTCGACAGCCGGAAGCTATCGCGTCATGAGCGTCATCACGGCCGACAAACCCGCAGGTGTCGAACGGCGACGCCCCGCGCCACGCAAGCGTTCGCCGTTCAACACGATGATCGGACGCGCGGTGCTGCAAGCCGCCGCCGTCGCCGCGCTGTTGCTGCTGTGGCAAGTGGGCGTGCGGATCGGCTTCATCTCCGACTTTCTGTTCGGGGCGCCGTCGGGCATCTATTCGGTGTTCATACGGATGGCGGGCAACGGCGAATTGCTCTCCGATACCGGCTACACGCTGTTCGAGGCGATCTTAGGCTTCGTCATCGGCACGATCTTCGGATCGGTCGCGGGATTGGTGCTCTGGTATTCGATCTTCGTCGCACGGCTCGTCGAGCCGTTCATCGTCGCCATCAACAGCGTGCCGAAGATCGCGCTGGCGCCGATCATCATTCTCTGGTTCGGCACCGGGCTCGTCTCGAAAGTCGCGCTCGCCGTTTCGCTCACCGCGCTTGTCGCGCTGATCGCGGCCTATCAGGCCGCCAAGGATGCCGACGCCGATCTGCAAGCGCTGCTGATTTCCATGGGCGCGACCAAGCATCAGATTTTCTACAAAGCGGTTGTGCCGTCGACCATCCCGACGATCATCGCCACCTTCCGCATCAATATCGGCTTCGGCCTGGTCGGCGCGGTGGTCGGCGAATTCATCTCGTCGCAGCACGGGCTCGGCCACCTCATTTACACGGCGTCGAGCTATTACGACCTCAACACCGTGTGGGTCGGCCTGTTCGTGCTCATGCTGGTGGGCTTCGTCCTTTACTACGTCATCGACCTGATCGAGCGTCTCCTGATCCCGTGGAAAGTATCGACGACCATGCATCAGGTGCAAGTTTGATCGTCATTCACCCACTATGGAGACTTTGAGATGCGTATGTTCCACGGTGTCGCCCGGGCTGTTCTGGTTTGCGCCACGCTTGCCTCCTCTTCGCCTGTCTTCGCCGCGGGCAAAAAGGCCGTGTTGTCGCAGGCGTTCCAGTCGATGCTCTATCTGCCGCTCTATGTCGCGATCGACCAAGGCTTCTTCACCCAGCAGGGCCTCGATCTCGAAAAGCAGACCGCAGGTTCGCCGACCGTCGCGCTCAACGCGGTGATATCGAAGAGCGCCGACTTCTCCCTGCATGGGCCGGAATGGGCCGCGATCGCGGCCAGCAAGGGAGCGCCGGTTCACGTCATCGCCAACGTCGTCAACGGCGCGGCGGTTTGGATCGCTGCGGCATCCGACTTCAATTTCACCGGCGTGAAGGACTTGAAGGGTGAGAATATCGTCACCGGAACCATGCCGACGACCTCGACGTCACTGTTCATCAAATTGCTGAAGGAAAACGGCATGGATGCGAGCAAGGACGTCAACATGATCCAGGTTCCGATCGGCACCGAGCCCGGCCCGTTCATGGCGCACCAGGCGAAGGTCGCGGTGATGTACGAACCGGGCGTCGATCAGGTGGTCGCCAAGGGCATGAAGGTGGTGCTCGGATTTCCGAAACTCTTTGGTCCCTATGCGTTCTCCGCCATCACCACGCGCACCGATGTCGATCCCGACAGCGCGCAGCGTTTGGTCAAGGGACTGGAAATGGCCATGCGATTCATACCGGGCAATGCGGCGCGCACGATCGAGATCGCCAAATCCGAGTTTCCGAACCTCGATCCGGCCGTGGTCGAAGCCGCGGTCAAGCGCATGATCGCCGATGGCGTTTATCCGAAGAGCGTGGATATCACCGCGGACGCGCTCAAGGTCTCCATGGCGACGCAGATCGCGCTCGGCAATCTGGCGGCGCAGCCCGACTATAAGACCTTCGTCGACAAATCCTTCATCAGCCCGGCGCTGGCGATGAAGTAACGCGTTGCATTCGGTCCATCAGCGGACGATCCCGGCTTCTTATCATGCTCTGCTAACCCAGCTCCTGCGCGCGATGCAGGCTTGCGATCATCGAGGTGCGCAGGAGATATTCGCGCGTGCGCGCGGGATCGTCGGCAATGGCTTGCAGCGTCCGGCCGAATTCATCGCCGGATGATTCCAGGTTCTTCTTATTCTGGATGGTATATTTCTGGATGTATTCCAGCGTAACCAGCCGCCGCTGCCTGTCGAAGCGGTCGAGCTCGGTGTCGGGCGCCTCGCCGCGCCAGACCGCGGCAAGCCGGGCGGCGAGATTGACAGCGTCGTGGATGCCGCCGTTCATTCCCATGCCGCCGAGCGGATTGTTGATATGGGCGGCGTCGCCGGCCAGGAACACGCGGCCTTGCCGGAAGGTCTCGGCCACGCGCTGATGCACTTTGTAGAGCGTGATGTGGTCGATGTCGTAGTTCGCAATGCCGGGCACCACGCCGGCCATCAGCGATTGGGCAAATTCTTGCGTCTGCACGCGCTCGTCGCTGGCATCCTCGTTGACCAGAAACATCACGCGCCACAAGCCGGGAATTTGCAGCAGGAAATGCCAGCGCTCCGGATCGGCGACATAACTCACCGATGACAAATCCGGGATGACGCTGTTGAAATCGAACGGCGTGCTCACCACCAGGAGACGGTCCGGCCAGGTAAAGCCCTCGAACCCGATGCCGGCCGCACGGCGGACTTTGCTGCTCGCGCCATCAGCGCCGATCAGATAGCGCCCGCGGTGACGCTCGCTGTGCCCGTTACGCTCGATCGTGACCTCGACACCCGATGCGTCCTGGCTCAGGTCAACGACCTGACTATCGAAGTGCAATTCGAAGTTGGGATGACCGCGCATCAGGTCATACAGAATGCGCGTGAGCTTTGATTGTTCGCATTGCAGCCGATAGGGGTGTCCGGTGACGTCGGCGATCGCGGCGAAATCGAATTGCGCCAGCAATCCGTGCTTTTTCGAGCGATACTGGAATGTCGGCGCTTTGAGCCCCTGCGCGATCATCGGCTCCGCCGCGCCCAGCGCGTGCAGCATGTCGAGCGTGGGCGGATGGAACGTCGAGGCGCGGGATTCCTCGGACAGTTTTTGCCCCGCCTCGAACACCGTGACCGGAACGCCGCCGCGCGCGAGATGCGCGGCGGCGACCAGTCCGACCGGGCCTGCGCCGGCAATAAGGACTCGCTCTTGAACCGTCAAACCGTCACGCGCCCCAGCCGGCATCTCATGGACTAACTCAAAAACCGCGATGAACTATAGGCAGCGCCTCGCCCCTAAAGCACGTTGCCGGGATTGAGGATGTTTTTTCGGATCGAACATGCGCTTGCTAGCCGTCAGCGAAAAATTCGAAGGCGTGCAGCTTCGTTATTGCCACGGCCACTTTCCGGCTCCTGCTTTGTAAGCGGCTGCCGCAACAGCGATCAGCAACCCAAAAAACGCAGAGGCAAAAGCCCAAACCTGGGGGACCGTCGACTGACGGAGGAGTTGGCCAATGGTTATCTTGTAAGGATCCAGCTCTTGCGGCGCCTTCGCAGCGGCGACGGAATGCGCGATGACCAAGTTCTTCCATGTCTCAATAAAGCCTAGGAATTTTTCGGACTGAAATTCCGCGGGATCGAGCTCAGTCCAGTAGACGGTCCAGTCGTACCCCTCCACAAGGCCCTCTTTCTTCACGCCATGCTCGGCGATGACCAACAGGGGGAGGTCCCTCGTGTAAGCCATGGCCGCTTCAATCTGATTCCAGACTGTCGGCAAGCAGAAGTCGGTACGAGCTGGTTCCTTCTTTTCGCCGGTAATCTCCGTAACGGAATGAACCTCATATTGCGACAGAGCCAAGACCGCGATCCCATGACACTCCGCGATCACTCTTCGGATAGCCTTCAACGGTTGCTCGGAAGACCATTCATTTTTGTTCATTTGGCGAGGATCGAGACCAATGCCCCGAAGTGCGTTGAAAACCGTCGCCTTGACCTGGTTCTGGCGGTCGGTTCCTTTGGTCGGCGCGCTAATGAAGACTTTGGGAGCCACAGAACGCTCCTACAACACCTTGCCGGGATTGAGGATGCCGTTCGGATCGAGCAGGTTCTTGATGCTGTGCATCAGGTCGAGCGCGACCGGGTCCTTCACCGACGGCAGCAGATCGCGCTTCATCACGCCGATGCCGTGCTCGGCCGAGATCGAGCCGCCGAATTTCTTCACCACCGCGAAGACGGCGGCGTTCACGTCGTTCCAGCGCTCGAGATATTCGGCTTTGTCGGCGCCGATGGGCTGGGTGACATTATAATGGATGTTGCCGTCGCCGAGATGGCCGAACGGCAGCGGCCGCGCGCCGGGAATGAGCTTGGTCACGGCGGCATTGGCCTCGGCGATGAAAGCCGGAACGGCCGCGACCGGCACTGAGACGTCGTGCTTGATCGAGCCGCCGGCATGGCGCTGCACCTCGCCGAACATTTCGCGGATGCGCCAGAACGCCTTGGCCTGTTCGAGGCTGTCGGCGGCGGCGGCGTCGGTGACGAGGCCGCGTTCCAAACCCTGTTCGAGGATTTCCTCCAGCACCGAGCGCGTGCCTTCGCGCTGCTGCGAGGACAGCTCGATCAGCACGTACCAGTCGTGCGGCGAGGCAAGCGGATCGCGGCAGCCTGAGGAGTGTTCGAGCACAAGCTCGATGCCGCGCCGGGTCATGATCTCAAAGCTCGTGACGTCGTTGCCGGCGCGCTCGTTCGCCAGCATCAGGAGCTCAAGCGCGGCTTGCGGCGAGGCGACGCCGGCAAAGGCGGTCTCGATCGAGCGCGGACGCGGCACCAGCCGCAGCACAGCGGCGGTAATGATGCCGAGAGTGCCTTCGGCGCCGATGAACAGGTTTTTCAGATCGTAGCCGGTATTGTCTTTTTTCAGCTTGTTGAGATTGTTGAGCACGCGGCCGTCGGCCAGCACCACTTCAAGCCCGAGCGCATGCGAGCGCGCGATGCCGTGGGCGAGCGCCGCCGTGCCGCCGGCATTGGTGGAGAGATTGCCGCCGATGGTGCAGGTGCCTTCCGACGGCAGCAATTGTGGATAGAGCCGGTCGGCTTGGGCCGCCGCCTCGCGCGTGCGCTGCAAGGTGACGCCGGATTCGACGGTGATGGTGTTCGAGGCCGGATCGACCTCGCGGATGCGGTCGAGCCTGTTCACCGAGAGCACGATCTCGTTGTGATGCGGAATCTGGCCGCCGACGAGGCCGGTATTGCCGCCCTGCGGCACGATCGGCGTGCCGGTCTCGTTCGCGAGCTTGAGGATCGCCGAGACTTCGGCGACCGATCCCGGCCGCAGCACCATGGGCGTGTGGCCGCGGAACAGATCGCGCATCTCGACGAGGTACGGCGTCTGCGACTGCGGATCGGTGATGGCGAATTTCTCGCCGACGATCGAAGCGAAGCGGGCGAGGAGATCGGGGCTGAGCGTTTTTTCTGGTCTGTTGTCCGGCTTGTCGAGCATTGGGCGCTTCCATTACAGTGCTGGCGCACAAGATAGAGCATGATCCGGAAAAGTGGAAACCGGTTTCCCGCCTTCGCGAAGCCTGCTTCGGCGGGCGAAGGAAGGTCCGAAAAGACCATGCTCCAGCGATATGCTCGATCAATTCGCCTTCAGGAAGGCGACATAGTCCGCCCCTAGCGCGGCGCGGCGGCGCGCTGCAGGCGGTCGTTGATCGCTTCGCCCAGCCCCTCATGCGGCAGCGGCATCACCGCGATCATTGTCGCGCCGGCCGCGTCGAGCGCGCGCAGATGTGAAAACAGATTGGCGGCCGCTTCTATGAGGTCGCCGCCGGCGGAAAGATTCAAAGTGCGCGCCGCGTTCTCCGCGCCTTCGACCCGCGCAGGACCGAACGCCAGCAGCGCTTCGCCGGCTTCGATGCTTTCGGCATCAAGCCGCATCGATGTGCGCGGCGCGTAATGCGACGCCAGCATGCCCGGCGCGAGCGGCGCGTCCTCGACCATAATTCCGGTCGGCAGGTCGGCAAGCGGGCGCTTGAGCACGCGCTCGATCGCGTCTCGCGCCACGCCGCCGGGCCGCAGCAGCGAAGGTTCGCGCAGACAAGCGATGATGGTGGACTCGACGCCGACCGGCGTCGCGCCACCGTCGACGATGAGATCGATGCGCCCGCCGAGATCGGCGAGCACATGCGCCGCAATGGTCGGCGACACATGGCCCGAGCGGTTCGCCGACGGCGCCACCACCGGCCGGCCGAACGCCGCGAGCAGATCTTGCGCCACCCCATGATGCGGCACGCGCACCGCGATGCTGTCGAGGCCCGCCGTCGCCAAGTCGCTGACGGTGCAGCCGTCGGCTTTCGGCAGCACCAGCGTCAGCGGCCCCGGCCAAAACGCTTCGGCGAGCCGCGCCGCGTCGGCATCGAACCGCGCCAGCTTCCGGGCTGCCGCAATGTCGGTCACATGCGCGATCAGCGGATTGAATGCCGGCCGGCCCTTGGCCTCGTAAAGCCGGGCCACCGCGGCGCCATTGGTGGCGTCGGCGCCGAGCCCGTAGACCGTCTCGGTCGGGAACGCGATAAGCCCGCCGGCCGCGAGGATGCGCGCCGCGTCGCCGGTCGCGGCGGCATTCGCCTTCAAAACACGCGTTACCACAGAGACTGTCATGGCGCCGACAGAGTGCCTAAATAGCGAGTGCGCGCAAGCGTCTAGGCATGATCCCAAAAAGCATGTCCCGGACGTGATCCGGGATGGTGTCCGGTTTTCGGACAAGATCATGCCTCGCGTTCAAGGCGTTAGCCGGCAAGCTTGCAGGGCCGGAACGGCGACTGTATGGGCGCGCGCTGCGAAATTTTGCCGTCGGCTCACTTTTGGGTTTTTCAGGCGTCAATTTTGTTCACCAAATCTGTCGTATACGGCGGCAGCGATGAGCTTTTTCCGTCCTTCGCTACTCGATTTTGCGCCCTGGGCGGCACACCAGTCCGGGAATGTGTTGGGATCAATGCGGACACGCAGGACGACGTGTCCGTAGGCCTTAAGCCCATGCTCCATCTCTTCGGCAATCTTCAGCCACTCCTTCCAAGTGCGTGGCATTTTGTTGCCGTCGTCGAAAATTCGTAAGAGCGCCGCGTAATCTCCCTCATCGATCCAATAAACTCCGACCGCTGGAGGCCGTGTGTCGCTCGTATTGGTCATGCCGATCTTTCTGGTCCGGTCCGTCCCGGGTCTGGCGTGGCGCTCAGCATTAAAGACGTGCAAGCGCAGCTCGAAATTATGCGGCGCGAGCCCACGCGTCCAGCGGCAGAAATCACACAATCTCCTTCTTTCAGGCCAATGCCCGTCTCAAACGAATGTTTGAATTTCAACCTGCCGTTTGAAAACGGCTTTATGCGAGGGTGTGCCATGTTGGCAATTCAAACGTTGACGCGACAGGTTGGCAGCGACGTCGCACTTCGACCTGCTTGCCCTAATTGCGGCAGGTCAATGCACATGACGCGCAATACGCCGGGAACGGGCGGTCTTCCGGATCTGGGGACCTTTCGCTGCGGCGAGTGCGGCGTTTGGCTAACAGAGGCTGCCGGCGACCAATATTGCCGGCCAGTGACTGAAAAAGCCCTGTGGTGAAGAAGCTATTGCACTGAAAATCCGCAAGGGGCGGTACTGCCGCCCCGCATTGTCTCGCCGAGCACAACTCGGCTGACAGCTCACGCATTCCATGCTGAGCACCATGTGCGGTGCGACGGCGCAGAAGGGATGGCTTGAGCCTGCCGGACTGCCTAAATAACGAGTGCGCGCAAGCGGATAAGCGGCAGCTTGCAGGGCCGGAACGGCGACTGTATAAGCCGCGCATATCTATCGCGGTTTTGCCTATCGCGGTATTGGCGGAGTGTGGCTCAGCCTGGTAGAGCACCTCGTTCGGGACGAGGGGGTCGTAGGTTCAAATCCTATCACTCCGACCATCATATTACGGTAGCGTCCTCCCGAAACAGCGGCGCAAAACTCATCCCGAACCTTTCTGCGCCTGCGGAGGTTGAGTATTCCAACCTTGTCGTCGCAGTCCGAAGCGCTCCGGGTAAGACCTGATGCAACTCTCCATCGACACGGCGCAAATCCGGCGCGGCGCACTGTTCTTCGTTGCGATCGGCGTGCCGGTCGTCGCCGGCGTGTGGCGCGGCGAGCCGCAGGCGGCGCAGCTTGGCGCGGTTGTTGGGCTGACGCTTGCCTTTGCCGATAATGACAAGGAATTGCCGAGCCGCTTGCGGTTGCTGATCCTGGACGGCCTTGGCATCGCCGTGGGCGCGCTTGCCGGTTATCTCGTGCGCAACTCGGCCGCGATGCTGTGGCCGTTGTTCGTCGCGGTCGCCTTCGCCACCGGATTGTCGGCGCGGCGCGGCCGCGAGCCGCTGATCGTCGCGCGCAACGCCGCCATGGCCTTTGCCGTCGGCGGCACGATGCCGGCCTTCGATATGCAATTGATCTGGTATCCGCTCGGCGTGCTCGCGTTGAATGCGGCGGCGCGCGCGGTGGATCATTGGCTTTTTGGTCCGCTGCCGCTCGTGCCGTCGGCGCCGATGCAGCGGCCGTCCGGGCATGGCGGCTGGCTTCGTTTCGCCTGCGCCTTCGCTTTTGCCTCGACCATGGCACTGTGGATCGGCGGCTCGCTCGATCCGACGCACCGGTTCTGGATCGTCATCACTACGCTGATCGTCATGCTGCCGGACGCCAATGCCAGCTATCGCCGCATCGTCGAGCGCATCACCGGCACGTTCGCGGGCGTCATTGCGGCGTGGGCGATTACGGTCGCGACCCATTCGCTGGCCTTGATCAGCTTGGCGATCCTCGTTGTCGCGCCGTTCATTCCGCACCATATCGGCAGCCGCTATTGGCTGCATACCGCGTTGATCGCGCTCATGGTGCTGCTGGCCTACGACCTGACCGAAGTCGGTACGCACGGACTGAATGCGCAAGGACTGAACGCACAAGGCATGAACCCTCAAGTTATGGCAGGTCTCCTGATGGAGCGGATGAAGGACATTCTCCTTGGCTGCGCCATGGCGCTGGTCGGAACGGTGGCGGCGTTTCCGCGCGATCCGGCCATCGCCGGCAGCGGCGTGCCGCCCGAGACGCCCAAGAAATAAGCAAGGAACAAGGAATAAGTCTCTACGCGCGATTTTGTCGCGGTTGGCATTCGCTCCGGGATTGTGCGATGCTTCTTTGCTAGTATGGGAACTATGGGGAGCCTTGGGGAAGGCGCCGCCAAAAACACTGCGGCCGAACACGGCCCGATAATGGCGCGACCGTCACAAGACGGCGCACAGGGAGGAACATATGAAACGGGCGTGCTTGAAACGGTTTTGCCTATTGGCCGCCGCCGCGACGCTGTTCGCCGCGCCGGCCTTTGCGCAAGACAACACCATCACCATCGGAATGACGAATTCGCAGACGGGTCCGCTCAATGTCGATTCATTGGGCCAGCAGCGCGGCGAGGAAATGTGGCGCGACGAGGTGAACGCCGCGGGCGGCATCAAGGTCGGCGGTAAGAGCTACCAGGTAAAGTTCGTCAGCTATGACGATCAGTCCGTCGGCGGCCGCGTGCAGCAGCTTTACACGCGTCTCGTCAATCAGGACAAGGCGCAATTCCTGTTCAGCCCGTACTCGTCCGGGCTGGTGGCGGCGGCGGCCGTCATCTCCGAGCAGTACGGCAAGATCATGCTGGACGGCGGCGGCGCCGAGAAGAAGCCGTTCATGCTCGGCAACAAAGACCTGTTCATGGTGATCACGCAGGCCGACTATTACCTGTCCGGCGCGGTCCAGGCGCTGACACAGAAGAATCCGCACGCCAAGATTGCGATGGTCTATTCCGACGATCCGTTCTCGAAGACCGTGCTGGCGGCGGCGAAAGAGCAGGCGCAGAAGGCCGGCCTCGAAGTCGTGATGGACGAATCCTACGCGCCGTCGACCACCGACTTCGGTCCGATCGTCAACAAGATCATCTCGTCGAACGCCGACGCATTCATGGGTGGCGGCCATTATTCCGACGGCGCTACGCTGGCGCGTCAGATGTACGAGCAAAAAGCCAACATGAAATGGGTGTCGATCCTGGTGGCGCCGGGCGACGATAAATTCGGCGAGCTTGGCGCGCCCGCTTTGGGCGTCACCGTGCCGTCGCAATGGGAAGCGCAGGTTTCCTATAAGCCGGATTTCGGACCGACCACGTCGGAATTCGCCAAGGCGTTCGAGGACAAATATCACGCCAGGGCCGATTATCATGCCGCTTCCGGCTATACCGCCGGCGCGATCCTGCAGCACGCGATCGAGCACGCCCAGTCGATCGACCCGGAAAAGGTCGCAACCGCGCTCAACGCAACCGACGTCACCACGTTCTTCGGGCACGTCAAATTCTCGACCGATCCCGGATCGCACGGCCTGCAGGTCGCGCATCAGATGGTGCTGGCGCAGTGGCAGAAGGTGAACGGCAAGCCGGGACGCCAGGTGGTCTGGCCGACCGCCGCGCAGTCCGCCGCTCTCATCTATCCCATCTCGGCCAGCCAATAATCGGCGCGGGGCCGGCGTAGTCGCCGCCGGCCCCAGCCGTTCAGACCGCACATGCTCGGTATCATCGCTTCGCTCATCGACGGCGTGCTGGTGGGTCTTGTCTATGGCCTCGCCGCCATGGGGCTCACGCTGATCTGGGGCGTCATGGATGTCATCAACCTGACCCACGGCACCATGATCGTCGCCGGCATGTTCGCGCTTTATCTGCTGACGACGGCGCTCGGCGTGCCGCCCTACCTCGCTTTGCCGCCGGCTCTGGTCGGCGGGTTCCTCGTCGGCGTCCTGCTCTATTGGGTCGCCGTGCATCGCATGATCGGCCGGCCGCCGCTCATGAGCCTGTTGTCGACCTTCGCCGTCAATCTTGTCTTGATCGGCATCGGCACCGGCGTCTGGGGCACCGCGCTGTTCAATGTCGCGGTGTCGCTGCCCGGCGTCAGCATCGGCCGCTACACATTTCCGGGCGCGCATATTCTGGCGGCGGCGCTCGCGGCGGTGATCGCGGCTTTACTCTATCTTTTTCTGCACAAAACGCGGCTCGGCAAGGCGCTGCGCGCGGTCGCCAACAACCGCGAGGCGGCGGAGCTCGTCGGCATTCCGACGACGCGGCTTCTCGCCATCGCGGTGGGCTGCGGCGTGGCGCTCGCCGGCGTGTCCGGCATGCTGATCGGCACGCTATTTCCATTCACCGTGCTGTCGGGTGACGGCTATCAGCTCAAAGGCTTCATCGTCACCGTGCTCGGCGGCTTCGGCAATCCGATCGGAGCGCTGATGGGCGGCATCGCGCTCGGCCTTCTGGAGGGTGCGGTCACGCCGTTTGTGCCGGTGAGCTGGACGCTCGTTATCGAATTCGCCCTGTTCGTTCTGGTGCTGATCGCGTTTCCCGGCGGGATTTTCGCGTCGCGGCGCGGAGCATTGTGATGGGGCTTAAGGCGATGCTGCGGCGTCCGTTCTTCTGGATCATCGCGCTGGTGATCGCGGCGTTCGCGGTGACGCCGCTGATCGGCGACAATGTCGAACTGCGCGAGAGCCTCGTGCTCGCCGCCGTTTATATCACGCTCGCCAGCAATCTGAATCTGATGCTGGGCTATGCCGGTTACATCAATTTCGGCAGCATCGTCTTCTTCGGTCTCGGCGGTTACATCTGCGTCTGGCTGGTCAATTCCTATGGCTGGTCGCTGGCGCTGAGCCTGCTCGCGGCCGGCGCCGGTGTCAGCGTGCTGTCGTTCGTTTTCGGCCTCGGCATTTTGCGCTTGCGCGGCCCGTTCTTCGCGCTGTCAACCATCGGCATCGTCGAAGGCGTGCAGGCCTTTGTCGAGAATTTTACGCCGTGGGGCGGATCGTCAGGCATCTATATCTCGCCCGCGGTCTTCGCGCCGCTCGGTGGTCCGGCCCGCGCGCTTTGGGTGATCTATTTCCTGTTCGTCGCCGTCATGGGGCTGTCGCTTTATCTGAGCTACGCCATCAAGACCTCGAAATCCGGCCTCGGGCTACTCGCCATCGGCCAGAACGAAGACGCCGCCGCCATTCTCGGGGTGCCGACGCCGCGCTATAAAGCTTTTGCCTATAGCGCGTCCGCCTTCCTGCCCGCCGTTGCCGGCGGGCTTTATTTCTTCAAGAGCGCTTTCATCCAGCCGTCCGACGCCTTCGACCTGACGCTGTCCACGGAAGCGATCGTCATCTGCATGCTGGGCGGGCAGGGCACCGTCACCGGCGTCGCGGTCGGCGCCTATTTGTATGAAGAGCTGCGCGGCTATCTTCTGACGTCGGAGACGTTCTCGCATTTTCAGCTTGTCGTCTCGGGCGTGCTTCTCCTTCTCATCGTGCTGTTCTTCCCCAGCGGGCTGATGGGTTTCGTCTATAGCCGCTTCCCGCGCCTGCAGAAGGTGCTCGAATGAGCGCGCTTCTCGTCCTCGACAAAGTCGGCCGGCGCTTCGGCGGGCTGCAAGCGGTGCGCGATTTGAGCTTTCAGATGCGCAAGGGCGAAATTCTCGGCCTCATCGGGCCGAACGGCGCCGGCAAATCGACGCTGTTCAATCTGATCAACGGCGTGTTCGCGCCGAACACGGGGCGCATCGTGTTCGACGGCGCCGACATTACCGGCGAAAAACCCTACGTCGTCGCCCGCCACGGCCTCGCCCGCACGCATCAGATCGTGCAGCCGCTGACCAACATGACGGTAGAGGAGAACTGCACGGTCGGCGCCTGTTTCGGCCGCAAAAACATGCCGCTCGGAGAGGCGCGCGTGGCGGCGCGCGAGGCGATGGCGATCACCGGCCTCGATGACCGCTCGGCGATGCTCGCCATCCATCTCACCATCGCCGGCAAGAAACGGCTCGAACTGGCGCGCGCGCTCGCCGCGCAGCCGATGCTGCTTCTGCTCGACGAAGTGCTGGCCGGATTAAACCCCACCGAAGTCGAGCACATGATCGGCGTCATCCGCCGCATCCGCGACCGCGGCATCAGCATCCTCATCATCGAGCATCTGATGCAGGCGATCATGAGCCTGTCGGACCGCATCGTCGTGCTCAATTACGGCGAGAAGCTCGCCGAGGGCCTGCCGGCCGAGGTCGCGCAAAATCCGCAAGTCATCGAAGCCTATCTCGGCGATCCGAAACTTGCCGCTGCCCTGCAAGGGGGCGCATAGCGATGTCCGACGCGCTCCTCGAAGTCGAAGCCCTCGAAGCCGGCTACGGCGAGGTGCAGGTGCTGTGGGGCCTGTCGCTGAAAGCGCAGCGCGGCAAACTCACCGCGATCGTCGGCGCCAACGGCGCCGGCAAGACCACGGCGCTGCGCGCCATCGCCGGCACCATCACGCCCTGGCGCGGCCGCGTCGCGCTCGACGACAAGGATGTGACGCGCCTGCCGACGCACCAGAAGGCGGCGCGGGGCCTGGCGCTGGTGCCAGAGGGGCGGCAATTGTTCACGGCGATGAGCGTCGCCGAAAATCTCGAGCTCGGCGCCTTCACCAAACACTCAACGCGTTCTTACGCCACCCGCCTCGACCAGGTCTTCAGCCTGTTCCCGCGGCTTGCCGAGCGCCGCAGCCAGCGCGCCGGCACGCTGTCGGGCGGCGAGCAGCAAATGGTGGCGATTGCGCGCGGGCTGATGTCCGATCCCGACATTCTCATCATCGACGAATTGTCGCTCGGGCTGGCGCCCGTCGTCGTCTATCAGCTCTTGACCACGCTGAAGCAGCTCAAGGAAGCCGGCCTCACCATTTTGCTGGTGGAGCAGAACGTGCATCTTGCGCTGGCGCTGAGCGACTACGCCTACATCATCGCCGAAGGCAAGATTTTTACCGAAGGTCCGCCGGCGCAACTCTCGGCCATGCCGGAAATCAGGCGGGCATATTTGGGCCTTTAACCGTGCCGATATTAACGGTTTTGATTATTCACCGCGCGCGAACAGACTGTTTCCGATCCCATCAATAGTCGAACGCGACCGGCCGCCACATCTCGATACTGCGACCCAGCAAGGCTGCGGTCGGCCAGTTAGGGAGATATGCTATGAAAACGCTTGTTGCAGCTAAAAAGTATCTTTCCGTCGCGCTCGCTGTGGCAGCGCTTGCCAGCGTTGGCTCGGCGTCCGCGTTCGCCCAGGCCCTCAGTCACGATGGGAGTTTGTTGCCGCACTATTATGACGGCTCGGGCGAGCTCAAATGGGGATCATGGGGCAAGGAAGAAGCTGCCCCAGCCGTTCGTCATCAGGCGCTGCGGCCGACGCGGCAGCTTTTCCAGGATGCGCAAAAGCGATCGGCTCACACGCGGGTTCAATAATTCCGTCATCTGCCGAGGGCGCGGCCGTTTCGCACGGCCGCGCCCGCGTCTCTTTGTCTTAAGACCCGTCTTGTCTTTAGACTCGTCCGAACAGATCGCGGATCAGTCCTCTCAGCCATAGATTGCCCTGATCAGCATCGAAGCGTTTGTGCCAGAACTGCGATACGGCGAAAGATTCGCATTTGACCGGCAGCGCCACGGTGCGGACTTGGCCGTGCGTCTCGCAAGAAGCCGGGCTGACAAAACAAAAGCCAGCTATCGCGCGCCTCTTGGCCTCGACTTTCGCGCGGCATACCGGGCGTCTCTCGCCGCCTTGCGTTCAATTTCCAAGGCCAACTCACGCTTCGTGGTTTCGGCCAATGTACGTTCAGCCAGTGCGGCGGCCGCGTGCTTGGCCTCGATCGCTAATTTGGCATCGCGATCTTTTCGTTCGGCCTTTTCAATGTCACGGACCCTCTTGGCTTTCGCGCGATCGGTTGCACTCGCCGCTCTTACCTTCTGCCGTTCGGCGGCAGCAGGATCAGCGGCATTGGCGCGAAACTTCTCCAGCGCTGCTTTCTTTGCGTTCGCGGCTGCATTCCGCCGTTCGATGAAATTCAGATCTTTAAACCCAGCCATCAATTTTCACTCTAGACTTTATGTTCGACCGGCCGCTTGACCTAAAGGTATTCCGAACGCGCCTCCGGTCTATCCGGGAGTCGCGGCAAATTCGCTTTCGGCCTCTACATCAGAACTCAACTGGCATTCGAGTACATTACGCTCGTAGGCTTCGGCCTCGCTCTTGATGCGGTAATATAAGTCGATCGCCTGCTCTTCCTTCGGCATCTGCCGCATAATTTTAAAAAGACCGGCTTTTTTCTCACCGATAGGTGTGTACTCGACTGTTTGCCCGACAAGAAACTTAAAAGACATCAGCTTACGTCCCTTCTGTGTCCGAGGACATCGACCTGAAATAATGTTCGGCGTACTGGTAGTAGTTCTCCGCGCCGATTGTATTGCCGTTTTGGGCCTCCACACGGGCGAGCGCCAGATACCGCTCATAGTCTCTTTGCGCGTTGTGAGAGTTCTTCTGTTTCGGGCGGTTAGCATTCGGCGTCCACCGCTTCGTGCGTGCGGTAAATGACGTTACCAGCCCGGGTTGGCGTGCACTCATGATTGTCTTTGGGCCATTTTGGCTCACTTCTTTGGTGGTTGCGGGCAATGATGAAAACCGGAGACGGTGGTGCGTTCTCTAAAAGAGCGAGCCGGAAAAGAGCGAGCCGGCGCACTGTTGAGGACCGTCCTGCTCCGCGCCGCGCTTATCAAACTATAGAGCGGCCGCTGGCCCCTCTCGCTAGGAGTGGCGATAAAGGTCTCCGGGCGGAAATATGCACTAGTTCTAGAGCAAATTGGTTCAGTAGTCGTGAAGCTGCCGGCGGAATTGAAAAGAATCGCATTGGCTTCCGGTGCCTGTATAAGCCGCCTTAATAGTGGCCGAATGGCGCGTCAATCGTGTCGCAAAGGAGTGTGCCACGCGTGACCTTGCCGCGGAGGTGAGCAGGACCGTTCATCGTCCTTAGCAGACATGTCATTCGCGCCGCCAATGCCTGCCTTGGAGGAAGGGCCAGACATGAGACGCGCCCAACGCCCGCCTTATGCGTCCATGGTCTAACCCGCGGAGCGGATTGGCAGATTATCCTCCAAACCCGCGGCGCAATGCACTCCCTATTGCTCTCTTAAAGATCGTCACTATTACAGGGATTTTTTCTTGACAATTGTCACTACTTAAGTTACATGCCAAATCACCTCGCTCGAGGAAGGGCGCATCCGGATGCGATCCTGATTGCGGAGCGAGTGCGGCGCCTGCGGGTCGGTCTCGCAAACCTGCCCCCGGGCGGCTTCGGGCATCGTCCCGGCCGGCATGACGACCGGTCTGCGAGGTGCTCGCTGCACTGGGATCGGAGAGGGCCTCAAGCCCGCAAAAGCGTATCGATATCCGGTTTCCAGGAAGCGCGGCCCGGAGCTGAGTGGTGGCGTTCGGTCGCCTAAACGAGAGCCGCGGTGGAGCGCCGAGAGGCGAGCGCGCCTGCTAGCGCAAGGCGCGCTGCCGCATCCGCTTGATGCGGCCGGTAGGAGACGCGCTTGTCGGCGCTCCGCCCCCTTCCTTGTTGGGGGAGATTTTCTGAATTGGCTGGGCAAAGCTCGGGCGCGTATGCGTCGCGAGAATGCGCAGGCTTGCCTGTTCGCCGTCATCCTGAGGTGGCCGCCAACGGGTCCGGCCCGAAATGGCCGGCCCGATGACAAGCTCCGCGGCCCGCGAAGGACACGGACGGGACAAATACAGAGCGACCTCAAGATGAGAACGCGGAGACCCTCATGCCTTCATGGCGCAAAAAGCCGACCAACCGTCAGGACCTCAACAAGCGCTACACGCCGCGTCAGCAGCAAGCATTGCGCAACGCGGCACGGGCGGCGACGCAGCGGCTGTATTGCGACGTGCTCGCACTGTGGCGCGGCTGTGCAAACAAAGAATGCCGGCGGCATTTGCGGTGCATGGGCGAGCCCGGCGCTTGCCTCAAGCGCGGCTGGAAAAAAGTGCCGCGACACCGTCACGATCGATTGCGCGCCGAGGTGATGGCGGGCGGCCCCAGGCGGATTCCGACGGCGACGCACAAAGAATGGGGAATGCGCCGCTATCCGCTGTCGAGCCTGACGTGATTTTCCTCCCCGCTTTCGCGGAGCAGGAAAGTGTGTGCGCCTCGCTCGCGTTGCTCGCTCGGCCCCTTTTCCATAAGGTTCGATGTGAGGCCGGGGGAATTCAATGACCAACGCAGAACAACCAAAACGCCGCGAAGCCAAAATCCGCGTCCATGACGGCGCCGAGATCGCGGTTGCGCTGTATATGCCGGAAGGCGAGGGCCCGTTTCCGGTCGTGCTCGGCGCCGCGCCTTATCGCTACGACAACAATACGCTGCCGGCATCGCCGCAGTTTTTGTGGCGCGAGACCGGGCCGATCGGCCTCTATATCGCGCGCGGTTACGTCTATGCGCATATGGACGCGCGCGGCTGCGGCAAATCGGGCGGTGAATTCCGCTTTCTCGACAGGAACGAGCAGAAGGATCTTTACGATGTCGTCGAATGGCTCGGCCGCCAGCCGTGGTCGAGCGGCAAGGTCGGCGGCATCGGACAATCTTATTTCTGCATGCTGCAATGGTGGATGGCGATCCAGCGGCCACCGTCGCTCGCCTGCATCGCCGCGTTCGACGGGCTGAACGACCCCTATCGCGCCTCGGTCTATCAGGGTGGCATGCTCGGCGATTTTTTCGGCAGCTATTGGTGGAACCAGAACCGCATCATCAACCGCCACCCGGCCAACGGCGAATTTCCGCGCGAGCAGCCCTACGACTTGAATCTGCATCTGCAGCAGCACCCGACTTACGACGAGTTCTGGCGCGAACGCTCTGCTGCCGAGCACCTGCACCGGATCGAAGTGCCGCTTTATTCCGTCGGCGTCTGGGGCAAGGTCGATCTGCACACCCGCGGCAATATCGACGGCTTTCGCCACGCCGGCGGGCCAAAGAAACTGAAAATGATCGGGCCGGTGAACGCGTTTGTCGCCAATCTCGAGTTCAACAGTCCGGAGTTGCACGAAAAGCTGCTGCTGCCGTTCTACGATCATTATCTCAAAGGCTTGCCGACCGATTATCCGGAGCGGCCGGAAGTCGAATATTTCGTGCGCGGCGCCGATGCGGTGCGCACCGCGCTTGCGTGGCCGCCGAACGGCGTGCGTTATGTCGCGTGGAATCTGAGCGCGGAAAAATCCGGCAGCGTGACGTCGCTCAACGACGGCGGGCTCACGCGCGATAAGGTCTCGGGCGAGCAACAGACCTCGTACACTTATCCCAATCCGGGCTGGCTGATCGGCGTCGTCGGTTTCGGCCCCAACAATCAGCCCGATCCGGCGCGCCGCGTGCTGACCTTCACCACCGCGCCGCTCGAAGCAGATTTGGAAATCGCGGGTCCGATCAAGCTCACGCTCTATGCGTCATCGACGCGCGGCGACATGGATTTTTTCGTCAAGCTTTCGGAGCAGATGGCGCAATCGGCCGAAGAGCGCGGCAAGGGAATCAATCCGGCGTCGTTCTGGATCACTAAAGGGTGGCTCCGCGCCTCGCACCGCGCGCTCGATGCGAAAAAATCGACCGAGATGGAGCCCTATCACTCCCACGCCGACCCCACCCCGATCGAGCCCGGAAAGATCTATCGCTTCGACATCAGCGTCGAGCCGATGGCGCACCGTTTCAAGACGGGAAGCCGCCTAAGGCTCGAAATCGTCAACGGCGATTCCGCCGTCACCGATGTGCTGTGGTCGCATTATTATGCGCCCAACAAGATCGGGACCGATACGATCTATCACTCGGCGGAGCACCCCTCGGCGCTTACGTTGCCGGTGATGGAGGGGGCCTAGTTACTCACGGCCGACCGCCCGTGCGTGCTTATAACTTCTCGGCGAGAAAGCGCAGCAGCTTCGGCGCGAGAAAGGCGCCATAGCTGCCCGGTTCTTCGACCGGATCGTTCATCCAGTAATGTGGCGCGCCGTGAACGATGCAGGGGCGGACGAAGAAGTTGGCTTGCTTGAGCGCGAGCTGGAACGGATCGGTCTGCACTTTGCGATCGACCAGATCGTCCTCGGTGCCGGTGACGAGGAGAACGCCGAGCGAATTCTTGTCGAAGGTCGCGTAGCTGATCGGCGAAGCGTCGAAATAAAGCTGCCGGTTTTCCATGGGCGGGACGCCCATGAATTTCTGGATATTGTTGTCGCGGCCGCCTTGCACCTGATAGTTCGTCCACATCGCCGCGACATCGTAGATGCCGTAAACCGCGACCAGCGCTTTCACTGAGGCGTCGGTCGAAGCGAAAGGATCGTTGGGATAGCCGCCGGTAAATTTTTTGCCGCTCAGCGCCGCGAGCGAGGCAAGGTGCGCGCCGGCGGACGCGCCCATGAGCCCGATGCGCTGCGGGTCGATACCGAAACCGCCGGCCTTGCCGCGGAGGAATTGCACGCCGGCGAGCACGTCCTGCACGGCTTCCGGGAACGTCTTGGCCTTGGTCGCAAGCCGGTAGGAGATGGAGAAGACGGCAACGCCGCGCGCGGCGAGATAGGGGCCCCAATATTGGAAGGCGCCGCGTACGCCTTGCACCCAGCCGCCGCCGTGCACGGCGACCAGCGCCGGAGCGGCTTTCGGATTGTTCGGCAAATAGAGGTCGCCCGCAAGCTCGACGCCGTCATGATTGGCATAAGCAACGCCGCTTTGAGTGGTCGGTCCGGCGCCGATCATTTGGGTGTCGGTCATTGCATGGCTCCGTTCTTCCAGATGCGATGGCAAAATGAGTGTCACGTGGTAGAACAACGGGCCGGTCTTGAGAAGGCCGCTGCAGCACGACCTGGTATGGGAAAAATCATTGCGCAAAATGCGCAAAGAGAATGGGAGGCGGAATGTCGCTTGCGGCGGAGAGCGCGACGGGGGGTCTTAAGGACTCGCTGGTGGTCGAGGGCGCGCGGATCGACCTGATCGAACGCGGTGCCGGCAAGCCGCTCCTTTTTCTTCATGCCGAGAATGGGATTGACCCGTCCATGGCGGCAATCGGCGAGCTTGCCAAAAGCGCGCATGTACTGGCGCCGACGCATCCGGGTTTCGGCCGTTCGGAATTGCCCAAAGGCATGCGTTCGGTCGACGATCTGTCTTATTTCTATCTCGACTTTATCGACCAGCTCGATCTTTACGATGTGATGGTCGTCGGCGTCGGGTTCGGCGCCTGGATCGCGGCCGAGATCACGGTGAAATCGACGGCGCGCATGTCATGTCTGGTCATGGCCAATGCCGTCGGCGTCAAGGTCAGCGACCGCGAGACGCGCGACATTGCCGACATTTTCGCCGTGACCGATCCGGAATATCTCGCAATGGCCTATTGCGATCCGAGTGTTGGGCGGCGCGATTATAAAACGCTCCCCGACGCCGAGGTGCTCGCCGCGGCGCGTGCCCGCGAGGCGACGGCGCGGTTCGCCTGGAACCCCTATTTCCACAATCCGCGGCTCAAGAGCCGGCTGCACCGCATCCGCATTCCGACATTATTCTTATGGGGCACGCACGACCGCATGCTGAGCGAAGCCTATGGCCGCGCCTATTGCGCGATGATCCCTGGCGCACGGTTCGAGACCATCGAGCGCGCCGGGCATTTCCCGCACGAGGAACAGCCGAAAGTGTTCGCCGAGAAGGTATTTGCGTTTGCCGGGAAAGTGCAGGAGCGCGTGGCATGAGAGTCTATCAGTTCAGCGAACAGCCCTATCATCCGGCCTGGAACGATCATAACGGCTCGCTGCGCGTCATCTTCCCGAATCGCAAATGCGATCCGCGCGTCGCCGCCGATTTGTTTCATCGCTATTACGACGAGTATCAGGCCGCCGACGAGCTCGGCCTCGACATCATGCTCAACGAGCATCATCAGAGCGCGACCTGCATGTCGTCGACGGTCGCGGTCGGGCTCGCGGTTCTGGCGCGGGCGACCAAGCGGGCGCGGCTTCTGGTGCTGGGCTATCCGATCGGGCACCGGCCCGACCCGCTGCGCGTCGCCGAGGAATTGTCCACCATCGACGTGATCTCGCGCGGGCGCCTGGATATGGGATTCATCAAGGGCATCCCCTACGAGATCGCGGCGTCGAACCAGAATCCGGTTTATCTGATGGACCGGTTCTGGGAGGCGCATGATTTCATCATCAAGGCGATGACGACGCATGACGAGACGTTCAACTGGGAAGGCGAATATTTTCATTATCGCCAAGTGAATATCTGGCCGCGCGTCTGGCAGGAGCCGCATCCGCCCGTCTGGTCGACGACGGGCAGCACGACCCAGGCGCGCGTCCTTGGCGAGCGCGGCTACGTCATGGCGACGCTCGGCACCGGCTTTGGCACGCGCAAGATTTATGACGCCTATCGCAAGAGCTATCTCGGCAAGCACGGCAAGGCGCCCGGCGCCGACCGCTTCGCCTATCTCGGCCTCGTCGCGGTCGCCAACGATCGCGAGGAAGCGAGGAAGCGCGGCGAGCTCATCGCCGATTACCTGCGCACCAGCCCCATCGTGCATCTGCCGTTCCGCAATCCGCCGGGCTATCTGCCGCCCGAGGACAATGCGCGGATACTGCGCGGCGAAAGCCCGCCCCGCACCTACACCAAGGGCGGCCGCGTCATCACCATGCAAACCGCCCCCATCGACGACCTGATCGACGGCGGCGTGCTGTTCTGCGGCACGCCGGACGATGTGTACGAGCAGCTCGTCGCGTTCTGCGAACATTGCGGCGGCATGGGCAATCTTCTGATGATGGGCCAAGGCGGCTTCCTCACCCACGAGCAGACCATCGACAATCTGTCGTTGTTCTCCCGCGAGGTTCTGCCCCGGCTGAAGGCCTATCGGCAGCCGGACGCCGAAGCTGTGGCTGCTTCCGTCGCGGCCTAGCGGGCGTGACGGTGCGGGATAAGCCCTTGTTCCGAATCGCTCATAAATTGCCTTGTTCAAAAATTGGTACAAACGTTGATTCTGATGCGCGTCTCGTTCATTGATCCTTGCCGAGACCGGCGAGGACCGGATTGGATGGCGGTTGTAAGTGTCGAAGGCGGATCGGTGAGGTCCGGATTCCGCGCCGACAACCTGCCGCCGTGCCGATAGAGTAGGGTAGTGTCATGACCACGCGTATCACCATCCGCAAGCCGGACGACTGGCACCTGCACGTTCGCGACGGCGAAATGCTCAAAGCGGTGATGCCCTTCACCGCGAAGAATTTCGGCCGCGCCATTTTGATGCCGAACCTGGTGCCGCCGGTGCGCACGACCGCCGACGGCATGGCCTATCGCGAGCGGGTGATGGCGGCGGTGCCGCAGGGCTCGAAATTCAAGCCGCTCATCACTTGCTACCTCACCGACGACACCGATCCCGACGACGTCGAACGCGGTTTCCGCGACGGGCTGTTCGCCGGCGTCAAGCTTTATCCGGCGCATGCGACGACGAATTCGGCTTTCGGCGTCACCGACTACGGCAAGGTCGCGCGCGTTCTGGAACGGATGGAAAAGATCGACATGCCGTTTCTGATGCACGGCGAATATGTCGCGCCGGACGTCGATATTTTCGACCGCGAGAAGGTGTTCATCGACCGGCTGCTGTCGAAATGGATCAAGCAATTCCCCGGCCTGCGCATGATTCTCGAACATCTGTCGTCGAAGGAGGGCGTCGACTTCGTGCGTAGCGCTAAGCCGCAGGTCGGCGGCACTATCACGCCCTATCACATGATGCTGACGCGCAACGACTGGCTCGGCCACGGGCTCAAGCCCTACATGTATGTGATGCCGGTGATCAAAACCGAGCGCGATCGTCTCGCGCTGCGCCAGGCCGCGACGTCAGGCGAAGCCTGTTATTTCCTCGGCACCGATTCTGCGCCGCATCCTTATGCGAAGAAAGTGTCGACGAACGGCATTCCTGGCATGTTCAACGCGCCGGTCGCCATCGAGACCTATGCGCAAATCTTCGAGGAAGAGGGCGCTCTCGACAAGCTCGATGCCTTCGCCTCGCTGAACGGGCCGAAGCACTATCGCATGCCGCCGAACGAAGAGACGATCACGCTGGAGAAGACGTCGTGGACCGCGCCCGAAGAAGTGAAGGTCGCGGGCCCGGATGAGCGCGCGCTGATCTATCGCGGCGGCGAGACGATCGCGTGGAAGGTCGTAGCGTAATTTTCCCTCCCCCTTGTGGGGGAGGGTAGGGT